>OGPH01000098.1_pt1 | contig 103228 bp, 110 predicted proteins | sample 1552891 | NCBI WGS metagenome assembly OGPH01 (sample SAMEA2580272, study PRJEB22360) | human gut metagenome | biome: human gut; feature: human-associated habitat; material: faeces | place: Denmark | collected 2008/2010 | reverse complement strand
AAAGGAGAAGGTATATTTTAATGACTGATAAATGAGTCAATTATAATATACCAGGATGAATAATATGAAACGTGTTGCAGTATTGATGGCACAAGGTTATGAAGAAGGAGAAACATTAACCATTGTAGATTTATTGAGAAGAGCCAATATAGAATGTCATACATTTGGATTTGGAGAAGAATTTGTTGATGGGATGCATCATATGAAAGTCAAAGCTGATAAAGTTTTTAATGATGAAATTAAAGATTATGACGTTCTAGTATTACCTGGAGGTAGACCTGGTGGAGAGAATTTAAGAAAAAATGATGAAGTGATTCAGATGGTACAATATTTTAATCAACAAAATAAAATGATTGCGGCGATGTGTTCAGGGACAATTGTTTTATCTGATGCGCAGGTTATTAATGGAAAAAAGGTGACTGGATATACAGGGTATCAAGAAAAATTACATGGAGGTATTTTTGTAGATCGTGTTGTTGTCTATGACCAAAATATTATCACAAGTCAAGGACCAGCAACGCCATATCCATTTGCTTTTCAAATCATTGAAGCATTAGGAAAAGATACTACTGAAATGAAAGAAAGATTGATGTATAATTTTGCTGGAGGGAAATCATAGAAAGAGAGTGATAAGGATGATTTATGGAAAGTTACCCGTTGTTTTTTTAAGCACTATCGCAACAGAAAAGAAAGATTCAACCAATAGTCAAATAGCGACTTATATTTTAGAACATATTGACCAGATGCAAGATGTCAGTATTAGAGAATTGGCTCAGGATTGTCATGTTGCGATGAGTTCCATTTCTCGTTTTTGTAAAGAAATTGGATTGAAAGACTTTGCTGAGCTTAAAGAATTATTAGCGGATCCTGACTTTTATTTTGAAGAACAGTCACAATCTTCTTCAATGCAAAAACGAATAGATGATTATGGACAAAAAGTTTGTGAAAGCATTCAAATGGTGCAATCAACATTGCATCAACAACAACTTATTCATCTTTGTCAGGATTTATATCATTATCAAAAAGTCGGCATATTTGGTTTATTAAAAGCACAAACAGCGGCTATGAATTTACAGACAGATTTATTAATGTTAGGAAAACAAGTAGATTCTTATGTTTCTTATTTTCAACAGATGGAACATATTTTAAGTGCAGATGAAAATGATTTGATTATTGTTTTTTCTTATACCGGTTCTTATTTTGATTATGAAAATTTAAGGGCTCTCCAAAAGAAATTAGAAGCTCCTAAAATTTGGATGATTACAAGTACTCAACAGGAATATCCTTATTTTGTAGATGAAGTTTTAACTTTCCAATCTTTACAAGATCAAGGCAGTCACCCTTATCAGTTACAGTTTATTGCCAGTCTTATTGCTCAAGAATATTTTAGAAGATACAAGTCTTAGGCTTGTATTTTTTATTTTTGGAAATTGATATGTTTTTTATTTGAGATGAATTATAGTGACAAGGAGGTGAAGAAAATGGAAAAAAATTATCAAATGTCTGAATCATTTTTATTAGCGTCTTTATTAGCGATTGTGGGAGGATTTTTAGATGCATATAGTTATGTTTGTAGAGATCATGTTTTCGCAAATGCACAAACTGGAAATATCGTCAAGTTAGGTATGTCAATAGCTCAAGGTGACTCTTTTCAAACGGTTAAATATCTCATACCCATTCTTGCATTTTTCTTAGGTGTCTTTATAACCATGTTTTTGCGATATCAATGTATGTATCAAAAATGGCATTGGCGACAAATTATTTTAATAATTGAAATGATGATTTTGGTTATAGTCAGTTTTATTCCTGTTGGACCATACAATCGTATTGTTCATATATTGATTTCTTTTTTATGTGCAATGCAGGCAGAATGTTTTAAAAAGGTTTTAGGAAGTTCTTTTTCTTCAACAATGTGTACTGGAAATTTAAGAAGTGGAGTTGAAAATCTATATCGTGGTATTTTTCAAAATGATAAACAGGCCATTCAAAAATGTTTTTGTTATATAACTATCATCTGTTTCTTTATATCTGGTGTTATTGTTGGTGTATGGCTGACTCTTTTATTTCATGAAAATGCAACTTTATTTTGTCTTATTCCTGTTATGATTTCCTTAGTATCAATGTTTGAATAAGATTGTCTTTATTCTCATATCAATGTAAAATAAAAGATAAAGAGAGTTGATCAAAATGTTAATTATCGAAAAGTTAGAAAGAATGGAACAGTTATCTGAAGCAGAAAAAGAAGTTGCGAAAAAGGTTATAGAACTCAAAGGACAAATTAAAGATATGTCTATTCGTGAGTTGGCCTCTGACTCTTATACATCAACTTCAGCAGTTACACGCTTATGTCATAAAATGGGATTTAGAGGTTATCATGATTTTAAAGAAAAATATTTAGAAGAAATGAAATATTTACATGAACATTTTGAAAATATTGATGCCAATATTCCTTTTTTAAAAGATGATAATCTGGCGAAAGTTTTAGGCAGTGTCAGTGAGCTATATCAGGAAACGGCTAAAGATACCTTATCATTGGTTGATTATTTTGATTATATCGAAGCGACAAAAATGATAGATCGTAGTCAAAATATCTATGTTTTATGTATTGGTGTTGCGATTGAATTAGGAAAAATCTTTGCAGATCGTATGATGCGTATTGGAAAAAATGTTATTGTCAGTGAAAATGTCAATGAACAGTTCTATCAATCTTATAATGCAACCCAAGATGATACTTTTATATTGATTTCTTATTCAGGAACAACATTAAAAACAAAACAATATATTGAAAATATTGTCAAAAGAAAAGCTCATTCTATTTTGATTACAAGTAGGGGAGAAAGTCAATGGCAGGATAAAGTGGATATTATTTTGCCTATGACTACAAGAGAGAAACTCTATTCTCATATTGCTTCCTATACATCAACAGTGTCTATTATGTTAATTCTTGATATGTTATATAGCTGTTATTTTCATAAACATTATGATGAAGCTTTTCAACATAAAAAAGAAGTTGCTTTATCTTATGAACCTCTTCGTAAAGCCAGTCAGAAGGTTATGGAAGAAGATCAAAATGAAATATTGTTTTCAAAATAATAATGCATGATCTTATTTTTTGAAAACGATGTTTTTTTATCAAATGATTGTATTGTCTATCAATGTGAATTTGATTATGTTAGAAACAAGGAGGAGAAAGAATGAAACTAAGAGAAGATTTTTTATGGGGTGGAGCGACAGCTGCTAACCAGTATGAAGGAGCCTATTTAGAAGGTGGAAAAGGTTTAAGCATTGCCGATGTAGAAAGAGGAGCACGACATGGCGTTCAACGTCAGATTGATGATTATGTACATGAAGATGCTTTATATCCGAGTCATGAAGCAACAGATTTCTATCATCATTATAAGGAAGATATTGCCCTATTTGCCGAAATGGGATTCAAATGTTTTAGAATGTCTATCGCATGGACAAGAATTTTTCCAAATGGAGATGAAGAAGAACCTAATGAAGAAGGTTTAAAATTCTATGATGATGTTTTTGATGAATTGCATAAATATGGTATTGAACCCGTTGTGACTTTATCACATTATGAAACACCATTATATCTTGTTCAAAAATATGGTTCATGGCGTAATCGTAAGCTTGTTGACTTTTTTGTCAGATATGCAACAACATGCTTTAAACGTTATAAAGGAAAAGTTAAATACTGGATGACATTTAATGAAATTAATGCCACAATGAGAATTCCAAGACCTTATCATCAGGCAGGTTTGATTTTTAAAGAAGGTGAAGATGCCAACCAAACTGTTGTTCAGGCATCACATCATATGTTTGTTGCCAGTGCTAAAGCTGTGATTGAAGGGCATAAGATTGATCCAGAAAATAAGATTGGATGTATGTTGTTATTCCCTGAAACATATGCCGCAACATGTTCTCCTGATGATCAGGTTGCTGCTAGAGAAAAAATGCTGTCATTATATTATTATGGTGATGCCCATGTCAGAGGATATTATTCTAATACTTGTACATCTATGTGGAAAAGATTAAATGCCAAAGCACCAGAAATGGAACCAGGTGATGAAGAACTGATGCTGGCAGGGAAAGTAGACTATATTGGATTTAGTTATTATTTCTCATCTATTGAAGGTGGCAATGCCGAGCAGATAGAAGGAAATGTTATTAGTGGTGGACGTAACCCATATTTAAAGATAACAGATTGGGGATGGCAAATTGACCCTGTTGGGCTTCGTAATACATTGAATAAATTATATGACAGATATCAGGTCCCATTATTTATTGTAGAAAATGGTATGGGAGCATTGGATACGGTTGAAGAAGACGGTTCTATTCATGATCCATATAGAATTGAATATTTAAGAGAACATATCAAAGAAATGATCAAAGCAGTAGAAGAGGATGATGTAGATTTAATGGGATATACACCTTGGGGATGTATTGATCTTGTTTCTGCTGGTACTGGAGAAATGCGTAAAAGATATGGTTTCATTTATGTTGATAAACATGATGATGGAACAGGAACTTTAAAAAGAAGTCGAAAAGATTCTTTCTATTGGTATAAAAAAGTCATTGAAACAAATGGTAAAGAATTATAAGAAGAAACGTTGTTTTCAAATAAAAAGTCTTAAAACAGGCTTTTTGAAAACAACGTTTTTTTATGGGCTGGTTTCATTGTTTCATGATGAATTCCCTGATAAATTGATAGTCGTTAGGAGGAATCATAGATGGAAATGATAGGTTATATTTTATTACCAGCATTTGTCGCTGGCATTATTCAGGGAGTGACAGGTTTTGGGGCTGGCGTTGTCATGATGATGTTTTTGCCTTTACAGTTTAGTGTTGTACAAAGTGCAGGTGTATCAAGTGCTATTTGTATGATTTTATGTGCAGCCATGGTTTATCGTTATCGTCATACAATTAATTTTAAAAAGATTATCGGTCCAGCCGTTTTATATTTATTTGTCAGCAGTGTTTCTATTTTATTTGCAAAAATGATTGATCAAAATATCATGAAAATCATTTTAGGTATTTTCTTAATTGTTTTATCTCTTTATTTCCTTTTCTTTTCTAAAAACGATATTGAACCTAAAGGCATCGTTGCTTTATTATGCATTATCATTTCAGGTGCCTGTGATGGATTGTTTGGTATTGGAGGACCATTGATGGTTATCTATTTCTTATCAAAAACAAAAGGAAAAGAAGAATATTTAGGAACAATACAATGTTTCTTTTTAATCAATGTTATTTATTCAACAGCTTTTAGAGTCATTAATGGTATTTTGACAGTTGATTTATTTGGTGGCATTGGTTTAGGAATGGTTGGTATTTTATTAGGTTTATGGATTGCCAATAAGATTGTAGATAAATTAGATGCTAACCTCATTAGAAAATTAACTTATGTTGTCATTGGATTATGTGGTTTATCCAATGTCATCACAACATTATTATAGGAGGAATGAAAAATGGTTAATGTGATGGATTTGTTTCGTTTAGATGGTAAACTCATTGTCGCAACAGGAGCGACTGGGTATTTATGTTCACATTTTGTGGAAGCTGTAGCACAGGCAGGTGGAAGTTTGGCTATGATTGATATTCCATCAAATGTTGACAAACTTAAAGAATTAGCACAATCATTAAAGAATCAATATGGTATTGAAGTTCGTTATTATATGGCAGATAATTCAAAGGAAGCTGATATTCAAAAAGTCAGTGAACAGATCATACAGGATTTTGGGCATATTGATGGTTTGATTAATGCAGCAGGTGTCAATCAGCATGGCAGCATTCAAGATTATACCGGTGAAGATTATGCAAGATTAATGAATATTAATATTGTTGGAACATTTTTATGTTGTAAATATTTTGGACAATATATGGTTAAGCAAAAACAGGGGTCTATTGTGAATATTGCCTCTTTTACAGGAACAATTGTGAATAAACCACCATTTAATATGTCAGGATATTGTACATCAAAAGGTGGAGTTTTACATCTAACAAGAAGTGTTGCCAGTGAATATGGAGAATATAATGTCAGAGTCAATAGCGTATCTCCAGGTTTTCTAGAAAAAGGGATGAGCAATGTGAAAAACTTTATTAAATTAAATGATCCAAGAGTCTTTGAAAACTCAATGAACAATACACCTATGCATCGTGTAGGTAAACCTACGGAATTAATTGGTGCAGTCTTATATTTATTATCTGATGCTTCAACTTATACAACAGGCATTGATATAATGATTGATGGCGGATATCATGTCTGGTAATCGAACAAACTTTTAGGATGAAAATCTTAAAAGTTTTTTTGTTTGAAAGTCAAAATCTATATATCGTTTGTATGATTATGTCAAAAATGAATTCTTATCTTTTTTGTATACTGTTATTTGACTCATAAAAAAAGGAGGAATAAAGAATGAACTATGGGTATATAAGAGTATCATCAAAAGATCAATGCGAAGATAGACAATGGCTGGCATTAAAACAATTTGATATTCCAAGAAAAAATATTTATGTAGATAAGGTGAGTGGAAAGAATTTTGATCGACCACAGTATAATCGTTTGGTAAAGAGATTAAAGAAAGGAGATGTTTTGATTGTTTTATCTATTGATAGATTAGGAAGAAATTATGATGAAATACAAAATCAATGGAGAGTCATCACAAAAGTGAAACAAGTCGATATTGTTGTTTTAGATATGCCTTTATTGGATACAAGAAAGAAAGGAGATCAAGATTTAACAGGGACATTTATTGCGGATATGGTATTGCAGATATTGGCATATGTTGCACAAATTGAGCGTGAGAATATTAAACAAAGACAAAAGGAAGGTATTTATGCTGCAAAAAGTAGAGGTGTTATTTTTGGTAGACCTAGAAAAGATGTTCCACAAAATTTCAAAGAGATTAAAAATCAATGGCTTCAAAATCAAATTACATCTCGACAGGCAGCTAAAGCATTAGGAATTGCGCAAAGTACGTTTTTAAGATGGGTACAGGAAATTGTATAACCCTTCAAAAGAAATGTTTATTGATAAGTAAAACTTATGGATTGGATAAGAAATTGGAATTGTTCCAAAAGAGTAAAAATCATACAATAAAACTAACAAAGGAGGATGCATTTTATGAACGATTTTCAATTTCAAAATACAACCAAAGTCTATTTTGGTCAAAACCAATTACAACATTTACATGAAGAAGTTTTGAAATATGGTGATAAAGTCTTAATTGCACATGGAGGAGATTTTATTCAAAACTCTCCATTATATAGTCGTGTTATCAAAGAGCTAGAATCGCATAAGATTACAGTTTATGAGTTAGGTGCAGTTGAACCGAATCCTAGACATACAACTGTCAATCGTGGTGTCAAAATATGTAAAGAACATGGAATTCAAACAGTCTTAGCTATTGGTGGTGGTTCAACCATTGATTGTTGTAAAGCCATTGCGGCGACAACGTTATCAAATACAGATGATATTTGGGATTTGGTAGAAGGTAAAGCAATTTGGAAAGATGCTTTAGCCGTGATTGCAATGCCAACAATTGCTTCCACTGGAAGTGAAATGGATAAGTCATGCGTGATTGCAAATGTCAAATTAGGAATTAAGAGTGGTATTAATGGGGAACCGATTAGACCTAAAGCTGCATTTCTAGATCCAACGAATACATTGACTGTTCCTGCTTTTCAGACAGCATGTGGGGGATTTGATATTATGGCACACATGTTTGATATGAACTATTTTGTGAATGCTAAAAAATATCCATTACAGTTTAACGTTGTTGAAACATTGTTAAAAACAGTGAGACAGCAGTTACCAATTGCCATTCAAGAACCAGAGAATTATGAAGGGAGAGCTACTATGTTATGGGCAGCAAGCTGGGCATTGAATAGTTTTTGTACATCTGGATTTCAGACACAGGCTTCTTTACATGCCTTAGAACAATTCTCTTCATCTTATGATTTAACACATGGTTTAGCACTAGCAATCCTTATGCCTAAGTGGATGAAGTATTTATTAGATCGAGACGAAACTGTCATTGATGATTTTGCAAGATTTGGAGTCAATGTGATGGGTGTTGAAGAGAATGAAGATAAAAAAGCTGTCGCATATCAAGCTATTGAAGCCTTGCAATGTTTTATTAAAGATGAATTAGGATTACCAGTTCATTTATCCGAGTTAGGAATAGATGATAGTCAATTTGAAAAAATGAAAGTAAAAGCATGTTATGGTCAGGAATCCCTGCCAAGAGCATATCGACCATTAACGCAGGAAGATTGTTTCAATATTTATAAAATGTGTTTATAGGAGGTCAAAACAATGAAAGATGTAATGATTGTAACGGGTGCAGGCCAAATCAGTATGGCTATTGCCAGAAGAATTGGTTATGGTAAAAAGATTATAATGGGAGATAAAAGAATTGAAAATGCTAAGACTATCGCAGAAGTGATGAATAATGCAGGATTTGATGTAGTTCCATTTGAAATGGATTTATCTTCTAGAGAATCTATATTCAATATGATAGATGAAGCGAAAAAGTATGGACCTATTACGATGCTGGTCAATGGTGCTGGGGTTTCGCCAAGTCAGGCACCTATTGAAGCTATTCTCAATGTTGATTTATATGGAACAGCAGTTTTATTGGAGGAAGTTGGAAAAGTGATTGAACCAGGTGGTGTGGGAGTGACTATTTCTAGTCAATCAGGATTTAGAATGAAACAATTAACACCTAAGGAAGATGAACAGTTGGCTTGTACGCCAACAGAAGAATTATTAAATTTAGATTTATTAAAAGTTGAACATATTCAAGATACCTTACATGCTTATCAGTTGGCTAAAAGATGTAATGAAAAAAGAGTCATGGCCCAGTCAGTGAAATGGGGAGAAAAAGGTGCTCGTATTAATGCAATTGCGCCAGGGATTGTCGTTACTCCATTAGCCATTGATGAATTTAATGGACCAAGAGGAGATTTTTATAAGAATATGTTTGCATCTTGTCCAGCTGGTAGACCAGCAACAGCAGACGAAATTGCTAATGTAGCAGAATTATTGATGAGTGATAAAGGTGCTTTTATTACAGGTTCAACATTCTTGATTGATGGTGGCGCAACAGCATCATATTACTATGGACCATTACAACCAAAGGAGAAATAAACAATGGAAAAAAGAAGATTAGGACAAACAGATATGTATGTGAATATGATTGGGCTAGGGTGCATGGGATTATCTCATGCCAGTGGAACACCTCTTCCAAAAGAAGAAGCCTTGCAAGTCTTAAAAGAAGCACATCGTATTGGTTATGATTTATATGATACTGCTGAATGTTATACAGGTGTTTATCCTGATGGAAGTATCAGCAATAATGAAGAAATTGTAGGTGAAGCTATTAAAGATTTTAGAGATGACATTGTTCTTTGTACAAAGTTTGGTGTGATGCATAAAGGTGACCATCTTGAATTTGATAGTTCACCACAGAAGATTAGAGAATCTATTGAAGGTTCTTTAAAAAGATTACAGACAGATCATATTGATATTTATTATCAACATAGAATTGATCCTCAAGTAGAACCAGAAGTTGTGGCTGGAGTGATGAAGGATTTGATTCAAGAAGGAAAAATCAAAGCTTGGGGCATTAGTGAAGTGAATGAAGATTATTTAAGAAGAGCACATGCTATCTGTCCTGTGACAGTCATTCAAAATAGATATTCTATGATGGCAAGATGGCATGAACATTTGATTGATGTCTGTCAAGAACTTGGAATAACATATATAGCTTTTTCACCACTAGCAAATGGTGCATTGACAGGAGCTTATCATTCTCAAGCAGATTTTAAAGATGATCAACAGGATTTTAGAAGAAACATGCCTCAATATAGTCAAACAGGCATGATCAAAACAAATGCTTTATTGGAAGTTATCAGTCAAGTTGCAAAGAAATATCATGCGACAAATGCTCAAATATCTTTAGCTTGGATGCTTCATAAATTTCCACATCTTATTCCTATCCCTGGTTCACGCAAAATAGACAGATTATCTTCTAACTTTCAGGCAGGGAATATACAGCTTTTAGAAACAGATATTCAAATGATTGATCATCAATTAGAACAGATGGAATTTGAAGTCTTTGGAGGGCATTAAAATATGAAATCTTTAATCGTTTATTTTTCTCATTGTCATGAAAACTATGTGAATGGGGATATTGTTGATTTAGAAAAAGGAAATACACAAGTGGTTGCTCAAAAGATAAGTCAATATATGGATGCTGATTTATTTGAAATAAAACCTTTACATGATTATCCTGTACAATATCATCAATGTACTCAAGTCGCTAAAGAAGAGTTAGAAAATCAAAAAAGACCTAAGATTAAAAACATCATTCCCCATTTTGAACAATATCAAAATATTTATTTAGGTTTTCCTAACTGGTGGGGAACTATGCCAATGTGTGTCTGGACTTTTTTAGAAAGTTATCAGTTTGATGGAAAAGATGTTTATCCTTTTATAACTCATGAAGGAAGTGGCTTTGGAAGAAGTTTACAGGATTTAAAAACAATCATTCCTCATGCTTATATTCATGAAGGACTCGCTATTTTTGGTCACCAGGTATATGAAAGTGAAGACAAAATAAAAAGTTGGGTAGGTGAATAAATCATAATAACAAAAAAGCACTTGATTATCGACATAGAGAACTCATCACATTTTGTTTTTTAGTAGCACAAGATGGATGTGAAGCTCAGTTATCTTCACATATTATTGGTTTTCCAAGAACTTTCAATGCTTTAAAGTGTATTCAAGAGATACAATCATAATCACTGTTGTTTATAAAATCTCTTTTTGATAAAATGGAAACAAGGAGGGTGATAGCTTATGCTACTAAAACAAATGAAATATTTTATAGCTATAGTAGACTATGGAAGCTTTACAGAAGCTGCACAACATTGTTTTATTTCACAATCAGCTATCTCTCAACAAATTCAATCATTAGAATCTCAGTTACAAGTTCAATTAATGGTTCGTCAGAAAAGACATTTTGAATTAACCGAAGCAGGTCAATATTTTTATCGACATGCAAAGGCTGTGTTGGAAGAAATCGACCAGATCGTTGCACAAACACAAAGACTGGGAGAAGATCATGAATTAACATTACGCATAGGTTATCCTAAGAATTTTAACTTATTTGAGCTTCAACAGGCTATTACACAATTTTGTGAACTATATCCCGAAGTGAAAATTTCTATTGTGAGTGGAACACATGAAGAATTATTTGAATTACTGGTTGATGGACATATTGATTTAAAAGTGAGTGAACAAAGAAGAGCCTATAATGAAGACTATTATAATTATGAATTGAAGTATAGTGATTCTTATGTAGAAATAGCAATGGGAAATCCTTTAAGTCAAAAAGATATTTTAACAGTAGAAGACTTAAAAACATTATCTTGTATATTAGTTGTGTCTAAAGGATATGAAGACTCTGAAAAGAGTTTTTATGAAAAAGATTTAGCTATATCACATCAATTTTTATATGTTGATTCTTTAGAACAAGCCCGTTTAATGGTAGCAGGAAATCGTGGTTATCTTCCTATTGATGTGCTGGGAGAAATGATGGCACCTATTCAAGGTATCAAAAGAGTACCTTTATATAAAAATGGAAAACCCATTCAAAGAAACTACTTTGCCTGCTGGCATAAACAACATACAAATTATTACATTGAAGAATTTGCCCAAATGTTAAGGACAGTATTTCAATAAACATACAAAATATCATTCATTGTTTATATGAACAAGAATGATATTTTTTCTTTATCAATAGAAATTTTTGAAAAAAAGCCCTTTTTATGATAAAATTACAAATGTAAAATATCATCAGAAAGGGGCTTGACAAAGATGGAAGCAAGAGTGATACTACAAGTAAACAAGCAAGTTAGTATAACTGCGCCCATTTTCTTGTTAAGCATCAAACAGCATAATATTATAAGGCGTATTCTGCCCTTTTTTATAAAAGGGTGGGATATGCCTTTTCATATTTGTTGGATGAAAAAATAAAAGAAAGGGTGAGAAAAGATGAAGAAGAAATTTTTAAGCGTATTTTTTTGCTTGTGTATGGTGTTTGTTTTAACACCAGTCACAGTGTTCGCGGCAGAAAACACAGTAGACACATGGGATGGGACATCTGATATAAGTTGGTACAATGAAAATGATACAGAATTTCATATCAAAACAGCAGAGCAGCTGGCAGGATTGGCTGAACTTACAAATGTTGGAATTGATACCAATGCATCAACAGGTCATACATTTGAAAACAAAATCATATATTTAGATTGCGATTTAGATCTTGGAGATTATCCTTGGACACCGATTACATACAGAAATGTAGATGATGGTTATTTCTTTAAAGGAACATTTGACGGGCAAGGACATACAATATATAACTTGAATCGTCATGGGACAAATAATGATTCTTATGATTCGCTTTTTGGTTATGTACAGGGTGGTGTCATTAAGAATCTAAATGTTGTAGATGCTGATTTAAGTGCTAATGATTATAGTATGCACGTAGGCATTATAGCTGCATTGGTAGAAAATGGTAAAATAATAAATTGTTATACATCTGGCACGGTAAAAAGCGTCAATGGTTGGCGAAATATAGGCGGAATTGTGGGGTCATGTATGCATGGTACACAAATTATTGGATGTGGTTCTGACGCAAACATTATTAGCAGAAATTCTGAATATAGTGATAGTGTCGGAGGTTTGGTCGGCGAATGGTTAAATGCCGAAGAAACTTCTGAGATTTCAGATTGCTGGTTTAATGGCTCAATCGTTAGTGAAGATCAAGAGTCTACAGTTGGAGGGTTATTGGCTGTTGGTTATAATAATAATGTAGAAGAAAATGTTAAAATCAATAACTGCATGGTGGTGAGCAGCGATATATCCAGTGCGGAAGAGGAAAATACTGCTGTAATTGCTCATCTAACAGGAACTCCAACAGTTGCTGACTGTTTTTATAAAGAAAGTGATAATGGATATCGTATCATTACTAAATTAGACAAGGATAGTCTTTCTATTGATACGAGTTTTGATTCGACACCATGTGCAAAGGCAATAACTAATTTTACAGACAACGATATTCTCGTTTCATTACAAAACAATGCCTCTCAGGGAGTTATATGGGTAGAAGGAATAGAGCACCCGACTTTCAGTTGGGATCTAAAAAACAGATTAGCTGATTACACAGCGGTTAATGTTGCATTAGATAAAGTTCCACAGGATATTTCTGTTTATACAGATGAAACAGTATCTGTTTTGAAACAAGTAATAGACAGTGTTGATACTTCGTTAAGCGCTGCAGAACAGTCAAAAGTTGATGACATGGCAAAGACTATAGAGAGAGCAATTGCTTCTCTTGAATACAAAGATGCTGATTACTCAAAAGTGGATGAAGCTAGCGCTAAAGCAGAAGCCATTCATAAAGACAACTATAAAGACTTTTCACAGGTAGAAGCAGCAATTCAAGCAGTTGTTCGTGGTAAAAATATTACAGAACAGGCAGAAGTAGATAAAATGGCAAAAGCTATTGAAGATGCTATTGATGCTCTTGAATACAAAGATGCTGATTACTCAAAAGTAGATGAAGCAATTGCTAAAGCAAAAGCATTGAATCCAGCTGACTATACTGATTTTTCTGCTGTAGAAGATGCTATGAATAAGGTTGTTCGAGGAAAGAATATTACTGAACAGGATGAAGTAGATGCTATGGCACAGGCTATTGAAACAGCAATCGCCAATTTGGAGAAAAAACCGATTGGTTCTTCAAAACCAGATGGTTCGACGAAACCTGATCAAACACCAGATTTTCCAACTCAAATAACTGAAGGTCAAACAGATAGTACAACAGTTATAAAAACAGGTGACAATAGTCATGTTGTTCTTTGGGGAAGTTTGATTCTTATTTCCGCTGGTATTGCTTTGATATTAGTCGTTCATCGTAAAAAAAGAAACTGAATAATGATTAACGCCTAGATATCACTGATAGTGATAATCGGGCGTTTTCTTTTTAGGATATTTTTATATTTTATAATCATATGGAAATGTTAATAATGAATGAAAATGTTCTGCTATACATTGTGGAAAATCAATGATTTAACATGCTATAATAAAGAGGAGGCTATCTTATGAATAGAATAGAAAGAAGTCAAAAGAAATATGAAGAATTATTTTTAAACTCACAAACATTAGATTTAAAAGATCCTGAATTTATGACACAGCTACAAAGATTGATATTTGGTGAAGTTTTTTATGTTGGAGATTTGACAGATAGACAAAGAGAACTCATCACATGTAGTGTTTTAACAGTTTTACAGACTTTACCACAATTAAAGGCACATCTGAATGCTGCCTTGAATGTAGGTGTTTCCCCATTAGAATTAAAAGAATCATTGTATCAATGTGCTCCATTTATTGGTTATCCGAGAACATTGAATGCAGTGAATGTATTGAATGAAGTTTTAGAAGGCAGACATATTTCATTACCACTAGATAATCAGACAAGTATAAAAGATGAAGAAAGATATGAAAAAGGATTAGAAATTCAAAAAGAGTTATATGGTGATGAAATTAAAGACAGATATCGTTATTTACCAGATGATGTCGGTGACGCTTTACCAAGATTTTTAACAGAATGGTGTTTTGGTGACTGTTATACAAGAAAGGTATTAGATATTCCAACAAGAGAATTATTGATCTTTTGTATTTTAACAGCACTCAATGCCTCTGGACAACTTTATGCACATGCTTTAGGAAATATCAAAGTTGGAAACTCTTTACATACACTTTATTATGCATTGATTCAATGCTTACCTTATTTAGGTTTCCCATGTGTGTTTAATGCTTTTAATGCGATTAAAGATTTAGCTGAATAAATATGAATCATAAAGATGGATAGAAATGTTCATCTTTTTTTGTGATTTTGATTGTTGTGAGAAATATTGGATTATTGTTTCATGTTGATGTTGTAAGCGGAAAAAGTATGCTTTTTAGCTATGCTGTGAGATTGTTTTAAGGTATTGGACGAAAAAGAATATACACATTAAAATAGGAATAAAGAAAGGATGATGAATAATGAAGATATTGGTTATATATGGAAGTCCACATCAGAAGGGTTCTTCATATTTATTAGCAAATGAATTTATCAAAGGAGTTCAGGAAAATCACCATGAAGTTACGGTTTTTGATGTAGCTCATCATCATATTGCACCCTGTCTAGGATGTGACCATTGTGGGATGAATGGTCCATGTATTCAAAATGATGATATGAGTCAGTTAAGAAAAAACATGCTTGATCATGATATGATTGTTTTTGTCACACCACTTTATTACTTTGGAATATCAGCACAACTAAAAGCGGCTATTGACCGTATTTATAAAGATTAAGCATTGAAAACCCCATCTGCTCTGCGGTGGGGATGAAAATGCTTTTTTTTCTAAAAATTGTGTCTAATGACACCATGTCTATATAGAACAGCATTTTAATGATATAATATAGAGAGACTATAACAGGAGGTGCTATAATGGACAAAGCATATAGATACAGGATATATCCAAACAAGTCACAGAAGATTCTGCTTGCCAGGACTTTTGGCTGCGTACGCTTTGTATATAACCATTTTCTAGATAAAAAGCAGAAGCTCTATGAATCTGATGGGACGAATCTATCCTATAATGACATGGCGCATGAAGTTGTTGACATGAAGCGCACTCCTGAGTATGCATGGCTAAGCGAAGTGGATGCAACGGCTATTCAGTCATCACTGAGAAATCTTGACAGAGCCTATACCAACTTCTTCAGGAAGAATGCCATGTATCCTAGATTCAAGTCAAGAAGGACGCATTGTTTCTCATATACAAGCAAGAACAACAGCAATTCCATCAAGTTCAATAATGGGTATATTACACTGCCTAAGATTGGTATTGTTAAATCAAAGAACAAATGCATCCCGCAGGGAAGAATTGTCAATGCGACTGTCACTCAGGAACCATCAGAGAGATATTATGTATCTTTATGCTGCAGAGATGTTGATATGAAACAATATCCAAATAGCAACAAGTCTACAGGCATTGACATGGGCATCTCTCACTTCTGTACATTTGACGATGGAGTGAAGATAGACAACCATAAGTATCTTGCCAAGTCGCTGAAGAAACTTGCCAGACTCCAGAAACAGCTTTCTCGAAAGCCAAGAGGAAGCCATAACTGGGATAAGGCACGTATCAAAGTGGCGAGAATGCATGAACATATCTATAACCAGAGAAACGATTTTCTCCATAAGCTGTCAACGGACATCGTCAAGCAGAACAGTATCATCTGCATAGAGGATTTGGATATCCAGTCCATGCAGAATAATCAGTATATTGCAAGAGATGTTGCCGATGTATCATGGAGCAGATTTATGAGTATGCTGGAATACAAGTCTGCATGGCATGGAAGAACTGTTGTCAAGATAGACAGATACTTTGCCAGCTCACAGACATGTCATGAATGTGGCTATAAGCATGCTGATGTCAAGAATCTCAATATCAGAAGATGGACGTGCCCTGAATGTGGTACTGTTCATGACAGGGATGTGAATGCTGCCATCAACATATTAAGAGAAGGGCAAAGACTTCTTCTCTTGCAGTAGATATATATTAAAATACTAGGGCAGGAACTGTCCGAAGTTACGCCTGTGGAGATGGATACTATGAAGTCTTTGAAGCAGGAAACCTCGTTGCTCTGCGGCGAGGTAGTTCATAGTTTTACAATGGAATTATCATCTATGCATAAAAAGACAGCTTTTATATGCGCTGCATGGAATAGTTCACAGGGAACAATGGATGCTGTTAAGATGCATTATGAGGCATTGGTTGATTATATGCATTTTCAAGATGTAGGAAGCATTTTAGCAACTGGATGTGGAACACCATCTATGACTTTGCGTTCACCTTTTATGGAAAAAGCATATCAATTAGGAAAAAGTATCCAATAAGGCTCTTGAAATATCAGGAGCTTTTTCTTTATAATAAATTTAATAAAGGGGCTGAAGAGTATGAAATATTGTGATGAATGTGGACATGAATTGATTGAAAAACCATGTGGAATTGATGGGACAATGCCTTATTGTGAACATTGTCAAAAGTTTAAATTTCCAATGTTTAATAGTGCTATTTCTGCTATTATATTCAATCCACAAAAAGATAAGGTATTGTTAATACAACAATATGGACAGGTAGATTATATTTTGGTAGCAGGATATATAAATAAAGGTGAAAATGCAAAACAGACATTAATTAGAGAGATTCAAGAAGAAGTCAATTTGAAAGTTGTTGATTATATGTACAATGATAATGAGTATTATGCAAAAACAAATACGTTGATGCATAATTATGTTGCAGTGGTTGATTCAGAAGACTTTCATTTAACAAATGAAGTGGATCATGCCAAATGGATTCCTGTTGATGAAGTTTTCGATGTTATGAAACAAGGATCATTAGCCCAATCCTTTGTGAAAAGATATTTAGAAAAGAGGGGTTGATTATGAAGAAAATATTTTTCTTTGATATTGATGGAACATTAGCGATACATGGTGTGATTCCTGAAGGGAATCTCAAAGCTTTAAAATTACTTCAGGATCAGGGACATCTCACATTTATATGTACAGGCAGAGCACCTTTTTATGCCCAAAATCTTTTTGGAAATCTTGTCAGTGGTCTTATTACATGTAATGGAAGAAATATTATATATCAAGGAAAGAAACTGTATGGAAAAGCTTTTTTACCAGAAGAACTGTCATATTATTATGAAAAAATAAAAGCATTCAATGCAGGAGCTATGTTTGTTTCTGATGAGGTTGCCGTTCCTTATTTATTGGATGATGCACAGATTGAAGGTATTAAAGATGAATATGGTATACAACGTATTCAGACAAATGCTTCTTTATTGCCATTTTATACATTTGATTTGTTTTATCATGATCTTCAACAACGTGATACACTGATACAGGCTTTTGATAAAGAATTGGTTATTAATGATCATGGTGGTCATGGCTCATGTGACTGTTCAACCATTGGTTTTGATAAGGGTGATGGTATTGCTTATTTATTGAAATATTTTCATATTGATAAGGAGAATGCCTATGCTTTTGGAGATGGTTATAATGATCAGGCGATGTTTAGAGAAGTCGGACATGGTATAGCGATGGGAAATGCTGTAGATGTTTTAAAACAAAAAGCGACATATATTACAGCTTCTATTGATCAGGATGGTATATTAAAGGCACTACAACATGAAGGAATAGCTTAAAGTTATTCCTTTTTTGTACATGAAGTTTGATTTATGTTATAATAGCGATACTTCAAAGGAAAGGATCTTTATATGGGAAATGTAAAAATAAGAAAAATGGTCCAAGGCGCTATGATTGCCGCTATCTTTGGTGCTTTGTCTATTTTCAATACGTATACAGGCAGTATGTTTGATATATTTATTTGTTATGGCATGGTGATTCCACTTGTCTGGTATAGTTATACATATCGTTTACAGGATGGTCTGTTAGTCAGTTTGATTGCGATGATTGTGATTATGATCACAGGATTACCTTTTTTTGCAATTTCATCATTTTCTTCATGTCTGATTGGTGTTTTTTTAGGTGAAGCTTTAAAACGTCAGACTTCTCGATGTGTTTTGTTTTTGGGGACATTATCTCTTACATTTTTCAATAATATCTTGCTTTATGAAGTTTTTGCAGGATTATTAAATATGGATCTGATTGGTGAAATGAAAGAGATGTATATGATGATGGACAATGTTTTTCCTTCCATCACACAGACTTTTTCTTTAACATCATTTCTTTCATTAGCACCCCTTCTTTTATTGATTATGTCATTTCTGGAAATGTATGTGATTATTTTGTTATGTCAAATGGTTTTATCACGTTTTCATATTCCTTTTCCCAATTCGTTCCACATTGCTTATATGCATTTAAGTCGTCCAATAGGAGGTATTCTGACTATAATGCTGGTTGTCGGCTATGTACTAGAACATGTTTATGCGATGAATAATATTTATATCACTTATATATATTTGATCTCTTTATTAACTTTGGCTGTTGAAGGTCTTGCCTTTTTGTCATGGCTGGCTATTTTGGAAAATAAACCACGCCTTATCATCCTGGCTTTTTTGGGTATGCTTATTCCATTTATCAATCAAATGTATGTTGTCATAGGAATCGTAGATATATTTAGTGATTTAAGAACAAAACTATTGTATAATAAACATAATGAACAATAAGGAGGGATACAATGATCAGAAAGATATTACAAATCAGGAATCTATTAATGGCTTTATTGGTTGGAGAATGTGGTATATTATTTGGCTTATATCTTTTATTGAATACTCCGATATTGTTGGCTTTTAGTGTATATGCGCTTATTAAAAATGTTATTATTTTCTTGATTGTTGTTTATATTTTTTATGTTTTAGAAAATAATCAATTAAGTGTTGAAGAAGTTTTAAATAAAGATGCTAAAAATGCATTTATATTTGGTGGTATTGCTTTAATTCAGTATGATGAAAATAGAAATATTGTATGGACAAGTGATTTATTGAAGGCCATGAATATTAATATTGTAGGGGTTAAGCTTTTGGAATGGCAACCCCATTTGGCAAGCCTTTTTGATGATGAAGATGTCAAAGTGATTGATATTAAAGGTAAAAAGTTTGAAGCTTATATTAATCAGGGAACTAAGCTGATTTATTTAAAAGATGTGACACAGCTCATGTCTTTACAACAAGATTACTTAGATCAGCAGGTTTGTATGGCTTATATTACAATTGATAATTATGAAGAAACATTGGAAAATGCTGATGAACCTAAGATGGCTTTGATACAATCACGTTCTAGACAAGTTATCGTAGATTGGGCATATTCCAATGGGATTATTATTAGACGTTTTAAATCAGGTGGTTACTTAGCATTTTTTAATGAACGTATTTATCGTAAACAAGTTGAAAATAAATTTGCAATATTAGATACATTTAAAGAAATGTCAAAAGAGTTAGATGAAGTGATGACTTTAAGTATTGGTATTGGTAAAGATTCTCGTGTTTTAAGAGAACTTGATGAGATGGCTTCTGCCGCATTGAATTTAACGTATTCACGTGGTGGTGACCAGGTGGCTGTTAAATCTGGAGAAGATAAGAAAGTCAGATTCTTTGGTGGTAATAGTGATACTTTTGAAAAGAGCAGTAAAGTCCGTGCGCGTGTCATTGCACAATCTCTAGCAGGGCTTATCAAAAATGCCAGTCAAGTAATCGTGATGGGGCATAAGAATTCAGATTTGGATTCATTTGGAGCATCACTCGGTGTGGCTAAGATAGCTATGGCCTATGGAAAGAAAACAACAGTCATTGTTGATTTTGAATCCATTGAAAAGAAAACTAAAGAAGTCGCTGTTTTGGTTAAAGCTGATCCACGCTATAAAGGAATGATTCAATCAGCCAATGAAGCAATTGAGCGTGTTGATAAAAATACCTTGTTAATTGTTGTGGATAATCATAAATCCAGTCTAGCACTTTCTAAAGCTTTGTTAGAACGTGTCAAAAATAAGGTTATTATTGATCATCATCGTCGTGGTGAAGAATTTATTGAAGCACCAGTTTTAACATATCTAGAGCCAGCATCTTCAAGTACTGTAGAATTAGTTATAGAGCTTTGTGATTATCAAAATGTAGATTTGAAAATCAATGAACTGGATGCTACAATAATGTATGCTGGAATGCTGGTTGATACAAATAACTTTAAACAGCGAGTGGGTGTGCGTACTTTCCAGTCAGCAGCGCATTTGAAAGAATTACAGGCCAATGTGCCAATGGCTTATGAATTTATTAAAGATTCTTATGAAGAAACGTTGCAGCGTCTTTCTATTGCCCAGACAGCCTATCAGTATCGTCCTGATATTTTGATTGCCTGTGGTCAAGAAAGCGAGGAATATAATTCTAGTTTATTAGCTAAATCAAGTAATGCATTGCTTGAAATTAGTGGTATTAAGGCAAGTTTTTCCATTGGTAGAATTTCTAAAACAAAGGTCGCTATCAGCGCGAGAAGTACCAAGGATATGAATGTACAGGTCATTATGGAAGCCTTGGATGGTGGTGGTCATTTCAGTATGGCTGCAGCACAGTTTGAAAATAAAACGATTGAAGAAGTACGTCTTTTATTAGAAGAAAAAATACAAGAATATTTAGATGATAGAGGTGAAGTATAATGAAAGTGATTTTATTACAAGATGTTAAGAAAGTAGGAAAGAAAAACGATATTGTCAATGTTGCTGATGGATATGGACAAAACTTTTTGATTAAAAACAATTTAGCCGTTTTAGCAACTGAACATGGGAAAAAAATGGTTGCTCAAACAAAAGAAAAAGAAAGATTGGAAGAGTTAGAAAATAAAAAGAAAGCTGAAGAATTAAAAGAAAAAATTGAAAGTCTAACATTAGAATTTAAGTTATCATCTGGTAAAGATGGTAAAACTTTTGGAAGTATTTCAACGAAAAATGTTGTTGAAGAATTAATGAAAACACATGGAATTAAAGTGGATAAAAGAAAGTTCATTAATGCTAGACCCATACAAGCTTTAGGATATACAAATTTAAAAATTGAATTGCATAAAGGAGTTATTGCGACAATAAAAGTTCATTTATCTGAAAAATAAGGAGGGAAAAAGATGGCTAGAGAATATCCCCATGATTTGGTAGCCGAAAGATCATTGCTAGGATCTATGTTGATATCAAGTGATGTCTGTCAGACTGTTTTATCATTAGCTTCAAAAGATGATTTTTATTTGGATAGCCATCGTATTCTTTTCGAGGCTATGCAAAATATTTATGCTGATAATAGCCCTGTTGATGTCACAACATTAACATCTTATTTAATAGATAAAAAATTGTTAGATAAAACAGGTGGTGTTGAATATCTTTTAGAATTAAGTGAATCAGTGCCAACAACATCTCATAGTGAACATTATTTAAAAAGATTAAATGAAAAAGCTTTGTTGAGAAGATTGATTAAAGAATCAACAGAAATTATTGAAAAAGCTTATGGTGATGTCGAAAATATCAATGATTTTATTGGTGAAGTTGAAAAAGATTTCTTGAATGTCACAAGAGATCGTAATGCCGGTGAATTCCAAAATGTTAAATCGGTGATTCAAAAAGTAACAGATCGTTTGGTGATGTTACAAAAAGCAGATGGGAAGATATCTGGTGTTAAAACTGGATATTATGATTTAGATAAATTAACATCTGGCTTTCAAAAAGGTGATTTGATTATTTTGGCTGCACGTCCATCTGTTGGGAAAACAGCTTTTGCATTGAATGTAGCTTATAATGTTTCTTATAAGTCAGATGAAGCAGTCGCTATCTTTTCACTGGAAATGCCAGCTGAGCAGTTGATTCAACGTATTATCTGTTCAGCAGGAAGTTTAAAAGCTGAATCTTTGCGTTCAGGTTCTATTTTAAAAGAAAGCAGTGAAAGGTATTATGCAGCTGCTGATAAAGTCTCTAAATGTAATTTATATATTGATGATACTCCGGGTATTCGTGTTGGAGAAATTGCTGCGAAATGTCGTCGTTTAAAACGTGAACAAGGTTTAAAGATGATTGTTATTGACTACTTGCAGTTGATTTCAGGACCGGCTAATAGTCGTGAATCTAGACAACAGGAAGTATCAGATATTTCACGACAGTTAAAAATGATTGCCAGAGAATTAGAAGTTCCAGTTTTAGCTTTAAGTCAGTTATCTCGTTCCGTTGAAAAACGTGATAATAAGCGACCTGTTTTATCAGATTTAAGAGAATCAGGAGCTATTGAACAGGATGCCGATATCGTTTCATTTATTCATCGTGAAGATTATCAGGATCCTAAAAAAGAAGCTGAAACACAAGGAGCTACCGATATTATTATTGCAAAACACCGTAATGGGGCTTTGGCTGATATACGTCTTGTTTTCTTAAAACAATTTAGTAAGTTTGCCAATCCAGCAAGATCAGATCAGCAAATTAATCCATTAGAAGGTGTTAAAGATTTAAGAACATAAATATCTGACAAAATGAAGGAGTTTTGACTCCTTTTATTTAAAAATGATTTTATAAAGGAGGAACGCTTATGATTTTCACAACCAAAAGGTTAATTCTTAGACCGTGGGAAGAAAGTGATGCGCAAAGTCTTTTTCGATATGCCAGTGATCCTGATGTTGGACCGATTGCAGGATGGCCACCCCATCAAAGTGTGGAACAAAGTTTAGATGTGATACGTCATGTTTTTAATGGTGATGAATGTTATGCGATTTGCAAAAGGAACAGTCATGAAGCTATTGGGGCTATAGAAATAAAACTCAATGGGCATACAGATATGACTGAACGTGATGATGAATGTGAGCTTGGATACTGGCTGGCCAAACCCTATTGGGGAAGAGGCTATATGCCTGAAGCTGGTAGAGAATTGATTCGACATGCCTTTGAAGATTTAGATATGAAGACTATCTGGTGTGGGTATTATGATGGAAATACGAAATCTTTAAGAGTACAGGAAAAGCTAGGATTTATTTATCATCATAGTTGTGATGAAGTGCCTGTACCTTTGTTGAATGAAGTAAGGATTGGTCATACAAATTATATGACAAAAGAATCTTGGGAAAAGATGAAAGAAGGGAATTCATAATGTTATTTCCTTTTGAAGATGCACCCAATACAGCAACGCTGATCTGTTGTCATATTCTTGATCAAAATGCTTCCATTTTATATGTTTTTCATGATGAAGATGATGGAATGTGGCAATTTTTATGTGATCAACAACATAGTAGTAATGAGGCAAGGTTAGTTTCTCTTGAATATGTATTCCATTTAGATCCTTCCATTGCAGCTTTAAAAGATATGCCCTGTGGCTATTATGCACAAAGAAAGTCAAAATACGAGAATTGGATCATAAGTAAAAAATCATGATATGAAAGACAAAATAAAAACACACCTGCGGGTGTGTTTTCATATATCATCTATCCTTCAAATGTAGGACGGATAACTAAATCAGAAACATCAACACCATCTGGTTGAGAAATCGCATATAGGACAGCATTCGCAATTGTTTCTGGTTGAAGTCCAAATTGTTCATAAAATCCTTCGACCATCTTCTTATGATCATTTTCAACGACATGATTTAATAATTCTGTCTTGATAGCTCCAGGATAAATTGTTGTTGTACGAATATTTTTACCTTCCTGATTTGTTTCACTGTTAAAAGATTGTAACATCACTTTGACAAAATGCTTTGTTCCACAATAGACTGCATTTCCTGGAACCAATGTCGTTCCTGCTCTTGATGAGGTAATAATGATATGTCCAGAATTTTGCTGATAGAATTCTGGAATAATAGCGTACATGGAATTGAGGACACCTTTGATGTTGATATCAACCATATCCATCCATCCTTTGAAATCTAATTCAGACATATTTCCAGCTGGCATAATACCTGCATTTGCAAATAAGACATCGACCTTTCCAAATTTTTCTTTAGCTAATTTTACAATAGCTTTCATATCTTCTATATTTGTTACATCTGATTTTAAATAAACAGCACTATCACCTAACTCACCAGTTAGTTTTTCTAAACGTTCTTCTCTTCTGCCACTTAATACAACTTTAGCACCATGCTTTGCTAAAACTCTAGCTGTGGCTTCACCAATACCAGAAGTGGCTCCTGTAATGATAATGACTTTGTTTTCTACATTTTCCATTTGATTTTCCCCCTTTTGACAACATCATTTTATCAAAGAGATTAATAAAAAAATAATTGTTAGAAATCATAGATATATGACTATAAATCATAGTATAATATGATTACAAGGCATAAGGAGAAGATGTTATATGGAATTAAGACAATTACAGTACGTTATCAAAATTGCGGAATGTGGCACAATGCTCAAGGCGGCTCAAGAGTTGTATATATCACAATCGGGTTTAACACGTTCTTTAAAAACATTAGAAAAAGAACTTGGGATGGAATTATTTGATCGTATTAACAATCGACTCATATTAAACGAATATGGAAAAACAGTTGTGGAAGAAGGAAAAGATATACTCAATCATGTTGATAAGCTACAGGAGAAAGTCAAGAATCAATATAATCGCAATATGAATATGTTCATTGGTTCTTGTGCCCCGGCACCATTATGGGCTTTGAGATATACGATGAAACGTCAATACCCTGATATGTCTTTTGGATATGAAACAAAGGCTGACGCTGAAGAATTGATTCAAGGCTTCAATGAACATGATTATTCAGCTATTATTTTAGACTATCCAATAAATAAAGAAGATGTTATTTGTTTTCAAATATGCCAGGAAGTTTTAAACATTTCAACAACATCCCATCACCCCTTAGCAAACAAAAAAGCCATAACTTTTGAAGAATTAAACGGTGAAAATTTTTTGGAATATAATAATACAGGTTATTGGCATGAAGTGTGTGTAGACAATATGCCTGATTCACATTTTATTGTACAGGATGATTTGGAATTGTATGGGATTCTTCAAAGACAATCTTCTTTGTTGACTTTTAGAACAAGTTTGACAATACCAAGATTTCATCTCTATGAAGATAGAGTTTATATTCCTATTACGAATCCAGAAGCGACACTGACTTTCTATTGGATATGTCATCAAAATCATTTTGATAAAATCAAAAAGGTACAAGCGCATATCAATGAAGTAGACTGGATACATTATCGTAATGAAGATTTTGAAATTATATAAAAACACAAGGAAAGTTATATTATGATTGTCTTTTGGATTATAGGAATTTTATTTTTCGTTGTAGGGCTTTTATGTTGTGTACCTGAATATGTGAGATTATTAAGGTATCATGGTCGTGTCATAGGAACAATAACAAAAATAGAGGATAATGGACAAAATGCCAGAGCTATATTTGAGTATGATGTGGATGGACATCACTATACACAAAAAACGCAATGGACATCAAATGATGTGTTTATTGTTGGAAAAACATGTGATGTTATCTATAATCAGAAAAAACCTCATCTTTCATATATCAAGAAGAGTGGACAATGGATACGTTGTCTTGTAGGGACATTATTTGTAATTGTGGGAGTGATTGTGCTTTGTTTAGGTTTCTTTTTTCAAAGTATATTATAGATAAATAATCAGGAGGAATATCATGATTTTAGAAACAGAACGTTTGTTTTTAAGAGAATGAGAACAAAGTGATTTTGATGATTTAGCTCAAATATTACAGAATCCACATGTGATGTATGCTTATGAACATGAGTTTTCAAAAGAAGATGTTCAAACATGGCTAGATCGTCAAAGAAAAAGATATAAACAATATGGATTTGGATTATGGGCCATGATTTTAAAAGAAACAAATGAAATGATTGGTCAGGCAGGTCTGACAATGCAGCCTTATCAGAATACTCAGATATTGGAAGTGGGTTATCTGTTAAAGGAGGAGTTCTGGCATCATGGATATGCTAGAGAAGTGGCATTAGGCTGTCAAAAATATGCTTTTGAAAATTTACAGGCAGATCAGTTATATGCCATCATTAAGGCAGATAATGTTTCATCTATCAAGGTAGCAGAGAGTCTTGGTATGAAAAAGGTAGATGAGTTTATGACAGGATATTATAACGGAGAGACACTTCATTATTTATATGCAATTGAACGTACAAAATAAAATCAATAAAAAAATGATAGACATCAAAAGATGAATATCATTTTTTATGTGCGTTTATCAAATTGTTGATGGCATGTTGGGCAGGTAATTGTAATATCACCTTTTCCCTTTGGAACTCTTAAATATTGGTGGCAGTGAGGACATTTTAAATATTTATGTGTTTTACGATATTTCCATTTATTTTTTTGACGATTAAAGAATTTTCTTATTCCAGATGTTTTAGCTAAAAACCATTCATTTTCCATATTACGTTTATAAATTTGTTTAGAAAACATTCTATATAAAGAATAAATAATAACCGCATAACACAAGAATGAAACAAATGGAACAAATAAAGAAATCACAAATAAAATAATATAACTTATAAATAAGAAATTTCCAAACTGATCAACACCATATCTGCCATACATAAAATTTCTTAACCAATTCATTTTTATCACCGATTTCTATTATAAAGACGAATTATGAATGAAATATGACTTTTTGAATTCTTTATCTTTTAAATTCATTTTATTTGAAGAAATAATTGGAATACATCATATTGATACTTAGATTTTTGTTGAAGAAAGATAGAAATAACTAATAATCGAATCTTGATTGATTATGTCAAAATATATTCAAAACTTATAGTGTTTGTAGTATAATGGATATTCGTGGAGGTTGAATTTATGTATAATCAATATCGAGAAGGATGGCTTGAAGTGATATGTGGATGTATGTTTGCTGGAAAGACAGAAGAACTCATTCGTCGTATTAATGTTTTATCTTATGCTAAAAAGAAAATAATTGTATTTAAACCTGAAATTGATAATCGTTATTCTGATAAAGAAATCGTTTCACATGCAGGAACGAAAGTCCCTTGTATTGTTGTAAAGGATTCTAAAGAAATTTTAAGATATATTAAACCTGATACAGAAGTGATTGCTGTAGATGAAGTTCAATTTTTTGATAGAGATATTGTTGATGTTTGTGAATACTTGGCTGATAAAGGATTACGTGTGATGGTTGCTGGTCTTGATAAAGACTTTAGAGGTGAACCATTTGGTGTCTTACCAGAATTATTAACACGTGCTGAATTTGTCACAAAGTTGACTGCTGTATGTGCAAAATGTGGTGCACCAGCAACACGTACACAAAGACTTGTGGATGGGTCTCCGGCTTCATTTGAAGATCCTATTGTTTTAGTAGGTGCTGTTGATCATTATGAACCACGTTGTCGACATTGTCATGAGATTTTAAATAAACCACATAAATTTTAAAAGTTCACATTCAAGACATATTTCTCATATATATTAATAGTGTCGAAAGACAAATACGATAGTATTGATTCCCCTCAAATCTATCATATATCCCTAAGAAAGAGATGCAACCCCAAAGCATCTCTTTCATTTTTTGGTATATTTTAATTATTTTGACATAATCATATATATGGAGGATTTTATATGAACTTATGTCATCAGGAAGATATACAAAAATTAACGACTCAAGAACTTTTTCAACAACATAATTATATTTGTTATTTAAGGGGAGATGGATGGCAAAAAGAACAGCATTATGTTTTTGACTATCCTTATTTATACCTCTATGCTTTTCATATGCATGTCATAAAGGAGATAGAACAAAGAGGTTATAGTGTAGATCCTTTATGGAAAGATTCGTGCTTTAGAGGAATTCATCGTGGATATGAAATTTCAATGCTCACGTATGATGATTTGGATATACCAATACATTTATATAAAGAAAATTAAAGAAAAATGAAATGTTCATATCTAATTCATATTGACAAAGTATATTATAGGTGTAAAGATAATAGAATCCATAAAAACTCCCTTTAAAATATGTATTCTAGAAAGAATCAGGTTTCTGATTCTTTTTTCTTTTTCTAAATCATGTATAATAAAGATGGATGAAGAAAAATGAAAAGAATACTATTTGATTTAGATGGGACATTGACAGATCCATTTTTAGGTATTACACGTTCTGTAGCGTATAGTTTAAAATCTTTTGGCATTGAAGTTGATGATTTAGAAACATTAAAACCATTTATTGGTCCACCACTAGATGTGTCTTTTAGAGAGTATTATCATATGGATGAAGCACAAAGCTGGAAAGCTGTTGAAAAATATCGTGAGTATTTTTCAAAAAAAGGATTATTTGAAAATAAAGTTTATGAGGGTATGGAAGACTTTTTACAATCATTACTGAATATGGATATGAAATTATATGTATGTACCAGTAAGCCTGAAGTGTTTGCAAAAGAGATTCTTGATCATTTCTCTTTAACACCATATTTTACAGGTATTTATGGCGCAACCTTAGATGGAAGTCTTAAAAATAAAGGTGATGTGATTGCTCATTGTATAAAGCAGGAACAGCTCAATATTCAAGACTGTATGATGGTTGGTGATCGTCAACATGATATTGTCGGAGCGCATCAAAATCAAATACCTTGTATTGGTGTCTTATATGGTTATGGAAGTTTAGAAGAATTTCAGGAGTATCATTGCGATTATATAGCTAAAGACTTGATAGAATTAAAAAAGATAATAGAGGAATGGAAAGATGTTAAGTAAATATCAACAGATTTATGAAGATTTGAAACAGAAGATTGAAAAAAATGAAATTCAGTCCAATACATTTTTGCCAAGTGAAAATGAACTCATGAATATTTATCAATCATCTCGTGATACCATTCGTAAATCCTTATCCTTACTCCAATTGACTTTCAGGAATTAAAACAATTATTAAACGATTGGCAATTAGGTATGCAAAATGGGAATGGCTGGAATGCTGTATTTTGGTGCTGCCATGATCAGCCACGTGTTTTATCACGTTTTGGAGATGACAAGAATTATCCAAAAGAATCAGCTAAAATGCTAGCCACAACAATCCATATGCTAAGAGGAACACCTTATATTTATCAGGGTGAAGAAATCGGAATGACTAATGCCTATTTTACAGATATTCATCAATATCGTGATGTTGAAAGCTTAAATGCCTATCAGATTCTTAAAGATAAAGGTGTACCAGAAAAAGAGATTTACCAGATTCTATTGAGTAAATCAAGAGATAATGCACGTACACCTATGCAATGGAATGATCAGGCATATGCAGGATTTAGTGATGTGGAATCATGGATAGAACCGATTTATAATTATAAAGATATTAATGTAGAAAAAAATCTAGAAGATCAAGATTCAGTTTTCTATTATTATCAAAAGTTGATTCAATTAAGAAAACAATACCAAGTCATTAGTTTAGGAACATATGAACCACTACTATCAGATCATCCAACACTATATGCCTATAAACGTCAATATCAAGATCAGGCAATCATTGTCTATAATCATTTCTATGGTGATCAGACAACATCTATAAGCATAGATGCAACTCAACATGATATTCTGTTATCAAATGTCAATCGCCAGATATTAGAAAATGAAATGATGTTAAAACCATATGAGTCACTTGTACTGATTAAAAAATAGATCATTATATAAATAAAAACATAACATCATTGATTGTTTATATGGGATACATAATTGATATTATGTATCTTTTTTTATGGAAATAACAAAAATAATGATATATTTTCTATTTTTCTGTATTAAAATACATATTCATGTTTCACAAAACAAATAAATAATGTTAAAATATTATCCATATAGATTTGAGGTGAAATCATGAAAAAAACAATGCGAGAAGCTTTTATTGCTTCCATACCAGTCATGATGGGATATATTGTATTGGGGATGGCATTTGGTATGTTACTAGAAAGTGAAGGATATTCTTTTTTATATGCATTAGCTATGAGTGTATTTATTTATGCTGGAAGTATGCAGTTTGTCGCAATCAATCTTTTAACATCAGGGGCAACTGTTATTAATATAATGATTATGACATTATTGATTAATGCCAGACATCTGGTTTATGGTCTATCCATGATTAAAAAGTTTGAAGATATGGGAAAACTCAAACCCTATATGATTTTTTCTTTGACTGATGAAACCTACTCTTTATTGGTCAGTGCTAAAACTCCAGAGGGATGCAGTCAAAAATATTATCTTTTTTTTATTTCTTTATTTGATCAATGTTATTGGATATTAGGAAGTTTAGCAGGAAGTATTATAGGCTCATTATTAACAATCAACACAACAGGTTTAGACTTTGCAATGACAGCTTTATTTATTGTGATTGTCTTAGATCAATATTTAACGACAGATAAACATCTTTATACATATATTGGTTTTGGAATCAGTATTGCCTGTTTAGTGATTTTTGGAAGTGAAGCTTTTATTATTCCTTCAATGATTGGGATTATTTTAAGTTTGATTTATGTTTATCAAAAAGGAGGAAAGGAAAATGCATGAAATCATATTGATTAGTGTTATGGCTTGTATAACCTTTTTAACCAGAGTTTTGCCTTTCTTCATCTTTAAAAATAAATCTTATCCCATTATTGAATATCTTGGAGATGTATTGCCTTATGCCATTATGGCAATGCTTGTGGTTTATTGTTTAAGAAGCGTTGATTTATTCAGTGGAAATCATGGAATATGTGAGATAATTGGGGTTGGGAGCGTTATTCTTTTATATCTTATAAAACGTAATACATTGTTATCTATTATTGGTGGAACTGTGATTTACATGTTATGTGTTCAAATTATTTTCATATAACATATGTTATAATGAAAATGAGGTGAAGATTGTATGCGTCAAAATATGAGATTTGATACAAATATTTATCAGTTAAGAGAGTCTGTTTTAAAAAGAATGATACAGATTATCCAACAACAAAGATATATAGAAGAAAACAGTATTGTTTTTTATGGAGATTCCATCATTGAATATTATGATGTTGAACATATTTTTAGACATTTAGGACCGGTCTATAATTGTGGAATTGGTGGTATAACATCTGATATGTTGCTTCATTTTGTCGATGAAGGGGTTATCAAATATCATCCAAGCCAAGTCTTTATTTTAGTAGGAACAAATGATTTAGGAAATACAGTGATGGCAAGTCCAAGGGATATTGCTTTAAATATTAAAGAAATGGTAGAAATTATTCATTATAATTTGCCAGAATGTCAAATTCATTTGTTGAGTCCAATACCTTGTATTGAAAAGGTTCATGGTTATCAGGCTATGCATCAAGGTTTAAGAAGTCATGATATTTTACAGATGATTATGCAGGAATATAAACGTATGATACCTTATGACTATGTTCACTTTATAGATATTTATCAGTCTTTATATCAAGACAATATTTTAAGAGAAGATGTTTTTATTGATGGTTTACATATTAACGAAGATGGCTATGCTTTATTGACAGAAGCTATTTTCAATCAGTTATAAGGAGGATAAAGAAATGCAAGAATATTATGAAATTAAGACAAAACAAGGAGTTATGCGTGGATTCTTTCATAAACCTGATGTAGAGCAATATCCAGTATGTATTATTTTTCATGGCTTTACAGGTCAAAATACAGGAACAAAATTTTCTTATGTACAATTATCAAGAATGCTGGAAAAGCAAAATATTGGAACAATTCGTATGGATTTTTTAGGTAGTGGACAATCCGATTTGGATTTTAAAGATATGACTTTTCAAAATGAATTAGATTCAGCTATCAAAATCTTAGAGGAAGTCAAACAGATGGATTGTGTGACAGATATTTATTTGCTTGGTCATTCTATGGGTGGAGCTATCGCAAGTGAGGTTGCTAAAATGTATCCTCAAGATATTTCTAAAATGTGTTTGTGGGCACCTGCATTCAATCTTCCTGAAGCGATTGAATATTTAAAAGGGCATGTTGAAGAAGCTCCTTATTATGATCATAGTGGTTTTGAAATCTCTCATGAATTTGTTGAAGATATAACATCGAGAGATTTATATCAGGATTTAGATACTTATCAAAATGATCTTATGATTATTCATGGAACTGAAGATACAACAGTTCCTTATGCGATATCTCAGAAATATTTAAAAGGTTTTGTCAATCCAGTTTTTCATCCAATAGAAGGTGCGACACACAATTATGATAATTTAGAACATATTCGTCAGGTGATTCAACTGACATATGATTTTTTCATACAGGGCTAAACTCCCTGTATTTTTCATGATAAATTCAATAAAGAGTCAAGCTTTTTGTATTGTCTTTTCAATGAATTGTGTTATAATCAAAAAGGCAAAAAGGAGGAGTGAAAAACATGAATAACATTAGAAATATAGCAATTATTGCTCACGTTGACCATGGAAAAACAACTCTTGTTGATCAGTTATTAAAATTATCTGGAACATTAAAGGATAATGAACAGATTGCTGAAAGAGCAATGGATTCAAATGCCATTGAAAGAGAACGTGGAATTACTATTTTAGCAAAAAATACTGCTATTAATTATAAAGATTATCGTATTAATATTATGGATACACCTGGTCATGCCGACTTTGGTGGTGAAGTAGAACGTATCATGAATATGGTTGATGGTGTTTTATTGGTTGTTGATGCTTATGAAGGAACAATGCCACAAACACGTTTTGTATTAAAGAAGGCTCTAGAAGCTAAAGTGAAACCAATTGTCGTGATTAATAAAGTCGATCGTCCAGTTGTTCGTATTCATGAAGTTATGGATGAAGTTTTAGAATTATTTATGGAATTAGGTGCTGATGATAATCAGTTAGATTTCCCAACTGTCTTTGTTTCAGCTTTAATGGGAACATCAAGCTTAGATCCTGATATTGCAACTCAGGTTCCTAATATGGATTGTTTATTTGATATGATTATCAATGAAATTCCAGCTCCATTAGTAGATGAAGAAGGTGGATTACAGTTCCAGCCTGCTTTACTTGACTATAATGAATATGTAGGACGTATTGGTATTGGACGTATTCAAAGAGGAAAAGTTAAAGTTAATGAAACTGTTGTTTGTTTACGAGCAGATGGAACAAAAACACAATTTAGAGTTCAAAAATTATTTGGTTTTTTAGGATTACATAGAATTGAAATTGAAGAAGCTAGTGCTGGGGACATTGTTGCTATTGCAGGACTTGCGGATATTGGTGTTGGTGAAACTGTCTGTACAATGGGACATGAAGAACCTTTACCATTATTACGTATTGATGAACCAACAATTCAAATGGTTTTTGGTACAAATACTTCACCATTTGCAGGTAAAGAAGGTAAGTTTGTCACAGCAAGTAAAGTAGAAGAAAGATTATTTAAAGAAACAAATAGAGATGTCTCTTTAAAGATTGAAAGAGTGCCAAATGCTGAAGAATGGATTGTTTCAGGACGTGGAGAATTACATTTATCTATTTTAATTGAAAATATGCGTCGTGAAGGATTTGAATTACAGGTTTCTAAACCAAAAGTTATTATTAAAGAAATTGATGGTGTTAAATGTGAACCTTATGAAGAAGTCTTTATTGAAGCACCAGATGAATGTATTGGAAGTATTATTGAATCTTTAGGATTTAGACGTGGAACATTAGAAAATATGGAATCTGATAACGGTATGACAAAAGTGCATTATATCATTCCATCACGTGGTTTAATTGGATTCATGACAAACTTTTTAACAATGACAAAAGGATATGGAATTATCAATCATTCATTCTTAGATTATCGTCCAATGGAAGGAGATACTGTTGGAGAAAGACAGTTAGGAGTTCTTGTTTCTATTGATACAGGACAAACAACAGCTTATGCCCTTGGCGGTGTTGAAGATCGTGGAGTTATGTTTGTTGGTCCAGGTGTAGAAGTTTATGAAGGTATGATTGTGGGTGAACATAGCCGTGATAATGATTTGGTTGTCAATGTCACAAAAGGAAAACAATTAACAAATACACGTTCTTCTACAAAAGATTCAACTGTTGTTTTAAAGAAACCAAGAGTTTTCAACCTAGAAGCTTGTTTAGATTATATTAATGATGATGAACTTGTAGAAGTGACACCAAAGAATATTCGTTTAAGAAAACGTTTATTAACTGAAAATGAAAGAAGAAAAGCTTATACGAAAAAAATGAATGGATAATGAAAGGGTTCTTACTTGAATGGACAAGTAAGAATCTTTTTTCATGTAAAATAAAAGAGAAAAATTGTGATATAGTAGTTGAAAACATGGCTGATAAGGTAAATTGTTAAAGGGATTGATCAAGATTTATCAATCAAAGAAATGATAAATCCGATTATTTTAAAGATTAGATAAATTGATAAAATATGTTTTTTGTATTAAAAATTTGATAATATTTTTGAGAATATGATATAAAAAATATGAGAAAATCATAAAAAATCCAATAAAAATTTGAGTATTTCTTAAAAAAGTGGTATATTGTTGGAGGTAAATGAAGTAATTTATTGAAATATAAAACGCTTTCATTTATAATATGAATTAAGGAGGGGACGCAGTGAAAATTAAATTACAAGTACAATTTCATAATAAAAATGTTGAAACAACATCTATTGAGAAGTTAGTAAAAGAGGATGTTAAATCAAAAGGTGTTAAAATGACAACTATTGATACATTAGAGGTTTATTATAAACCAGAAGATTCTTCTGTATATTATGTTGCGACAACAAAAACTGGTGAAGTCGTTGGTAATGACCAACCATTATACATCGGTTAATCTTAATATTACAAACATATACCCAAATAAAGAGGCTAAACGTTATACGTTATAGCCTCTTTATTTAAGATCAATGATTATCTAACGATATGAATTCGACTTTCATTCTTTTCTTTTGTAGCACCTTCTTGATTGACGTATCCAATAGCTGCACAACCAACAACTTGATGATTAGGAGGAATACCAAGTTTATTTAAGACATTTCTCACTTCATCAACATTTTGTGTATCACGTAATTGATTAATCCAGCATGATCCGATATTTAAGCTTGCTGCGGCTAAAAAGATATTTTCTAATATACAGCTTCCATCTTCTACTCGTCTTGAATCATATTCAGGACCACTGACGATACATAAGACAGGAGCATGATAAGAAAAATGATAAGAATCAGGTTTCTTTTCACCACGTTCTTCACTTACTTTTTTAATAGCATTCGTTAATTCATCAATATAAGCCAAATTGGTAATGGCATAGATTTCACATAATTGTCTATTCATAGCACTAGGTGCTTGAATTCCAGCTTTTAAAATAGCTTGAAGTTCTTCTTCTTTAATCATTTGATTTTGATAACTGCGACAACTTTTTCTTTTTGCGATTGTTTGTAATGTTTCATTCATTTCATATCACCCCTTGTTTTCTATTATAGTCTGATTGTTTGAAAAAACAATGCTAAAAAGTGTATTTTATGGTATACTAGGGGCAACTAAAGGAGGATTGAACGATGAAAAAAATATTCGTTGGGCTCATAACACTTTTATTATTGGTGGGATGTAGTCAAAATCAAAAACTCAACTACTTTATGTTAACAAATGATAAAGAATTAAGTGCTTTATATAATTCTGAAGGTAAACAAATAACAGAATATCAATACCAATCATTTGAACGTGTTGGGAATTTAGGATATATTGTCACAAATAGTCAAAAACAAGTGGGATTGATTTCATTGGAAGGTGATGAAATGATCCCAATGGGTGAATATGAAACACTAGAAAGTGTAGATCAGATGTTTTTTGCGACTAAAAAAGAAGAAAAGAAAAAAGATGATCAAAAACAAGATAATCAAAAACAAGAAGAAACTTCTCAAAATCAATTGGTTAAAGATAATCTTTATGTTTTAAATAGTGAAGGCGAAATTTTATATCAAGCCAATGACAAAACAAGTATTATGAAAACTGGTTTACCAGTGATTTATCAGGATAAAGAATATATTGTTTTATATCAAAATGGTGAAGAACTTTATAGAGGAAAAGATGCTGTGACATATGTTTCACAATATCAAAATGGAAAATCTATGGTTGTTGGATTTAAAGATAAGAACCACTTTTATTATGTGACTGGCAATGAAGATGAAGATTTTGATCTTGAAGTAGAAAAAGGAACTTATACATTTTTACTTCAAAATGATGCTGGATGTATCATTAATGATGAGAAGTTAAAAAGTATGATATATATTGATTTTCAAAATCAAAAGGTTTATCAAAACAACATTGCGATTAAAGATGCTTATTTTGATAATAAAGATAATATTATTTTAACTTCTGATGATAAAACATATCTTTATTTTATTGGTGGTGTTCCAACTTTAATTAATACTTATTATTATGATACACAAACATATTTAATACGTGAAGAAAAGGTTTATGGACCACATTATATATATAAAGATGGAAAGTCAATGGGAGCACTTGAAAATTGTCAATTATATCCTAATGTGCAGGAATTAAATTTTGAAATGTATCCAGTTTATGTACAAGAAAAAGGATATGTCTATTATAATTTTGACAATAAACAGGTGTTTGACCAAACATATCTTGAAGCGAATCCATTTGATGCTTGTGGTAGAGCTATTGTGAAAATTGATGATCAAGGTTATTCATTAATCGACGATAAAGGTGAAAAATTGACAGAAAAAGCATATTATCGTATGGAGTACATAGGCAGTTCATATTATGCGGTTTATAATGAAAATGGTATGTATGGTATTATTGATATAACAGGAGAAGAAGTCTTCCCTGTTGAATATACATCTTTACCAGAAACACCTTTAATTGAATATAATGATGAAAATTATTTGTTATTGAATAAAAATGGAAGAAGTTATGTCTATAGTATAGATGATGATATGGAAGAATTGTTTTCTATTGAAGGAGATTTAACATTCCATAATGAAGGATATTTTTCAGACGGATATCATTATTATACAATTGAGGGAGAAAGTATAGAATAAGGAGTTTATATGGAATATTTAATGATATTATTATTAATTTTTATAGCAGTGTTATTTTTAATGCAGGTCGTCTTTTTTGAAATAACAAAAAGTAAAATGGAAAAGATGAACAATATAAACTGGTTTTTATCTTTAGATAAACCATTTAATTATAATCGTGTTGGATATATGGTCTTTCTTTGCTTTATCTGTTATTTGATTTCGTCACCAGCACCATTGTTTAGTCTAGAGTGGTTTATTTACTTTGCCTTGTTTTTAGCAATGGGTATTGTTGCTGATGCAGTTGTTCAATATGCTATTTTGATATATAGTAAAAAAAGATGTCGTAGACAAATTGAAGATGCGCATTTATTACAAAATGAATTACAGCATTTTACACCAAATGCTGATTTTGAAAAAGATTATACATTAACACCTCAAAATTATGATGAAACTTCAATTTTAAGACAATACATGACACCTGAAGATCATTTGGCTGTCATGAGTGTGGATTCAGGAAAGTTTGCAAGTCAATTTAAAGATGATACGGAAGCGATGTTTGTTGTTGAGCCTTATACGGATACACAAAGAGTACAGAGTCAGTTTGAAGATGATTCATCAGTCAAAGTCACAACATTGACACCAACTGGAAAAATGCCTTTTAAAGATGAAAAAATAGATATTATTATGTGCCAGGAATGTAATTATGATAAAAATGAAATTCAAAGAGTTTTGAAAAAAGGTGGATATTTCATTGTCAATCAGCATGGAACAGAGAATTTAAAAGAATTTGTTCGTTTATATATGCCTTTCCAAATGAAAGGAAAGTGGGATGCTGAAAGCTGTGCACAGACTTTAGAAAGTATTGGTATGCGTGTTGTTGATAAATTTGAAGATTATGGAACAATTCGTTTTCATAGTATTCAGTCATTATATCAATATTTTACAAAAGTGTCACCAGACTTTGCGAATGTCAATAGATATCAGGTTTTCTATTTACAGGCCTTAAAAGAAATGAAAGATCATTCATATTTTGAAATGACAACACATCAATTTTTGGTTGTAGCACAAAAAACTTTTTAGGAGAATTTTGAGTCAATTCTCCTTTTTATATGAAGTTTTATTCATTATATCAATGCTTTTTGGAATAGAAAAAAAGAGTTAAAATACTTGACAAAAAAATATTATGAAAGCGTATTAAAAACTTTTGAAAATGTATGGAAAAGTAATTGAAATGTGTTATAATAAGACTATAAATTATTAAGGAGGAGTCAATAAGATGGCAGAAAAATTATCTTTTGTAGTTTCAGATCCAGTTGGATTACATGCTAGACCTGCAACTATCTTAGTCAACCAAGCTAGCAAATTTACTAGCAATATCAAATTATGTTACAATGGTAAAGAAGTTAATTTGAAGTCAATTATGGGTGTTATGTCTTTAGGTGTTCCTACTAAAGCTACTGTAGAAATCGTAGCTGAAGGTGAAGATGAAAAAGACGTAATCGCATCAATTGCTAAAGTTATTAAAGAACAAAAAGTTGCTGAATAATATAAGGCTTCAAATACATGGAACTATACATTTTGTATAGTTCTTTTTTCTTTTGTTTGACAATAGAAAGCAAAGTGATAAAATATATTTAGATATTTAGATAAATATCTAAATATTAAAGGAGGGAGAGATATGGGTGATGCATTTAAAGCGTTAAGTGATCCAACGAGAAGAAGAATCTTAGAGTTGTTACAGGATAGACCTTTAAATGCTGGAGAAATTGCAGATTGTTTTCAAATGACGAAACCATCTATATCACATCATTTATCTATTTTGAAATCAAGTGGTTTGATCATTGATGAAAGACAGGGGCAGAATATTGTTTATAGTATTGATATGTCTGTTTTTCAAGAAGTAATGAAGTGGTTTATGAATTTTATTGATATGGGGGAATGAAAATGAAAGTGAGAGCTTTTGATTGGATTTTATGGTTAGTCACAATTCTTTTGTGTGCAGGTATTTTTATGATGCCTCATGTTGTTCCTATACATTGGAATGGACAATGGGAGATTGATGGATATGGAAGTCGTTATTGGGTTTTCCTTTTAGCTTTTTTACCAATATTTGTTTATTATGGCATGTCACTTACAAAGCATATTGATCCTAAAAGAATGAATTTAGAAAAAAGACAGAAAACATATCGTATTTTTCAGTGTGGATTAACAGTTTTCTTTATTATTTTGGCTATCTTTTTTGAATATATGATTTTTAATCCACAGGGGGATATTGAGATTTTTATATGGTTGATGATGTCGTTATTATTGATAGGAATGGGAAATTATTTGCCAAAAGTTCCACAAAATTACTTCTTTGGCATCAAAACACCATGGACACTAGCAAGTGAATATGTTTGGAAAAAGACACATAAAATTAGTGGATATTGTTTTGTGGTGATTGGATTAATCACAGGAATAAGCGCCTTGGCACATTTTTCGTACACTTATCTGGTATTGATGATTGGTATTATAGGTATGACTGTATTTATTTATGTGTATTCTTATTTTTTATTTAGAAAATGTAGTCAAAAGATTGACGATTAAATATTAAAGATATAAAATATGTAATATAAATAATATTAATAATTATTTATAGAAAGAGAGGATATATAAGATGTTAAAGATTGAACATTTAACAAAGAAATATGATCAATATAAAGCTGTTGATGATTTATCATTGCATATTGAAAGAGGACATATTTATGGCTTTATTGGTCATAATGGGGCAGGAAAAACAACAACATTGAAAGCTGTTGCTGGTATTATGCCTTTTGATGAAGGGGAAATCATTATTAATGGAAAATCAATGAAAAGTCATGCTTTAGAATGTAAGCAAATCATGGCTTATATACCAGATAATCCAGATTTATATGAATATCTCACAGGAATTCAATATTTAAATTTTGTGGCAGATGTTTATCAGGTATCAAAAACACAAAGAGAAGAACGTATATCAAAATATGCTGATTTATTTGAATTAACAAGTGACTTAGCACAACCTATTAGTGCTTATTCACACGGGATGAAACAAAAGTTAGCGATTATTTCAGCTTTTATACATCAACCACAATTAATTTTAATGGATGAACCATTTGTTGGATTAGACCCTAAAGCATCACATTTATTAAAACAAATCATGCGTGATCATTGTGATCGTGGTGGTGCCATTTTCTTTTCAACACATGTTTTGGAAGTGGCTGAAAAGTTATGTGATCGTATTGCGATTATTAAACAAGGAAAATTGATTGTCAGTGGAAAGACTCAAGATGTAATTGGTGATGAATCACTTGAAGATGTTTTCTTAGAGTTGGAGGATGATGACAATGTTAATGACGCTCATTAAGATTAGATTGCAGGGTATTTTATTAAGACAAACAAAAAGTTCTAAGAAAAAAGGGAATAGTATTGGAAAGCTGATATTATTTGGTTTATTGTTTGCTTATGTAGGTGTTGTCTTTATTGGCATGTTTGGGATGTTGTTTTATTCTTTGATTGAACCATTTTCAATGATGGGGATTGAATGGTTATACTTTGCTTTAATGGCATTATTCATTATTTTGCTTTGCTTTATAGGAAGTATTTTCTTAACACATCATGAAATTTATGAAGCTAAAGATAATGAATTGTTGTTGGCTATGCCTATTAAAAATAGTGATATTTTATTGAGTCGTGTGTTTACAATTTTGATTTTAAATTATGTCTATGAGTCTTTGATTGCGATACCAGCTTTCTATGTTTATATCACTAATGTCGGTATGACGATGATTGAAATCTTTATGTTTATTATTGTTGTTTTGACACTGCCATTGTTTGTTTTAGCGTTATCTTGTTTATTTAGCTGGATTTTAGCTCATGTGCTTGTCAAAATTCATCGCTTCAAAACGGTTATTTCTATTGTATTATTTGTAGGTTTCTTTGGTTTATATATGTATGTTGTGAACTCTTTACAGACATATCTTGTATGGCTTGTTGAAAATGGTAAGAGTATTGCTGAAGCGATTGAAAAAACAGTCTTTCCATTATATCATTTAAGCATTGCTTTAACTAAGGGAAATATAGGTAGCTTTGTAATTTATCTTATTTGTGCCTTATTGCCATTTATTATTGTGATTTATTTATTATCTATGAACTTTACGAAAATGGCAACTTCAAAACCTAAGATGAAAAAAGTTATTTATAAAGCAAAACCAATGAAACAAAATACAATGTTTAAAGCTCTTGTCATCAGAGAAATCAAACATTTTACTTCTAATGCGATGGTGATGTTGAATGGAGCAATGGGTATTATTCTTTGTATCATCGCTGCGGGAGCTGTCTTGATTTATCAAGATGAAATTCAAATGATTGCTTCTATTCCTCAGATTCAAGAATATATGACTCCAGTGTTATGTTTAATGGTTATTGCTGTATCATCATTAAATATGATCAGTGCATCCTCTATTTCTTTAGAAGGAGATCGTTTCTGGATTATTAAATCACTCCCTATAACAACACAGGATATTTTAAATTCAAAATTAGCTATGCATGCTTTCTTATGTATTCCCGGTGGTTTAATTCTTTCTGTCGCTTTGATTTATGTGACAGGTATTGGAATGATTGATAGCTTACTTGTCTTGGTTGTTCCTATCTTATTTACACTATTGATTGATTTTTTAGGATTATTACTCAATTTATGGAAGCCTAAGTTTGACTGGGTTAATGAAACAGTCTGTGTGAAACAGAGTTTACCTGTTGTTTTAACGATGTTTATTTCAATGGGGGTTGCGATTGTTATCGCAATGGTTTATGGATTATGGTTGATCAATCTTATGTCTGTGTCTATGTATATGTATAGTGTGATTGTTGTGATGGTTCTATTAGACATTGTTCTTTATTATATGATTCATACATGGGGTGTTCAACAGTTTGATAGTATTTAGAGTTTTTAAAAATAAGATTCGAGATTGAATCTTATTTTTATTTAGCTTGAATCCATGTATAATATGATTAGGATTTACAAGAAGTTCATTGATATGTTGAAAGGAGGTTGATGTTATATGGTGAAATTAAGCGATGAATATATTCAAAAAGTGATTGTCAATGGTAATGTTGAGCATAATCAGACCATTCAATTAAACCCATATGATGAAAAATGGCCTGCTTTATTTGAAAGAGAGAAGGAAAGAATTTTAAAAATATTAAAAGATAAAGCTTTGATGATTGAACATATAGGTTCAACATCTGTGCCAGGATTAATGGCTAAGCCTATTATTGATATTTTACTCGTTGTTGAAGATGCAGGCAAAGAAGAAGATTATATGGATGATTTATGTCGGCATGGTTATATTTTAAGAGTGAGGGAACCAGATTTTGAAAATCATCATATGTTTAAAGGACCAGATACTGATATTCATTTACATGTTTTTTCAAAAGGGTCAAAAGAAATTGAAAAGTATCTCTTGTTTAGAAATTATTTACGCTTACACGATGATGCGAGAGAACTTTATGAGAATACAAAAAAAGAGTTAGCAAAGAAAACATGGAAATATGTACAGAACTATGCTGATGCCAAAAGTGAAGTTGTTCAAAAAATTCTCAGTGACGCCATTCAAGAGAACAAGACAAATCAAGAATAAAAAGAAAATACAGAAAGGAAAGATTATATGATAGATACAATAAAAATAACAAAGGTTTATCATGGTGGAAGTTTAAAAGCCTCTGCTACTTTAACCATAGGAGGCGTTCTTGCTTTACATGATATTAAAATTATAGAAAAAGAAAATGGATATTTTATTGCCATGCCAAGTCAGTTAATCAAAGGTGAATATAGAGATATTTATCATCCTATTTCAGCACCTGCTCGCCAAGTCTTTGAAAATCTTCTTTTAAGATGCGTTGAAGATCTGATGCAATCTCAAGAAAGTTCACTCTTTTATCAATGTCAAAATACAAATATTCCATTTCTCGATTTAACTTATGATGATTTTCAAATTGTGAATCAATCATAGATGAAAATGCAGTTTATATATGATTATCATCTGTATGATGACAATTATAGGAATACCCCATACAAAATACCAATGTTTAGTTTTATGATGAAATAGATACATCCCTAGCCATACGCCTAAGCTGCCACCGATAATGGCAACTGTAAAAAGTACTTTTTCACTTATACGATATAAGTGATGCTTGGCTTTGGATTTATCTATTTTCATTATTATAAAGCCAATACAATTGATGATAAGGAAATAGATCATAGAAAACTCCTTTCTCATTCTGTCATCATATGAAATAATTGCTGATACTCATCTTTATGAATATGTGATTTGAGATAAATGAAGTGCATAGGACGAGAAATATGAAAGTTTTCAATCTGTAATTCAATTAATTGTTGATTTTGTATTTCCTCTTTCACAACGCCAGCATATAAAAAAGTGACTGCCTGACTGTCCATAAGCAATGTTTTTATCATAGATAAACTACCCACTTCAATAAAATGTGAAAAACGTGAAAGAGGATAGATTGTCTGTTGTAAATAATTTTCTAGGATATCTCTTGTTCCTGAACCTTTTTCTCTAATGAGTAATGGATATGCAAAAAGCTGTTCAAATGTTATTTTTTGATGAGCTAAAGGATGATGAATACTTGCAACAGCAATAAATCTTTCCTGTTTTAATAAATGATAATCAAATAATTGTGTATCAAACTGTCCTTCTACAAAAGCACATTCAACTTCACCATTAATGAGCTTTTGAATTAAAGTATGCGTATTAGCGACAACAATTTCACATGGACGAGAAGTTTGAATGAATTTTTTCGCAATCATATGAGGAATATAATAATCGGCAATGGATAGTGTTGAGCCAATGGTTAAAGGTGGATAAGCTGTTTGGAGCTGTTTTTGAAAAAGATCTTCATTATGAATCTGTGTTTTGGCATAGTGATATAAAAGTTCACCCATTTTGGTGAGATGGAAAGATTTATGAGTGCTATCAATAAACTTTTGTTGATAATGTTCTTCTAGAGCTTTGATATGTTGTGTAACGGCAGGCTGAGTAATATGTAAATTTTTAGCTGCCTGAGTATAGTTTTGACATTCGACAACTTCTACGAATGTTCTCATTTTGTCATCTATCATGAAATCACCTCATCTTCATTATAATATATTATTATAATAAATAAAATATCATAATTTTTATTTATAGGGAAATTGTGGTAATATAACTCTGGTTGATAAGGGGAGATGACAAAGTGAATAAAATCAAAGATATATTACCAGGATTTATAGTTTGCTTGGCTATTGGACTTATAGCTCAGCAGATTGCAAAGTTTTTTCCAAGTATTGGTGCTGCACTTTTTGCGATTGGGATTGGAATGCTTGCAGGCAATACATTTTTAAATAAAGATATTTTTAATGTGGGAACGAAATTTTCAGAAAGTCGTTTATTGGAATATTCGATTGTTTTAACTGGGCTCACATTACAATTGGCAGATATTGCAGGTATAGGATTTCAAGGTGTAGGCTTTATTGCTTTACAGATGATATTGACTATCGCTATGTGTTATTTTATCGGGAGAAGACTTAAGTTTTCTAAAAAGTTTTCATTGTTAATGTGTGCAGGGAATGCTGTTTGTGGTTCTTCGGCCATAGGAACAGTTTCTCCAATTGTGGAAGCTGACAGTAAAGATAAAGGTATTTCAATTACAATTGTCAATGTCACAGGAACAATCTTGATGGTTGTCTTACCTATTTTAACAAGCTTATTATATCATCATGAAACACTTCAGACTTCAGCGATGATTGGTGGAACACTGCAATCTATTGGACAGGTCATTGCATCAGCATCACTTGTGAATCAGGAGGTTGTGGAATTTGCGACAATCTTTAAGATCGTCAGAATCATTTTTGTGGTTGTCGTTGCTTTAACATATGCCAAGATGAATCTTGATGAAAATCAGCCATTGTTTGCTAAAAAAGAAGGAGTAGCAGCGAAGGTTAAAGCCAAAGTCCCATGGTTTGTTATTGGATTCTTTATTTTTAGTATTATCAATAGTACAGGTATTTTACCAGCCATCATTTCTACATCAGCAAAAATGGTAAGTTCCCAATTTGAGATTATTGCTTTAGCAGCCATAGGGATGCGTGTTAAATTTGCTGATCTTATTAAAGAAGGACCTAAAGCTATGTTATATGGATGTTTAACAGGAACATCACAAATCATCTTTGCATTCATTTTGATTGCTTTATTGTTTTCATAAAAAAATCTATTCGGCTTGAATAGATTTTTTTCGTAGAATGATAAAGAATAAAACAAAAGATAGAGCTAAAAGTATATGTGAGATTCCAGCGATACCAGAAATTATCGCATTCATTGCAGTTGATAATTGAATATTCAAGACTTGAACAACTCCTCTTGTCATCAACATGATAATAAAAAATGGTAAAGCTATGTTATATAAAATGAAGAATTTCTTAAATAATGAGCTTTCTAATATATCTTTATCATTTTTAATAAAGAGTGCCAACAACAAGAAAACAAAGACACCCAAAATAAATAAATGAGTATGTGTAACACTTAATGTTGTTTTTCCTGTGAATTGATTAAATTTAGTCAATTCTCTATAAAAAACACCCGCCACAAGAGCTGCTATCATATAAATCATTGAAACATTTATTAATTTTTTCATTGAATGAACCTCCCCATTCTATTCTTTGGATATCTTAATGCGTAGAGAGAATCTTGTCAATGAATATGCAAATAAAAAGAAGTTTTCAAATCGAAAACTTCTTTGTTTTATGAACACTTAGGGAAGATGACAATAGTCTTAAATAAATCACCGTCAAGCTCTACTTTGAATTGCCCACCTTGTATTTCAGTAAAACTTTTGACAATGGCTAGTCCTAAACCAGAACCATGCGTATTTCTTGATTTATCTCCCTGAACAAATCTTTCTACGATTTCATTTTCATTAAATGTCATTTCTTCTTCAGATATATTTTTAAAGATAATTTCTACATGGTCATCATGATCATGAATATCAATATAAACACGTGTATGTGGTAAAGCATATTTACTAATATTCATAAATAGATTTTCAAAAATACGATAAGTTTTAGAACTATCTAAATGACACATCATCTTGTCTTGGGATGAATTCCATTTCATGGATAAAGATTTCTCATCTAAATTATCCTGACACTCTAATTGAGATTGTTTAATAAGCGAAATGATATCTATATCCACAAGATTTAATTTGACATCTCCACTATTGGCTTTGCTGACTTCAAATAAATCTTCAATTAAATTTTTCAGTCTTAAAGAATTTCTTTCTAAGATATCTAAATAATGTTGACGATCATCACTGCTAAGATTGTTATTCTTTAATAAATCTACATAAGTGATAATAGAAGTTAATGGTGTTTTTAAGTCATGAGAAACATTAGAAATCAATTCCGTTTTCATTCTTTGAGATTTGACTTCTTCCTTCACAGCTTTTTCAAACCCATCCTTGATATGAACAAATTCATCTTTTAAAGGATTGAAGATACCAATATCCTGATTAATCTGTACATCAAAATGACCATTAGATAATTGTTGAGTCGCTTTTAATAAGGTATGATAATCATTTTGAATATCTTGAAATTTCTTTCTTATTAAAATAAAGATAATAATAGAATAAATCACTGCAAAGAATATACCAAAGACAAAGAATATTGAACAACCAGCTATAATCAAAAGATTAAAGAGAACAATTTTTAAAACTGTTTTGTTTAAAGAATCATCTAGATCAAAATCAATAACTTTATTCATAATCTGATAGCCATGAGTAATCAGCCATCCAAGACATGTATTTTCCCAAAAGTATTTTTTGAGTCCCTTATGGAAAAGATATTTAATAAAGTAAGCTAAGATGATAAAGAGGAGATAGAAAATAAAGTAATAAGCGATATTGATGGCTGGAGTTAAATAGGGACCAATAGCTTCAATCGCAAATTGCTGGTAAATATATTGGAACTGATCTTGGATAGTACCTGCAATCATAATTGCCGTACCAGCATACATCATAATAGCCAGTGTTCCCCATATGAGTGCTAGAAAGGCAAATTTAATACGCATCATAAAGGATAAGAAACGACTTTGTTCAAGATATTTCATAGGAATACATAATGTGACAATACAACAGACCACAATCGCAGTGAAAATATATGGAAGTGAGTAGAGATATAATTGGCTACGTGATATATTCATCAGATAAGAACCAATTTGACTGGTCATATGCAATTGATCACTAACTGCAAGTGTTATAGTGATATTTTGTAAAGGTTGATAGCGAATCGTGATATCTTCTTGACTATAATCATCATAAAATGTGGTGTTATAAGAGAAGAGAGATTCTAGAGAATAAATATTGATATGTTCATCATTTGTATGGGTAACTTTTGGAACACCTTGATCATCAAATTCAATTTGCATATACCATTGATATTTGTCTTGTAAATCCTTGTTTTGTGAGATTTGAGAAATGGGATCATTGGTATTAGAGAATTGTTTTTGTGATTGATGATCAGTGATATGGAAAAAAATATCTTCTTTTTGATGGAGTTCATTCACTTTATCTTCTACAGCTGACTGGAAGTCATAATAATAATCTGCATTGATTTCATCTTGTGAAGATTGATAATAATCATAAATGGAAGCAGATGGATCTTGACTTTCCTTGAGTAGAAAATCAGATGCATAACTGTATTCAATCAGATAAGAAGACATATAATCCGAAATATCACGGCTTTCAAAACTAGATTTTTGAGTAGCTTGATTAATAAAAGGATAACATAAATAAGTTCCTATACTTGTTATTATCAGTGTTACCAAGATAATAATACTTGCGATATGTTTTTTGATTTTCATAGTTAATCCCTGCCTTGTTTTTCAATTTTATATCCAACGCCCCACACAACTTTTAAGTATTGAGGGTGTTTTGGATCTAATTCTATTTTTTCTCTTAAATTACGGACATGAACCATCACTGTATCCGTGTTAATAGCATCTTCTTTCCAGACACTTTCATAAATGTTTTCAGCTGAAAAAACTTTTCCAGGATACTCCATGAGTAATTGTAAGATTTTAAATTCAATAGGTGTGACCTTGATTTGACGATTATCTACACTCACTGTTTTTGTATCTAAATTAAGCTCTAAACCACCAACAGTATAGACATTCTGTGATGTTTTCTTTGCAGTTGCATCTAGATATTTGCGATAACGTCTAAGCTGTGATGAGACTCTGGCAAGTAATTCAATTGGCACAAAAGGCTTTGTGACATAATCATCTGCTCCGATGTTTAGTCCAGTGACTTTATCAATATCTTCTGATTTGGCTGAAAGCATAATAATAGGAAAATCATATTTTTCTCTCATTTTCATTGTCATTTGAATGCCATCCATCACTGGCATCATGATATCCACAATAGCGAGATGAATAGTTTCTTTTTCAACAATGTCTAATCCTTCAATACCATTATGCGCTTTAAAAACATGATAGTTTTGTGTTTTTAAATAAATCTCAATCGCATCACAGATTTCAATTTCATCTTCTACAATTAATATATTATAATCCATAAAAACCCCTCCCGACTTTTCTACATTATACTTGAATTTAAAAAAGAAAAGTAGAGGATAAAACGAAAGATTTTCTAAAGATGATATGATAACTTTCGTTTGTTTATTTTTTTATAGATGTAAATACCAATGAAAGAAATAATACCCGTTACGACAAAGATAATGATAGAAAACAGATAATCTTCAATTCCTAATGCATGACCACCAATGGTAGATGTGATAATTGAAGGTGTTCTTGCGATAGTTGTAATGAAAAGAAATGTTGAAAGTTTCATATCTGTTAATGGAATGAGATAAGTGAGAATATCTTTAGGTGTACCAGGTATAAAGAAAACAATAAAACATAAAATATTTCTTTTTTCTGAATTATGTAAAAAATGAACCTGATTTATCTGATCTAAACTGATAAAACGCTGAATAAAATTTTGTCCCCATTTTTTAACAAAAGTATAAATCAGTAACGAACCCATAGCACTCCCTATTAAACATAAGAGGAGTCCTACAAATGGACCATAAATAAATCCAGCCATAATTTCTACAATTTCACCTGGAAGAAAAACAAAAACAACTTGTAAAATAACAATACCAACAAAAATGATTTGTCCAAATAAACCAAAACTTTGAAGCTGATTTCTTAGTAACTGAGGATTTTCAAAGATCTTCATCATAGGTTGATATAAGCATAAACATATCAAACCCATGATAAGTAGACACTTGATTATAAATTGAATTTCTTTTTTATGTTGTTTGATTTTATTGATCATAAAGGTCACTCCTATCGACATTGATAGTATGAACGAAAAAGCGAAAAAGGAAACCAGTAAAAAGATAAAGATTTTCTAAAGAAAATAAAAAAACAAGCTTAGCTTGTTTTGATTAAGAATGATTTTTTCCTTCCATAAAATAAGTGGCTTCCATATCGGCAGTAGATAAGGCAAAAGCGAGTGGAAACATTTCAAAAGCAGCACCTACATTTCTGGCATCTTCATTACCAGCAAATCCCATATGATAACGAATCGCAAAGGCTTCTTCTCTTTTTAAACGCATATAGCCACTAATCATATAAACACTTTTTTCTCCATGACCATAAGGCAATGTATCTTGAAATTCATAAAAAGGCACTTGAATCCATTGTCCATTTTCTTTGACATTTCTCATACTTTGTTTATAACAGTTAATTTTACATAAATCATGAAGTAAAGCAACAATAGCGACAGTTTCTTCATTATAATTCAAATGGTATGTTTTTTGAACACGTTCACGTGATAAATAGTCTTTTAGACAATCATAAACATTGAGGCTGTGCTCCAGTAGACCACCTTCATAATTACCGTGATATCTTGAACTGGCAGGGGCTTCAAAAAAATCAGAATTACGTGATAATAAAAATTCTAATAATTTTTCACTTCCATCACGATGAATTTTTGTTTTATAAATTTCAATAAATCTTTCTTTGTTTGTCATTTTCTCACATCCTTGTTTACATTATAACAAATAATCATCATAAATTTGATGATTTAAATAGATTTTTTATGATTTCTTTAAGAATAGTTATCATAGAAATGATTGTAATGATAAATATCAGTGTTTTCAAAAAAAGTGGTATAATCTTTTGAGAAAATCAATTTGAAGTTTTAAACAAAAAAAGATGATAAAGATTCCAGTGACAACTGTTTATTGCTTGTCACATGAAAACGGCTTATAATAACATATAGGCCGATGTATTTTTTGTGGAAAGATATTGATTATGAAGGGAGATAAAAGAATGAAAAACGATTTTGGATCAATATTAGAAAGAAGACATAATGGTTCTATGAAATGGGAAGTTCCATATATCAATAAGAGATTCCATACTCATTTTCAAACTGAAGATCAGTTTTATCCATTATTTATTGCGGATATGGATTTTAAGATGGATGAAAATGTTCAAAAGAGATTAATGAAATTTGTCAGTGAGGGAGATTTAGGCTATTTTCATGTCCAAGATAGTTTTTATGAAAGCATTATTCAATGGTATGATGAAATTCATCATATTCATATCAACAAAGATTGGATTATTCCATCTATTGGAACAATTACATCACTACATTTATTAACTGATTTATTCGCAAGAGATCAAAACATTTTAATTATGACACCTGTCTATGGACCATTTTATAATTGTGCTCAAATTGGGCATGCTTATAAGATGCCATTAAAAAATAAAAATCAGGAATATTTGATAGACTATGATGAATTGGAAAAGATGTTGAAATTACATCAAATTGATGTCCTGTTGTTCTGTAATCCACATAATCCTGGAGGTAAAGCCTGGTCATATGAAGAACTTAACCAATTAGTTCAATTATGTAAAAAATATCAAGTCATGATTATCTCTGATGAAATTCATGGTGATATCCTTTTATCAGATAAAAAATTTGTTTCTCTTATCCAATTTTTTGATATTTATGATCAGATTATTGTATCATCATCGCCAAATAAAACATTTAATATTTCAGGATTATCAACATCTTTTACAATCTGTAAAAATGAAGATTTCAATAAACAATTTAATGATTATCTCTCAAAGCTTCATATAGGTCCACAACGTATTGGTATTTATATGATTGAAACTGTTTATAATGAGGGGAAACAATGGTATTATGATTTATTAGAATATCTTCGTCAAAATATTAATATGACAATGGAATTATTAGAAACAACAGATATGAAAATCATGAAACCTGATACGGGATATTTAATATGGGTTTATTTACCAAAAATAGCCAATATTGATCAGTTTGTTATTGACTTGGCTAATGAAACACATGTGTTATTGGAAACAGGAAGCCGTTTTATTGATAATTATGAGGGATGGGTACGTATTAATACAGCAACAAATTCAGATTTATTAAAAGAAGCAATGATGCGATTTATTGAATTCTATAAATCATATAAGTAATGGTGTAAAAATGAAAAAGATCAAAACAAATGTATTAAGGTTATTGGATCAGCAACATATCAATTATGAAACACGTGAATATGAGTATGATGACAATCATTTATCTGGTGAACATATTGTTCATCAGTTAGATTTAGAAGCAGATGAAATCTATAAGACGCTTGTATTACATGATCATCATGAATATTTGGTTTGTTGTATACCAGTCATGGAAGAAATTGATTTAAAAAAGCTGGCGAAAGCCAGTGGACATAAAAGTGTTGAAATGCTTCATCAGAAAGATTTATTACCATTAACAGGATATATGCGTGGTGGGTGTTCTCCTATTGGCATGAAGAAAAAGTTTCCTACTTATTTTCAGGAAGATATTTTGCTGTTAGATAGAGTCGCAATCAGTGCAGGAAAAAGAGGTTTACAGGTGATTTTAAAACCTCAAGATTTAATCCAATATGTCAATGGTCAATGTGTAGATGTGATAAGATAAAAAAGCAAGGGATCCTTGCTTTTTATTTATGAGTGATTTCAATGATTTGATGATAAAGAATATGCATACTTCCTATATCTTTATCTATATGGTAATGACCTAGATACCAGTCTTGAAATTGTATGGTCTTTTTAAGCAAATATAAAACACTATGAATATCTTCATATTCATCACCATAAACAGTCATATCACAGCTATCATAAAATCCTAAATATTCTTTAATGTCACGAGGGGCATCGTGACTTAAAATATAATCAACCTGATTATGATATTTCTTGAGATTAGTGAGGGCATGGTTGACTTCTTCATGTGTTGGCAATTCTCCTTTCCACCATGAAATACCTTCTTTTCTATAAACACGATCAGTTGAATAGCCACCACCAAAAGCTAAGAAAGTTTGATTATTAAGTGTAAAGATTTCACCACGCATCAAATGAAATATACTATTATTGATTTTATGAATACGTCCACCATTCCAGTTTTCTATGGGATATGTTTTTAATAAATCATGATTTTCATGATTACCATCAACCCATAGTGTTGTCCAAGGCTGTTCATCGAGCCAGTTTTGCCACCAGCGATCAGATCCAGCTAACTCACCACCCCAGACACAGCCAAAATCGCCACAGATCATCACATAGTCATCTTTGGTTAAGGTTTTTCCTTCAGGAAAGTTCTTTCTTGCAAGTTTTTGAATATCATATGAGCCATGTGTATCACCAGTTATAAAAATTCTTGACATATTATAACCTCGCTTTCTTTTCATTATTATATCATCATTTTATATGATTGATTTTATTTTTTTATGTTTGAATATCTATTATGAAAAGTGAAAAAACACATAAATAAAACAAAAAATGATAGTGGTTACATAAATTTGTGAAAACTATTATTTTTTAATGAAAATGTTTACATTTCAAAGTGGGTTTTTATGGCGTTGGTTTTTAAGATTTGTTATAATAGAAACAGAGGTGAAACAATAATGGATTATAAAGCAAATTATGAAAGATGGTTGAATCATCCTGCAATGGATGCAGCCACAAAAATGGAATTAACAAACATGGGAGAAAAAGAAAAGGAAGATGCATTCTATACAAATGTTGAATTTGGTACTGCTGGTATGAGAGGTATTTTGGGACCTGGAACAAATAGAATGAACATCTATACTATTAGAAAAGCAAATGTTGGTTTTGCAAAATATGTATTGGGATTAGAAAACGGAAAAGAAAGAGGCGTAGCTATCGGTTATGATAACCGTCATATGTCTTATCGTTTTGCGATTGAAAGTGCTAAAGTTTTAGCAACTTATGGTATTAAATCATTTATTTTTGAAAGTTTAAGACCTACACCAGAATTATCTTTTGCGGTGAGATATTTAAAATGTGCTGGTGGAATTATGATTACTGCATCACATAATCCTAAAGAATATAACGGATATAAAGTTTACGATGATACAGGATGTCAGTTGATTCCTGAATGGGCTGATGAAGTTGTTAAATATGTTAATGAAGTTGAAGATGAATTAGATATTCATGTATGCAGTGATGAAGAAGCTTATCCATATATGACATGGATTGGTGAAGAAGTTGATGAAGCATATTATGAAGCTGTTATGGGTATTGAAATTAATCCTGGTATGGATAAGAGTGGATTTAAAATTGTCTTCTCTCCACAACATGGAACAAGTAATATCCCTGTCAGAACTTGCTTAGGACGTTTAGGATATGATGTTGTGCCAGTATTAGCACAATGTGCTCCTGATCCAGATTATACAAATACAAAATCTCCTAACCCTGAAGTGGATATGGCTTATGAATTAGCTATCATTAAAGCTAAAGAAGTTGATGCTGATGTTGTAGTTATCTGTGACCCTGATGGAGATAGATTAGGTGTTGTTGCTAAACATGATGGAAAATATGTATTGATGAGTGGTAACCAATCAGCTGCCGTTTATCTTGAATATATTTTAAGTCAAATGAAAGAAAAAGGAACATTACCTGATAATGCTGTTATGTATAATACCATTGTTACTTCTGATTTAGGTGAATTAGTAGCAAGAAGCTATGGTGTTGATGTAGAAAAAACATTAACTGGATTTAAATTCATTGGAGATAAGATTCGTAAATATGAAAAAACTGGAGAAAAACAATTTGTCTTTGGTTATGAAGAATCTTATGGATGTGTTGTTAAAGATTTCGTTAGAGATAAAGATGCAGTACAAGCTGTCTTAACTGCTGCTGAAGCTGGTAACTATTATAAAAAACAAGGTAAAGATTTAATTGATGTATTAAATGAATTATATGCGAAACATGGTGCATTTAAAGAAAGTCAAATTGCTTTATCTAAAGCAGGAGCTGCTGGAGCTGCAAGAATTAAAGAAATCATGGATAATTTAAGAAAAGATGCACCTACTGAAATTGGTGGTGTTAAAGTTGTTGCTGTTGAAGATTATCAGACAAGTGTAAGAACTGAAAATGGAAATGAAACAACTATTGATTTACCAAAATCAAATGTATTGAAATATTATTTAGAAGATGGTTCTTGGATTGCTGCTAGACCTAGTGGAACTGAACCAAAATGTAAATTCTATTTCTCAATCAAAGGTGCAACTGTTGATGATGCTGCAAGCAAAACAGAAGTCTTCCAAAAGGATATGATGGCCATCATCGGAGAGTAATAGGAATGTTAAAAACGTTGATTTTATCAACGTTTTTTATCTTGTAAAATATTTTAAAATTGAAGTTTTGTAAAAATAAAAGTCATTGCGATTTTTCACTTTTTATGTGGTTGAGAATATTGATTGCTATTATTTATCTAGGGTGTCATAATATTCTTAGAAGATGGATTTTTTAACAGGAGGAATATTTATGTCAGTAGAAAGAGGTATAGCCATTGCTATTGGTTTTATGATGATTTGTGTATCAATCTATTATTATTTTTCTAAGAAACCAGTGACTATATATAACAATTCAAATCCGCCAAGAATAGATCAGATAACGAATATTCGATCATATAATCATGCAACATCACGTTTGATGTTGATTTATGGTATAGTTTTCATTTTTGAAGGATTCATGATTCATGACAAGTTAATCTGTTTCTTTCTTGTTATTTTGACAGTCATGCCAGGAATAGTCATAGTCATAGCTATCTATGAAAGTGTTATTTTAAAAAAGTACTTAAAGTGATGAATTATGGAAAACTGATATCATCATGACTGACTCTTTTTAAAAAAATCCTAACCCTTGAAATGTTTCCTGTTCATTATTTTTATATCACATTATAATAAATATGAAGGGAGAATGGTATTATGGATCAAGAAAAAATAGGAAGATTTATTGCTGAATTAAGGAAAGAAAATAGTTTAACCCAAAAAGAATTGGCAGAAAAATTAAATGTATCTGATAGAACTGTGGGGAACTGGGAAAGGGGCAGAAATCTACCTGATCCTTCATTGTTCGTTCCATTATGTTCGATATTAGATATAACCCTAACTGAATTATTCAATGGAGAAAGAATTGAAACAGAACATATTATTGAGAAAACAGATAAAGTATTAACAAATGTTATTGAAGAGAATAAAATGTATAGCATTATACTCATTATTTCTTCAATCATAATGAGTATAAGCATAGTCATATTTTTTATTCCAGTATTGATGGCGTTAGATAAGACACCATCTATCATTATCATATCAATCGGTTTATTTTTACTGATGCTAGGTTGGTCATTAAAACTGACTGTATGGAAAAGAAAAAATAATAAGGTTATAGAGAATACTGGAATGGGATTTTCTAGTGCATTGACATTAGTATTCATTACTTTAAAACTGACAAACTATATTAACTGGCCATGGATATGGGTGTTTTCACCATTATGGATTGGTATAGGTTTAATAATACTCTTTTTTATGGTAATACTGATAATTGGAAGAATAAAAAAAGGAAAATGGTGGTAGCTTTTATGTAACAATAATAATGACTGTTATTTTATCAATAAAATGTATATGGAATAGATTGATAGTATGCTATTTGAGGAGTTTCATAGATATATGAAGACTCTTTTTTTGTTATTATAGGATTTTATGAAATCATGAGAAGATATTTATTATAAAAAATTGCTTTTAGCATATAAAAATAATTTGCTCTATGCTATACTTTTATATATCCTATATGAAAGGAGACAGCCTATGGGCACATTTATTAATATTGTTGATAAAAGTCGAGGTATACCAAAAGAAAAGCAAGAAGAATTTAAAGAAAGATTGATAACATTGTTTCGTCAAGGAGGTATGATGGAACAACAAATACAGTCATTATTTGGTAAAAAGATCATCACAATCAATCCAGTAAAATATGATAAATATCAAAATATTGATTTTATCTATAATTATTTTGAAGACTCATTATGGGAAAACTCTGGTTTTAATGGGAAGACTGGTCATGTTTATTCACGTAAAGTAGGATGGAGTTTTTTTAATTTTGTCATGGAATCAGCATATGTATTAGAAAGTTTATACAGTGATGGTGATTTTGTTATTCTTGAAAATGGCAATCCATTAATAAATGAAGAAAGAGATTGTATTGCCTGGATTAATTCATTGTTTAATGAAAACTATGCCTGGAAAAACTGGGATTTTATTAAAGTATGGAATTTAATAAAAAGTGATGAAAATGATTATGATACATATTTGAAAAGATATAGAGGATTTGGTTATGAATATGATCCGTTTGTACCATGGTTAGAAATGCGAGCATTAAAATATGGAATTAATAATATGAGGGAAGATGTGGATGAAGAGAATCAGGAGTTTGTTGATAGACTGATATTTTTTTCACAAAAAAATAAAGAAGCAGTTCAAAGTTTTAAAGACAATAGTACAGAAACAGAAAAACAACAAATCCAAAGATTGATTCATATGATAAATCACTTTATAAATCATCATGATGAAGATTATCCAAAAGAGAAAAGCTTGTTTAATTTTGTAGTATCATTAATATGGATGAATTCTCCTCATTTAGCACTTTTGTCTATATCAGAAGTTTATGGCATTGATTTTTTTGAAATATATCAGTTATTAGATCATTATGATAGTGTTATTATTTCTGGAATGAAAGATATGATGTGTTCTGTTTCTGCTAGAGAATTATCAGATTTCTTTGATATTTATCCAGAGAATATGATTTATTTTTGGAAAGAAAGTCAGTTTAAATCAATACCTTCTCATCTTAAAGATTGGTTTTTGCAATTAAAAGAAATGTATGATCATTATATGCAAAACTCGATAGATATAGAAAATCCACTTTCATGGATTATGGACATGCTTGTTTATGCTGAAAATAATTATTACCAAATTTATGTATTTTCTGATTTTTTTGAAGAAAGTATTGAAAACATAAATGATCAAAGATATCTGATATTATGGAAAATATTTGAAGATATGATTTATAATGAAAAATTTTATAAAATAGGAGAAGTCATATTTAAATCAGAAAATAAAGAATACCTTAATAATGATTGGACACTCATGTCTAAAGATAAAAAATGGAATAGCGCAAGATTGAAATTAAGAGGATATTTAGGATTGATTGCTAATAAAGAATTGAGAAGAAAAGTATTTGGTTTTTAATAAAAATAAAAAGGAGATCTGATAATCATGAAAAATTATCAAGAAAAGATATTGAAACTTCAAAAAGAACTTTTGGAAATTGAAAAAGATAGAATGAAAGGGAATCAAGGATATTCTATAAAAGAGGTTGTTCAAATGATGGACAACGCTATTAATGAAAAAGTAGATGCTGTTTTTATAAATATAGAAGTATCTGAAAGAAAAGAACAGTTACTAGATTTACGTGTAAGTGTCTTAGAAGCTGAAGAAGAAAGACTAAATGGAGAGTGTACAATAAATATTTCTGAAGCTAGAAAAGTTCTTGTGAATAGAAGAAACATATTACGTATAGATAATAATCAATAGAAAGAGGTGGCATTGTCATCTCTTTCTATATATAATAAATTTAGTGTATATATTAGATGAAGTTAATGAAGGGATATGGTAAGTAATGGAATTTGATTTTAACAAATTAGAATGGACTAGGAAACCTCAAAAATATGATATTCAAGATCAGAAGATTATCATAACAACAGAACCTGAAACAGATTTATGGCAAAGAACATACTATGGTTTTAGAAATGATAATGCTCCTGTATTACAGATGAAAACAAGTGAAAAATATTTTTCATTTATTGTAAAAACTGAATTTAATAGTAAAAGAAGATTTGATCAATGTGGTGTTGTCATGTATTTAAATAGTGATAACTGGTTAAAAGCTTCTATTGAATATGAAAATGAAGAGTTTCAAAGACTGGGGAGTGTTGTAACGAATCGCGGTTATTCAGATTGGGCCACAACAGACATTGATGCTTCTATTCATTCTATGTGGTATCGTTTGAGTAGAAGAGAATCAGATTACTGTATTGAATGTTCAACTGATGGAGTTCATTTTAAGCAGATGCGTATTTGTCATATGTGGGAAGGGACAGATGAAATTGAGTTTGGTATTTATGCATGTTCACCAGAAAACTCATCTTTTGATGCTGTATTCTCTCATATGGAAATGATAGAATGCCAATGGCAAAAACATCAATAAGGAGGAAAATGGTATGAAAGCTATTGAATTGGTACTTGTGGATATAGATGGAACATTATTGAATGACCAGGGAATGGTGACACCCAAAACAATTGAAGCTATCAAAAAACTTAAAGACAAACAGATTTTATTTGGAATTGCGACAGGAAGAACACCATTTGCAGTCAAACATCTCATTAAAAAGTGGAAAATTGAACCTTATGTGGATGTGATTATGGGATTTAATGGTGGATGTTATTTAGATATGAGAACACAAAAGATGTCATCTTGTTATTTGTTGGATGGAAAGTATATTCCTGTTATACTAGAAGCATTTCAAGAATTTGATTTTAATGCAGGCATCTATGATCAGGAGTCCTTCCATGTTTTAAAAGAAGATTCATTTGCGATTGAGATTGCGAGAAAGAATCAATTACCATTGGTTGTAGATGGCTTAACACCGTATTATCATAAACAAATAGAAAAGATGATTTTCATGGCTGATAAAGAAGAAATTCAAAAGATCAGTCAATATTATCATCACATTGAGCATCCATATTATCGAGGAGTGCAATCAACACCGATATTATTTGAATTTTTAAATCCTGAACTTTCTAAATCAAAAGGTATTGAAAAAATGTGCCAAGAATTAAACTTATCTACAGAGTGCATTTTAACATTTGGTGATGAACTCAATGATTATGAAATGATAAGAGATTATATTGGAGTGGCCATGGCAAATGCAAATCCAAAAATTAAAGACATTGCGCAATATATAACAACATCCAATAATGAAGATGGTATTGCAGTATTTTTAGAAAACTATATTTTATAAAAGAAAAAACATGAGATTTTTCTCATGTTTTTACATACTTTCTTTAAAGATTTGAATGATTTCATCATGATTAAGAACTTTATAACCACCTTCAAGAACAATTGTTGATCTTGCAAGACCTTCTAACATATCTTCAGTGACACCTAGGTCAGAGATATTCATCACAAGTCCTAATTCTTTCATCCATTCTTCCATTGCATCAAGTCCAGCTTTCGCAATGTCTTCTTTTGATTTTCCTTCTGGATTGACATTCCATACATTTGTCGCAAATCTGACAAATTTATCTAATCCATAAGGCATAATATGACGATAATATGGTAATGAAACGGCAGCTAATGTCATACCATGAGTGGCGTCTGTATAAGCTCCAACAGCTTGACCTAACATATGCACCATCCAGTCAGTAGATTTTCCTTTCGCAACTAATGTATTTAATGCCCAAGTCGCAATCCACATGACATTGCTTCTTGCTTCATAGTTTTGAGGATCTTGAATCGCAATACGACTAGAATGAATCAATGATTTCATTAGACCTTCACTGATATAATCACTTGTATTATCATCATCACCAGAGAAATACTGTTCACAGATATGATTCATAATATCATAGAAACCAGCAATCATCTGATAATTTGGTAAAGTTAAAGTATATTTTGGATTCAAAATAGAAAATTTAGGCATCACATTGTCACCGAAAACATGACCAATTTTTAATTTCTGTTTTGGATTTGTAATAACAGCACCACCATTCATTTCTGAACCAGTACCAACCATAGTTAAAACACAACCGACAGGAACGATTTGACATGTTGGTTCTTCCATTCTTAAATAATATTTATCCCAAGGATCTTCATCACAATGGATAGATACAGAAACAGCTTTGGCATAGTCACAAACAGAACCTCCACCAACAGCTAAAATAAAATCAATTTGATTGTCTCTGGCTATTTGTACACCTTCATAAAGTTTATCAATAGTTGGATTAGGCATAACTCCTGAAACTTCAAAAACTTCTTTGTTATTGTCTTTTAAAATAGTGATGACTTCATCATAAATTCCATTTTTCTTAATAGAACCACCACCATAAATGAGTAAAATACGAGAACCATATTTTGGTAATTCCGTATTTAAATATTTTAATGATTCATCTCCAAAATAAAGCTTTGTTGGATTACAATATTCAAAATTTCCTAGCATTTTTTATTCCTCCTTTAACTACATTTATTATATGAGAATAACAAGTATATATCAAATACCTATATTCAATGAATAACTATGCTTTTTAAGTATAGATATAAAGCATTGGACATAGGAACTATATCGATTTAAAATAAGTTTAGATGATGGAAGGAGATGTTAATCATGATAGAAAAATTTGATGTTTATATAGAACCATTTCATCTTTGGCGAACAATGCATGTTTATTTGCCAGATGATTACTATCAAACACAAGAAAGATATCCTGTGATGTATATGTATGATGGTCATAATCTTTTTAATGATCAGGATGCAACATATGGAAAATCATGGGGATTATCTGATTTTTTAAATCATTATGATAAACCATTTATCATTGTAGGTATGGAATGTAATCATGAAGGGCATGAAAGATTGAATGAATATTGTCCTTATGATGTTGAAAATGGTTTCTTTGGTCCTATTCAAGGCAAAGGGCGTATATATATGGATTGGGTTATCAATGATTTAAAACCAATGATTGATCAAAAATATCGTACCATTCCTTTTAGAGAATGTACTGGTATTGGGGGAAGCTCCATGGGTGGCTTAATGGCCTTTTATACAGTCATTCACTATAATCAGTACTTTTCTAAAGCTGCTTGTCTTTCACCTGCAATTTCTTTATGCATTAATCAGTTATTGCAAGAAATGAAGAACCAAGATTTCAATCAAGATACTCGTGTTTATTGGGGTTTTGGCTCAAAAGAGACTTCAAATCCACAATATTTTTTGAAGAACATTCAAATCTTTAATGATGAAATTGTTCGTCGCGGAGGACAGAGCTATATTCATATTGAGGAAGGTGGCCAACATAATGAAGCCACTTGGGAAAAACAAAATCAATTATATTTTGATATTTTATGGAAATAAAAAGTGTGGAGAAATCCACACTTTTTAACAACAGCAAGAACATCTTTCCTGATGTTCAGATGGTACCTGTCTGATGACAACTTGTCCATTTGTTTCCATGACAGCATCTTCATTAATAATTTCTCCAACGCTATCAACAGTCACAGTTCCTGATTTAACATTTTTAATAGAATCGACATGTCCTTTGATAGATGCTTCTACATCAGAGTATTCAAATGCCAAATCACAATCAATCATTTCACAGTCAATCAGTTTTAAATTTTCACAATAACAAAGTGGCTGTGTTCCAATGATTTGACAGTTAATAAATGTTAAGTTTTTTGAAAACCATCCTAAATATTCACCTTTGACAACAGAATCTCTGACAATGACATTTTCACTATGCCAGAAAGCATCTTTTGTATCAAGATAAGAGTTGCTGATATCAAGATGATACATATACTGGAAAGAATACTTACCTGTAAATTTCAGATTTTCAATTTTGACATTGTTGCTGTGGAGCATCATGTATTCAGAATTGATTTGAGAATCTTTGATTGTGATATCATTACAGAACCATCCAAATTCTGGTGAATCAATTTGACAATTGGAAACGATAGTATCAGAACATTCTCTTAAGATTTTAATACCATGAATAGAACATGAATCAATAAGACCATGATGTGAATACCAAATAGGAGCTCTTGTTAATTCATCTAAAGAACAATGCGTCATTTCATATCCTTGCGCATGCCATAAAGGATAACGTAAAGAAAACTGACAATGATCAACTTTAATATTTCGGGTTTCCTTTAATACTGATTCACCATCAGCAGGACCTGCAAAGACACAGTTTTTTACTTCTGTGTTTTTAATGTTATATAATGCTCTTTCTTCATCAAAAGTTTGATTTTCAATAGTGTGATTAATTTTCATATATGATTAAACCTCCTCATTTTTATTCTATTTATCTAATGTTATTCAATAGTCACTGTTATATTTTGTTGACCGACATATGTTTCTAAGTTCTCAACATTTTCCATACGACCAATACGCGTATAAGAATAAGATGTTGAAAAACTTTTATAAAAGAGAACAAGACAATTATCGCCAAACAACATGATATCTCCAGCTTCTATATAGCCAACATTCTCACTGTTTGTTGGCAAGCTTGTTTCCATATAATAATACTTTTCATTGCCATTTAATTCCTGCATATCCATTGTGAGAGGAAGCAGTTCTATAAATTTTTGAACTGTTTCATTGTCTTCTAAATCAATGCTAAACGATTGATTATTTATTTTTAAAGTTCTCTGTTCCATAAGATCATCCTCCTTTTGGGTTTGATTGGTTTGTTTATAACTTGACTGATAGCTTTCCTGTTTTTGACAACCACATAAAAGCATAAAAGAGACAAGAATGATTTTAAATGCTTTGTTCATGTTTGATGATCCTCTTTTTTTAATATATAAATCAGATAATCAATATAATCAATTCTTTTTTGTTCCTGATGTAAGTTTTGCAAAAGATAACATCTTTGTTTTCTTAAGAATTGATACATTTTTTGAGTTTCTTTATTTTCAATGTATTGCATAAAATCACGAATCTGATCTTGATGACATCCAATATCCTCTAAGCACTTTTTCATATCTTCCAATGATATTAATTCCACATCTTCTTCCCTCCTTACTTATATTCTAGTTTCATACGTTTAAAATATCAAATACTTATATTTGATAAATAACTATGCCTTTAAAGCATAAAAAATTCCCAATGGGAATTTTATGATTCAATGAATTCTTGAATTGTCTCGCTGACAACATCTAAAAAGTATTGAGAAGTTCTTGTCAAGACTTGATATTTTTTCCAAATAAAATAATAAGGAACTTCAATATGAGGAGAAAGTGGTCTAAAACATAGTAAAGAGTCTCCTGTCGTATTGATCAGTTTATCAAAACAAATAGCATATCCAAGCCCATCTTCAACCATTAAAGAAGCATTATAAAGTAATGTATAAGAAGAAATAATATTCAAATGCTCAATATCATTATGTAACCATTCTACCAAATCAGAAATTTGTTGAAGTTCTTTAGAAACAATCAGAGGCTTATCTTGAATATCTTGAAAAGTAATGGCTTCTTTTTGAGCAAGTGGATCATCCTTCAACATCAAGACACCCCATTGATGAGTCAATGGTAGTAATAAATGATGGTAATCATTAATTTTGGGATTGGATGTTAACAAAGCAAAATCAATTAAGCCATTATCTAATTTTTCTATAACATCTGGAGCATTTCCACTATGAATATGAAATTGAATCTCAGGATATTTTGCGTGTATCTTTTTCATTGATTTTGTAATGATTTTTAATGTGTGTGATTCACCAGCACCTATATAAATATCTCCTTTTAATGATGAATCAGCAGACATAATTTCTAACTCTGTTTTATCAACTAGATTGATGATTTCTTCAGCTCTCTGACGTAAAATAATCCCTTCTTCTGTCAATGTGATTTTTTTATTGCTTCTGATAAATAATTGCTTTCCCAGTTCGTCTTCCAGCTCTTTCATTTGTCTAGATAGGGTTGGTTGAGTGATATGCAATTGTTGAGCAGCACCGGAAATTGTTTCTTCTCTAGCGATAGCTAAAAAATATTGTAAAACTCTTAGTTCCATATCAAGAAATCCTCCTTTTTTCTTATTATATCACTATATGCTCAAAAAGCATATAATATTATTGGATATAAGTATTTGTTATAAAGAGGAAGAGGAAGTATACTTGCTTTAAGGAGTGAGAAAGAATGAGAAAAATACTTATTGTGGTAGGAAGTGGCGTTCAAAAAGGAAATACAAATCAGTTAGCCCAAGCTTTTGAAAAAGGAGCTAAAGAGGCTGGACATGATGTCCAAAGAATTGTTTTATCTGAAAATATACAGGGTTGCCAAGGATGTGGAGCATGTCAAAAGAATTCACATCAATGTGTGATTCAGGATTCTATGCAGAATTATTATGCTTTGTTTGAATGGGCAGATACAATCGTCTTGGCATCACCTTTATATTTTTGGTCAATTTCGGGAAGATTAAAATGCTTTATTGATCGTTTGTATGCTATTTCTCAAGATGATCAATATCCATATAAAGAAACAGTACTATTAATGAGTGCTGGAGATAATCATTTCTGGACTTTTGAACAGGCTTTATCTTTTTATTCTTTTTATACAAAAGCTTTAGGATGGAAAGATTTAGGACATGTTCTTGCAGGTGGTTGTGAAAGTGAGCCACGATATATTCCTACACAAAAATTACAAGAAGCTTATCAGAAAGGTTTACATTTATAAGGCGTTTTATGAACGTCTTTTTTATATGATAAAGGAGATTTATATTCAGAGATTTTGTTTTATGATGGGATATATTTATTCTTTATAGGCATAATAATGAAAAAATAAAGATGTATTTATGCTTATAAGCTATATATGTTTATAAAATATAAGTATTTGCTATTGCGGGGTTTGTATAGTAATATGTCCTTGACAAGGAGGAAATTTATGGCCGCATTAACAACACTTTTTCCAGTATTTTTTATGCTTGCATTAGGCTTTATATCTCGTAAGAAGGGATGGGTTACATTAGAACAGAAAAATGGTGCTAATGTTATTGTTTTTCAAATCTTATTTCCTATTTTAATTTTTAATTTGATGTGCAGTGCTCAAATTGAAGTCTCACATATTAAAATGATTGTTTATGTTTTTATCATGTTTATACTGGCATGGGTTGTAGGAAAATGTCTTTCATCATGGACAGGAAAAAAATATGCTGATTTTTCACCATATTTATTAACAACAATCGAAGGAGGAAATGTAGCACTACCTTTATATCTTTCAATTGTCGGAACTTCCAGCAATACAGTGATTTTTGATATTGCCGGAACTGTTCTTTGCTTTATTGTTTATCCAATTGTGATTGCTAAAAAGACAGCATCTGGAACATCAACAAAAGAATTGATGCAAAATATTTTCACTAATTCTTTTGTATTAGCCGTAATCTTTGGTTTGTTTTTAAATCTTTCTGGTTTATATCAAATGATTCTTCAATCCTCATTTGGTGAAATGTATACCAATACGATTTCTCAGGCTACCGCACCAATCGTATCGATGATTTTATTTATTTTAGGTTATGATTTGAATATTGATAAATCTATTTTAAGACCATTACTGAAATTAATGTCTATAAAAATTGTTTTTTATGCATTGGTCATTGTTGGATTTTTCATCCTTTTCCCAGTGCAGATGTCAGATAAAGTTTTTATGATAGCACCTATCATTTACTTCATGAGTCCAACGGGATTTGGCTTAATTCCAGTTATTAGTCCATTATACAAAGATGAGGATGATGCAACCTTTGCAAGTGCATTTTTATCTATGTTTATGATTGTGACTTTGATTGTTTATACGATACTTGTTGTTTTTGTTGTATAAAAAAGGAAAGCTGAGAATATGTTTTACATATTCTGGCTTTCCTTCTTTTTCTTTTCTGGTAGAACTAGACTTAATAATAAGGAAACAACAAATACCCCAGCAACAGCATTGCCATTAAAGATTTCTCCAACAACTGATGGGAAACATGCAAAGAAATTGCCTGAAGTTTGAGTAACTCCAACACCAATACAGAAAGCGAGTGAAACAATAATCATTGTACGTTCATCAAAGTTGTTATCTTTTAACATCTTAATTCCTTCATACATAATAGAACCAAACATCATAACTGTACAACCACCTAAAACAGATTGAGGTAATGATTGAAAGAAAGCACCAAGTGGTGGAAATAATGATGCTAATATAAGGATTAAAGCTCCCATAAAAATCGTGAAACGATTAATAACTTGTGTCATTGTCACTAAACCAACATTCTGGCTGAAAGATGTTAAAGGAAGGCAACCAAAGCATCCAGAAATAGCACTTGAAAATCCATCTACAGCTAATGATCCTTGAAGTTCTTCGATTTTAATATCACGATCTAAAGCTCCTTTACAAACAGCAGTTGTAGCACCAGTTGTTTCGGCAGCTGAAACTAAAAAGACAATCGCAATCGTAAAGAAAGCTCCTATATCAAAGACAGGTATATGTTCAGTAAAGAACACTAATTTTGGAATACTGAAATAACCAATCTGGTGAATTGTTTCAGCAATATTAGAAAAGTCTACCATTGGCGCAATTCCTGTGACTGTCAAAATAACAGATAATATATATCCAAAAATTAAACCGACAAGAATATTTAAATTTTTATAGATACCTTTTAAACGGTAATGTGATATTAAACAGACAATCAATGTAAATGTCCCAACAAGAAGATGATACCAGGCACCAAAGTCTTCTACGCCAGAACCTCCACCCCAAGAGTCCATACCTACTGATAATAAAGATAATCCAATCGCAATGACAACACAGGCAGAAACAACAGGAGTTAAAAATCTTTTCCAGTATTTGGCACTTAAACCAACTAATCCTTCAAAGATTCCACCTAGGATAACAGCTCCAATCATTCCTTCATATCCTAAAGCGGGATTCGTAGAAATAACCAGAAGGCTTCCTAAGAATGTAAAGCTGACACCCATGACAATAGGTAATTTAGAACCGATTTTCCATACGGGATAAAGTTGCATACATGTTCCAATTCCAGCCGCAAACATCGCACACTGTAAAATAGAAGTGATTTCAGCAGAAGTCAAGTTTTCACCTGTTCCTCTGACCACGGCTGCACCACAAACAATAATAACAGGGGCAAGATTGGCAACAAACATTGCTAATACATGCTGCAGTCCAAAAGGGATTGCTTTTTTTAATGGTACACGTCCATTAAGTTTGTAAATGTTCTCTTCACTTACCGACGTAACAATTTCTTCTTTATTCATTTTTTCTCTCTCCTATACTCATAAAAACGCTATGATTTTATCATAGATTACCAAAAAATACCATACATTCCACCTCAATTACACAAAACACTGTTATGATAGCGGTGAGGAGAGATCTCATGTATAAAGTTTTAGTTGTTGAAGATGAATTTCATATTCGTCAGATTATCAAAGATTATTTTTCTTTAAAAGAAATTGAAGTTATTGAAGCATCGCAAGGTTATGAAGCTTTGTCAATGATGGATGATACAGTTGATTTGATTTTATTAGATATTATGATGCCAGGTATTGATGGCTATGAAGTGTGCAAACAATTAAGATTAAAAACAAAAAAGCCTATTATCTTTATTAGTGCTTTGTCAGAGGAAGAGAATCAATTAATGGTCTTTGAATTAGGGGCAGATGATTATGTCATGAAGCCATTTCAACCTTCTATTCTCTATGCGAAAGTTGTTGCTATGATTAAGAGAGATCAAAAGCAGGAAGAACATCTCCTTGTTTTTGGACATGTTCAACTTGATCGTATCAATCGTATTTTAATTATTGATGGTGAAAAAATAACACTAGCACATAAAGAATATGAATTATTAGAATATATGTGTTTACATGTCAATCAATTGTTAAGTCGACAAGTCATTTTAGATAAAATATGGGGCTATGATTATTATGGTGATGGAAGAGCTGTTGATACATATGTGAAAAAGGTGCGTAAGAAATTAGGAAAATATGCAGGTTATATTCAGACAGTGATTAAAACAGGATATATATTTAAGGTGGTGGATGATGATGAAAAAACCAAAGATAACAATAGGTAAAAAAATCTTTGCTTTGATTTTTATAAGTTTCTGTTTGATAAACTGTTTTAATATATTTATGGATTATCATAGAGAAAAAAGTACAACCTTTAAACAGCTGGTTAATGAATATCACTATTATTTAGCACATCAGCTTCAAGAAAGGTATCATCAAAAAGGCTATCAGCTTCAGGACTCTTTTTATCAGGACATCAATAATACCTTGAAAACAGAAGATGGATATTTGACTTACTCAGTTTTTGTTTTAAATCCTGATTTACAAATTGTCTATAATCAACTGAATCAGAAAAGACCAATATTACGAGTACAGGACATTAGAGATGGTTCTTCAACTATGCTGTCAATCAGTCTTGATATGATTGATGCAAATATTCGTAGTCAAATTGAAAAAGACATAAAAAATCATTTGCCTTCAGACGATTTAAAAATCGAAGCAGCTGCACCATCTATAACTCAAATAGGCGATAATCATATTTCTACAAATATTCCAGATCTCTCTTATCTTGCGATAGATGGACATGTTGTCTTTGATCAAAGACAAACAGAAGATGAAATCAAATCCTTTATTTTTATGAATTATGAAAGTCCACATTGTTATTTGTCATCTTCATCATACTTTGAAGAAGACGTTGAAATCTCTCAGATTGATTATTTCCAAAAGACAGAAAGTGTTCTCAATCATATGACAGCAGCTTTTCCAGATGATCAAAATAGTCAATACGAACAAGCCATGCAATTTGAAGATGGAGAAGGCACTTTTTATGATGTTCTTTGTCTACCATTAATGCACCAGGGAGCACAAATGGATGAAAATAGTGAATATGATTTTGATGATATTGATGGCTATTTGGTATTTTATAATTATGATTTATATGCTGCACAGAAAATCACACATCAAGTCATTTATGCAAAAATGATTATTTATATGATGTCACTTGTTTTATGCATATGTCTTTCATTATTACTTGCACATCTTCTGACAAGACGTATCAAGAAAATCGGTCAAAGCACTTTAGCTATAGCAAACAATGATTTTGATATTCATTTAGATGAAAAATCAAAAGATGAGCTAGGTGTATTATCACATAATATCAACCATATGAGTCAACAGTTGAAAAATACCATTCAACAATTGAATCAGGAAATAGAATATGTCAAAAAATTAGAAGGTATGAGAAAAGAATTTATTGCGAATTTCACACATGAAATCAAAACACCACTGAGTATCATTAATGGTTATATTGAGCTTTTAGATGTGAGTCAGGATGAAGAGAAAAAACAACAATATCTGAGTGCTATTCATCAAGAAGTCAATCGTATCAATCAATTGATTCATGCTATGCTGGATTTATCAAGATTAGAATCTGGACATGTCAAACTTCAGATTCAGGATGTAGATATTGAAGATTTACTGACAACAACGATTGAAATGTTTGCGCCACTCTTAGAAAAAAAACATATTCATGTCATCATGGGAGATGAATTTCCTCATATTCAGGCCGATGCTCAAGAATTACAAATCGTATTCAAAAATTTCATCAGTAATGCTATGAAGCATACACCAGAAAATGGAAGTATCTATATTGAATATCATCAAGGAATTCTCACTTTTGAAAATGAAGGAGAACCCATTAGTGATGAACAGAAAGCGATAATTTGGGAAACTTATGTATCTGGAGATCGTGAAGGAACGGGTCTTGGTTTAGCTATCTGTCGCTCAATATTGGATTTACATCATTTTTCTTACGATGTATGTAATACAAGGCGTGGAGTACAATTTCAAATTGATTTCAATCAAACAAAAAATAACATTTAATACATTCGTTTTCTCATCTTTGACTTGAAACGACAAGATATGTCAATTATAATGAGGTAAAAGATGAGGTGCTGCATATGAATAAAATCATAGGAATGATCATTCCTTATATAATGGTAGTTTGTGTCATCATTATGCAATCAGTTTATGTTGATAATAGTGTTATTGCTTTGGTTATGGGATTGTTGATTGGTATTGAATTTTATCATTTAAGAAAAGCTGAAGGAACTGTTCTGATGAAATCAGGAAAGATTGTCACAATTGTGATTTGTCTTGTTGCTTTCTTATTAGGATATTTCAATCAACATTTAACAATTTTACCCAATTTAACAACAACACTTGCATTAATGATTCCTTTAGAATGTATTGGACTTTATATGATTTGTCAAAATCATCCTCCATACACAATGACATATAAATTTTCATTTAAAAACAGAAGAAGAAGATATTTTTAAAAGAAGATCATGATGATCTTCTTTTAAAATTCCACACCATAAGCAATATTTAAATAGTAAATAATTGCTTTAATATCTTGATGATACATATCTTTAAGCACTTTTTGATAATAACTTAATTGTGTCTGATGTTTTTGAATCAGCACTTCATCTGTATTTTTACGAGAAACACGATCTGTTTTATAATCTAAAACATAAATCTGATCCTGATAAACAAAAACCAGGTCGAATATACCATGAATAGTCTGTTGGAGAGTTTCATCATAATAAGAGAAACTCTTTTCTTTATAAACATGACTGGCATTTCTAATCATCTGATAGTATTCACTATCAATAAAGCCTTGGATTTTATCTTGATAATTGAATAAGATATTTTGTCCTTCTTCATCAATTAAGGCTTCATTGTAAAGCTGCTGGATTAAAGCTTCCACATCATCATGTTCAAAAGTTAAATAACTTAATAAAAGGTGAACCAATGTTCCTTTGTCTGTTGCACTGATTGTGGCTGTTTCATCACTTTCTGTAAAGAGAATACTATGTTCATCTTCAATATGTGGCAGTTTTGTTACAGCAAGCGCAGCAGGTTTTGAAATATCATGAGGATACTGATAGTTTTGATAATGTTCTTGGATTTGACTATCTAGATTGTATGCTGATGGCTTTTGGTGAGAGATTTTCTCTTCAATTTCTGCATCCGTTGTTAACACTAATGAAAACATGGCATGTTCTGTAGAATCAAATGTCAGATGCTTTTCAAAGTGATATTTTTGAAGTTTTTTAGCTAAAGGCTTGAGTTCATCAATATTTAGACATTGTTCAAGAACATGAGGATGGCGTAAAATAGCTGCCAGTACCCATGAAAGATAGTTGTTTGTTTTACGTAAACGATCATACAATAAGACATGTTCAGCATTTTTCTTATGATAGATATCAGGATGTTCATTGATAATTAATTTGTTCATAATATCTTTGATTTCATCAATGCTTTTTAATACTCCCGTTAAAATTAGTTTTTGAGATGCACGTGTCAAAGCAACATAGAGAATACGCATTTCTTCATTAATCGATTCATCTAATTGATGACGGGCTATCATATTACGATAACAGTTTTCATATTCAACAGTAATATTTCCAAAGTTTTCTGTTTCAACATAACGTCTAGGCTTTAATGCAATACCTAACTGTTTATCAATCATAAAACGTTCTTTGCTGTCCTGTGTATTAAATTGTTTATGCATATTACATACAAAGACAATCGGGAATTCCAAACCTTTAGATTTATGAATTGTCATAAATTCAACAAAGTCATCATCCTGTGAAGCGACAATAGCTGGAGCCTGATCAGAAGACTCTAAAAATGCTTCAATAAAATCATGAAGATAAGGATGTTGTTGCTGGAACTGTTTTGTGAGTTCCAGTAAAAGTAATAAGTTGGCTTTTCTTTGTTCACCATTCACCAATTGACAGACAAATAATGGATAATCTGTGATTTCATAAATCTTTTTTAATAAATCATAAGGTGAGTTTTGTTTGGCAAATGTTCTTAACTCCTCAAAAATCTGGAGAAATGAGAGAATATCCTGATCATTGGAAAGTTTTAAATTTTCATAAAGAGGAAGATCTTTATGGTCAATACGGATTTTAGCGATTGTTTCTAAGGATATATAGGAACAATTATAAGGCTGATTGATAACACTTAATAAGGACACATCATCATAAGGATTATCAATGGCTTTTAAAAATGAGAGCATGTTTTTGATTTCGTTTGTGTTCATAAATCCTTGTGATAGGACAATGTGATTAGGAATATGATATTGATCAAAAACTTTTTTAAAAGTCAGAAAAGAAGTGGTTGAACGCATCAGGACAACCATATCTTTATACGAAACAGGTTTTCCTTCTAATGTCATTGTTTCCTTAAGTTTAAGAATCTTTTGTGCCACCATATGGGCTTCATATTGTTCTTTATCCAAAGAAGAGGCAGGATTATAGAAATCAATCATGACTTCTGTTGTCAGATGATCTTCTTTAAAAAATCTTTCACGTGCTTCTTTTTGATGTCCTTTTTCTTTTCCATCATAATCATAATTTAAACGTGCACTATCGTCTAAGTAGTATTCTAAACCACCGATTTGACTGTCCATAATTTGATTGAAAATAAAGTTAATAGAATCTAAGACAATCTTTGAAGAACGATAATTAAAGACCAGATCAATTCTTCTTGTTTGTGATTGGAGAGATTCTTCATCAGTTAAAGAAAAGTGATTGTATTTATCAAGGAAGATTTGAGGATCAGCCTGTCTAAAACGATAAATAGACTGTTTCATATCTCCAACCATAAATAATGGAATAGGAGGATCTTGATAGGTAGAAATCATAGAAATCAAAGATTCCTGAATTTGATTTGTATCCTGATATTCATCAATCATAATTTCTTTTAAGCGATGATACAAGATATCAACAATACCATATTGTGGTAAAAGCAATTGATGGGTATAACTTTCTAAATCTGCAAAGTCTAATTGATTCAATTCTTTTTTTCTTTGTTGATAAGCCTGCTGGAATTGGTTAAGTAACTGTCCTTTTGAAAGCAAGATATCAATCGCTTCAAAGCTGACTTTCAGTTTGTTGACAAAGTCAATACTATCATCTTCTAAGTAGGCACTGACGGCTTTTTGATAAGATGATAAAACATCAGTCTTCATTTTCGTGAATGTTTTCTTGATTTGAGGATCAATATCTTTCCAAGACATGTTATAAGCTTTCTCAACAGGTGTTTTTAATAAAGAAACCAGTGTATCATAGGTGATTGGGTGTGATAAAGCTTGAAGACGTTCATCCAGATAATCATAATAAGCTTCAAAAGGCACTCTCAATGCTTGATTCCTTTCTGTCTGTTCATCTGGTCTTTCATAGAAATCTACCAGATCATGTTCTTCACAATAGACTTCTAGTTCAACAAGTTTATTCATAGCCATGACAACTTCATTATAAAAGATATTCTTTAGATAAGAAAATAAAGGCCAATCTTCTAATGAAGGAGAGAGAGTCTCATAATATTGTGACTTGATTTGATTAATGAAATCATAGAAGTGATCAATAGAATGAGACATGTCATCAATAGAAAGCAAAAGAGATTTGAAGCTGTCTAAAGAGTAACCAGGAAAATAAAGTGTTAAAAAATCACATATATGAGAATCCTGAATCCATTTTTCCAGACACTCATCAAGCACTTCATTTTTAATCTGAGAAGGATCACTGTTGATTTCAAAACCTGGCAAAACGCCTACCAGATATCCATATTTCATGAGTAATAAGTTACAGAAACCATGAAAATTGGTAATATAGGCATGGGGAAGATGAAGAATCTGTTCTTGGAGATGAGCTTTCAATGTTTCATCAATAGGTGAAGAAACAAGTGTATTCAGCTCTTCAGTTAATCTTTGTTTCATTTCATGACCAGCGGCTTGGGTAAATGTCACGACAAGAAAATCAGATATCTGATAACCTTCCTTAAGCAGTTCAACAATGCGGCTGACCAAAATCTTTGTTTTACCACTACCCGCAGGAGCACTGACTAAAATAGAAGCATCACGTTGTTGAATGGCTTTGAGTTGACCAGCATTAAATGGCATTGTCTTCACCTCCTAAAATTTTCTCTACATCTAAAAATTCCACCAGTTTATAATCATTATAGAAAACATCAAATCCACAAATATTCTGATATGGACAATAGAAACAAGGATTGACCTGTGTATGTGTTGCTTTCTGATCACTACCTTTAGGGGTAATATCAATATGTCCTTCCATCATTTCCTGATAAAGCTGGTAAATATGTTCTTCAATCTTTTCAAATAAGATATCTAGCTGTTGACGTGAAAGAACTTGTCCTTTATATTCATTGCGGCTTTTCACATAGCTGACAGGAATGAAAGAAGAACGTTTATCAAAAGTGGGATCTAAATGAATGATACTTTGGTGTGTCCCGTCATCAATGACATATCCACCACAACGATATTGTTTGATAAATTCATCTTCATCAATGTCCTGTTGCATATTCTGATCAACACTTAAGATACGTTTTTTCGTATTAAAATATAAAACAGCACCAGGATCTTTATGATATGCTTTTGTGACCATTTGTAAATATAATAACATTTGAATCTGAAATCCCTGCATAGCCAGATTTAAATCAATATTTTTAGAACTTGATTTATAATCAATAATAGAAATGTAATTGTCATATTCATCAATTCTATCAACAAAACCTTTAAATAAAATCTGATGAACATAATCTTGCACTTTTTTCTCTTTGTATTGAATCTGAAAATCACTTGTCTTTAAAAAATGTTTTAAAACCTTTAAAGTGATATGAAGATCTTTAATCAGTTGTTCAATAAAGAATTGATTAACAGGCTGCTGTGATATTTTTTGAAGAAGAGTATCATTGTTTTGGATGTATTGATGAACAAGTTCAGCAGTATCTTGTGATTGATCAATATTAATGGATAAAACATAGTGAACAAGTGAACCCAGTTCATTAGGTAAAAGTTTTTGTTCAGGGAGAGGATAAATCCCTAAACCATATTGAATAAAGTATAAAAATGGACATTTGTTGTAGGTTTCAATTTGACTGACAGAAAGATAAGGACTATAAAGCTGTTTCGTTGTTTCTTGAGAGAGTTGTACAGGTTGGTTATGAGTTGATAGAAATGTCTCGATATTTTGATTGAGAATTGCTTTATCAGGATTTTTTCCTCCACGAGAGTAATAAACATCCTGTGGCATAAAAAGTGGTGTTGGAAGTTTTTGACAAGTGAACATATGTGTCAGTTGCTTATATAGAGAAGAAGGTAAAAGCGTTTCTCCATCAAGTGTATTCATGGCATAGGAAAAAGTAAAAGTTTGATAAGGCATTGTCAAAGTTCTTAAAATATCATTTTCATGAACACCTAAAAGTTCTGTTGTTGTCATAGGTGTAGAAATATGATTATTTCTGAGATTTTCAATGTCTTCATCAAGAAGTAAAGCTGTGTCTTTAATGCTTTGAGGAAGGATTGTTTCGTTCATCCCTAAAATAAATAAGTGAGTTGGCATGTGACGTTGACCTTGACCCATCATATACACATGAATCTGATCCTCATTTTTTTCAAGAGTCTGTAGAGTTTGAGGAAATGTCATTTTGAAGAATTCCATAAATTCTAAAGGAGATATGTGACCATCAAGCTGAGCAACCTGGTTGAGATATTCTAAATATTGTGCATCTAAGTCAGGACTTGATAATTCTAATGCAATATCATGATATGTCTGACCTGTACATTTTACAATAGCATTTAAAACTAATTGATAACTGTATTCATATTGACGAAGTTGAACACGAGGAAGATTATGAGGCATATGTAAAGTATCTAATACTTCTCTTAAATCATCCTGATAACTTTGATTTGGATAAATAATAGTAAAGTCGCGATAATGTAGATTTTCATCAGCAATTTTCTGATAGATTGTATAAACCACCTGTTGCACTTCCTGAAGAGGTGTAGGGGCTACAAAAGTATAAACAGAAGAAGTTTGTTGGCAAGGAGTAGGGTTCTGGCTAAAAAGATACTGTGTCATCTGTGTTGGCTGGTCAACAGATTGTCCATCTTGACACAACTGATGATAAGGCAGGTTGAAAAGACGTTCATCTTTTTGGTATGTGTATAAATATGTGATATCACATGTTTGAGATAAACGATGGATCAGATCTTGACGTTGTTTTTGATAGAGATGATCAGCTTCTATAATCAGATGATCTGTTTCTTTTAAGTGGACATCTTTAAACATACTTTCAAATGTGATATGAGTATAAGTATCAAGACGTGATTGAAGTGATTGATAAATATGATAGAAATCTTGAAGCTTTAAAGAGTCATCAGTCTGACCATGGATCTGATTTAGTTCATAATTTTTCATTAAGGGAATAAGTTCCTGAATGAATGGAAAAATATTATCACTTTGAAAACAATGGATGGTTTCTTCTTCAAAAATCTGTCTTAAATGATAAACCCATTCCAAAGTAGAAAGTAAATGATGTCTCGTAAGATGATATTTGATTTGAAGCTGTTTAAGATATTGACTCCAAGTCATAATCTGAATATTGACAAGATAATGAGTATATTGGAAAAAATATTGTTCTATCAAATCTGGTTGATTGCAGATATAGATATATTGTTCAAAAGGATGAGCTTGAGCTTCCTGAACACAATTTTGAATGATTTGTTGGCGTTGATAATGTTTATTTAATCCGTTGATTATTTTCATGACGGTCACCTCGCATTCTATTATACATGAAAAGATGAGAAATGAAAAAGTAAATAACTTTTGATATCTTGTTTTTCCGTTGATGATTATTGTATAATGGAAAACATGGAGGGATAGAGATGGTGCTTTTTCAAATTTGATAAAAACAATTTCTATTTTAGATTTTTCTACATTTTCATGTAGATGTTTTTATCATACTGAGAAAGGACTATTTGATTTATGAAAAAAAGAAATATCTATCTCTTGTTTGCGATTGAATGGCTACAAGGAATGGTTTTTTATAGTTCTGTTGCAACTTTATATCGTCAAAATCATGGATTGACATTAGTTGAAATGGGATTGATTGAAAGCCTGTTTTCAATACTTGTTTTTATTTTAGAAATCCCTATGGGATATTTATGTGATCGTTTAGGATATAAGAAAACGATGATGAGCTGTTATGGAATCTATCTTTTATCAAAGATTGTGTTCTATCAGGCTTATGGATTTTCGATGTTTTTATTAGAAAGATTCTTATTAGCGATAACAGTATCAGGACTTTCTGGCTGTGATAGTGCATTTTTGTATCTATCAACTGGCAAGATAGAAAATCCACGTGTTTTTGGATATCTGCATGCCTGTGGTGTCGCAGGCATGATGATGTCATCAATGGCTTTTTCATTGTGGATTCATGATATGGAATTAGCTGCTTTATGTACAATCTTTCCTTATCTTGTAGCGTTTCTATTATCTTTCTTTTTGGAAGATATTCCTATGGAAGGAAGTTCTCATATGGGAATCAAAGATGCATTTTCATTATTGTTTCAACAAAAAAGACATATTCTTTTTTTGATTGCTTCAGCATTATTATTAGAAACAACACATACAATCAATGTGTTTTATAGTCAGCTGCAATGGAAAGCCAGTCATATTCCAGTTGTCTATTTTGGACTCATTTCTATTTTTATGACAGCCATACCTCTTTTAGGGGCGAGTTTAGGGAAAATTATCCAATATATTCGTGAAAAGACACTGATGTTTTTATTGGTATTTGTTTCCATGATCACCTGTATCATATTGGCATTGAGTCATCATCCTTATATATCTATTGCAGGGATTATGATTTTAACTTTAGTAGAAGCTTTTTATTCTCCTTTATCACAGTCGCTTATGAATCAACGTGTTGAGGGTGCTTTAAGAGTCACCATGTTATCAATTTATTCAATGATTATGAATATGGTAGGGATTGTGATGAATATGAGTTTTGGAGTAGCAGGTGATATCAATATTCAATGGGTGATGATTTTAGGAGGATGTTTTTGCTTTTTGAGTCTATTATGTTTAAAAAGAGAAAATCAGAAAAATAAGGAGATTTAAATGATGGAACTGACAAAGGATGTTTTATTAGGTATTTTAGATGCCTATGCTTATGAAATTGTTTTTGTAGATAGAAATCATATTGTGCAATATATGAATAAGACTGCCAAACAAAGATATGGACAAAGAGTTCAAATTGGTCAAAGTTTATTTCAGTGTCATAATGAAAATTCACGTTACAAGATTGAAGAATTTTTAATGAGGGCTGATCAGGGTGAAGAAGAAATGTTTGAACTTTATAATCAAAAAACAGGTGAAAGAGAATTTTTTGTGCCTGTTAGAGTTGATGGGCAAGTGATTGGTTATTTTGAAAGACATGAAGCCCCCTGGGATCAAGAACATCCTGAGGTTCTTGTAGGTGAATATTGGAAACGTCGTGAATGATGATGGAGGAAGATTTTAAAAATAGATTGAAATCTTCCTTTTTTGCATTATAAAAAGTGATGTTTCCATCACTTTGTTTATAATTGTTCACATTCTTGTAACCACAATGCAACATTAGCGTCACTAGGCATTCTTAAATCGCCGCGAGGTGATAAAGCAACACTACCGACTTTTGGACCATCTGGAATACATGAACGTTTAAATTGTTGTGTAAAGAAACGACGATAGAAAGTTGTCAGCCATTTCTTGATTGTTGGGGCATCATACTGATCTTGGAAAGTATGACAGGCAATACGATAAAGTTTTCTTGGTTCATAATGGAATCTGGCATGATGATATAAGAAGAAATCATGCAGTTCATATGGACCCACAATGTCCTCTGTTTTTTGAACGATTTCATTATCCTTGGCAGGAAGTAATTCTGGTGAAACAGGAGTATTCAAGATATCCTGTAATGTATCATGAAGAGGCTGCCCTTCATACAATGAAGATACATAATCTACTAAATATCGCACTAATGTTTTAGGAACTGAAACATTGACCGCATACATGCTCATATGATCACCATTATAAGTAGACCATCCTAAAGCGACTTCTGATAAATCTCCTGTCCCGATAACAATACCACCTTCCTGATTGGCGATATCCATTAAAACTTGTGTACGTTCTCTTGCTTGACAGTTTTCATATGTCACATCATGAACATTTTCGTCATGCCCAATATCTTGAAAATGTTGTTTTACAGCATCCCCAATATCCACTGTTAAGGAAGTCACATTTAATTCTTCCATCATTTTTAAAGCATTGTTTTTAGTACGAGATGTTGTTCCAAAACATGGCATTGTTACAGCAATAATATCCTGAGATGGATATCCTAATTTTTGATAAGCCATATTAGCAACAAGTAATGCAAGTGTAGAATCTAAACCACCTGAAATCCCAATGACGACTTTTTTGATATGTGCAGCTTTTAATCTTTGAATCAAACCATGAATTTGAATATCAAAAACTTCCTGACAACGCATTGCGCGTTGATCCTTATTGCTTGGTACAAAAGGATGTGGATCATATGTACGTGTCAGTTCAATATCTTCATCTACTAATGTAAAAGGTATGATCTGATAATGATCCTGACGATTATCATAAGTTGTCATTTCAACACGTTCACTCACTAATTTTTCCATATCCATATCAGCAAAGATGATACCTTCACTATATTGTTGAGATTGAGCTAAAAGACTTCCGTTTTCAGCAATCAAATGATGATTACTAAAAACAACATCAGTAGAAGACTCTCCTAATCCAGCATTACAATAAGCATAGCCACAAATAAGTCTGGCACTATGAGAAGTGACCAATAGACGACGATAATCTGATTTTGATGTCAAATCATTGCTGGCAGAAGGATTCAAAATTAATGTTGCACCATTAAGACAATGTAAGGTACTTGGTGGTAAAGGTGCCCATAAATCTTCACAGATTTCAATACCGATTTTTAATTCAGGATGACTCTGACATTCAAATAATAGACGTGAAGAAAATGGATAAGTCTGACCATTGATTGTGATGACTTCATCATTGTCTAAAGCACTGGCAAAATGACGTCCTTCATAAAACTCATGATATGTAGGGATATATGTTTTAGGAACAACACCTAATATATCTCCATGACATACTGTTATGGCACAGTTATAAAGTTTGTTTTTCAAAATCATTGGACAACCAAAAGTAAACAATATATCTAAATCTTTTGTCTGTTCACATATAGTAGTGATTTGTTTGTTGGCTTCGTTTAAAACACGTTTTTGATAAAATAAATCTTCAATTGTATATCCAGTTAAACAAAGCTCTGGGAAAACAAGAATCTTGATATGCTTTTCATTAGCTTCTTTAACATAAGATATGATTCTTTGTGCATTGTGTTGAACTTGACCTAACGATACTTCAAAATTTGCACAACCTACTCTTATAAATCCATCTTTCATGAATATTCCTCCATTTAATTGATTATATGAAAAAGATATTTATATCTTAGCATTTATTGATTGAAAAGTCACCATGAGTATACAGATTATAACTTTGATTTGGTATATATTAGTATTTATTGATTGAAAAGACTCCATGACTATACAGAATGTTTAAATTTATCTGGTATATACCTTTTTGAAGAAATGTTTTGATATTTATTGGTAAAAAGTGATGTTATGACTATATCACCATAACTATCATTTTCAAGCAAATGGATATTCATTCTTATATACTAGTGATGCCATGACTATAAATATCATCAATTTTATGCATTTCATTGAAATAATGGTTACCAAAGATATAATAAAAATAAAGAGGTGGAAAAAATGAATAATAAAAAATGGGTGAATTGGGCTATTGAATTACAAAGTCTGGCACAAGCAGGATTAACTTATGGTCATGATGTTTACGATCAGGAAAGATATGAACGTATAAGAGAAATATCGGCTGAAATCATGGCGTATCAAAATGATATTCCTTTAGAAAAAGTGAAAGATTTATTTTGTAATGAAAGTGGATATCAGACACCTAAATTAGATACACGTGCAGCTATTTTTAAAGATAATCAAATTCTTTTAGTGAAAGAGAATAATGGAAAATGGTCACTTCCTGGTGGATGGGTAGATGTGAACTTATCAGTTAAACAGAATACAATAAAAGAAGTGAAAGAAGAAGCTGGTTTAGATGTGATTGCTGATAGAATTATTGCTGTACAAGATCGTGCTCAACATAATGTTCCTGTTTATGCTTATGGCGTTTGTAAAATTTTTGTGCTTTGTTATGAAATAGGTGGAAAGTTTGAGAAAAATGTAGAAACAGTAGAATCTAGATATTTTGATGAAGATCATTTACCTGAGCTTTCTACTGAGAAAAACAATGAAGAACAAATTCATATGTGTTTTGAGGCCTATCGTCATCCTAATTGGAAAACTTTATTTGATTGATATAAGAGATAGTGAAAAGCTATCTTTTTTTGTGTGTGAATATTGACAAAAGAATTATACTGTGTTACTGTATTAGTGTATTAATACAGTAAGGTGGAATGGCTATGAATCATTTTCAAACAGATACGCCTATTTATTTACAGGTTGTTGAAGAAGTCAAATCAAAAATTCTTGGTGGACAGTTGCAGCCAGGTGATAAATTAGAATCAGTCAGAGAGATGGCATCAAGACTGGAAGTCAATCCTAATACCATTCAAAGAGCTTTTTTGGAATTAGAACATCAGGGATTTATTGTGACACAAAGGGCAGTAGGAAGATTTGTTAGTGAAGACATTGATTTTATTGAATCATGTCGCCAAAACAAAATACAAGAAACGATTCAACAGTTTGTTAAAGAAATGGAGCGTTATGGCATTACAAAAGCAGATATTATTGCTTATTTAAAGGAGGAAAATCATGAGTGAACTTATAAAAATCCAAGATTTAAATAAAAAATATGGAAAGAAACAAGTTTTAAAAGATGTGAATTTAACTTTACATGGTGGACAGATTGTGGGTTTACTTGGACCTAATGGAAGTGGGAAAACAACACTGATTAAAGTTTTAAATGGTTTATTGAAAGAATATGATGGAGATGTTCAAATTGATCAACAAGCTATAGGTATTCATTCTAAAAAAATCATTTCTTATTTACCAGATGAACCTTATTTTGAAAACTGGATGACAACCAGTGATGCATTGAATTTATTTGTTGATATGTATGATGATTTTGATTTGAATAAGGCATTATCTTTAATGGAAAGAATGGATATTGAAAAGAAAGTGAAGATTAAAGAATTATCAAAAGGAATGAAAGAGAAGTTTCAGTTGATATTGGTTATGTCTAGAAAAGCAAAGATTTATATTTTAGATGAACCATTAGGTGGTATTGATCCGGCTGCAAGAGAACTTATTTTAGATACTATTTTAAATAATTATGCTGAAGATGCACTTGTTTTATTATCAACACATTTGATTGCGGATATTGAAAAGATATTTGATGAAGTGATCTTTATTAAAAATGGTGAAATTATCTTACATGAAAATAGCGAGGACTTAAGAATGAAAAGACAAGCTTCTATTAATGATATTTTTAAGGAGGAATTCAAATGTTAAAATTAATGAAATATGAATTTATTCATTCTATGCGTTCCTTTTTCATCTCGTTTTGTGTTTTCTGGGGTGCATGTTTATTATTGCCATTTTTTACAGAAGGACTAATTCCAGATATTCCTATTTTAAGCTTTATGATGGCTTTTGGATTTACAGTTTTAGTTATGGGAATTAGTATTGCATTATTTGTCAGTATTTTTACACATTATTATCATTCTATGTTTAAAAGACCAGCTTATCTGACCTTGACTTTACCTGTATCATCTTTGCAGTTAATTATTTCTAAGCTTATTGTTTCATTTGTATGGCTTATTCTTGGTGGAATTGCATTGATGTTTGGGGTTTTATTGATGGGAGTTATGATGTCATTGTTGACACATAATATGTCAATCATGCAGATTTTTCAGGGAATTCCAGAAGTGTTCAAAGGATTAGGACAGATGTTCATGAATCAGCCTGGTGAATCATTATTAAGTCTTATTTATATGATTGTAGAAACATATGCGCTTATTATCTCTATTTATTTTGCTTTAACGTTAGCACATACAGCTTTATGTCGTCATCATCGTTTGGCTGTCGGGATTTGTATATGGATAGTTTTGGGAATTATTTTCTCATGGATACAATTTGTTTTATCAGGTATGAGTATCGCATCTTTTGAATGGTATGGAATTCCAGTTACGTTTATGTTCATTGATCTATTTTTCAATGTGATTTTAACTTTCGTCACAGTCTATATTTTAGATTATCATATTGAAATTGAATAAAAGAATACCTCTTCATGAGTGAAGGGGTATTCTTTTATCTGAGAAAATTTTTTCTGTTTCTGTAAGAATCTTTTCTTTTCAAGTGTTTTGTAATAAGATAAACATAAAGTTGAGGAGGATGGTTATGTTAAAGGCAGTTATTTTTGATATGGATGGGCTTTTGATTGATAGTGAAGTCATTTCATATAAATGTTATAAAAAATTGATTGAGAGTTATGGATATTCATTTACAATGGATGATTATGTCAAAGATTATCCAGGGAAGCAATTGAAAGTCTCTTTACAGTTTGTTAAGGAACATTATCATCTGGATTATGATATTGAAGAGAAATTCCAATTATTTCATCGTTTAGAAACACAATTCATGCAAGAAGATGGGGTTGCATTAAAAAAAGGAGCAAAAGAATTATTACAATATCTTAAAAATCATCATTATCAAATCGCTTTAGCTACATCTAGTTTACCTTCAAGAGCTTGCCATATTTTAGACATGCATCATATTCTTTCTTATTTTGATGAAATCATTTGTGGCAGTGATGTCCAAAGAGGGAAACCGTATCCTGATATTTTCTTAAAAGCCTGTGAAAGATTAAATGTTTTACCATCAGAAGCTATTGTTTTAGAAGATAGTGAAGCAGGTATACAGGCAGCTTATGATGCGAAAGTGCCTGTCTATTGTATTCCTGATTTAAAGCAACCAGGTGAAGACTATGTACAAAAGACACAAGGTGTTTTGACATCATTATTGGATGTTATAACAATCTTAGAAAATATGTGATGACATAAAAAAACTATAATCAACCGGATCTGATTGATTATAGTTTATTTTTTTATAATAAATGAATGTGATTTTCTTTACATAATTTCATAGTTTCATCATCCCATAAAGAAGCTTGTACTTCTCCAATATGAGCTTTTCTTAAAAAGAACATACATAAACGACTTTGACCAATTCCACCACCAATACTTAATGGAAGAACATGATTGATTACATTTTGATGGAAAGGCAAAGATAAACGTTCCATTGCATTGGCTTTTTCTAATTGTTCTTTTAATGCATGTTCATCTACACGAATACCCATACTTGAAATTTCTAATGCATCATCTAATTGCGTGTTATAAACAAGGATATCCCCATTTAATTTCCAGTCATCATAATCAGGTGCACGTCCATCATGTTTTTTTCCTGATTTTAAAATATCCCCAATTTGTAAGATGCAGACAGCTTTTTTATCTTTTGTGATAGCTTTTTCTCTTTCTTTAGGTGAAAGATCTGGATATAAATCTTCTAACTCTTGAGAAGTGATAAAATAGATTTCATCAGGTAAAATAGATTCACCGAGTTGTGGATAGTGTCTGATCATGAGAAATTCAACATCTAATAAAGCATTATATATTTTTGAAACAATTGCTTTAAAATAATCTAAAGTACGATCTTCCTTGGAAATCACCATTTCCCAATCCCATTGGTCCACATACATAGAATGAATATTATCTAATTCTTCATCTTTTCTAATTGCATTCATATCTGTATATAAACCTGTATGTTGTTCAAAACCATAGCGATAAAGAGCATCTCTTTTCCATTTAGCTAAAGAATGAATGATTTCGATTTCATCATTATGATTCAATTCAAATGAAGTAAATGAAACAGGTTTTTCAATTCCGTTTAAATCATCATTAAGCCCAGTATTTTTTAATAGAAATAAAGGCGCAGAGACACGTGTTAAACGAAGCTGTTCAGCTAATCTTCTTTCAAATGTATCTTTAATCATCTTAATAGCAACTTCAGTTTCAATTAAATTAAGATGTGGTTGATAATCTTTTGGTATAAAGATTTGACTCATTTTTGATTCCCCCTTCATATAATTATTGCTATTATAGTATATTGTAGAATATTAGTCAAAATGATATTTTAAAAATATCATAAAATATTTGTTATTTTTAGATATTTTATAAAATAAATAGGAACTATACTTAAATATGCTAATAATATTGACTTGTATTTTAAAATTGTATACAATGTAACAAATATGGAAAGCAGGTGTATATCATGAATGAAAAGAAATATGTGAGTACAAGAGGTCAACAAAGACCATTGGATTTTTGTGATGCTATTTTACAGGGGATTGGTAGTGATGGAGGATTGCTTGTTCCTGATTTTGAATTGGATCAGAAAGATTTAAAAGCATTACAACATTTATCTTATGTAGACATGGCAACTGAAATTATGACTTCTTTTGTGGGAGAACAGGAAAAAGAAGAAATGAGAGCATTATGTCAAAAAGCTTATGGACAAAATTTATTTCCTCAGGAAGTTGTTCCTGTTAAACAGGCAGGAGATGTTTTTATCGCTGAATTATTCCAGGGACCAACAGCCGCTTTTAAAGATATGGCATTATCATTATTGCCACATTTTATGACATATTCACTTAAGAAAAAAGGTGAACAAAGAAAAGTTATGATTTTAGCTGCAACATCTGGAGATACTGGAAAAGCTGCTTTAGAAGGATTTAAAGATGTAGATGGAACATATATTCAGGTTTTCTATCCTGTTGATGGGGTTTCACCTATTCAAAAACAACAAATGGTAACACAGACAGGAAACAATGTTGATGTGGTTGGAATTCAGGGAAATTTTGATGATGCTCAAAGAGCAGTGAAACAGGCTTTTCAATCATCAGCATTAAAAGATTTATGTGATGAACATCATGTTTTCCTTTCTTCAGCTAACTCTATTAATATAGGGCGTTTGATTCCACAGATTGTGTATTATTTTTATTCATATATGACACTTGTTAATAAAAATGAGATTCGTTTAGGTGAGAGTGTTCATTTCACTATTCCAAGTGGAAACTTTGGCAATTGTTTGGCTGGAGTTCTAGCCAAAAAGATGGGTTTACCAATCCAAAAATTTATTGTAGCGTCTAATAAAAATAATATTTTGACTGATTTTTTCCGTACTGGGAAATATGATGCACGTCGTGAATTTTATAAAACAAATGCACCTGCCATGGATATCCTTGTTTCAAGTAATTTAGAAAGACTTGTGTATATGATGGCACAGGATAGTCAAAAGGTAAAATCATATATGGATGATTTGAATCAAAATGGTGTTTATGAAATTTCATCTGATTTACTAGAAAAGATACAGGATGTATTTAAGGCAGGATGGCTTAATGAAGATGAAGTACTAGATACAATCAAAACATGTTTTGAACAGACAGGTTATCTTTTAGATACACATACTGCTATTGGTTATGGCGTTTATAAAGAATATCAAAAGACTTCGGGAGATGAAACAAAGACAATTATTTTAGCGACAGCTTCACCATATAAATTTGCTGATTCTGTTTATAAAGCTTTAACAGATCAAAGCTTATCTGAATATCAAGCGATTGAAGCTGTTTATGAAAAAACAGGTGTTGATATTCCAAAGCCATTAGTTCAACTTGATCAAAAAGAAATTTTACATCAAAAAGTTATTGATAAAGATGATATAATTCATGAGATTTCTCAAAAAATAAAGGAGATGTCATTATGAAAGTCAAAGTGAGAGTTCCGGCGACAAGTGCTAACTTAGGACCGGGATTTGATGTTGCAGGTCTTGCTGTGACATTATACAATACATTTGTTTTTGAATTGCTGGATCAGGGCTTAGAAATTACGGGCTGTCCGCAACAATTCTGTAATCAGGACAATTTAACTTATCGAGCATTTGTTGAAGGTGCAAAAGCTTGTGGATTGCAGTTTCAAGGATTACGTATTGAATGTAGTGGAGATGTCCCTTATACAAGAGGTTTAGGAAGTTCTTCAACATGTATTGTTGCAGGTATTGTCGGTGCATATGCGTTCATGGATCGTAGTGAAGATCGACAAGAAATATTAGAACTGGCAACACAAATAGAAGGACATCCAGACAACGTAGCACCAGCCATCTTTGGTGGATTGACAGTGTCAGTCATGAATGAAGAACATGTCACAACATTGAATATTCCTGTCAAACATGATTATCGTTTTGTTGCTTTTATACCACCATTTACTTTATCAACAGAAAAATCTCGTGCTGTTTTACCACAACAGTTGCCTCGTCAGGATGCTATTGCGAATGTTTCTCATTTAGCATTAATGGTTGCCTCTTTGATCAATGGATATGATGATGGACTTAAACTTGGTTTTAAGGATCGCCTGCATCAACCTTATCGTGGAACTTTAATTCAGGGATATGATGAAATTATGTCTGTTTTGGAACAGGATGAATATGTACTGGGATGCTATTTATCAGGGGCTGGTCCAACGATTATGGCATTGATTAGAGAAAGTGATAAAAAAGGTGTTGTAAGAATGAAAGAAGAGCTTGGTGATTTGTTGAAAGATTGGCAGGTAGAAAAATTAGAATTAGATATGCGTGGTTATACATGTGATTATGAATAGGTATCTTCATAAGATGCCTTTTTATTTTCAAATGATTCAATTTACGCTATAATTATCAAGAAAAGGAGCTGAGTCATAGTGAAGAATTATCATACTCATACAAGACGTTGTCAACATGCTATAGATAGTGAAGAAGATTATATTCTATCAGCTATTCAATCTGGTTATACAGAACTTGGATTTAGTGATCATACCCCTTGGATTTATGATTCCTCATTTCATCCAACGATGCGTATGGAAGCCTATGAGATTGATGATTATGTATCAACTTTATTAAAATTAAAGGAAAAATACAAAAATCAAATCTCTATTAAAATAGGATTGGAATGTGAATATTTCGAAAAATATATGGATGGTTTAAGAAACATGTTAAAACAATATCCTATTGATTATATTATTTTAGGTCATCATTATGATGGCAGTGATGAAACAGGTATATATTTTGGACATCCTCTTACAAAATCACAATTATCTCAATATGTTGATAGCTGCATAAAAGCTATGGAAACTGGATTATACAGTTATGTGGCACATCCAGATTTGGCACGTTATGATACATCGGATCCATTCTATAAGCAGGAAATGCTTAGATTATGTATCAAGGCAAAGGAAATGAATTTACCATTAGAATTTAATTTGTTAGGATATAAAACACATCGTCATTATCCTAATGATTCTTTTTTCAAAATAGCTAGAGAGGTGGGCAATCGCATTATTATTGGAACAGATGCTCATGAAAGCCAATCTTTACTGGATATGAAAACGTATCATCAGGCCCGACAACATTTAGAAAACTTAGGTTTATCCATAACTGAAGACATAACTTTTTTAAGATAGCTGTGAAAAAGAGATGTAGAGAAGATAGAACAGAGCTATCTTTTTATATGAGAAATGATGAAGAAAAGCATCATAAAATGACTTAAAAAAAGACAGAATTGTCTATAAAAAAGACATATAATCATGTTATAATGATGAATAAGAGGAGTGTTAAAATATGGAACATGTGACAGATATAGATAAAAAGAATTATATAGATGATTGTAAAGAAATTGTAAGAACAACTATTGCTTTGGAAAAAATAGAATTATCAGATCATGAATTAACTTTATTGACTGAAGAAATTATGGATACTTCATTATCTATAGGAGGAGATTTTTCTAAAGAAAATATACGTTACATTGCCGTGCAGTATGTACGTAATCAGTTTTTACCACGTTTTCAAAAAGCTCATAAAGGAGGATAAAATATGACGTTTGATAAAGCAGTCATGGAAAAATTCATGGCTGATCATCAATCACAGTATGTAGGAAAATATCGTTATCATAGTGGCTATCGCACTGAAGAACATACGTTTAAAGTTCATTATTATATGTTGGATCAGAATTTTAGACAAATTGATATTTTTGTTGAAATTCATTGTCAGGATAAAATTACGTATACTTTTTCAGAAGATCTACATGAACAGGAAAAGCTTTATATTGTTAAAGATGCTCTTTCAAGAATACTAGCAAAACTAGGATATAAACGTGTTTTGCATTATTCATTGTATGAAAATTTTATCAAAACAGTATCAAGCGAACTGAATATCTTAGCGCCTATTGATTTCTGTGATATTTTAAGTTATATGAAGTATCATCATGGAATTAACCAACAAACAATGGATGATTTCTATAAAATTTTCTTACCATGTTTAAAGATGAATTTGAAACATAAGAATTATAAAAACTTTATTGATTCATTGAATCTTTTATTTGAATCTGTGTTATATCAATACGAATGGGATGGTACCAATTCAAAATATTTAGATACTGAATATCAATATCATCTTTATTATATTAGAAAAATCATACGCATTGTTTATCGTCATTTAGATAAATTTTATAAGAATGTTCCTGATGAACTTTTTAAGGCTATTCGTACACTATGCTTAAATTCACGATTTACATTTGCTATTATGACGGATTTTGGATCAATGGTTTTATCACAATACCATGTGACAAAAGCTATTATAGATACATTTAAAGATGAATTTACATTAATAGAGAAAGATTTTGTATTGGTTGATAAAAAGAAAGATGAAAATCAGGGGAATCTTGTTTTTTCGTATATTTACTATATTTTTTATAGTGATTATGATCATTATTACGAAGTTTTAATGAATGTGTTGCGTAATATTATTCATTATATGTTAACTTTTGCAAATCATGATTTGGATCTGGCATTAGGAAATTCTATTATTCAAGCAGAAGGATATCAGATCTTACTGGATTTATTCCATAGAGATTATAATACCTTTGTCTTTACTTGTTTTCCAATTGAATCTTTCCCAGATAACATGAAACCAAAAGTGAGAGATGAATTGGTGACAGCTATACAGTATTTTGCAGCAAGAATGGAAAATGAAAGTTATCGCCTCAGTTCATTTGAACAGGTTACAAATATTAATAGATTATTAATGGATAATTTTAAGGAGTGGTATAAATGAAAAAGAAGGTAGCCATTACAACAGCAGTTGCTTCTACTTTAACAGCTTCTACCTTAACAGCAAGCTTAGCTTTAGCTAATCAGTTTGCTAAAAAGGTATTATATCGTGAACATTTAAATAAAGAAGATCAAGGAAACTGGTATGAAAAAATCAATGCTCAAAAAGTCAAAATACAAAATCATAAAGGTTTATATCTTCAAGCTTATCTGATAGAAAAACCAAATGCGACAAGAACAATTGTTTGTTTGCATGCATTAATGGCATCAGCGAAGTCTTTAACACAGACTGTTGAATATTTAGAAAGCGTTTTTGAAAATGATAATATTTTAATGATTGATGCACATGCTCATGGTTTAAGTGATGGATATATTCGTGGTTTTGGTTATCGTGATGTTTTTGATTTAATGTATTTCAATACGTATTTATTACAGAAGTATGGAGATCAGCATCATTTGATTATGTATGGAAAAGGAATGGGAGCAAATACGATTTTAAATGCTTCTGGACTTGGTAAATTAAAGAATGTAGATTTGATTATCAGTGAAGGAGCTTATGACAATGTTTATCACTATTTGACATTGAAATGTCAAAAAGAGATGAAAGTAACGAAATATTTAGCGGGTATGATGATTAGAAAAGTCGTGAAAGATGAGTTAAAGCTAGATATTAAAAAATTAGATACTGTAGAACTGGTTAAGAAAAATCAGATTCCAACAGTTTATATTCATTCTAAAAATGATCAGGATGTGCCATTCCATATGGTATTTCCATTATATAATCATGATGCTTCTGAGAAATTATTGTTTCCAATCAAAGAAGAACATCTCTATGATTTAAAAGATCAACAGGATTCCTATTCATTATCTCTAATTGAGTTTATGAATGAGAATATATAAAAAGGAGGACTTATATGTATTTTGAAAAATCAAAAGGTTTCCCTCAAGATTTCTTATGGGGAAGTGCATCTGCTGCCTATCAGGTAGAAGGTGGATGGGATGCAGATGGAAAAGGTGTTTCCAATTGGGATAAGTTTGTAAGAATTCCAGGAAAGACTTTTAAAGCAACAACAGGGGATAAAGCTGTTGACCATTATCATCGTTACAAGGAAGATGTCAAATTAATGGCAGAAATGGGATTAAAAACGTATCGTTTCTCTATTGCCTGGACAAGAATCTATCCAAATGGAAATGGTGAAGTGAATGAAGCAGGACTTCAATTCTATGATGATTTAATTAATGAATTACTAAAATATGGTATTGAACCTATGGTGACAGTTTATCATTGGGATATGCCTCAAGCTTTAGAAGATCAATATCATGGATGGGAAAGTCGTCAGATTGTTGATGATTATGTAAACTATGCAACAACACTTTTCAAAAGATATGGAGATCGTGTTAAATATTGGATTACAATGAACGAACAAAATATCTTTACATCATTTGGATGGTTAAAAGGAATGCATCCACCAGGAAAAGAAAATGATATGAAAACATTCTATCAGGTTAACCATCATGCCAATATGGCACATGCAAAGACAGTTTTGGCTTTAAAAGAAATGTATCCTGACACCAAAGTTGGTGCTTCATTTGCTTATAGTCCATGTTATGCATATGATAGAAAACCTGAAAATGCGATGGCTAAAGCTGATTATGATGATTTACAAAATTATTGGTGGATGGATGTTTATGCTTATGGTCGTTATCCAAGAAGTGCTTGGGCATATTTAGAAAGTCAAGGAGTCACTCCACAAATGGAAGATGGCGATGAAGACATTTTGAAAAAAGCTGCTGCATTAGTTGACTTTATGGGTGTGAATTATTATCAGACATGTGTTGCTGAATATAATGATATCAATGGTGTTGGTATGACGAATACAATGAACAACACAGGTGAAAAAGGAACAGCTCAAGTTCAAGGTGTACCAGGATTATATAAGAATCCGGCAAATGATTTCTTGCCAACAACTGACTGGGATTGGACAATAGATCCAATGGGAATCAGAATGTGCTGTCGTGATATTACTTCACGTTATGATTTACCTGTTGTTATTTCTGAAAATGGTTTAGGAGCTTTTGATAAGGTTGAAGATGGACAGGTTCATGATCCATATCGTATTGCTTATTTAAAAGCACATATTGAAGAATTAAAGAAAGCTATTGATGATGGATGTCGAGTTTTGGCTTATTGTACATGGTCATATACAGATTTATTAAGCTGGTTAAATGGATATCAGAAACGTTATGGATTTGTATATGTTGATAGAGAAGAAGATGAAAATTCTGGAACATTGAATAGAATTCCAAAAGATTCTTATTATTGGTATAAAAAAGTCATCGAAACAAACGGTGAAGAATTATAGGATGAAGAAGGTATATATCATTTCATGATACATACCTTTTTTTGACCACTTACTTTGACATATGAACCACTTAGGCTAGGAGTATTTACTTTTTTGGTATTTCTTATTATAGTAAAGATATCAAAGGAGATTAGATATGAAAGTCAAAATAGAAATAGATGAGAGTTTACAGGAAGAAGAAGTGGTTATTAAAGCTCCATCTTTGAATGAAAAAGTGCAACGCATACAAGAAGTGATTCATGATATGTCTAAAAGTTTAAAAACAATGATTTTTTATAAAGGTCAAGTAGAATATTATTTATCATTGGACGATATTTTATTTTTTGAAACCAGTGATCATCATATTCATGCCCATACCAAAAATGATATGTATCAGATTAAATATAAACTGTATGAACTTGAAGAAATGTTACCAGGAAATTTTATGAGAATATCAAAGTCGACTATTTTGAATGTCAAGAAAATATATGCTATTCATAAAACAATATCTAGTCCATGTCTTATTGAATTTGAAGATACACATAAGCAAGTGTATGTATCTAGACATTATTATAAACCACTAAAAATAAGATTAGAGGAAAAGAGGTTATAAGATGAAAAAAAGTAAAATGTTTTGGGGTGTTTTGTTTATTGCTTTGGCAGTCTTATTGATTGTGACACAATTAGGTCTTGTGAATATACATATGAGTATATGGACTTTATTATTGACAGTTTTTTTTGGTGTATCTGCTTTATCTAGTTTATTACATAAACGTGCAACAGGATTCTTGTTTTCAATAGCGTTTTTAATCATCATTTATGATGAACCACTTGGTTTAGAAGCCATTACGCCTTGGACAGTCTTAATAGCTGCCTTATTAGCAAGTATAGGTTGTCATATATTATTTCCATCATCAAAAAAACATACCCATTACGCACAGGATATTCAAGATAAAAAAACTGTAAAAGATGGGCATGTTGATATTAAAGAAAGCTTTGGAAGTTGTATTCGTTATATTGACTCACAAAATATGGAATATATAACCATTACCAATAGAGCAGGAATGATGAAGATTTATTTTGATCAGGCTGATATAAAAGGACAGGAGATCAATTGTTATCTTTATATGAGCTGTGCCATGTTAGAACTTTATATTCCAAAGACATGGAAAGTGAAGAATTGTACAGATAGTGTACTATCATATATTGATATGGAAATGTTTGATCATAATATTGTTGAACATACAATGATTTTAAAAGGAAAAATAAATTTATCTGAAGTGAAGATTATCTATGTATAGCTATAATGTGAAATCATATTATAGCTTTTGATATGTCTTTTTTAAAAATTGAGCAACCCCATCTTGATCATTGGAAGGGATGATTTGAGTAGCAATCGCTTTTAATTTTTCATGTGCATTATCTACTGCATAGGCTTCATCAGCTAACTGAAACATCTCAATATCATTTTCGCCATCTCCAAAAACAACAAGACGATCATAATGATAAATATGTTTTAATTGTTCAATAGCATGTGCTTTAGATGTCCCTTGAGGCATAATTTCAAGCCATTGTTGATTTGTATAAATATCTTTTTGGAATAAACAATGATATTGTTTTTGATAGTATGCATAAAACGGTTTGAGCTTATCTGTTTCATCAATCAATGTGACATAAAAAATTTGACCAACATAAAAGTCTTTGGGATGATGGATGATTCTGATACGTGGATCACCTTTCCTAGACTCAATAAATTCAAGCATTCCGGGTGTGCATTTTTCTGGAATAAAAGAAAATTTTTCTTCACCGTCAATAAACGCATAGACAATAGGATAAAGATGATTGTTTAAAAAATGATCTAAAAGCAGATGAATATCTTCTTGGAAACAATGTGATAATAAGATCTCACCTGATACATTATCTCTCACACATGCACCATTATAAACAATTAAAGGAAAAGGCGCCTGTAATCCTTGTGTGACTTTCTTAGCTGTCTGATAAGATCTGGCAGTTGCATAAGAAAATAACATGCCATCACTAACAAGCTGATTGATTGTCTGGATGGTAAAGGGAGATAATGTCTGATTGGAATTTAATAGTGTACCATCTAAATCGGAAACATAAAGCGTTGTCATAATGATTCCTCCTATCTTTAAATATAGTTTAATTAATGGAAGAATAAATGAAAAGCTTTTTTTAAAGAAATATAAAAATATGGTATAATGGGTGTGAAAGAAGTGAGGTTGAGATATGAAAAGAAAAATACAAATAGTTGCGATAAATGCAATGATAGCCTGTATATATGCTGTTTTCACTTTGGTATGTTCTGCTTTTTCTTATGGTGCAATTCAGTTAAGATTATCTGAAATATTGATTTTCTTAGCTTTTTATAATCGTCGCTATATTCCGGGATTACTTGTAGGATGCATGTTGGCTAATGCGTTTTCTCCATTAGGCATTTATGATGTTATATTTGGTACGCTAGCATCACTTATAACTTGTCTATCATTGACAATGATTTCTAACTTATTTCTAGGAGCTTTTTTAGGTGCTTTGTTTAATGGGATTATTGTTGGTGCAGAGTTATATTTTTTATTGGATTTACCATTTTTTATAAATGCTATGTATGTGTTTATAGGGGAACTGATTGTATTATTGATAGGTGTCTTTGTGTTTAAATTCTTAGAAAAGAATCCATCTTTGATGCAAAAATATATTATGGAAGATAAATAAAGAGTTCATAATGACAATATAAAATAAAAATGAGGTGATTGATTTGAAAACATCCATAAAAATACGTGATTTGACATTAAAAAATATATTCATTATTTTGAGTTATACCGCTTTACTTGTTTTAGGGGTGATTTATTTTGAAAGTATTTTTCAATATTTGGGGGAATTATTAAATATTATTCAACCATTTATTATAGGTTTTATTCTGGCTTTTATCTTTAATATTCCAATGAAGTTCTTTGAAAAGAAACTAGCTAAACAAAATAAGAAAAAACGTAGAGTTGTTTCAGCGATTTTATCAGTGTTACTTATTTTATTAGTATTATTACTTGTTGTTATGGTTGTTGTGCCACAAGTTATAGAAAATGTAAGAACATTGATAGATAATTTACCTAGTATTTTTGCGCAGGCTGAAAAATGGTTGAATTATGTGTTTGAAGAAATTCGTTTATCACCAGATCTTCTTGATAAAATCAATGAATTTCAAACACGTTTTGCTCAAACATTCATTTCTACTTTAACGGCTTGGGCACCTAATATTGCTTCAGGTGTTTCCCATATCACAACAAGTGTCATTAATATTTTTATGGGATTTGTCATGGCTATCTATATGATTTTCTCTAAAGATAAACTAATCAGACAGGTGAAGAAATTTGCACATGCTTTATTTAATGATGAACATTATCAGTATATCAGCGAAGTTGTCAAATTAACAGGAACAACTTTTGAAAATTTCTTGGCTGGACAATTAACAGAATCAATTATTATTGGCGTATTGTGTTATATTGGTTGTATGATTTTAGATATTCCTTATGCGTCTATTGCGGCTATTGTCATTGGTTTTACAAATATTATTCCATATTTTGGGCCTATTATTGGGGCAGTGATATCTTCAGTGTTAATATTATTTGTATCACCTGTGAAAGCATTGATTTTCCTTGTTTTCAGTACCCTATTACAACAGTTTGAATCCAATTTAATCTATCCACATGTTGTAGGAAATTCAGTTGGTTTATCAGCTTTATGGGTGTTATTTGCAGTCAGTGTTGGTGGGGGATTGTTTGGCATACCAGGAATGGTTTTTGGATTACCAACTTTCTCAGTTATTTATGAGTTATTGAGAAGATGGACGAATTATCGTTTAGAAGTGAAAAGAAATTTAGCCAAAAAACAAGAGGAGATAGTTGAATGAGTCACTTATTTGAATTTGATGCCATGATTCATAAAGTAGAGGATCGAGATGGTGCTTATGTGATTTGTCCCTATGATATAAGACAATTATATGGAAAAGGAAGAATGAAAGTTCATGTCACATTTGATGGTGTTCCCTATGATGGAAGTATTGTCAATATGGGAGTGAAAGATGAATATGGTCAAATCTGTTATATTATTGGGATGTTGAAATCTATTAGAAAACAATTAAACAAGCAACCTGGTGATTCTGTTCATGTGGTGGTTGCAAAGAGAGAAAAATAATCTTTTATTATATGAAATATTCTTTTTTCAAAGCTGTTTTGTAGTATAATAAAAAATAGAAATGGAGGTAATTAAAAAATGGGATTTAGAAAAGATTTTTTATGGGGTGGAGCGATTGCTGCCCATCAAGCTGAAGGAGCATGGAATGAAGGAGGAAAAGGTGTTAGTATTGCTGATGTGATGACAGCAGGATCTAATGGTGTTGCAAGAAGAATTACAAATGGTGTTATTGATGGTGAAGATTATCCAAATCATGTAGGTATTGATTTCTATCATCATTATAAAGAAGATTTAGCTTTAATGGCAGAGATGGGATTTAAAGCTTTTAGAACTTCTATCGCATGGACAAGAATTTTTCCAAATGGTGATGATGAACAACCTAATGAAGAAGGATTAAAATTCTATGATGATTTATTTGATGAAATGCATCGTTTAGGAATTGAACCAATTGTGACTTTATCACACTTTGAAATGCCATATCATTTAGCTGAAAAGTATAATGGGTTTATGGATCGTAGATGTATTGATTTCTTTGTGAAATATGCCAAAGTTTGTTTTGAAAGATATAAAGGAAAAGTTAAATATTGGATGACTTTTAATGAAATCAATAATCAGGCTGAGTTAATATCAATGGGGGCACATCATCTTGCTCAAGAAGGTGCAGTTCTTGTTAAAGAAGGTGACGATATTGAATATATGATGTATAAATCAGCACATCACGAATTAGTTGCCAGTGCATTGGCAGTGAAAGCGGCACATGAAATTGATCCCGATGCAAAAGTTGGATGTATGATTGGTATGAATGGTGTTTATCCAGCAACATGCAATCCTGAAGATGTTTTAAATGCACAACAAGCAATGCATCAAAAATATTGGTATGTAGAAGTTCATGCAAGAGGACATTATCCTAAACACTTATTAAAGAAATTTGAAAGAAAAGGATATGATAACTTTATCTTACCAGAAGATGAAAAAGCATTGGCTGAAGGATGTGTAGATTATATAGGATTCTCTTATTATATGAGCTATGCGACAAAATATACTGGAAGATTTGGTCGTTCATTTGATTTCTCTGAAGAAGACTATGTCAGAAATACATACTTAAAAGCTAGTGATTGGGGATGGCAAATTGATCCAGTTGGTTTAAGATGGTGTCTCAACTGGTTTAATGATCGTTTTGAACTTCCTATGATGATTGTTGAAAATGGTTTTGGAGCTTATGATAAATATATTGATGATAATGATCAATATGTTGTCGATGATCAGTATCGTATTGATTACTTGGCAGCACATATTGCAGCTATGAAAGAAGCCGTTGATTATGATGGTGTTGATTTATTAGGATATACAATGTGGGCACCTATTGATATCGTTTCAGCTTCTACAGGTGAATATGATAAACGTTATGGATTTATCTATGTCAATTATAATAATGCACATGAAGGAGATTTTTCAAGAGCGAAAAAGAAATCATTCTATTGGTATAAACATGTGATTGAAACAAATGGAGAAGAATTATAAAAGTGTTGTTATGCAACACTTTTGTTTGTGAGGATCAAAATGGATTTTGAAATTGTAGAGGCAACAAAAGAAGATGCAAAAAATATACTGGCATTAACCAAAATATGTGGAAAAGAAACAAATTATTTAAGTTATGGCAGTGAAGGCATTGGACTTTCTCTTGAACAGGAAATGGCTTTTCTTGATAATGTTGCTCATTCTTTAAAAGATGTTTTCTATGTTGTTAAAATGAAAGATGAAATTGTTGGGATGGGTTCTTATACAACTTTTTCATTGCCAAGAATGTCCCATCGTGGGGAAATAGGTCTATGTATTCGTCAATCAGCATGGCATTTAGGCATTGGACATGCTTTGATGGATCGATTGCTTGACTTTGCTAAAAATCAGGCAAAAGCCGATCTTGTTTCTTTAGAAGTGTGTCATGATAATAGACGTGCTATTTCTTTATACCAGCATTATGGTTTTCAAAAGATAGGGACTTTTGAGGGATTCTTTAAAATTGACAGCAAACTGATTGATTATGATATTATGTTATTAAAATTAGAAAAAAGTTCATGAAATCTCATGAACTTTTTAAATGGCTCTTGTATATTCTTTTAACCAATCTTTTTCTTCATCTGTAAGATAAGGAGATATTTTTTCATAAACTTCTTGATGATATTGATTTAACCAGTTCTTTTCTTTTTGTGATAACAGACTTTCATCTACAGCATCTAAATCAATAGGAACAAATGTTAATGGTTCAAAATGTAAGAATTGTCCGTATTCATTTTCATGACCTTTGACACATAATAATTCATTTTCAATACGAATACCATATTGTCCTTCTAAATAAATACCTGGTTCATCAGTAATATTCATACCTGGTTCTAAAGTAATGTTTTCTGACAAACTACGTAGTTTATAACGGAAACCTTGAGGTCCTTCATGAACATTTAATAAATGTCCAACACCGTGTCCAGTACCGCATTGATAATCAATATCTTCATCCCACATTGGTCCTCTGGCTAGAATATCTAGACTTTGTCCTGTACATCCATGTAAGAAATGTGCATTTTGTAAGGCTAACATCCCTTGTAAGACCATAGTAAAATGTTTCTTTTGGATATCTGTAATCTGTCCTAATACGAATGTTCTTGTAATATCTGTTGTTCCGTCCATATATTGTCCACCACTGTCAATCAATAGCATGCCATCTTGATCAATCTTTGTAAATTGTGTAGATGTTGGATGATAATGCATTAAAGCGGCATTGTCTTTCCAAGCACAAATTGTTGTAAAGCTTGGTTCAATAAATAAATCCTGCTGTTGTCTCAATTCTAAGACTTTATCAGAAACACTCATCTCATCCATATCAATTTTTCCATAATTATTTTTTAACCAATACATGAATTTTGTCATGGCAACACCATCTTTGATATGAGCATGTTTTGAATTTTCAATTTCAACTTCGTTTTTAATAGCCTTCAACATTTGAGATGGATTCATTTTGTCAACAATTTCACAGTTTAAGCATTGGAATAAAGCATAATTAATATGATTGGTACTGAGTAAAACACGACCTTTTAATTCCTGAGCATCTTGATAAATATCCTGATAATCTTTCACAAGGACATTTTCTTGTTGTAATGCTTTTACCATATCTAAGTCATAACTTCCTTTTTGAAGGTATAAATATGACTGATCCAATGTAATTAAAGCAAACGCTAAGACAGTTGGAGAACATGGAATATCATTTCCTCTGATATTAAAAATCCAAGCTATATCATCAAGTGTTGTTATTAAATGTGATTGACAGTTATAATTTTTCATGTAGTCTAAAATCTTTTCAATCTTTTTATGAGTTGATAATCCATGATATTGAATATCATAAAGAAACGCTTTTTCACATGATCTTTGAGGTCTATCTTGCCAAAATTCCTGCATAAGATCAACACACTCTATTTGATAGTCATCAATTTTAAGCTGTTTTTTCAAATCAAGAATAAATTGACAAGCCATTGTCTGACCATCAAAAGCAATCTTATCATGTTCTTGAATATGCTGGATAAGAAATTCTAATAGTGTAGGGACACCTTTTTGTCCCATTTTCATTAATGTAATACCTTCGTATAATTCCTTAGCTGCCTGAATGAAATAACGCCCATCAGTCCAAAGATAAGCTTCATCTTGCATCACAAGTAATGTTCCAGCACTACCAGTAAAGCCACTTAAATAAGCACGTGCCTGATAATAGTCACCTACAGTTTCAGACTGATGATCATCATCAGTAGGAACAATATAAAATTGAATATTTTTATCTTTTAATAATTGTTGAAAATCCTTTATCATTATGAACACCCCTATAATACTTTAGCACAATCTTTACATTTTGTAAGTAAAAATGTGTTAAAAAAAGATAGTAATCCTTATTTGTGATTTCTCGTTGATAAAAAATGAGGCCAGTCATCTATAAAATGATTTTCCTTGAGCCTTTATAAAAGCATGAATAGAGAAAATTCAAGACATGAAGAAAGTGAGTGACCTGTTTATGAGGAAATCTCATATAAAAAATCTAACCATAGAAAATCTGTTGGTTAGATTTGATTTTTTATATATTAAAAGCTAAATGTATACCTTTTATTTGAGTAATACAGGTTTTTCTTTGTTGAGAACAAATTCTAATGTGTAGAGAGGGTAATAGCACACATTTTGAGAATTTTCGCCAATATTTTTTTGAGAAAATTTAAAAGCGAATGAAGGTTTATACGTCTTAATAAAATTATGAAATGATGTTGATACAGTGTTACGTGATGATTTCACTTCAATAGGGGTAACATTGCCCTGATAATAAATGACAAAATCAATTTCCTGAGATTGAGATGGTTCAAAGTAATAGGAATCTTTCTTTTTGGAGTGAAGAATCTGTGCAATAACATTTTCATATAAAGCACCCTTGAAATGCCCTAAATTTCCACTGATGAATGCTTTGATGACAGCCTCATCAAATTGGGACACAAGAAGACCGGTATCAGCCATATAGACTTTAAATATATTCAGTTCCTTATTGATTTCTAATGGAATCTCTGGAGTTTTCAATCTATATGTTTTGATAATAAGTCCACTGTCTTTCAACCAATCAAGACTGGATTCATAATAGCGAGCATTTCCACCTTTTTTAATGAGCTTATATTGAAACTTTTTATTTTCTTTAGCTAACTGAAGTGGAATAGAATCATAACATTCTCTTGCTTTTATTCTTTCAGAACCATGAGCATATTTAAGCATATCGTTTCTATAATCATCGACGATTTGTCTTTGAATAAGTAGTGCTTCTCTGTATGATTTTGTTTGAAAAAAGGTTTGAACAACTTCAGGCATACCACCGATAATGATATAGTCCTTAAAGAACTGATTAAATTTTTCATGAATGCTAATAGGAATAGGCTTGTTGTTTTCAATAGATTGATAAATTGTATCTATAATAGATGGATTAACTCCCATAGCATCTACGAATTCTAAAAAAGTCAGGGGATACATATCCCATGTTTCAACGTAACCAACTGGGAAAGACGAACTTGATGCTACTGCAACACCAAGCATACTTCCAGAGCAAATAATATCACAAGGAAAATCTTCAGACAGGAATTTCAAAGCTGTGAAAGCATCTCCACATGCTTGAATTTCATCTAAGAACAGCAAAGTATCATTATCAAATTGAATATCCATATATGTTAATTCAAAGTATTGCAGTAAATCATGAGCAGTTTTTGTCTGTTTGAAAAGTTCTTGAAATTCATGATCTCTTTCAAAATTGATTTCAACCAGATTTTTGTAGTTGTTTTTGGCAAATTCTCTGATGATATAAGTCTTACCGACTTGACGAGCTCCTTTAATAATGAGCGGTTTTTTCACTTTTTTGTTTTTCCATTCTATTAAATCATTATAGATTATTCTTTTCATAACTATCACCATCCATACATAGTATATCATTTGAATAGAGAAAAATACATAAAACAGATATAAAAAGTTATAAAAAAATGCAAAATAATTTTTATTTTATATTAAAAAAATGCAAAATACATAATTTATTATATTAAAAAT
>OGPH01000091.1_pt1 | contig 107977 bp, 87 predicted proteins | sample 1552891 | NCBI WGS metagenome assembly OGPH01 (sample SAMEA2580272, study PRJEB22360) | human gut metagenome | biome: human gut; feature: human-associated habitat; material: faeces | place: Denmark | collected 2008/2010 | reverse complement strand
TGGAAATCAAAGTCTCTTACGTGCAAGCACGACGATTCATTGATTTCCATACATTCGATCCTGAATAGTTAAATTAGTTTTATAAGAAAGCACTTTGGAAGGGAAAAATTGGGATAAAGATGTTTAAAATACAGAGATAGATGCTCGCTAATTATAGAAATTGGAGGAGTTGGAGAATATGAAACAAAGAAGTGAAAAGGCGTCGAGAAGTATGCTATTGCTTGTGATTTTCCTTTCGATAGGGATGTATGCGGTAATTCAGATACTTTCGAATATAGAAATCTGGTCGCCGATGGATTTGTCAATGATGCAGACGGTAGCTGGCTGCATTGCATTGACTACAAATTTTTTTGCACTTTTGATTTCGATATTTGAAGTGCAAAAAGCACAAGATAAAAAGACGCAGTCTTCGTTTCGGGCGATAGAAATGATTGCGATTATTGTTTTTGTTTGTATTTTTGTGCAAAATTTTATGTTGAATGAGAATAATGGATATACAAATAAAGTTATCGGCGACATATATGGCGGCATATATATTGTAATTTGCGTCGGGCTTTTCATTGTTTGTCTTGTCAAAAAAGGAAAAAAGAAAATTCGCAAGCCCAAAAAAGAGAGAATGTCGGATTATCAAATTTCACTGATGATGTCATGGGCATGCATTCCTGCAGGGATGGAGTTTACATTGATTGGAAGTTTTTTTCCGACATCTGTTTTTTTGGTGTTTGCCTGGTGCGTGGTTGTGTGGCAGATAGTAGCATGCGCTCTTGCAATAAAATTTTGGATGCAAAATCCGGATGAGCACAAAAAGGGAGCAATAAGCCTGATTGTCGCTTTTTTGTTTTTGCTTCTTGTGGCATACCTTGCACTTGCCATTACGGGCTTGGCGACATGGGATACGTCGCATTTTGGATGATGCCAAAAGGCAACGAAAAAAGGGAAACCCAGCAAAATCCGTTGCTTTTACCGCCAGCAAGAAGCAAAAAAGGCAACGAAAAACAGAGAAAACCTCGAAATCCGTTGCCTTTAAAGCAAGTATGGTTGCCAAAAGGCAACGAAAAAAGGGAAACCCAGCAAAATCCGTTGCTTTTATCGCCGGCAAGAAGCGAAAAAGGCAACGAAAAACAGAGAAATCCCCGAAATCCGTTGCCTTTAAAGCAAGTATGGTTGCCAAAAGGCAACCAAAAAAGGGAAACCCAGCAAAATCCGATGCCTTTACCGCCGGCAAGAAGCGAAAAAGGCAACAAAAATCGAGGAAATCCCCGAAATCCGTTGCCCCACTCATGCTTTCCCCAAAAAGGCAAGAAGCGAAAAGGCAGCAACCCCAAAAAGGCTCCAAACAACAAGGCAGCCGCACCTTGGTGCGGCTGCCCTGCTCTATATTCTCTCAGCAATTACTGCTGACCATATTTTTTCAAAATCTTCTGAATTCTCTCGGATGGATCCAACAAGTTTGCGATGGAGGAATCGTGGTTCAAAGTGTTGATGAGAAGAGCGATGTACTTGCTCATGTCAACATTGATGTAGTATTCTTTGGAAAGAAGTTCTTCCGGCTGGTAGACAAGGTTTGTTGTCATTACGCGGTAGATGAGACCACTTTCAAAGGCTTTGTCAAATTTCTCCAATCCGTTTGTGAAAAGACCAAATGTGGCAGCGACAAAGATACGGTTTGCTTTGCGGCGCTTCAATTCGGTAGCGACATCGATCATACTCTCTCCGGAAGAAATCATATCGTCGATGATAACTACGTCTTTTCCTTCCACGTCAGCACCGAGAAATTCGTGAGCGACGATCGGATTGCGGCCTTCGACGATCTTTGTATAATCACGGCGTTTGTAGAACATACCCATGTCGACTCCGGCTACACCGGCAAAGTAGATAGCACGGCCGGTAGCACCCTCATCCGGGCTGATGATCATCAGATTCTTTGGATTCATCTGGATATCCGGAACATTTTTCAGCATTGCCTTGATAAACTGGTAGGTTGGCTGAATGGTTTCGAATGTATTCAGAGGAATTGCATTCTGGACACGAGGGTCGTGAGCGTCAAAAGTGATGATACTTTCTACGCCCATATTGGTCAATTCCTGAAGTGCCAGTGCGCAGTCAAGAGATTCTCTGGTGCTGCGTTTATGCTGGCGCCCTTCGTATAAAAATGGCATAATGACAGTGATTCGTCTTGCTTTTCCGCTGACTGCAGCGATGATACGCTTCAAATCCTGATAATGATCGTCTGGGGACATGTGATTGACTTGTCCACAAACCTTGTAAGTAAGGCTGTGATTACATACATCCAATAAAATGTACAAATCTTTACCGCGAACGGATTCGTTTAAGAGACCTTTGGATTCACCGGAACCAAATCGAGGGCAAACGGCGTCGATCAGATAAGAATCTTTCTTATAACTTGTGAAATGAATGGATTCTTCATCGTTGCGGCTTTCATTTCGCCAGGATGATACATAGTTGTCCACTTTTTCTCCGATGGCACGGCTGCTTTCCAGGGCGATGATACCCAAATCTCCATAAGGGATAATGTCTGCAAAATTGTCTTGACTCATTACTGTCTCCTCCAAAAATAATTGTGATTGGTTTGTATATATCTTGAGCCGGCAGATTAGTTCTGTCTGGCTTCAATAACTTTTTTGAGGCGAATATCTTCGCCGGTAACTTTAAGAAGCGTATAGCCGCTTGTAAGGCGTGAGAAGATGCGCTCGCTGTATTGTTCCCTGAGATCATCAAAAGACAGATTGGTTGAGATGATCGTCGATTTCTTATGAACAAGCCGGCTGTCAATCACCTGGTATAACTGTGAGGTGGTAAAACTGTTCGTCAACTCTGTTCCCAGATCGTCTAAAATCAGAAGATCGCAGTTCATAATATAAGAAACCGTAGTGCTTTTTTCCAATGAACTTAACTCGCGGTCAAACTTGTTCTTCTCTAAAATATCAAAAAGACCGATAGAAGTCAAGTACACAACCGTATAAGATTGCGATAAAAGTTCTTTTGCGATGCAGTGAGTGAGGAACGTTTTCCCGACTCCGGTGTTGCCGTAGAGCAGGAGATTTTGCTCGCAATCCCCGAAATTATCGCAAAAAGCATGTGCTGTCATAAGAATACGGCGGATGTTATCGCGCGGGGTAAGTCCCGTACTTTCTTCAATATAATCATCCGGATAATAAGTAATATCAAAATGAGAAAAATTTTCAATATCCAAAACTTCTTTTAAATTTGACTGCTCGTAAAGATATTCCACGATTCGTTTTTGAAAACAGTGGCACTTTTTGTCACCTACATAGCCGGTGTCGTGGCAGTCCGGGCAGGTATAGATCGGATCCAGATAATCTTCCGGATACCCATGCTGAAGCAGCAGTTCCTTTTTTTGCTTGGAAATCTGTTCGGTTTTTTCAGTAAGGTCCGCCATACTTTCGTGAGAACCCTCTAACGCGGCGCGTGCTGCAAGCACAGACATATCCCGCATTTCGTCTTCCAATCTGCGGTATGCCGGGATCCTTTCGCGGATCTCTTTCTGGCGCATCAGATGAATGCGGTTGTTTTTTAATTGCGTTTTATCGTAATCGGAATATAAAAAACTGAACTGCTCATTTAATAACTGCATAATTTCCTCTTTTCTTTATGGCTGCAAAAGCTGCTTCTCTAAATTATCATAATCAGACTGGCTGTAAGCCCTTTGCGGAAAATTCTGAAACTGGTTCTTTCGTCCGGTATCCTTTTTCTTTCCCGCTGCCTGTTTCTTTCGGTGGAAGGATTTGTCACATTCTTTGATGTCGTCAAGCGTCTTTACACCCTTTTTATGCCAGTCTGCAAGGATGCTTGCGGTATAATTCAAGTTCGTGTCGCCGGACTGCAGTACGGTGCGGTTACAGGCTTCTGCGAGGATGTCATCGGTAAAATGAAATTCTGCAAAACGGTCAATGATCGCACGTTCTGCCGGTGCAAGAGGCCGTTTGATGCCGAGTGCCGTGGCGACAACCTTGTAAGTGCCGTGAAAATGGTGGGTTTCCTCCATCGCCTCTTCCGGAGTGCGGATTCCCTTTTTCGCCCAGTCCAAAGCAATCGCTTCAATGTATCGTGAACTGCGCTTGTCCCTTGCCAGTGCAGTTTCATATAAAGTAAGGATCAATTCGCGGGAAAAGCCAAGATCCGACATCAGATACAGGATCAGCTGCATGTGGGCATCGGACATCGTCGTTCCCAAAAGGGATTCCACGGAATTGAGGCAGGAGTTGATCTCAAGATCCTTCTTCAGCGCTTCTGCCATAAGCGGTGTGTAATTCTGCCGTGGAGGAAGTTCGCGGGTCACTGCAGGGGTGGACGCAGAGCGGACCGGTGAAGGCTCGGCTGCAGCCGGTTCGGCAGCAGTAGGCACAATTCCTGCGGGTTCGGACGGCACATTTTCGGACGCAGTCTGTTCTGTCGATGCGGAAAACTCCGATAATGCGGCGCCGGAAACGTGTGGCATAGAAACCGGACCGGGAAATGGTTCCGAAACCGAAGGGGAGGACTCCAATGGGAGAAGGCACAGATGTGTGATCTCGCCATCCTTTTCCTCAATCTCCAAAAGTCCCTGTTTTTTCCAGTAGCGCAGTGCACGAAGAATGTCTGCCTCTGTATTGGAAAGCATATCTGCCATCATTTCAATCGTCAAAACCGGGGTGGCCGTTCCCATCTGTCGCAGAAGATACAGATACACCTTTACAAAACTTCCGTTTGCTTCCGGCATATAGGTATCGATAAACGCATTGGGTATGTATGTATATTGTTGTGAAAATTGCGTTGTCAATGAAAAACTCATATTGGTCTGCGGCCCCCTTCTTTGATGTGCGTGCCCCATGTCCAAAAACACATTTTTAAGATGGGACACTTTGAATTATAAGATAAAAATTCAAATCTGTAAATAGGCAAAAAAATATACCATTTTAGTAGAAAAGAGCCTGTGGACAATGTGGATAATGTGGATAACTCTGTGAAGAACTTTTTCGAATTTCCTAAAAAAAAATGTTCATGCACCAAATTTCGGTGGTTCAGGAAAAATAACTGGTAAAAAAAGTTGTTCACATAAATACAAAGTCAAAAAAATATCCACAGCCATTGTTTTCTACAGAATGTTGATAAGGCTGTGGATAATGTGGATAAGTTAGCACTTGACAAGGTCTTCCCCAACTTCTACAATGTTTCCGGCTCCCATAGTTATTAACAAGTCATCGTGCATTAAATTTTTTTTCAAAAAGTTTTTGATACTCTCAAAATCTCCCAGATACGTAACATCGGTTCCGAGTTTTTCCAGCCTGTCGGCGATGTCTTTGGAAGAGATGTCCCCGGGATCTTTTTCGCGTGCCGCATAGATGTCTGCGAGTACGACATGATCTGCCATGGAAAGGGCGTCGGCGAAATCATCCAAAAAGTTTTTCGTACGCGAATACGTATGTGGCTGGAATGCGACATAAAGCGAACGGTGCGGATAATTTTTCGCAGAAGCCAGTGTAGCACGGATCTCCGTCGGATGATGGGCGTAATCATCAATCACGGTCGCTCCCCGGAACGTTCCTTTATACTCGAAACGGCGCTCGGTTCCTTTGTATTTGGCAAGGCCGGCTTGAATCGTCTCTGCCGGAATCTCAAAGAGAGAAGCCAGTGCGAGGGAAGCCAGTGTATTGGAGATATTGTGTTTTCCGACAATGTTCAACTTGTAATGCGCTCCCGGCACCCCGGATTTTACCACCGTAAATTCCCCGCAGCCAAGTTCATCATAAGAAATGTCTGCCGCAGTAAAGTCAGCAGAAGCATCGTCGACGGAATACGTCAGCACGCGGCAGGCAAGGCCGTCCGTGATTTCTTTGTAATTGTCAATGTCCGCATTAATGATCAATGTTCCGTTTGCCGGAAGAAGTTCCGCAAAACGGCGGAAACTGTGTCTTACGTCGGCAAGATCGTGGAAGAAGTCAAGGTGTTCTGCTTCTATATTTAAGATAATTCCGATCGTAGGGAAAAACTTCAAAAAGCTGTTCGTGTATTCGCAGGCTTCAGTGATGAACGTATCGGATTTTCCGACACGGATATTTCCACCGATCGCCGGAAGGATGCCGCCGACCGAGATCGTCGGATCCAGACCTGCTTCCATAAGGATGTGTGACGTGATGGAAGTAGTCGACGTTTTTCCATGAGTTCCGGATACTGCGATGGCTGTCGAATAATTTTTCATGACCTGGCCGACCATGGAAGCACGCTCCATCATCGGAAGACCGAGTTCTTTTGCGCGGACAAATTCCGGATTGTCTTCGGAAATCGCTGCCGTGTAAACGACAAAGTCGATGTTCGGAGTTATATTTTTGGCTGCTTGTTCATATATTACTTCTATCCCAAGAGTTTCCAGGTGCTTTGTGATTTTGGATGCGGTCCGGTCGGAACCGGTGATCGTAAATCCCATCGTGTGTAAAAGCTCCGCGAACCCGCTCATGCTGATACCGCCGATGCCGATAAAATGAGCTTTTCCCGGGTGACTAAAATCGATTTTATACATATTGATAACCATCCTTTTTTAAGTATATAATATGTAACTATATCAGAATCAATGTGTGGGCGGGGTGTCCTGAATAGTTACTATAATATATTTATTGTAAAACGAAGAGGTGAAAAAAACAAGAAGAAAACGGCAGGATTGGCAAATTGTGCATTTTCCACAAAAAAAATAAATTTTACAAAAAATATTTGTGAAAAGTATTCACATTTTACTTTGTATATGTTATAATGTGTTTATGTTTCACGAGACCTGTTAAAATATCACGATTTGACAGGCATAATTACAACAGGGGGTGATCTGATGATCAAGAAAGAAATGATAGCTATGTTGCTGGCAGGAGGACAGGGCTCACGACTTGGAGTGCTTACGGCAAATGTAGCAAAACCTGCTGTTGCTTTTGGGGGAAAGTATCGTATCATTGATTTTCCGTTGAGTAACTGTATTAACTCCGGAGTAGATACTGTTGGGGTGCTTACACAATATCAGCCGCTGAAGCTGAATACGCATATCGGAATTGGTATTCCGTGGGACCTTGACAGAAATGTCGGAGGAATATCGATTTTACCACCGTATGAAAAAAGTACAAGTAGTGAATGGTATACAGGTACAGCTAATGCGATTTTCCAGAACTTAAAGTATATGGAGCAGTACAATCCGGACTATGTTCTGATCCTTGGCGGAGACCACATTTATAAAATGGATTATCAAGTGATGTTGGATTTTCACAAATCAAACAATGCAGATGTGACACTGGCGACGATTCCGGTTCCGATGGAAGAGGCAAGTCGTTTTGGGGTTTGTGTTACAGATGACAATAAACAGATTGTGGAATTTCAGGAAAAACCGGAACAACCAAAAAGCAACCTGGCATCCATGGGAATTTATATTTTCTCCTGGCCGGTGCTGCGCGAGGCACTGATCACACTACGTGATCAACCGGGATGTGACTTTGGTAAACATATCATACCATATTGCCATGAAAGAGGTGACCGTATCTTTGCATACGAGTTTAATGGCTATTGGAAAGATGTAGGAACATTGGGGTCGTATTGGGAGTCCAATATGGAATTGATCGATCTGATTCCGGTATTTAATCTGTATGAAGAATTTTGGAAAATTTATACAAAAAACGAGTGGCTTCGTCCACAGTACATTGCGAATTCCGCTGTAATTGACAAGGCAATCATGGGGGACGGTTGTGAAGTGTATGGAGAAGTACACAATTCCGTCATTGGTTCCAATGTCGTGATTGAAGAGGGAGCGGTCGTTCGTGATTCTATTGTTATGAATTCGACACATATCGGTAAAAATACGGTATTGAACAAAACGATTGTCGCAGAAAATACAACCATCGGCGCAAATTGTGTATTGGGCGAAGGCGAAGATGATGTTGTGAACCAGGTGAAGCCGGATGTCTATGCATTTAATCTGGTGACGGTTGGAGATGATACCGTGATTCCGGACGGTGTGACAATTGGTAAGAATACTGCCATATCAGGGGTGACAACGAGTGAGGACTATCCAAACAATACGCTGGAAGCCGGCGGAACTTTGATAAAGGCAGGTGACATCATATGAGAGCAATCGGAATTATTTTAGCAGGTGGTGAAAGCCCACGGATGCGGGATCTGACCAAGAAGAGAGCAACATCCGCGATGCCAATTGCAGGGGGTTATCGCAGTATTGATTTTGCGCTGAGCAGTATGGCAAATTCCCACATCAGTAAAGTGGCGGTTTTTACACAATATAATTCAAAATCATTGAACCAGCATTTGAATTCTTCAAAATGGTGGGATTTTGGACGAAAACAAGGGGGATTGTTTGTATTTACTCCGATGCAGACCCAGGATAACAGTTACTGGTATCGTGGGACGGCGGATGCGATCGCACAGAACATTGACTTTTTGAAAGCAAGTCATGAACCATATGTTGTAATCGCTTCCGGAGACTGTGTTTATAAACTTGATTTTAATAAAGTTTTGGAGTATCATGTTCAGAAAAATGCAGACATCACAATTGTGACAAAGGATCTCGGGGAGAGGGATGACCCAAGTCGTTTTGGTGTTGTCTCTGTGGATGAATCGGGACTTGTGACGGAATTTGAAGAAAAACCGATCGTGACGTCAAAGACAACGGTATCCACAGGCATTTACGTAGTTCGCAGAAGGCAATTGATTGAGATGATCGAGCGTGCGGGAAGTGAAGGATGCTTTGATCTGGTAAAAGACATTTTTGTGCGTTACCGTGGCTTGAAGAAGATTTATGCATATCCAATGAATTCTTATTGGAGTAATATTACGACGGTGGAATCTTATTTTGAAACCAATATGGATTTCCTGAATCGTGATATCCGCGATTATTTCTTCGCACAGTATCCGACAATTGCTTCGAAGATAGAAGATCTGCCGCCGGCAAAATACAATGCAGGATCCAAAGTGAGAAACAGTTTGATTTCGAGTGGATGTATTCTTAACGGCGAAGTATCGGACTCTATCTTATTTAAAGAAGTATATGTAGGAAACAATACGGTGATTCGCAACTCAATCATACTGAATGATGTTTATATCGGTGATAATACGTATATTGAGAATTGTATTGTGGAGAGCCATGATACAATTCGTGCAAATTCCAATTACGTAGGTGATCCGGAAAACATTAAGATCGTGCTTGAGACAAATGCACGTTATGTATTGTAATCAGCAATGTAACTATTCAGGATCTAATGTATGGAAATCAATGAATCGTTACTATGTAGCAAACGAAAAGCAGAAGAGAGGATATGGGTATGCAGGTAACAGACGTTCGGATTCGGGTCATCGACAGAGACTCGAAGATGAAGGCGATAGCATCTGTGACATTTGACGATTGTTTCGTCGTTCATGATATCAAAGTGATTGAAGGGGAAAAAGGATATTTCATCGCGATGCCAAGTAAGAGAACACCTGACGAGCAGTATCGCGATGTCGCTCATCCAATCAACCCTCAGATGCGAGAAGAACTGGAAGATGCGATTCTTGCACGTTTTCGTGAAGCATTGCAGGAAGAAGCAGAAAATTGAATTTAGGCGTGTAAGCGATGTGATACGCAATCAAATAAGACTGGTCATGGCTGCGGCGGCAGCTGTGACTGGTTTTTTTGTGACGCAGGCTTTTTTACAAAACCCTTGCCGATAAGCTGTGAAATTGGTATAATAAAAAGATAATGGATAACTGGAGGCGCTTATGAAACTGATTGTAGGATTAGGAAACCCGGGGAGAGAGTATGCAGGAACAAGACATAATATCGGATTTGGAGTCATAGCAAGACTTTCTGATGAATATCATATTTCATTAAACAGCAAAGAGCATAAAGCCGTGTGTGGCAAGGGATTTATCGAGGGCGAAAAAGTGATCTTGGCGCAGCCGCAGACTTTTATGAATCTGAGTGGAGAAAGTGTGCGGAGTATCGCGGATTATTATAAGATTGAACCGGAAGATATTATTGTGGCGTACGACGATATTGACCTGGAAGTGGGACAGATCCGTGTGCGCAGAAAAGGAAGCGCAGGCGGGCACAATGGCATCAAAAATATTATTTCGCATCTTGGAACGAATGAATTTCCACGCGTCAAAGTGGGTGTAGGGGCGAAGCCACAGGGAGGCGACCTTGTCAATCATGTATTGGGACATTTTTCCAAGGAAGATGAAAAGAAGATGGATGAAGTGCTGGATGAAGCTGTCGCAGCTGTGGAAACGATTGTGACGCAGGATGTGGATGTGGCGATGAACCGCTTTAATGCGAAAAAGAAGTAGGAAATTTTTGGAAAGGAAAGAGAGATTTGGAAACGTTATTTGCCCCTCTTGGGGAACTGGAAGAATATGACCAGCTCATACGCGGGATAAAACAGGGTGAATTTCCGGTTCAGCTGATCGGATGTATGGATACCCAGGAGAGCCATATGATCTATGGGACAGGGCGCGATAAGAGAATCCGGCTTGTTATCACACACAATGAAGTGCGGGCCAAGGAACTTGTCGAAGATCTGAAACTTTACGACCACGATGTCATGTATTATCCGGCGAAGGATTTCATCTTTTACAGTGCGGATGTGCACGGACAGGCGATTGTCAAAGAACGGCTGAAAGTTATCAAACGGTTGTTGGAAAAGGAACCGCTTACCGTCGTAACGACGCTGGATGGCGGCATGGACTATTGTCTGCCGTTTGAACGGTATCAGGAAAACCGGATTCATGTGGCCGAAGAAGAAATTCTGGATCTGGAGGAGTTTAAGAAAAATCTTGTTGCCATCGGCTATGAAAATACGGGACAAGTGCAAAAAGAAGGCGAGTTTTCGGTGCGCGGAGGTATTATCGACGTATTTCCGCTGACCGAGGAATGCCCGTATCGTATCGAACTGTGGGGCGACGAAGTCGACGGAATCCGACGCATTGACGTAGAGAGCCAGCGTTCGGTCGAGAATGTTTCCGAGATCGAGATTTATCCGGCGACGGAAATTTTTCTGGAAGAAGACCGCATTTTAGAAGGAATGCACCGCATGGAAGAGGAGATGCAGACTTGCGTGCGCCGGTTTGAAGAAGAGGGAAAGAAGGAAGAAGCTTCGCGGCTCCGCCAGAGTGTGGCAAATTTCCGCGAGACCTATGAAGTTTATCACGGACTCGTAAATCTGGAAAGTTATGTCAGTTATTTTACAAAAAATGTAAGTTCATTTTTTGATTATTTTAAGGGAGAAGATGTCTGCGTTTATCTTGACGAGCCGGCACGCTGTATCGAAAAAGGCGAAGCGGTGGAGTATGAATTCCGCGAGAGTATGGTAAGCCGTCTCGAAAAGGGATATATTCTGCCGGGACAGATGGAAGTTCTGTTTTCGCTGCCGGTGCTTTTGAAAAAATTGTCTGAACTGCCGCTGCTCCTTATGACGGCGCTGGATATGAAAGTTAAGGAATTTAATGTCAGACACAAATACAATTTCCAGATTCAGGCAGCCCCATCGTATAATAACAATTTTTCGCTGCTTGCGAAGGATATCCTGCGGCTGAAGAAAAACGGGTACCGCGTGCTGGTGCTTTCTGCCTCGGGAACGCGTGCAGAGCGGCTTTGCCAGGATTTGCAGGATTACGAGATCCCGGCGTTTTACAGCAGAGATCTGTCGCATGAACTGCTTCCTGGGGAAGTGATGATCGGCAAAGGTACACTACGAAAGGGATTTGAGTACCCAAATCTGCGCTTTGTCGTAATGACGGAGGGCGACATTTTCGGCGGGGTAAAGAAGAAACGGAAAAAACGTGTCAAACGTTACGAAGGGGCGGCAATCCACAGCTTTAATGACTTAAAGATCGGGGATTATGTCGTTCATGAAAACCACGGACTCGGTATTTATGAAGGAATTGAGAAGATCGAGGTCGATCACATAACGAAGGATTATCTGAAAGTGGCTTACGCCGGCGGGAGCAATCTGTATATTCCGGCGACTTCTCTGGAAGTGCTGCAAAAGTACGCGGGAAGTGATGCGGCGAAAGTGCCGAAGTTAAACAAACTCAATTCGCCGGAGTGGAAGAAGACGAAAACGCGTGTCAAAGGGGCCGTCAAGGAGATCGCGCAGGAACTGGTCGATCTGTATGCAAAACGACAGGCGAAGCAGGGACACGCATTTGAAAAAGATACGGTTTGGCAGCGTGAATTTGAAGAGGTCTTTCCTTATGAGGAGACGGAGGATCAGCTGCACGCGATCGAAGATACGAAAAAAGACATGGAAAGTATCAAGGCAATGGACCGCTTGATCTGCGGGGATGTCGGATATGGAAAGACGGAAATCGCGATCCGCGCGGCATTCAAAGCCGTTATGGATGGTAAGCAGGTGGCTGTTCTTGTGCCGACGACGATTCTTGCGGGCCAGCATTACAATACGTTTGTCCAGAGAATGCGTGATTACAGCGTCGAAGTGGGGATGCTTTCCCGTCTGAGAACGCCGAAAGAAAACCGGGAGACGGTGGAAAAACTGCGAAAAGGCGCAATTGACATTGTCATCGGAACCCATCGGCTTTTGGCAAAAGATGTCGTTTACAAAGACCTTGGACTTCTGATCGTCGATGAGGAACAGCGTTTCGGCGTGACACATAAAGAAAAATTGAAACAGTTGAAAAATGACATTGATGTATTGACCCTTACGGCGACGCCGATTCCGCGGACACTTCACATGAGTCTTGTCGGAATCCGCGATATGAGTGTGCTGGAAGAGCCGCCGGTCGATCGTATGCCGATTCAGACATTTGTTATGGAAAAAAATGACGAGATCGTGCGCGAGGCGATTCTTCGTGAACTTGGACGCGGCGGACAGGTTTACTATGTGTACAACCGCGTCGCCAATATGGACATTATCGCCGGAGAGGTGCAGAAACTTGTGCCGGAGGCCATTGTCGCCTATGCTCACGGTCAGATGAATGAGCGTGAACTGGAACGGACCATGTTTGCGTTTGTCAACGGCGAGATTGATGTCCTCGTCTCGACGACGATCGTAGAAACGGGGTTAGACATCCCTAACGTCAATACGATCATTATCGATGAAGCCGATAAACTCGGGCTTTCCCAACTTTATCAGCTGCGTGGACGTGTCGGTCGTTCCAATCGGACGGCGTACGCATTTTTGATGTATAAGCGCGACAAGATGTTAAAAGAAGTAGCAGAAAAACGACTTGCCGCAATAAAAGAGTTTACAGAACTTGGTTCAGGGTTTAAAATATCTATGAGGGACCTTGAGATCCGTGGCGCAGGAAACCTTTTGGGAGCCAGACAGCACGGACATATGGAGGCGGTCGGATACGATCTGTATTGCAAGATGCTCAATGAAGCCGTCAAACGCCTCAAAGGGGAAAAGGTCGAAAATGACGAGTTTGAGACAAATATTGATCTGAAAATGGATGCGTTTATCCCAGCAGATTATATTCCGAATGAATTCCAGAAACTGGATGTGTACAAGCGCATCGCGGAAATCGAGACGGAGCCGGAGAGAGACGATATGGTAGACGAGCTGATTGACCGTTTTGGCGAGCCGCCACAGAGTGTGTGCAATCTTTTGGAAATCGCGCTTTTGAAAGCAAAGGCACACGATGCGTATATTACGGCGATCGTGGAAAAGGCGAACCAGATACGGATCACGATGTTTCCGCAGGCCAAAGTGGCGACGGCCAAAATTCCGGACCTGCTTGCGGTATACCAAGGCAAACTGCGTTTTGTACCGGAGACAACGCCGTATTTTGTATATCAGCAGAAAGAGGAGCCATTGCTTCGACAATTGTCAGAACTTGTAAATGAGATGCAGAAGATCAAGGAGGAAGAAAATGAATAGATTTGGAAAGAAAATTCTTTGCGGATGTCTTGCCGTGAGCCTGATGCTTACAAGTGTCGGATGTTCTGAAAAAACGGAAAATGCAGAAGAGCAGACGATAAGTGTAGAAAAAGCGGCGAGGGTAAACAATGGAGATCTCCAGGGAGATTCCATCGCTGTCGCTGTCGGCAAACAGGGCGTAACTTACGATGAATACCTGGTTTACAACTGGTTTTTGAAAAATCAGTATGACTCTATGCTTGGCACGGATGTCTGGAATATTTCGGTCGATGATCATACGATCGGACAGACTGCGATCGAGGATATCGTGCGTCTTATCATTCAGATCAAAGTAATGAACAAGGCGGCCGAAGGACAGGGCGTGACGCTTGGTGTCGATGAAAAAGAAGACATTGATTATAAGGCGGACCAGTACATCGCGACGATTCCGGAGGATGTCCAGAAAGCAAATGGGATTACGACCGAGACGATGCACCGCATTTTTGAGGAAAATCTCGTGGCAAGAAAAATGTACGATGTTGTGACCGGTTCGACACAGGTTTCGATTGACGCGGCGACGACGCAGGCGGCAAAAGTGCTTTTGTGCTATCTGCCGGCGACGGATGCAAACCGCGAAGAAGTTCGTGCGCAGGCAGCAGGATATGCACAGGAACTGGCAACGTATCAGGGAAATTTCTATTCGTTTGTGAAGGAAAAGACCGGAAGTGCGCCGGAAGAAGTGATTTTGGGAAGTCTTGACAGTCGTACCAATCTGGCAGCCAATGTTCTCGCTTTGAAAAAGGATGCGACAAGCGGTGTCATCGAAGAATCGGATGGCTTTTACATCGCTTACTGCCTGAAGGCGAATACGAAAAATCTGAATCAGGCATATGTAGAGCAGGAAGTGGAAAAACAGCAAAAAGATGCGTTCCGCACGGCTTATGAAAAATGGGCGGAAGGCTACGAAGTGCGTGTGAGCAAGTCATTGCTTGCCAAATAAAAGGAGAAAAAGTATGAGAGCAAGTGGAATATTACTTCCGATATCAAGTATCCCGTCTCCCCACGGAATCGGGTGCTTTGACCGAAATGCATATCGTTTTGTCGATACCTTGGTAAGTTGCGGACAGAAATACTGGCAGATTCTTCCAATGGGGCCGACGGGATATGGCGACTCTCCGTACCAGTCATTTTCGACATTTGCCGGAAATCCGTACTATATTTCGCTCGACGCGTTGGCGGAAGAGGGGCTTTTGACGGCGGAAGAGATCGCAGCAGCAGACCTTGAGGACGAGGAAAATTATGTAAATTATGAAAAACAGTACAATCAGCGTTTTCCGCTTCTGCGCAAAGCTTTTGACCGCAGTAACATCGCAGAAAATGAAGAATTTCAGGCATTTGTTTCGGAACAGCAGGAATGGCTGCCGGATTACTGCCTGTTTATGGCAATCAAGGACACCCGCAAAGGGGCCGGTTTTCTGACCTGGGAGGAAGAATTGAAACGTCGCGATGAGGCAGCGATTGCGCGGTGTCAGGAGACGTATAAAAACGAGATCAGTTTTTATATGTTTCTTCAATATGAATTTGACAAGCAATGGAAACAGTTGAAAAAGTATGCCAATGACAAGGGCGTGCAGATTATCGGGGATATTCCGATCTACGTAGCGCTTGACAGTGCAGATACGTGGGCGCACCCGGAATTGTTTCAGTTTACGGAAGACCTTGAACCGATTGCGGTAGCGGGCTGTCCGCCGGATGCTTTTTCGGAGACGGGCCAGCTTTGGGGGAATCCGCTATACCGCTGGGAATACCATGAATCGACGGAGTTTTATTGGTGGATCTCGCGCATCCGCCATTGTTTTAAATGGTATGACATGGTGCGAATCGACCATTTCCGTGGCTTTGATGAATATTACGCTATTCCATACGGCGAAGAAACAGCAGTAAACGGTGCCTGGGAGAAAGGCCCGGGAATTCTTCTTTTTGACAAGATCAATGAAGTGCTCGGCGAGCAGCAGATCATTGCCGAAGATCTCGGTTTTCTGACGGACAGCGTCCGGGATCTCCTGGCTGCGACCGGCTACCCGGGAATGAAGGTGCTTCAGTTTGCATTTGATTCGCGCGAGGAAAGTGATTATATGCCACACAATTACAACTCGAACTGCGTGGTTTATACTGGAACACACGACAATCAGACAACGTTTGACTGGTGGAAGGAATTGTCAAAAGAGGATCGCAGCGTGGCACTTCGCTATCTGAATCTGCCTTACGGCGGCAGGTTTGTCAGCCGCAAAAAGCTGACATGGCAGCTGATCACGCTGGCGCAGCGAAGTGTGGCAAAACTCTGTGTCATTCCGGCGCAGGACTACCTCTGTCTGCCGGGCACGGCGCGCATCAACACGCCATCGACCCTTGGCTACAACTGGCAGTGGCGCATGAAGAAAGATGCTTTTGATAAGGAACTTTGCGAGAAGATCCGCCGGATGACGAAATTGTATGGAAGATAGGGAAGGGAACGGAGTTGGGTTTGAAATTGAGTTTGGTTTGACGGGGCGCCGAAGGCGCCCCTTTTTTGGTGAGGTGAGGGGGGAAGGCAACGCAAACAGAGGAAGTTGCTAAAATATGTTGCCTTTCCCGGGCAAACTCAGGCGAAAAGGCAGCGAAAAAAGGGAAACCAAGCGAAATCCGATGCTTTTAGGGCTGGCAAGAAGCAAAAAAGGCAGCGAAAATCGAGGAAACCGCCGGAATATGTTGCTTTTCCCGGCGAGACAAGGCGAAAAGGCAACGAAAAAAGGGAAACCGCCGGAATCCGATGCCTTTCCCCGGCGTGACAAGGCGAAAAGGCAGCGAAAATCGAGGAAGACGCCGAAATCCGATGCCTTTCCCCGGCGAGACAAGGCGAAAAGGCAACGTAAATCGAGGAAGATGCCGAAAACCGATGCCTTTCACAGGCAAGGCAAGGCGAAAAGGCAACGTAAAAAGGGAAACCTAGCGAAATCCGCTGCTTTTAAGGCTGGCAAGAAGCCAAAAAGGCAGCGAAAAAAGGGAAACCAAGCGAAATCCGATGCCCTTAGGGCTGGCAAGAAGCCAAAAAGGCAGCGAAAATCGAGAAAACCGCCGGAATCCGATGCCTTTCCCTGGCGAGACAAGGCGAAAAGGCAGCGAAAAAAGGAAAATCAAGCGAAATCCGATGCCTTTAGGGCTGGCAAGAAGCAAAAAAGGCAGCGAAAATCGAGGAAGATGCCGAAATCCGCTGCCTTTCCCGGGCGAGACAAGGCGAAAAGGCAACGTAAAAAGGGAAATCAAGCGAAATCCGATGCCTTTCCCCGGCCTCACAAAACCAAACAAATAAAAAACACCAAAACAGGTTGTCTTTGTAAATGAACTATGTTATACTAAATGAGTAATTGGAAATCAAGATTTCTTACAAGTACATTTCGTACAAGAATTCACAAAAAACAAAATTAAATAGAAAGCGGGGAATTTGATGGAGAGAAAAATCTTACAGAGAATGGAACAATTGGAAAAAATCAAGAAAGGTCTTGAAAAGAGATTACAAGGGGTGCAGATTCGAAAGGTGGAATGTAAAAAAATTCGTGGACATTACCGCTATTATTTGAATCAGAAATATGTCGGGAAGCAGGAAGTGACGGCACTTAAGCGGTTGGTTGAAGAGGAATATTATGCAAAACTGCTTCCGGAAATAGAAAAGCAAATTGCAAATTTAAGGAAGGCGTTGCGAAATATTGATGAATTCAACTTGGAAAAAATATACAATGATATGCACGCGGGGAAAAGGAAATTGATTACGACAGGGATTTTGAGCAGGGAAGAAAAGATTCGTAGATTTGCGGAAGAAACCTATGAAGGGAAGCCGATTGAGGATGATCGGACGGAAATTTATACCAATAAAGGCGAGCGGGTTCGGTCAAAATCGGAAAAGATTATTGCGGACCATTTTGAGAGACGGGGGATTTTGTACCGATATGAAAAGCCGGTATATTTGATGGTGGATGGACAGATGAAACCATTTTATCCGGATTTTACGGTGATGAATAAGCGGACGGCGAAGATTTTTTATGTGGAACATTTTGGGATGATGGATGATAGTGTTTATTACAATGGAACATTGCGGAAATTGGATATATATGAGAAAAATGACATTTTGATCGGGCGGGATCTTTTGATGTTTCATGAAACGGGGAAAAGGGCATTAGACATGAAAAATATAGATAAATATATAGATGAGTATATGGTGTAGTGGAATTTCCTGTATTGATAGAAGCAAGATGCCAGCCGAATCAAAACTTCCAAGGATTGACAGAGATAGCACGGAAATAGTATACTGATGATAAGTAAATTTTAGAGGAGGCAGATTCATGATTCGACACATTTTGTTTTGGAACTATACAGAGAAAGTAAAGGAAAAGCATGGCGAGGAAGAAGCATTTCGGTTTATGCAGGATTCGGTAGCGACGATGAATGGAAACATCGACGGACTTTTGCAGGCGGAAATTGGAAAGAACATCGCAGGCGGATACGACCTTGTCTTTTATGCCGAATTTACAGACGAAGCGGCATTGAAAGCATTTATGAATCATCCGCTGCATGTGGCGCACCGTGAACGCTGCAAAAATATCGTGACGGACCGGCTTTGCGGTGATCTGGTGACCGGAGACAACAGATAATTAGTAGTTGTAGAAGAGGGGGAGACGCATGGATTGGAGACGTTTATCAATTTTTGCTCTGGCAGGGGTTTTGTGTTTAGGAGCGGTTTCCTGTGGAAAAAAGGAGACAGAACAGACGCAGGAGCAATCGCAGCAGATCAAGGATGAGATCAAGCCGGCATCTAAGCAGGCTTATGAAGAGTGTCAGGATGCCATTGATTATTTTTGCAGTATGATGGAAGTTAAAAAACAGCAGTTAAATCTTATTTTTAACTTTAGGACGCACAATGGGGCGTATTCCTATGATATCGGTGTGGATGGAAAACAGGATTTGACGGGAACCTACATATTTTTTAAGGATTGGGACAAAACAACCGAAAATTCTAAAGAGGAAACATGGTCAATCGCCAGGAAGGTTACCGAAGCGGAAAAGAAGGAGCGGAATCTGGAAAAAGAACTTGGCTATCAGTGCAATAAAAATCTTTATGAAGAACTGAGTTTCGAAGAACCGGAAGCGGATCCGGAGGCAGTAAAATTGTTAATTGATGAATCTACCGCAAAGAAGTACGATGAAAAGCGATTGGGGACGGGCGATATCTGGGAGTGTTGGAGTGGGTTTATCGATCAAACAGACCATTTTGCGGTGTCATATTATGGGGACACTTCCGGATGGAAGACGGGACAATTCGATGGGAAAAAATGGAAAATGGAACAGCATGCGGTATTTGGGGATGGAGAGTATTATCATTATGATGCCGGGGCAGGACTTTTGTGGTATTTCGACGGGAAACGTTTGATGGCAGGGGATGAGAACGGAAAGACATTGTACGATTTCACTATGTCAGAATGGTATAAAAAGAATCATTTGGAGAAAAATCCGACAGACAAATATAATATTGTGCCATTGACAAGGGAAAAGGCGATATTTAACTGCAATCTGGAATCCAAGGAAAAGCAGGCATCATATGTCGTTGATTTGAAGACCATGAAGATTGAAAGAAGTTTTGATGTGGCAATGTATGGCAGTTATTATGATGGCATTTTTTACAACTTTGACAATGATAAAAACATATTGGAAATGATCGATGTGGAGACGGGAGAGACAAAGGAAAAGCTGGATTATTCGGCGATTTCAGAGGGGATACCGGAGAGCATCCATTATCGGAGTTACAATGAGGAAATGCAGGAATTGGATTATTTGGAATACTGGAAAGGGGATGAACCGATCCGGTATTGTGTCAATGAGAATACCGGCGAAGTATATTTTTCCTATTTTAATGGGGTATTTCATTATAACAAAAAGACAAAAACACTGGAAAAAATTGTTGATTCAAAGAATCAGAAGCTTTTTCCGGATATGCATGGAGAGTTCCAAGTCGGTTCGGATGGGAAGATTTATATGCTCGGATTTCTGGGCGGCGGTGACGACGAAGGGCCGATTGATTTCTTATATATGACGCCAAAGGAAAAGGATTAGGTGCGTAACGATTCAGGACTATCCCTTCACCGTGGCCCTGAATCGTTTTATATTAATGGTGTCATGTATAACGGAAGAAAAAGAATCCCATTTTCTTCTTTCAGATCATTGGGGTGAAGCACATAAGGAATGTGCAGCTGCTCTTTGTATTTTTCTTTAAATTTACGCAGGGAAGTCAGCGTATAATTTTTACTTGATTTCACCTCAATTGGTGAAATATTATGGCGGTTGCTGATCTTGCTTTTTGCGGTCAAAAAGTCGATTTCCATGCGGAGACTTGCATCGTCGCGGGAAGGATTGGAATAAAAATACAATTTATGGCCGCTTGCCGTAAGCATCTGGGCGACAATATTTTCCATAATCATTCCTTTATTTACTTCCAATTTGTCAAATAAAAGTTTCTTATAAATTTCTTCACTTACCAATCCGTTTTCATCAAAAGCATGGCTGATCAAAAGACCGGTATCTGCCATATAGCACTTCAATGTCATGCGATGCATATTCAGCTTCAATCCGATATTTGGTGCTGTCGAATTGTAGCAGATATTTGTAATCATGGCATCAGAAAGCCAGAATAAAGCATCCTCATATTCCCGGAAACGTGCCTCCTTCTTCAAAGAGGAAAATTTGAATTTTGTATCATGTTTCTGTAACTGGGCAGGAATGTCGTCAAAAATCTGGGCTACTTTCATCTGATAACCTTCTGCGTGTTTTATGATATCTGCCCGGTAAAGTTCCAAAATATCCCGCTTAACACGGTCGACTTGGTCAAAATCGTGCGAATCACGGTAAGTTTTTACAGCCTGCGGCATCCCGCCGACGATAAGATATTGGCGGAAATAGTCCATAGTTTTGCGGTGAAGCACTTGCCCCATAGGCTTTTTTTCCTCAAAACAAAGGCGAATAAAATCCATCAGTGTATCGTTGTCGAGCGCCCATAAAAATTCTTCGAAATCCAAAGGGTACATTTTCATATGGCGTTCTTCGGAAGGAATGACGATGTCTGCAACATTTTTCTTAATCGTCATCAGGGAACCGGTTTCAACATAATCATAACGCCCGTCTTCGACAAGATATTTGATGGCAGCGCGTGCTTTGGGAAACAATTGAACTTCGTCAAAAATAATCAAACTTTCACGTTCATAGAGTTTTACTCCATAAAAGTTTGATAAATAGAGAAAAAACATATTTAAGTCGTTTAAATAATGAACAAAAAGATCTGTAATTTCAGCAGGCGCACGGTTGAAGTCAATAAGAATATAACTTTTATATTCCTTTTTGGCAAACTCCTGCGCAATATAACTTTTACCGACACGCCTTGCACCATCGATCAATAAGGCAGTACGCCCATTTTCTTCTTTCCATTTCTGCATGGAATCATAGATTTTTCGTTTCATGATATACCCCTCCTTACACGAAAACGAGATTTTTATAAGTATAGTATATCACGAAAACGAGTTTTTTAAAACCACAAAATTACACGAAAACGAGATTTTTCTTACAGATTATTCAAAAACGCTCTCGTTGCGTTCTTGTTACATTGTAGCAAATATGGTATAATCTGAAAAACGAAACTTTGGAATAGAATATATAAGGAAAACAAATGCGGAAAATTGATCAAAATGCTGAATCAATATTGCCGCAGATAAAAGGAGAATCAATGTGAAAATAGCAGTATTTTTCCCGGGAATCGGGTACCGTTTTAATAAACCATTGTTGTATTACAGTAAAAAACTGGCAAAAGAATGCGGGTATGACACCTTTTTGGAAGTGGATTACCGGATCAAGAAAACAACGAATATACGCGGAAATGCGGAGAAAATGAGAGAAGCTTTTGACGAAGCCTGCGAGAGTGCGGAGAAATTTCTTGCGCCGATCCTGTGGCAGGAGTACGACGAGATCGTATTCATATCCAAAAGCATTGGCACAGCCGTAGCAGCACATTTTACCAATGTTTACCGGTTGAAAGCAAAGCAGATTTATTATACACCGCTCGCACAGACATTTTTGGCAAATCCGGCGCCGGGCATCGCTTTTTGCGGCACCGCGGATCCGTGGGTTCCGGATGTCGATAACGTGATCTATCAGTGCGCGCAGGCGCAGATCCGAAGTTCCCGGATCGAGGGGGTAAATCATTCGCTCGAAACCGACGACACGTTGGAAAATATTGACATCCTACGTGAGGCCATGCAGGAGACAAAGAACTATTTACAGGAGTAAGGTAAAGGAGATGTACTGCAGTTCGTCGTGGAGCGCGTTTGAGATCATCAGCGCGCCATTGTGCTTTTTCACAATGTTTTGCAGGATGGAAAGCCCAAGCCCGTGTTTTTCCGCCTCGACGGTTTTGGTCGTATATCCCCTTTTCAATATTTGTTCGCGAAATGCGTCGTTGACGGTCTCTCCCGGATTGTCAACGACGATTTTTATGCCCTCCGTGCCATTGTGGTGCGAGGCATGGATCGACACATAGATGTTATCGCCGGGGCTGCTCGCTTCCAGCGCATTGTCCACGAGAATCCCGACCGCATCGACCAGTTCAAATTCACTCGCCCGGCAGCAGCACATGGGATCCGCAATATGAAAATGAATCGTCATCCCCTGCTCTGCGGCCTGGCAGTGTTTGTGGTACAAAAGGGCGGCAAGCAGCTTATTTTCAAGGCGAAGCAGTGAAGAGGGAAGAAGACTTTCCTGCAATTCATTGGTATAATTTGACAATGCTTCGGAAATCTTTTCATTGTCACTGTCAACGTCGATCAAATGCAGGATTGCTTGAATCGTGTTATTGTGGCCGTGCTGCGTCTCCCGCACTTTTTGAATCAGGTTGTCGAGAACCGGCAGATATTGCTCATAATAATGCAGTTCCATCGTGCTGCGGCGGTTAATGAGGATCTGCTGGGTAAAGACCAATCCGGAAATCAGGATAAGAAATACGATTAAAAAGTTTTTAACAAAATGCGGAATATAAGTAATCTCCGTGTTCAGGCTGCACAAAAGAGCCAGCACGGCGAGAAAAAGAAGGATAAAATAACTGATAGAGATGGGAATTCGGCATAGGCTTTTAAAAAGCCGGCGAACAGGCAAGTGCCTGATGACCAAATATTGGAAAACAGAACTGATAACGGCAATTCCAAAGGAAAGCCAGGCAGAACCGAGGATGAGTTGTGGATCCCAAAGAAAATAGCACACAAATAGAAACGGCATATTGAGAAGAAGCATAATAAAATAGCTGATACATATTGACAAAAGGGCGTGAAAATACCGGCATCCGGTGATGATATGCAATGCGAGGGAAAAGATTCCAAGCAACAGAAAAAGGGATGGGAGTACCCAGTTATTGTTGAAATTCTGGATGAGAAAAATGGGAATCCACGAAAGAAAAAATGTAATAAGGGTTCGCCGGTTCCTCCATTTTTCAAGTGGCAGCTGTAGTATAAACAGACAACTTGCAATAAGGACAATCTGCTGGTAAAGAGATGAAAAAATCGTTGCAATAATATTATTCATAGCTATTCTCCTGTCTTATTTTTCTGAAAGTAGGCTTTGCTTTTGATAGTACGGCTTAGCGGGATGTGCATGCCGGCACCTTCCAGTTCGATGTAGTGGTTGATAAAATCATAATTCCGTGCTTTTTCCGTGTTCATGATGTATGATTTATGGCACCGGACAAAGTGGGAAGGCAGTTTGCCAAGCAGTTCTGTCATGGAGAACTGACGCGATCGAACTTCGTATTCACCTGTAAAATAATGGAGATAACGTCCTTCCGAATGCACATAAAGGAGGCTGTCCAGACTAAGGGCATGGTAGATTCCTTCGGGATCGCGTACATAGAGCTGCTCGATATGCGAATCAAACAAGTCGTCTAACTGCGTAAACAATTCCTCTTTCGTGTATGGCTTCAGCAGAAAAGCAAAGCAGTGAAAGGTGTTCAATGCCTGTTTCAGATAATCGCCATACGATGTCACGTAAATAAGCGGAGTGTGGCGGTAAGCGGAAGTTTCCTGCAAAAAACGGCTGAATTCCAGCCCACCATGGTCCTTATCGTCTTCCTTGAGCGAAATGTCAAGAAAAAAAGCAAAAACCGGTGGATGACCCACAAGTGCTGCCCTGGCTTCCGCGATAGAAGCTGCTGTCAGAATCTGCAGAGAAATGCTCCGCCGTCCGGCATATTCGTTCATCCACCGGCACAGAGATTCCCGTTGCAACATGTCATCTTCCAAAATAAGTATTGTACGTTTAATCATATCGTTTCCCCCGCTAGTAATGTTATCAATCATTGTAGCAAAATTACCACAAAAAGTAAAATAAATTTTAAAATTGTGGGAGTAGGTGTCCTGAATGGTTACAAATTATGTCGAAATGATACGAAAATATCTGCCATTTATGACAAAATATACACCGTTCATGACCGATTTTTCACAAATACTATGCGGAAAATTGTCAGGATGTTACAATATTTACGGATTGAGCGTGTAGAAAAAGGGCTCAAATAGAAAGATTTTATCATACAGAAATAAGAGACAGGTACACTTGGAGAGTGGCCTGTCTCTTGTTTCTGTAGTTTTGTGTTCAAATAGAATTGAGTAAGCGTAAATCTGTCGTCAATCCGTGTCATTTCGGGTGATTGCGAGATAAAATTCCCGCGAGATAGCCATCAAATGATCCTTTTGTGAATCCGACAATGATTGTAAATAAAAGGCAATCATGTCGAGGCTTTCCTGATCTCGTTTACTTTTCTGCGATGCCGAAGTCTCGGATTTCCCAAGAAGAATGTAATCGGCAGATGCATTGGTCGAACTGCAGATTTTGTACAATGTCTTGGTCGTCAGACTCTTATTTCCACGTTCCACATCACTCAGAAAACTATCCGATATGTCACAAAGATCACTAAAGCGTTCTCTGGTATATCCCATATTTTCGCGGATTGTTCGGATACGAGCTCCCACCGTTATGTTTAGTTCATCTTTGACCATAATGGCAATCTACCTCCAAATCAATTGAATAAGTGAAGAAACTCGTTTCTATCTTTATAGAATAGCAAACAGGGTACGTTTTGTACACATTCTAAAGAGTTATGCAACACATTCTATAGAGTTGACAAAAACAGACAAATCTAGTAAAATATTAGGCGGAAATACCATAAATGAGCATATCCAAGAAGTGCTGGGACATGTGAAATGCTGGGAAATGGAAATGTTAAATTTTTATGAATTTGTTGGAAAAACAAGGAGAAAAAGATGTCATTAAAAAAAATAGGACAGATAGTAGGAGTTATGTTTTTTATGATGCTTGTCAGTTTGACATTTCGACAGGTACAGGCAGAAGCCTATTGTTATGTATTTACTTCAGACCAGGATATTTCAGTTAATCTGACTCGAGAAAACAGTAAAGAAATATCGTGCTATGCTTTGGGGGATTTGCCGGAAGGCTGTTATATTGCAGCGAAATATGACATAGATGCAATTACGTTAGTTTGGAACAGAGATGAAGAAGAGGAGCTCTCTTATAAAGTTTTGATTTATTTTTTAAAAGAGGGTTCCGGAGAGATAGATTTTGTGATTCGAGATAAAGACGGAAATGATTTGGATTCCAGTACAGTGTATTACAATGTTATAAATAAAGATACGATCAGAATACACTATTTGGATGATTCATCCGATGAGTATGCGTGTGATGAGACTGAACCGGGTTTTGTAAAAATACAGAGTTATGAGCCGAGTTCCGATGCTTATGTATATACCAATATTGCGGAAACTTGGACTTCTTATTCGTTTAAAAGGACATTTAAGGGCTGGAATACAACAGAAGATGGAGATGGTGAGTGGTATTATCAAGGATATGTTTACAGTGGAGATACGGATTTGTATCTGTATCCACAGTATACGGTGGATATTGATCTGAGTAAGCTGGAAGGTCCGGAGGGGGATTCGTCTTATGGCTGGAAAGAGGAAGAGTCTGGAGTTGTGTATAGCAGCACTGACCAATATACAACGACAAAAAAATATGTAGATTTTTATCCGGTAGAAGTTACGCCAAGCCCAACTCCAACTCCGGTAATAACTCCTACCCCAACTCCGGTCAGTGTACCGTCTCAACCACCAACGCAAACCACGCCGGCACCGGTCATACCGCCGACGTATCCTACGACAACGGTGACCGCTATCACGGAAGAAGAGGAGCAGGACGAAGCCAATCCGGAATGGGATGAAGATTACGAAGAGGAAGAGACTGCAACTTCCAAGAAAACGACAAAGAAGACAGTAACTCAGTTCACGGTAAAAGGATTGAAATACAAAGTGCTCAAAAACACATCAAAGAAGCGCACAGTGGCGATCGTTGGTGTGGCGAAGAAAGGGCAGAAAAAGTATGATATTCCGGTGAAAGTCAAGTTCAAAGGAAAAAACTTTCAAATTGTAAATATTCGGAAAAATGCATTCAAAGGATGCAGGAAAACCAAATATTTATATATAAGAAGCAAAACCATTCAGAAAATTGACAAAGGTGCGCTGAATGGACTGTCGAAAAAGTGTAATTACAAAATCATCAAATCAAGGATGAATAAATACCGGAAGATGATACTTAAGTCATTGAAATAGGCAAGCAAAAATGACAAGAAAGTTGATAATTTTTACATTTTCATAGAGAAACAGAAAAATGCGTTATAATGCAAGAAAACCAAGGTGCACAGGAGGTTATATAATATGGCAGATACGCAGTTAAACATTTCATATCACAGCATAACAGATAAAGGAGGGCGTGCTGTCAATGAGGATTCGCTGGGCATACTTCCGACAAAAGATGCGTTGTATTTTTTGCTCTGTGATGGATTAGGCGGGCATGGAAGCGGAGATATCGCTTCTTCGTTTGTCGTCGAGCAGATGAAAGCAAATCTGGAAAAAGGGATTTCTGTCGAGAAAAGCATTACGCAGACACAGCAGGCGTTGCTTGAAAAGCAGAAAAAAGAAGATGCGACGGACAAAATGAAAACGACATTGACTTGTCTTACGATAAGCAATTTGGATGCGAGTTTCGCGCACGTCGGAGACTCCCGCATTTACTATTTTGAAAAAGGAAAATACATGGTGCGGACACAGGATCATAGCGTGCCGCAGATGTTGTATCAAAGTGGTGAGATCAAGGAAAAAGACATTCGGCATCATGTGGACAGAAGCCGCCTTTTGCGGGTAATGGGAACCGAATGGTCCTCTCCCAAATATCAGATTACAAAAGGAATGCATATTTCCCAAAACAGTACATTTTTACTTTGCAGCGATGGATTTTGGGAGCTGATCGATGAAAAAATGATGTGCAAGCTCTTGAAAAAATCCGCGACACCGGAAGAATGGCTGGAAAGCATGCGGGAAGTCGTATTGCAGAATGGAAAAGGCACCAATATGGATAATTATTCTGCCATCGCAGTATTTGTTCGCTGACAGAGAAAGAAAAGAGGAAAAATATGGTAATTAAATGCAATAATGGACATTGGTATGATTCAAATGTTGACTTGGTTTGTCCGCATTGTAAGCGGGAAAATGGAAAACTCGCGATCAAACTGGATGATAAGGAAGAAGACGATAAAACCGTCTCTTTCATCGATGTGGCAGAAGGGATGGAAGGGCTCGACCGGCAGATCGAGAAATCCATAGCAAGTGTGAACAACGAAGTGTCAGATGATTTTGACTTTGACATGGCAGACATTGATATAGAAGACAGCGATAAGACGATTGCCCTTGGATTTTTCGGAGTTTCCGAGGAAATTCAGCCGGTGACAGGATGGCTGGTCTGTGTTGAAGGCGGGGAAAAAGGAAAAGATTACCGGCTGCATTCCGGAAAAAACTTCATCGGAAGATCGCCGAAGATGGACGTCGTGGTACTTAAAGACAATCACATCGCCAGAGAAAAACATGCCTCAATCGTATACGATCCGAAAGGACATGGATTTTACATTTCACCGGAAGATGCGAATCTGGTGTATCTGAACGATACATTGCTGTCAAATGTGCAAAAATTGACAGAAAATGACAAAATACGAATCGGAGAGAGCGAATTTGTATTTGTACCATATTGTAAGGAGGAGAGAAGATGGCTGGAAGAATAAGGAAATACATAGGAGTGCTTGGATTACTGCTGCTGGCGGCATTATGGCTGCAGCCGGGAACTCAGGCACAGGCAAAGACATTTATGACACCTTATCTTGTCGAGCAGGCACACGGAAAAGCACCGGATGTTACGGCTTATGTGACCGGAGGAAAAATGAAAAAATCCGCAGCGTTTTCCGGAACAATCGGAGACGGCATCACATTGATGCAGTCCGGCGAGACCGTTTCCTTTGAAGAGAGCGGCGAGGGAATCCGGTATATCGTTCTTGTGGACAACTCCGGATCGGTAGAGCCGGGACAGCTTGGCGAAGCAAAAAAACAGTTGATGAGTCTTCGTAAAGAAATGTCAGATGCAGATCAGCTCTGCCTCTACACCGTAGGGGGAAACGATTCTGCCGGAAGTAAGAAAAATGTGCTCGGAAGAGAAGTACAAGGAAAAGACGGCGGAAACTTGTCAGCCGATCTGAAAAAAATCAAAGGAATCAAATATTACAACAGTAAAAAAAGCAAAACTGTTTTGTACCGCTCATTGCGGGAAGTGCTGGAAGAAAATCCGACGGTAGAAAAAAGAACCGTAGTGCTTTTGGTGACAGACGGGGAAGACGATTCGACAGGAAAAAATAACGACAAAGAAGTGATTCGTAAAGCCGTTTCGGAATCCATGATTCCGGTATACGGAGTGCTTTTGTACAACAAAGCACAAAAGCCAAACAAAACCAAGATGAAATACACACGCGACAAAATCTTAGATGAAAAAAACTGCCGCGGTTATTATGCGGACTGCAGCGGAACAAAATCAAAGAAAACCGTTGCCTCTGCGTTTAAAGATATCAAAACGATATGGAAAAAGGGAACCTTTGTCGTTCATCTGAAAGCACCATCCAATAAAAAAGTAGATGGCATCGCAAAACTGACATTGACGGCTTCCGTGGACGGAAGTGCGCAGGCGATGGATGCGGTCAATGTAAATTACAGTTCCTTTGCCGAAGATACGACACCGCCGGAGATCAAAGACATCAAAAAAGTGCAGGAAAACTCAATCAGTTTTACACTGAGTGATGATTCCGGAAATGTGATCGGAGCGGACAAGGCAGCCAATTATATCATAAAAACAAAAAACGAAAAAGACGATGGCAAAATTTGGAAAGTGAGCGGTGTAAATTATAACAGCGTAGACAATAAAGTCGTCCTTACCTTTGAGGAGGCTCTTTATACCGGAGATTATACATTGAACTGTAACAATATCTGCGACGATACGCAGGAGCAGAACAAATTGACAAAATCCTATGATTTTTCCTTTGAAGGTTTGGATGAGGGAAAAGAAAAGACAAAAGAATTTGTCAAATCTTATTGGTGGATCGCTGTCATTGTGCTCGTTGTAGTCATTGGCTTGATCGTGGTTATCATTGTGAAGAAAAAGCCGGGCAAGGTCATTGAAGTGGATCCGACAGATATGTTAAAAGCCGATACCAAATTGATCCGACTGACGATCACAGACCGCGCAGGCATGATTAAAGATGTCGAGTGGAATGTCGAGGGAAGTTTGTTTGTAGGAAGATCGGAGATGTGTAACATTTTCTTTGATGACGAGAGACTGTCCAAGCAGCATTTTGTTATCGAAGTAACCAAGATGGCATGTTATATCGAAGATTTGGAATCGACTAACGGAACGTTTGTCAATGGTGTAAAAGTAACTTCCAAACGTATGCTTTTGGAAGGTGACAAGATTACGGCAGGAAGGGAAACGTTTGTATTCCATGTGATGAATGATTCACAGGCAGCAGAGTAGAAATGATGTGAGAGTGGATTGGAGAGAGTTATAATGAAAGGATATGCATTTTGCCCCAATTGTTTTCAGACAGGTACCTACAATGGCTACATATGCAAAGCATGCGGGTATATACAGGAGCAAAAAGATAAATATGCTCTGCCTCCGGGAACGCGCTTAAAAGAGCGGTATTTGCTCGGGAGAGTGCTTGGAGTCGGCGGTTTTGGTATCACCTATCTTGCTTTTGATCCTGCGTCCGGAAGAATGTGCGCCTTAAAAGAATACTTTCCGAGAGCATGGGCGGTAAGGGACAATGCGACAAACAGTCTTATGCCGACCACCGAGGGGCAGCAGGAAGTATACCGGCACGGACGTGATGTATTTATCAATGAAGCCAAGATATTGCAGGGGCTTTATGCCAATCCACACGTCGTCAATGTACTGGATTTCTTTTATGACAATAAGACGGCGTACATGGTGATGGAGTATATTCAGGGACAAACCATCAATGATTACATGAAAAAGAAGAAGCATACCGTGAGCATTCGGATGGCGAATCAGATGCTTCGGGAGATCGGAGGAGCATTGGAGCAGATTCACCAAAACATGCTTCTGCACCGGGACATCAGCCCGGACAATATTATGATAACACCAAATGGGCAGTTCAAACTGATCGATTTTGGTGCGACGAGAACGTACGCGTTGAGCAATCCGTTGAGTATGTCAATATTTGTAAAACCTGGATTCGCGCCGATTGAGCAGTATTCGAGAACCGGCCATCAGGGACCATGGACCGATATTTACGCCTTGTGCGCTACGTATTATTACATGGTGACGGGGGAGAAACCACCTTCTGCACCGGATCGGCAAAACGGAATTCGGCTCACTCCGCTGGCATACAAAAACAGCAATGTATCCGCGTCGCTCAGTCGTGCAGTGGAACGTGGCATGCGTAAAAACTACAGAGAACGCCAGCAGACAGTAAGCCGGTTTCTGGAAGAAACAGGGATCAATAATACCAATACAGAAACCGTTACGCAAAATGGACAGGCATTTTTGTGTCTGCAGAACCAGCAAAACGCTGTCGTAGGAAAATGGCCGTTTTCCGGGATGCAGCTGACGATAGGAAGAAAAGACAGCGGTGTTCCGTGTGACATTTACCTGAATGACAGCCAGATCAGTTCTCGGCATTGTATGGTTACATATAATCCGGCAAACCGCCAGTTTAGTGTAACGAACTATTCCGGAAATCATACCTATGTGAGAGACCGAATATTGGAAAAAGGGCAGACTGCTTATCTGAAGCCGGGAGACTGGTTTTATATGCAGACAAAATTAGAACGATTTATCTTTTTTGTGGAGGTGCAATAAAAAATGTTTGGAAGAAAGAAAAAGAACAGGGAAATGGCGGCCGAGATGCCTCAGATGACAGAGCGGCCGAGGGTTGTGAGAACGGTTCCCGAACTGGCAACTTTTTCCTATACGGATCAGGGACGGCGTGAGTACCAGCAGGATGCGGTATACGTAACCCCGTCGAAAAAGTTTGCTGCCAATCGGAAAACACGTGTGATGGCAGTGGTGTGTGACGGTATGGGAGGTATGGCAGATGGAGGAAAAGCAAGCCGAACCGCCATACAGATGATGATAAATGGATTTCAAAATGTGCAGAACCAGCCACAGATGAACATCCCCGGATTTTTTCGAAGTGCGATCGTGACGATCGATAAGACGATTGCTTCGTTTCCGAAAGAAAATGGAAGGGGTTCCGGAACGACGATGGTAGCGGCGATCGCCGAAGAAAATAAATTGTACTGGGCATCGGTCGGTGACAGCCGGATTTACATCATTCGCGAAAACAACAATCAGACCGAGATGCGTCAGATCACAAGGGATCACAACTACTGGCTGCGTCTTCAGGAGATGGTCGCACAGGGAAAAATGACGCAGGAAGAGGCGATGGGAAAACGGCAGAAAGAAGCGTTGATCAGTTTCCTTGGAATCGGCAACGTAAGTTTGATGGACATAAGCACAGAACCGATTCCGATGCAGTATGGAGATATCGTTATGCTGTGCAGCGACGGAATCACAAAGACACTGCCGGATCACCAGATCAAAAGCATTATTCTCGATGACAAAAATCCAATCGAGCAAAAGGCGGTTCAATTAGTAGAAGCGGCAATTCATGGCAATACACATTCACAGGACAATACGTCCGTTGCCATTTTGCAATATAGAGAAAGTACCATAAATAAAGAAAGATAAAGCACCAGATGCTTTGCTGTATCAACAGATACAAGAAAGGAGATTATTATGAATTTAACAAGATGTGCACAGGGTCATTTTTACGATGGCGAGAAATATCCAAGCTGCCCACATTGTGCAGGAGCAGCAGGAATGGTCGATACGCCGACCGAAATGTTTACGGAAGGAGCCGAGATGGTAACAGAGGCAACTCCTCAGGCAGCACCACAGCCGGCGCCGCAGGCAGTACCGGTACAGGCATCGACAGTAGATTATCAGGCAGACGATTCACTCATGCTTGGAGGTGTTCCGGCTGATTCAGTTACAATCCCATTTCCACCTGATGCTAGTGTTGGAAAGACAGTATCTTTATATGAAAATCAGCAGGCAGATGCTGGTGCGGATGACGATGATGACCATACATTGGCATATTTTGACTATGATGAGTCCACGTTTGCCGGAGGACAGGCGGCACAGCCAATGCAGGCACAGCCGGCAAGACCACAGAGTCAGCAGCAGTTCAGCGGTCCTTGTGTCGGATGGCTTGTAGCAATCGGCGGAAACCACATCGGCCAGGACTTCCACTTGAAAGTAGGAAAGAACTTTATCGGACGCGATGCAAACATGGACATCGCATTGACCGGTGACCGCAGTGTTTCCAGAGAAAAACAGGCAGTTATCATCTATGAGCCAAAACAGCATCTGTATCTGGTTCAGCCGGGAGAAGCAAGCAGCCTTGTTTACTGCAATAACGAAGTAGTATTGAATCCGGTAGAACTCAAAGCCTATGACATGATTACCGTAGGAGAAGTAAACCTCGTATTTATGCCATTGTGCGGACAGCAGTTTAACTGGAATGACATTCTTATCCACAAAAAAGACAATTAATAAAGTGAGGTTATTATGGATCGTTTGGCAAAAAGCATAAGAATCAGTTGTGGTATCGTGCTTTTGGCGAATCTCGCGGGATGGTTTTTACCCTGGGTTAGTATAACCCAGGAAAACTATCCGACATTGACTGCTTCGCCATGGAATTATATCAGCGCGATGTTCACGGGAAAAGGAGATGCGCTGACGATGACGGCAGCAAATGCCTTTAGTGCGACGCAGAAGATGCTGATCGTATTGTGTATGATCGTTTCTGCCTGTGTAGTGCTTCTTTTCGGCATTTGGGGCATCGTAGGAGGCCCCAAACAGATCATCACGGGAATTGGTTCCTTAGTGAATCTGACACTTCAGATGGTATTATTTTTCAACCGCAGTAAGATGTGGACGCTGACCGACAACCAGAGCGCAGCAATGCAGCTTGGAAATACGGTATTATTGGCGGCCGCCGCTCTCGCCGCGATACTTGGAATCGGAACTTTTATATTCCGTCCGCGGGTACGCCGTGCGACAGAGACTCCGGAAATTCCGAAACTGCAGGAGATAAAAGAGCAGCAGCTCCAGGCAAAATACAATGTAATACAGGAAGAAGCGGTACAGGAGCAGCCTGCCAATGTGCCACATGGTACACTGGTTGGTGTAAGCGGTTTGTATCAGGGAGCACAGATCACATTGAAAAACGGTGAGATGATACGGCTCGGAAGAAGTTCCGAAAATGATCTGATCTTTGCGGACCAGATGCACGTGAGCCGCCAGCACTGCCAGATCACCTGGGACGAAGCGAAGGGTCAGTACAAAATCTATGATACATCAAGTACAGGAAGCTATATGAATGGACAAGAAGAACCGTTGCCGCAAAACATGGAAGTGTGGCTGGGGACAGGAGTTACACTTGACATCGGGGATTCGACAAACAGATTTTCGTTAGAATAAGAGGAGTAATTATGGCAAGTGAATTATGTATGAATTGTTTTAGCGTAAAAGGACAGTACGAAGTATGTCCGTACTGCGGATACGTCGAGGGAACGCCACCGGAACACCCTCAATATCTTACCCCGGGAACTATCCTCGCAAATCATTTTATCGTCGGAACAGCGATCGACATGGGTGGTTTTGGTATTACCTACCGCTGCTACGATACGACACTTGGTATCGCCGTGGCTGTGAAAGAATTTTTCCCGGCAGGATTGGTCAATCGTGCACCGGGCGAAAGCGTGGTAGGACTGCTTTCCGGAGACAAACAACAGCAATACCGCGTAGAACTCAAACGTTTCCTCATGGAAGCACAGAGTATCGCACAATTTGGAAAGGCAAAAGATATCGTAAACGTATATGCCTTTTTTGAAGAAAATAATACGGCGTACATCATTATGGAATATATCGATGGCGTCCTTTTAAAAGATTATCTCGAAAAACAGGGAAAAATGGAACCGCAGGTAGCATTGCATATTATTGACCTTATCATCAATGCGGTTAAGAAAATACATAGTAAGGGAATCATTCATCGGGACATCAGCCCGGATAACATTTTTATTTCCAGCGAAGATGCGATCAAAGTCTTTGACTTTGGTGCGGCACAGTTGAATGACAGCGCCGAAGGAAAAAATTGTGAAAAAGTCATCAAGGTTGGTTATTCGGCACCGGAGCAGTACCGTGACAAGAGCAATCAGGGATTTTATACAGACATCTATTCGGTAGGTGCGATCCTGTATCAGATGCTGACCGGGATCAAGCCGATGGAATCCACCGAACGTGAACATAAAGATACACTCAAATCGCCGCTTGAACTTGGCGTGAAAATCGAGCCAAATGTCGATCGTGCGATCATGGAGGCGATGGCAGTTCAGCCGGAACTTCGTTTCCAAAATATCCAGCAGTTTGAAGATGCTCTTCATAGCAAGCGAATTGCAGAATATCCAAACGTGAAATTAAAGAAAAAGAAACACCGCCGCAACTGGATCATCGGAGCCGTAGCTACGGCAGTGCTGGCACTCGGAGTCGGTTTCGGTCTGATGAATACGGTATTTAAGAGCGAAAATCCGGTATTTGAATCCCAGCTCAGCGAAGGCAAGATCGAAGTCTGGGTGGACAATGCCAGCCAGAAAAAGATATTGACAGATATTGTAAATAATAATTACCACCAGGAAGATGTGAAAGCAAGTGACAGCAGCACCGCAAACTGGTTGAAAGAAAATAAAAAGATAGAAGTTGAAGTGGTGGATGTGTCCGAAGGCGCGCCGGAAGGAACCGATACGGAAACACTGATGCAGACCAAACTCGATCAGGCAAAAGAAGCCGGAACGATGCCGGATATGTTTATCACCGACAATGTCGAAGATCTGAGTAAATACGATCTTATGTCGTATGAAGACAATGTATACAAAGCCGTCGAAGATAAGATGGATGAATATCTGTATCTCTCAGATTACAAAGAATATTACAAGGACATGAATGAGATGCCGACCGGAATCGATTCCTTGTTTGTGTATGGATATGAACTGGACAACGCCGATTATAAACTGTCGAGTAGTCCTTATCTGGATGCCGATGCAAAGAGTGTTTCCATGGAAGACCTCAAAAAAGAAGACGAAAACATGTACCTTATGGTTCCACCGGCAATCCTCGCACCGGCGGCTGTCTTACAGAATGAAGACTGCTTCGATGTGAAACAAGGTTTGATCCGGCCGGACGATACCATGGTTTCCAATATTTACCAGCTGGTGGCAAAGAACGAGACCGCATCCGGGAAAAAGATTATGAAAAACAGTACTGGAATGGATTACGGACTGTATGGAAATACGGTGCTGGCAGGCCGCAGCTTCTGTCAGACCTTAAAGACTGTGATGGACGTAGACAAAAACACCATCAGTAAATATCAGATAAAAGATTATACGATGCAGGTGGCTACGCAACAGGATCGTATGCTGATTCAGTATAAAAATGCATATGCGATTTCCGATGACAGTACAACCAATGAAAAAAATGCCTGTATGCGTCTTTTGTGGACTATCCTTGGAGAAGTCGCACAGGAAAATTATTATGGTGACGACAATGCACCGTTCCCAATCAACGAAAAAGCATTTGAAGCATTTTTTGATTACAATTCCCATCTGACAGCATTTAAAGACATGGTATTGAATAAAGAACCATGTATCATCGTGGGAAGAGGGCAGAAGGCGTTACGCAGTTTCGGTATTCAACTGGAAAATTCCTTCCAGGGAGTGAAGACGCAGGAAGCTGTCAAAGCATACTGTCAAAACTACAGCAGTCAGCAGGAAACACAGTAAGAGTTAAGGGTGATAAAAATGGATCAGATACAACCTACGATATACCAGGAAATGCCGACGGATCTGCGTCGTGCCAGTAAAGTGATCGTACTCGCGGGAAACCAATTCCGGGAGTACGATCTGAATCAGTTTGGAAAAGACCGGATTTATTTTGGGCGCAATGAGGCACAAAATGATATCGTTATTCCAATCGGCACGGTATCCGGTTCTCACGGTAAGATTAAAATACAAAATGGCGACATCTATGTAGCGGATCTCGAAAGCTCCAACGGAACTTACTTTTTCGATGGAACCCAATATGTGAGGATGAAACCGAACAAGTATTACAAAAAGACGCGGAGTGACTGGATCTTCCGAATTGATTCCCGAAAGAAAAACTCCGATCATTCGGCAGTGGTAATATTTACTAATTCGGAGACGCAGGGAGCGTGGCAGTGTATGCCGCTTGATGAGGGATTATCGACGATCGGACGTGCTTCAGACAATACGATTGTAATGAAGCCGCCGAACTTTTCCAGACATCACGCGGGGATCTACCGCCGGGAAAACCATTATATGCTGGTCGATTACAACAGTATGAACGGCGTTTATGTCAATGGCGTGCGGATTCACGGACAGAAGGAAATTCACGAAAAAGATATGATACAGATCGCCGGTTCCCTGTTTCTTTTGAACAATGGAAAACTGATGTATCAGACGACGATCAGCGGAGTTTCTCTGACACTGGAAAATATATGCAAGACTGTCGGACACGGCAGCAGCCGCAAACGAATTTTAAACAATGTCTCCTGTGAGATCGGCAACAATGAATTTGTCGCTATCATCGGAGGTTCCGGTGCCGGAAAGACGACAGTCATGAACGCAATGAGCGGATTTGATTCCGACATTTCCGGAAGGGTGTACTGCAATGGCATCGATCTGCGCCGCAACTTTAATACGTTGAAGAACATGATCGGATTTGTGCCACAGCAGGATATTATTTATGAAAATCTTACCCTGCAGAGGATGTTGTATTACACTGCGAAAATGAAGATGCCTTCGGACACTTCCAAAGCAGAGATTCGGGCACGTATCCATAAAGTGCTGGAAATGGTAGATTTGGTTCAGCACGCAAAAACATATATCCGTAAATTATCGGGTGGACAGAAAAAGAGAGCCAGCATCGCGGTAGAAATGCTCGCCGATCCGGGATTGTTTTTCCTGGATGAACCGACATCCGGACTGGATCCGGACACAGAGCAGAGTTTGATGCACACGCTGGCAAAACTTTCCAAGAGTGAAGGAAAGACGATTATCATGGTAACGCACACGATTCAGAGCATTGATCTGTGTGACAAAGTGATTTTCATGGGACCGGGCGGAAAAATTTGTTACTGCGGACCGCCATCCGAGATCACGAATTATTTCGGCAAAAAGTCACTGGTAGAAGTTTACAATGAACTCGCCGGAAATGTCGACAACTGGAACGGATATTTCCTGCAGAATTACTATATGGAAAAGCAGAATAATCCACCTTCTCGGACACCGAATCCAAATGAAGGACTGGAAAAGAAAGGAAAACAGGTTTCTTCGTTCAAACAATGTCTTGTGCTGATTGCGAGGTATTTTGAACTGATTTGGAATGACAAGCAGCGACTTTTGCTGCTATTTATCCAACCGATCGCCATCGCTTTTCTTTTGGCGGTGGTTGCGGTGGATGATACATTTATCACGTATGAAGATACGCGGTCAATCATGTTTGCCCTATCGTGTTCGGGCATCTGGATCGGATTGTTTAATACGATTCAGGAAGTGTGTAAGGAACGCCCGATCCTTAAAAGGGAATACATGGGAAATCTCAGATTGTGGGGATATATCGTATCGAAATACGTAGTGCAGGGGGTGATCTGCTTTTTGCAGGCGACTTTGCTGGTAGCCATTTTCCTGCGGCTGATGAAACATTCGGCAGAAGCCGGATTGTATTTTGCAAAACCGGGTATGGAAATATGGATTACCATGATCCTGACGATATTTGCTTCGGCGTCCATGGGGCTGATCGTTTCGTCGCTTATGAAAAACGGTGACCGCGCGATGGCTGTGGCACCATTTGTACTGATTATCCAGCTCTTATTTTCCGGTGTACTTTTTACACTGGATGGAATGGCGGAACACGTTTCCAAGATTACCGTCAGCCGCTGGGCGATGGAATGTCTCGGAAATATTACCAATCTCAATAAACTGACAAGTCGTCTGTCGCCGGGTGGAGTCCACGAAGTGGAAGACTATTACGTGCGTACGACGACCCACCTCGCCCATACATGGGAGGTGCTGATATTGGTTGCAGTTCTTTGTGGAATTATCAGTATCGTGGTACTCCGAAGTTTAAAGAAAGATCATAGATAATGACAATAAATGGAAAGAAAGGATGAAAAATTATGAAGATAAAAAGAAGAAAATTGTTATCGCTGGTACTGGTATTTGCACTGGTGTTTGCCAATTTTAGCGGAATGGAAGTTAGGGCAGAGGGAACGGAAGGACATACTCACAATTGGAAGTATAGTATAAAGGAGAAGACTACAGATACCATTCTCGCAGTGTGCGAAAGCGCTTCTGTAGAAACTCCCAAAGTAGAGACCCCAACAGCAACGCCAACAGCAACGCCAACAGCGACGCCAACGCCAACAGCAACGCCAACAGCAACGCCAACGGCAACGCCAACAGCAACGCCAACGGCAACGCCAACAGCAACGCCAACAGCAATGCCAACAGCAACACCAACAGCAACACCAACAGCAACGCCAACAGCAACGCCAACAGCAACGCCAACAGCAACCCCAACAGCAACGCCAACAGCAACACCAACAGCAACGCCAACAGCAACGCCAACAACGACACCAACGATAGTTCCGACAACGACACCAGCTGTTAAGATTTCCCAATCTCCGATATCGCCGGAGGGAGAGTATTTTGTACCAGTCGGCAAAGAGGTAGAATTGCAGATTACGGTAGAAAATGCAGACAAAGCCAACCTTGAATACCAGTGGTATTGTGATGGTAAAAAGGTCGATGGAAACAGCGATAAATTTACTGTTAAATTAAAGAAAAAAGGAACTGTAATTTACACTTGTGATATCTATAATAAAGTGACAAAAGAGACGAAAAAAGAGGCCGGTTCATGGAAAGTAACAGGCTATAAAGAGAAAGTTTCAATCACTATTAAAAAGACGAAAAAGATAAAAGATATCCTTGGAAAGAATGTATCTTTAAGTGAAATCAAGGTACCAAAGAGTGTGAAGAAAGCATTAACGGTAAATGTAAAAAAAGGAACAATTAAGATGAAAAAATACTGTAAAAATGCAAAAGTTACATTGGTTACAAAAGATGGACAGAGCATAAGTATTACAGTAACGACAGCATATCCAAAACCGGGCTTGAAGGTGAAAAAGGGTGCAATAAAAGCATATGTTGATGGGAGATATTGTATTGTATCTTTTAAAACGACCAATGTAAAAGGTGCAACAAAAATTATGTTTGAGTATTCCAAGAAAAAAAACAAAGGCTATAAAAAATCGAAGTTTAGTAGTTTTTATGTTAAGGAAGGAAATGTAAGGTATTTCCGTGCAATTGCATATTATGGGAAACAAAGATCTCCATATACGAAAGTAGTTAAAATTAAAGGTTAGGAGGAAAACCGATGAAATTATGTTTAGGATGTATGGAACAGATGGAAGATTCTGTTACTACATGTCCACATTGTGGATTTAACGAAGCGACATATACACAAGAATCCTATTATCTTACTCCGGGTACGATCGTTGGAGGAAAATATATCCTCGGAAAAGTAGTAAAATACGGAGGATATACGGTTACTTATATCGGTATGGATGCGGAGAAAAATCAGAAAGTGATGATTAAAGAGTATCTTCCGAGTGAGTTTTCGACACGTTCTGCCGGAGAAAAAGAAGTGACGATTTATTCGGGAGACGCGTTGGAATTATTTAATCAGGGGTTGACGACCTTTTTGAATGAGGCAAACCGCATCCAGCATTTGGAAAATCCAAAAGGTATCGCGAAAGTGTATGATTGTGTAGCGGAAAATGATACCGGGTATGTGATTTCAGAGTATGTTGAAGGACAGACTTTGAAAGAACTGATGGAGAGCAAAGGGAAATTTAGCTGGCAGGAAGCAAAAGACTTTGTCTCCCAGATTTTGGAGGGATTAAGTCTGGTTCATCCGATGGATATTATTCATTGTGACATTTCTCCGGATACCATTATGCTTACCAAGGAAGGAGAAGTGAAACTTCTTGACTTTGGTTCCACCCGTTATGTTACGACGGCAAACTCATCCAGTCTTGCAATTATTTTGAAACAGGGTTTTGCACCGGAAGAGCAGTATCGCAGTCAGGGAGTACGTGGACCGTGGACAGATGTTTATGCCTTAGGGGCAGTAATGTATTACATGGTTACGGGAACAGTTCCGCTTGAGTCTGTAGACCGTGCACTTTTAGATGAATTAAAGGAGCCATCCAAATTAGGAATTTCAATTCCTCAAAATGTGGAAAATGCGATGATGAATGCGTTAAACATTTATCAAAAAGATCGTACACCATCCGCAGAAGCGTTCTTACGTGAATTGAATAGTGCAGAAGTAAAGCGTATTCAGGTAAAACAAAAACGCCGTGAGACAGGAAAATTCCCAGTGTGGGCAAAAGTGCTGGTAGCCGGTCTTTTGTGTGTCGTAGTGGCAGGCGGTGTCGTTGTTTTTCGCACACAGTCCCAAAAGCAGCAACAGCAGAGCGAGATGGGACAAGGTGGTAAAAGTCAGGCTTTGATGCAGAATATCATCGGAAAGACACCGGAAGAAGCAGAAGAAATTTTTGAAAAAGAAGAGGCATATAAAGGATTGAATCTTTCTCTTCAAAAGAGCAATGAGCAAGACTTTATCTTTACACAGGATTATGTAGGAAAGATTGCATCCCAAAGCGTGGAAGAACGTAAAGAATTGTCGAAAGGAACCAAAGTTGAATACGTTCTTGGAGATAATACACGTATTCATTATTCAGATATTAATGAATATAAAGATGCCAGAGCTCTTCTCGATGTGATGAAGATTTCGGACAAAGGAGAAGAAATTACGGATGAAGCACAGGCACAGGGAAAACCTTACGGAAGCCTGGCAAAGATCCGGATGAATGATGGCAGTGTACTTACGGATATGAAGGACACAAATAAGCAGGCTCAGGTAATAGAGATAGCAAAGATAGATAAAATCTTTTATTATGCATGTGATTTCTTCTATACGAAAGAGATCGGAAATCAGGTGGGTCGTCCGATTTCCAAAGTTACGATGAACATGTACAAAAAGGATAAAAACGGAAAACGAAAACTGACCAAAAAGGCGCAGAGTGTAGACGGAGCAAGCTTTGTAGATGATAGTTATTATACATTTGAAAATGGTGGTAATTATGTGCCGGGAGTGATTACTCGTCAGACACAGAATAGTGGCAAGTTTGATGCTTCCAGTTACAGTGATGTTTTGTTTAAGGTAATCCATGAAAATGGAAACTTGTCTTCGATGATTGGTAAAACAGGAAATGAGATTTCCGCAAAGATTCGTGAAATCATGGGTAATAAAAATATCACGATTCAATGTGAAGATAAGACCGCAACCGTAACCGGAGTTACGATCAAGCAAAATGGAAATGTAGTGAAGGTATTTAGTTCGAATGATGCGAACTTGGAATTTACAATTCAGGTAGAGAAAAAGGTAGTGACACCAGCACCGACACCAAAGGCAGAAAATGCGGGGGGGGGATCCAGCTCCTCGAATTCCTCGTCCGAAAGCAACCTTCAGCAGCGGAATACCCAAAACATAACTAATACAAATTAACACCCAGCCCCAAGGAGGAAAACATTATGCGATTATGTTATCATTGCATGCATCAAATAGAAGATGAAAAAGTACATACTTGCCCGGCGTGTGGAAAACCACTGAAAGTACGGCAGGAGAACGCATCGGAAATGCTTCCTCCGGGGACCGTATTAAAGGGCAAATTCCTGATTGGTTATTCGATTGGTTTTGGTGGTTTCGGTATCACTTATATCGGATGGGATCAGGTATTGCAGCGAAAAGTAGCGATTAAAGAATTTTATCCAAGACAGATCACGGAAAGAAATCAGGACGGTGTGACGGTGACCGTAACGGATGAGGGGATGAAGAACCGATTTCGGGCGGGATTACAGTCATTCTTGCAGGAGGCGCGGAGTCTCGCGTCTTTGCAGGATACTGTCAAAGGTGTGGTTTCTATTTACAGTTATTTTGAGGCAAATGGAACCGGTTACATTGTCATGGAATATCTCGAAGGAATGGATGTAAAAAATATCTTGAAAAAGAGCGGTGGTACGCGGGAGTACGAGTGGTGCCGCCAGGTGATTTTGACTGTGTTACATACACTCCGTGATGTACATCGTCAGGGAATCCTGCATCGTGATATCGCACCGGACAACGTATTTATCACAAACGAAGGTGTAATTAAATTGATCGATTTCGGAGCAGCGAAACACACTTCCGATTTGATCAATACGCGGTCGGATATTGTTTTGAAAGTCGGCTATGCACCGATTGAGCAGTATTCAAAGACTGCTAAGCAGGGGCCATATACCGATATGTATGCGGTCGCAGCCTTGTTTTATCGTATGTTGACAGGCAAAAAACCGGCTCCGGCAAATGAACGTGTCAATGAAGATACCCTCGTGCCGCCATCTACCCTCGGTGTGTCGATTCCGGAGCAGGCAGAGATGGCGATTATGGTTTGCTTAAACATTTATCCGGAACATCGTCTGCAAAATGCAAGCGATTTCATGGAAGCACTTGACGGCATTGGATTTGAGCCCAAATACGAGCCGGACTGGATTCTTCCGTATCAGCTCATGATTGAAAAGAAGGAAAGCAAGTTTACAAAACTGTCGGCTCCGGTCAAAGGATTGATTCTATTTGGCGTACTTTTGATCATTGCAGGTGGCGTATTTGCTGCCAGCAGAGTATTGACAAATAAAGACAGTGTCGAGGTTGGAGAGACATCTACTAGTTTTATGCCAGACTGTGTAGGGAAGTCGAGCGAAGAGGCGATTGCAAGCCTTCAGGAAGCAGGCATTCCATTTAATGAAAAACTTACTTATGAGTATAATCCTGACACGGAAAAAGGAAAAGTTACATCGCAGAATATACGGGCAGGTGTTATTGTACAGGAAGAAGATGTCGTGAACTTAACGGTAAGTGGTGGCGACAGCACATTCACGATGCCGGATTTATCGACAATGTCACGAGATGATGTGAAAAATTTTTTCGAAAGCAAAGGAGTTCCGGTTACGCTGGAAGATACTTTTTCAGAAGAAGTTCCGAAGGATCAGATGGTCTTGCAGTCGATGGCAGCAGGCGAAGATTATACGATTGGCGATGCATCGATGCCGGCAATCACGGTAGCTTATTCACTTGGCAAAAAAAGTGATTACGATGTAAAGATGCCGAACCTCAAAAATTTGTCGGTAAAAGAGGCAAAGAAGAACCTGCAGGATGCCGGACTTACGTTAGAAGTCAGCGTGGAAAAAGATTCGGACTATAACAAAGTGAAAAAAGGAAAAGTCTGCGATCAATCGATTTCGGCCGGCGAAAAGGTGAACACGATTGAAAATAAAGGTGATGAGGTAGTACTTTACACCAGCATCGGTCCAAAGCCAACGCCTAAACCAACGCAAAAACCGGTAGTGACATCGAGACCATCATCAAATAGTAGTTCAAGAAGCAACACGGGTAATGATCAGTTTTCAGCGATAAATGGTTCAGGTAGCAAAAGAAGCAGTTCGGCGAGTTTTGCTACAATAAACTAGAGAAAGTGGTGAATAACATGGCGAAAAAGTTTATAGATCCCAATAAACTTTGTATGGGCTGTATGACGGAATTGGCAGACCCGTCGAAGCCGTGTCCGCATTGTGGATTTTGGCTGCCAAAATATCAAAAGCCGGCAAACAGTCTTCCGCCGATGGAGATATTAAATGGAAAATATTTGGTCGGAAAAGTGATCGGTGTAGGTGGTTTTGGAATTACCTATATCGGATGGAATTTATTCCTCTGTACCAAAGTTTGTATCAAAGAATATTTTCCGAAAGGAGTCGCATTCCGGCCGGAAAATCATACGGGCTCGCATTCCTATGGATATACACAGTATAGTGTGGATGTATATACAGAACGCAAAGACAAGTCAATGACAGCTTACATGGGCGGTTTGAAAACATACATAAAGGAAGCGGAAAATCTGGCTAAGTTTTACACGATGCCGGGAATTGTGTCGGTAAGAGATTTCTTTTACGGAAATCGGACGGCCTACATTGTGATGGAATATCTGCAGGGAATTACATTGAAGCAGTATGCGCGAAATTCAGGCGGAAAATTGAAACCGGAGCTGCTGTTTTCGGTGTTGCGGGATGTGTTTAGTGCGATGAATACGGTTCACAAAAGCGGAATCATTCATAGAGATATCAGCCCGGACAATATTATGATTGATAACCGGTACAAGGCAAAAGTCATTGATTTTGGAGCGGCGCGCGATTATCACACGAGTGAAGATAAATCTGTTTTGCTGAAACATGGATATGCGCCGGTCGAGCAGTACGACCGCAATGGCGAACTGGGACCGTGGACAGACATTTACAGTTTGGCGGCGACCATTTATTATCTGCTCAGTGGGATTAAGATTCAGCGGTCGATCGAGCGGCAGACAAACGATCAGGTACAATTGCTTCAGGTGATCGGGGTGCCTGTCACCGAAGAGCAGGATCTGGCGATAAAGAAAGCATTGAACATTGACAAAAAAGATCGTTTCCAGACTATGGCAGAATTTTATCAGGCATTGTATGGCGAGGCGTTGCCGGGAGAGCAGAAAAAACCGGAAGCACAGAAAATGCAGGCAACACAAAAAACGCCGGAAGGGCAGCCAAATGCAGGTGTGCCGGGAGCATTTGGTCACAAGCAAAAACCGGTGGGAAATGCGATCGATGTAGCACAAAAATACATAGCAGAACACGGAGAGCATACAGATGGTAACAGCGGAATTAACGGATAATCCCTGGATTAAAGGGGGAAAGATCGGCCGTCGTTATACCCTTTCGCAGATGGTTCTGGCAAAACCGGAACAAGTGATCTGGAAGGCGGCGGATGAAAAATTAAATATAGAATGTTTTATTCTGTACGTCGTTTCGGCTTCGCGGAGCGAACTCCGGGAGATTGCATGGAACATGATATGTCACGAATCCGAGCCGGGATGTCCCATCGTTCATGGGATGTACCGGGCAGCAGGAAGAGATGTTGTCATTTTTTCCCGTGGAGATTCAAAAGATATGGGAAGCGGCATAGAGAAATGGCTTACACCACTCAAACAGAAGCCGGAGGCCATCGAAAAGATCGCAAGTTCTCTGCGGCCGGAACTCGAAAAACGGATTCTGCCGGCAGGTTCGATATTGAACCGCCGTTATGAAATCGTCGCCCCGCTGGGAATCGGTGGTTTTGGAGTGACCTATCTGTGCATCGACCGTATTTTACTGCGGAATGTAGCGATAAAAGAGTATTTTCCGGAAAGTTATGCGGTGCGGGAAGGCAAATTTGTTTCGGTTGCTTCCACCCAGGCATTGGAGGCATTTCGAGGCGGATATCGAATGTTTTGGCAAGAGATTTTGCTGACGGTTCGCATGAATGCACAGAAAAATCTGCCGACGGTGTACGATGTTTTTGAAGAAAACGACACTGCGTACATGGTAATGCGGTACGAAGAGGGAGAAAGTGTCGGCCGCAAATATCGTGCAAGGAGTTATATCGCCTATACGCCAAAGAGGATGTGTGAATTGATTCTGCCGATGTTAGACGGACTGCAATATCTTCATCAGTATCATGTATTACACTGTGATATCTCGCCGGCCAATATCATTCACAGAAAAGATGGCGAGATTGTACTGATTGATTTTGGTTCGGCAGTGGATCAGATGGATAAAAATGCACTGTATAATGTAGCAGTATTAAAGAAAGATTTTGCGGCTCCGGAGCAGTTTATCAATGCAAAAGCCGGATATAAGGTAAAAAAAATCGGTCCTTGGACAGACATTTATGCGGTAGGAGCGACGATGTTTTATCTTCTCACAGGCGAGAAAGCAGCAGATGCATTGACGTGCATGGAGAAAAAAGAAAAGCTGCAGCTACCAGAAGAATTCGATGGAAAGTTGAAAAAAGGATGGCTCAAACTGATCCGGCAATGTATGGAGATTGAGCCGGAAAAAAGGATTTCTTCGGTAGAAGACGTGAAGAAACAGATGCAGAAACTTTTAAAAAAGGAAAAGTAGGAGGTAGTTGAGATGAAAAAACAAAGATTACGATTGTGGCAGTTTGTCATGCTGCTCATACCGCTGGTGGCATTACCGGTTATCATGTGTTTTCCATTTTATTCTTTGAATAAAAATGTAGCCAAAGACACGATGCAGGATGTGGTGCAGAGCATAAAGGAAGATTTACAGGACAGTTCTTCCGAGTACAAAGACCAGTTATTGGATTCTTTTGACGAAAACCTGAGTACGGATAAGTTAGAGGAAGCATTGGATAATTCGTTAAATGGCATGGACTACGACGAGCTGCTGCGACAGAGTGAAAAAGTATGGGGAGTCAATCTTTCTTCCGTCTCCGGCTGGAATCTGCTAAATCTGAAAGTGGATTTTTCCGTGGATAAACTGCTGGATCTGTTGAATGAAGATGGAAATTCGGATTCATTGACCCAGTTTATCGTCAATTCCGTCGCGTCATCAATTGAAGATAAAATGAATGATGCGGTTAATTCGGCACTTTTTCCGGCGCGGCTTATCACATTGATCATGTTTTTGGTGTGCATCGTGATGATCGTATTGCTTGTACTCAGTTACATTCTGAAGTGGAACAAATTTATTGTGACACCGGGAATTGCATTTTACGGCGGTATAGAGATTTATTTTGCCACGCTGGCGGTGTGGAGTGTCCCGAGAAGTATCGGAACATCGGTAAGTAAGGGATTTAATGGGGCATTGGAAGATTTTTCTGATCTGATTTCAAGCTTTACCGGAGAATCGAATTTGTTCAATCCGGATGATTATACGAAGTATGGAGATATCGTCGGTAAATTTGTCGGAAAGGTTGTAATGTATTATTACAAAAATATGGTTTCTGTCGGCTTTTGGCTGTTATTTATCGTCGGTATTCTTACGGTTGTGACGGCTGCTGTGGCGATGATATTCTGCAATGGCGCAAAGCAGAAGAGATCGATAAATGTCTGGGATGGCCCGATGCACGTTCCGGGAATTACAGGCATCAAAGGAATGTATGCAGGCGCAGACATTGCCCTTGAAAATACAGCGATTTCGGTCGGCCGGAGTCCTCAGCTGTGCCAGATCGTGGTAGAGGATCCGCAGGTAAATGACAGAGAGTTTACGGTATATTACAATGTTGTAAATCAGGAATATATCGTCGACTGGAATGTGCGAAATGGCTGGTTTGAAAAAATTCTTCCGCCGGGTTCGCCATCGAATTATGAAATCAATGAACTGCAGCCGGGGATGACATATCAGTTAAAGCCGGGAAGCCGAATTATGATCGCAGGCGGCAGGGAAGGATTTTTATTAAAGTAACAAGGGAGGCAGAGGGATGATTCACATTGGAATTTGTGATGATGAAAAAGGCATGCAGAAGCAGATTTACGATATCGTACAGCATGAACTTTTCAAATACGACGATGCGGAATATACATATTATTCTTCCGGAAAGGAAGTAATTGAGGCGATCGAAGCGGATGATTTTTACTGCGATCTGCTTCTTTTGGACATCAATATGCCGAAGACGGATGGATTAAGTACAGCCAAATACATTCGGGAGTGTCAGGTGGATGTGGATATTATCTTTGTAACCGTATCGCAGGAACATGTCTTTGACGGCTATACATTTCAGGCATTTTCCTATCTGCTCAAACCGATTGACCGCGGGCGTTTGTCGGATGAGATCAATCGCTATATGCTGCAGAAAACGAAACATGCGGAATGTCTGCACATTACGATAAATGGTAGAAAAGAGCAGGTTTTTTTGGATCGCGTGGTCTATTTTTCCGGCGAGGGAAGAAAGGTTTTGATTCATCAGCGGGGCAAAGAAGAAGTTACCTTTTACGGAAAAATAAGCGATGTGGCAGAAGTGCTGAAAGAGTGCCATTTTATACGTTGCCATCAAAGTTATTTATTGAATCAGCGGTTCATAAAAAATTATTCCAAGACAGAGATTGAGTTGTCAAATGGAGAATGTATCCCGGTCAGCCGTAAGTATGTCAGTACGATAGAAGAATTGAAGAAGAAAGGGGAGTCGGTATGAGTGATTTTACTTATGAAAATGATGTGAGCACGATGTCCGTGACAAGAAGTCTGGCGATGTCATCTGCGCCGGCGGGCGGTCTTGTCTGTATCGGTGGAGCACAGATCGGAACGATGATCACATTGCTTTCGGACAAAACGGTTTATGTAGGAAGAGATGCGACAAGATGTCAGCATGTGATTACAGATGCAAAGGTAAGCCGGGTTCATTGCAGCTTTACCTATGTCGGAACGATCAATCAGTACCGTGTCGTGGATCAGTCGAAAAACGGAACATTTTTGGAAAGCGGGGAGCGCCTGGTAACAGGTCAGGAGTATTATCTGAAACCGATGACCAAATTGTATATAGCAAATGAAAACAATGTTTATCAATTAAGATGAAAAAACATATCATGCAAGGAGGAGATGCAAATGAGATTTTGTACATCATGTGGAACACAATTACAAGACGGCGCACAAGTGTGCCCGAATTGTGGACAAAGAGTAGTTGGAGTAAATCCGAATCCGATGGGCGGAGGCCAGCCTGGAATGGGTGGTCAACCTGGGATGAATGGTCAGCCTGGAATGGGAGTTCAACCGGGAATGTATGCAAGAACAAGGTCGAGAATTGACAATATTTTTTCGTCGTTGGTTTACGATAAGACGACGGGAAGTATAATGGAGTTTTCGCTGTGGTGTAGTGTTTGTCTGGGGGTGCTGCTGTTATTTTTGGCAACCATTTTGACCGGGGATAAGGAAGTTTTATCGAGATATACGGATGGCTTTCGCTTGCTGTGGCTCTTTACGATGCTGTTTTCCATCGGACTTGGAGTGACTATGGTATTTCGTAAACTCAAACCGATTATGTTGTTTGGTGCGGAGATTGTGCTGCAGCTGATTATGTTTATTACATATTATGCTACTGTAATGGGAAGATTTTCAGACCTTCCAAGAATGATGGATAGAAGAAAAATTGAGGTAGAGGGAACTGGAATCATCATTGCATTTTTTGTAATTACTTTATTGGTTGTAATAGGAATAATTGCATGCAGTAGTATTCATTTCTTTTCACAAATTAATTTAGGAAAAGTGACAGCTATTTTAAGTATGGTATATAGCGGATTATTATTTGTGTTGATGCTTTTATTATATTTCTGTCCGTATATCGAATACGATGATGAAAAGTATCGGTTGTTTGCGCGTGTAAGAGATTACGATATTCCAAGTGGATGGGGATTTACCGGCAGCTGTTTCTGGCTGGGAAGCATCGCATTCCTGCTTATCAGCGCAGCAATTACCGTATACACAGTGATGTTCTTTGGGGGAGTTATTGACAATCGTAAAAATAAAATTTATGTTTTGTCCGGCGGTGTATCAGGACCAAATTCTCAGAGAATGCCGGCGATTCAGTGCGTCCAGGGAAGTTATCCGGGACAGGTATTTAATCTGCAGAACGTAGAATTTTCTATGGGTTCCCAGCAGGGAGTAAATCTTGTGATTCCGGATACGCACGTCAGCCGAACACATTGCACGGTGCGCTTTAACTTTAGCAATGGAATGTATGAAGTAAGAGATCTGTCGACAAATGGAGTGTATCTGCTGAACGGAGTTCGTCTGCAAAAAGGGGTGTATACGCCACTTCAGCGTGGTACGATCTTCTGCCTGGGAAGTGTAAATCAGCAGTTCAGATTGCTGTAGAAAAGAGGAATTATGCGTTATTGTAAAAATTGTGGTGCCGCCGTGGACGATGCATATTCTTTCTGTGCAAACTGCGGAGCACCGATGACAAACAATAAAATAACGGCTTCAAATGCTAGAAATTTAAGCCGGTCCGGGATGGAAACTCCGCCAAAACGGTCCAAAGGCGCGGTAATTGCGGCCTGTGTTTCCAGTGGAGTAGTGGTCATTATTATGATCGCATTGGTAATATTTGTATTTTCTTCGGACAACCGCAGCAGGCGGCACTCTTCGAAGGACGACAAAGCCCAGGAGACAGAGGCGCCGGAGGTTAATGTGCCGGGAGAATTGAAATTTACGGCGCAATCCTATGAGATCGAAGTCAATCAGGAAACGGACATGTCAAAATATCTGACCTGTCAGGGGATTGATCCGGCCAATGTAGTGTGGTCGGCAAATTCCGATCAGGTTATCGTAGGGAGCAATGGCCGAGTTGTTATCAATGATTACAGCGTCAATAGTGTGCTCACGGCGACAGACAAAGACGATCCTTCAATTACGACGAATTGTGCTGTCGCGACGCGGTCTTCTCAGGATGATCTGGTATACCGTGTACAGGGATTAAATGGCGCTCACAAAGAAGATGTGACTTCGGATCAGGGCGTTGTCTCGGTTGCTTCGACGGCGGCAGATGATTATAATATCGATTTGACCCCGCAAAATAAGCAGCCGGCCAAGCGGAGCAAAAAATACAAATGGGATAGGAAATTATTTTATACATTGGAAGATGTTTCACAGGAAAGTGACAAGGATGGAAAAATTAATTCCTATCGGATTGAAAAGAAGCAGTTTAAAAATGCAAAAACCGGCAATCAGATGGAGTACGAGATTTACCATAATCCGGAAACGGATGTGCTCAATAAGATCGTAAGCATCGAACATATGGATAAGATTCTGGAAATCACGGAGTATTATTTTACGGATAAAGGTGCTGTCAATTTTGTATTTGTGCACAAGGATGTCAATTATGTTCCGGACTATGCACAGATTAGCAAAAAGGGTGAGCGGTATCTTTTTCATAAAGATACCCTGGTAAACTGGCGTGTGGTAGATGACAGCGGCGAGCACAATTATTGCTACGGAAATACCGAGAAGAAGGCACTTAGTGGACATGCGGGCATCAAAGAATATGCCAAATGCAGCAAAGAACGCCAGAATCGATTTGATGAAAAAGAGATACAGGTACTCAATGCCGCTTACAACACATTGAATAAAGTGACAAGTTCCGAAGGTGTCAGTTCCATCCGCGGTTATGTAAATGACCAGAATGGCGATGCGATGGATCAAGCATCGGTAAAATTGCAGTCGACAGATTCCGGCTCGGAAGTGTTTCAGGGAAACACGAACGAGGAAGGATATTATGAAATTTATGTTCCGGCGCGCAAAATGAGTTATGAAATTTCATTTGAAAAAGAGTCCTATATGCCGGAAACATTGTACCATATCGATTCGGACACAGACCAGATCGGAATCTATCAGGAGACGATTTCGATGGCACAGCAGAATGAAAATGAATACGATTGTTATTTATCTTTTTACGATGCGTTGAACCGTGATTCGGATGGCTATGGTATGGAACAATTGGAAAATGTAGATGTTAAGATCCGCAAAGGAGCTAATAATACTGATGGGGAAACAGTATACGAGATGGAGCATATCGATTATTCGTGTACGGTAAATCTGCAGCCGGGAATGTATACGATTGAGATGACCCGCAACCAATACATGATTACGTATTCTTCGATTTTTGTGTCGCCTGTGAGTGAGAATAATATTGATATTTATGCGACACCGGAATTGGGAAAAGATGAGTTCCGAATCGTCCTTACTTGGGGAGATACCCCGCGGGATCTGGATTCGCATCTCTTTGTGCCGGCATCCTCCGAAGAGGATTATCATATTTGCTATTATAAGATGTCAAACAGCGATTATTCGGCGGCTCTTGACGTTGATGATACCGATGGATACGGACCGGAAACGACTTCTATCTACAAGTTAAAACGCGGTCAGTATAAATTCTACGTGGCAGACTTTACCAATTGTTGCCAAAATCAGGAAGAGAGTTACGAGATGTCGAATTCCAATGCGACCGTGCGTGTGTATGGGAAAAAGGGATTGTTGCAGACATTCTTTGTACCGACCAATCGCCCGGGAGTGATCTGGGAAGTATTTGAAATTCGCGATGGCAATGTCATCCCGACTCAGCGTTATTATGATGCGATTGGAAACAAGACCTGGTGGTCCAGTGCAAAATAAGACGGACGATACCTATACAAGGAGGGAAAGAAATGAAAAAACAAATCATAGTGGCAGTTCTTGTGTGCGGTGCATGTTTTGCACTGTGCAGCTGCGGAAAGAACAAAGCTACGACGTTTACAACAGACGATATCGACACATTTGTTAATTCCGTAAATGGAAATAGCAGTTCGACGGATTCTTCCGATTCGGATAATTACGACGATGACAGTGATCTCTATGATTCGGATGGTTATGGGGATTATAATTCGGAGGATTCCTCGGCATGGGGGTTCTAAAAATAACAAAAAACAGGTTCTTTTTTACATATTTCAAAAACACCTGATTTTCTTGTTACAATAATGAAGAAAGAGGTGGAAAAAATGCAAAAAGGAACAGGGTTTTACAAGTTTGTGTCTGTTTGCTATTTCATATTAGCAGCTATATTTTCGGTGTGTTTTGCCGCCGCCGCATTAGCCTGGATTTTACTTATCATAGCATCTGGAATGCTGGAAGGCGGCATGACATTTGTGATAAATGGTGGATGTATTATGGTTCTTTCGATTCTGATGGGAATCCTAATGCTTCATATTCACGCCGGCTGCATTTTGTGGGATTTGGAAAAAAGAGATAAAGTGGTCTACACCTTCCATCAGATAACGGCGGTATTACTTACCTTTACCAAGTTATGTATCGGAATCGTGGGACAATATCTCTTATCCAAATATCTTTTTCTTTGGATATTGTATGACTTGTTTATGCTGGCAACATCGATTCTCGGCATTGTGGCATTTAGCAGGATCAAGAAAATTACAAATTTTGTAAAAACAGAAAGCGAAATGCTGCAGACGACCCGCGAAAAGGACGTAAAAGATAATGTTCTTGTCCGGCAGATCGAACAGGCATTGGATCAGAAAAATGAGATGCCGTTACCGCAGGGAAAAAGAATCGGACTTCTGGCAATTGAGGGTGATTATCGAGGAAATTTTTTCCCGATGTTTCCTTGTGAAAAGTTGGTTCTCGGCACGAGTTTACAAGCAAGTAACATTCTATTTCATGATCCGAAGATAAGCAGACAGCATTGCATGGTGGAATACATACCGGAACAAAAAATGTATTATATTACAGATTGTTCTACCAACGGAACATTTCTCAATGACGGCAGACGGATCCCGGAAAATACTCCGTATCCCTGCACTCCATTGACAAGATTTTACTTTGGAACGAACCGTCAGATGTTTGAATTGGTATGATAATAAATTAAAAAAATGGAGGATAAAGTTATGGAACAAAAAAAGACAATGAACTTATGGCAAATGATCGCACTTGTCGTATTGCTGGCAGGGGTTACGATTAGTATGTTTTTCCCTGTGTTAAATCCGACAGGGCAAAAGATGGTAAGCAGCTTTGAAAAGTTTGCAAATCGTTATGAAGAAGACGAAAACATAGGAAAATCTTGTAAAATTTATTTGAAGGAAATTGAGGATGACAGTAAGAGAGAAGATCGGGAAGTACAGTGTGATTCTTATCTGGATAATTTAGAAGCTGCTGACGAAAAGGACGATGGAGCATTATTATTTCCTGCAAATGGAATGGAGTTTTTGAGTAAAAGTTTTATCTTGAATGGCGGAATGGATAAAATCAATCAATATCAGGATGAAAAAGAAGACGATTTGTCGGATTATCAAAAGTCTGTTTTATCCATATATAATTCTTATAATAAGGCACGTATCGCGATGGGAATTGTTTATTTTACGCCATTGCTACTTATCATTTTGACAATATTAGCATATGCCTTAAAATGGAATAAGAATATTATGGCACTCGTAAATATGATTGCCTCTCTGATCGGAACATGTATTTCGGCGGCAATTTATTTTATGGCACCGAAAATGGTATCTGTGGAAGGCGATTCTATTAGCTCGATTATACACAAATTTATAAAGAGGGATTATTTTTTGGATTTAGGCTCAAAATATGAAGATTTTTCATCAGATCTTGCCTCTGCATTATGGAATGCACTTCGTGGAAATGGATTTCTGATTACAGCAGTAATTTTTCTCCTTGTTTTGGCAATGGCAATTATTACTATGGCAGTAGGAAATAGTCGGCAGGAAGTACAGTTTGAAGAGCAGAGACAGGATTATAAGCAAAATATAAATGGTTATAAGGAGCAGGGAAACCTTGGAGGATTTAACAATATTTCAGGTGCTGATATCCAGGGTGGCAACAATGGATTTGGTGGTTTCCAGGGTGCTGGAGGCTTCAATGGCACAATTTCAAATGAAAATAATGGATTTGGTTCAAGTCCGTTTGTAGTCGAAAAACAAAAAAAGAAAGAGTCAATTGTTCCACAGCCGCCGGTTCAGCAATTAGGTCGTGTACGATGCATTGAAGGAAATGCCAATGTACCGGGTTATAAGTTCCCGGAGGAAAATAAGATTATCGTAGGAGCGAATCCGACAAGATGTCAGATAGTAATCAATGGTGCGCCACATGTAAGTAATATTCACTGCAGTATCCGCTACAATGCACAGAAAAATACTTACATTGTAAAAGATCATTCGTCTAACGGAACCTTTGTCAATGGGGCAAGACTTCCGAAAGATCAGGCGATGGAGTATCCGGCAGGAACGATTTTGTCACTGGCGGATGGCAGCAATAAACTTCGTCTGGGAGATTGATAATACAATTTAATAATTCAAAAATAACATAATACAAGTTAGTTTTGACATTTTTTCCTCAAGCAGATCCTTCTTTGGTATGCTGGATACAGAAACAAAGTAGAAAGTTTATCAAAGGAGGATTCTATTATGAAAGCGAAAATTCAAAAAATAATGATGGTACTTGTAGTTATGTTTTTTTCCGTTTTAGGAATGCAGGTAAGCGCAAATGCCACAAGCATTGTGGATCTGCAGAATAAATTTCCAAACGGAGCATATTGGAATCATGTTGTCCGAAGTGGACACAGATATTCCGGCTATAACGATGTTGGTGGATGCAACAATCCGGACGGCTATACCTGGACGCCATGTAATACACATAACGGAAATGTAGGTGTCGGAGGGTATGATTGCAATTCCTTTAGCGGCGGTATGCAGTGTAATGGATTTGCAAAAAAACTGGGATATGATCTTTATGGCTCAACCTACACATCGTGGGGACGCGGTTCTATCGGAAATGCAAAATGCGGCGATGTCATTCATTATTATGGAGCAGGAGCAGATGCTTCCTATGGACATTGGGCGATGATCATTGGAAGAAACGGAACGACGATCACACTTGGAGAAGCCAATGCCGGTGGAAGATGCAAGATCAGCTGGGGACGTTCTATCAATACAACGAGCATGTCAAGTTATACGATTTATTCGGCACCTTGGACCGCAACTTACAATTCTGATACAGAGAAGCCAAGTATTGGCGATGTTCGTATTACAGACGTAAATAAAGATGGATATACGATTACTTGTACGGTTTCAGATAATGTCGGAGTGACAGCAGTAAAGTTTCCTTCCTGGTGTAATGATATACACACCGGTGACAACGCCGTATGGCTGGAGGGTTCTGTGAGTGGAAATACGGCATCCTGCAGAGTAAATATCAGTTCATTGAAGTCAGGTGCCCGTCAGGGAAATTATATGACGCACATTTACGCATACGACGCAGCCGGAAATTGGGGAAGTAAAGCAATCTCAGATAGTTGTGTTTACATCGATCGTACCGCACCGGTGATCAAAGATGTAGAGGTGACAGAGGTTGATAATACCGGTTATACCGTAACTTGTACTGCGACAGATGATAAAGGGATCAATCGTGTGCAGTTCCCGACATGGACAGAGAAAGACGGACAAGATGATCTGTGCCAAAACTGGCAGACAAATGCAGCAGTGAGTGGAACAAAAGATGGAGATACCTATACATTCCGAGTAAAAGATTCCGATCATAAGTACGAAAGAGGGATATATCACACACATATTTATGCATATGACAATGCAGGAAATGTCACGATGATAATTGCGGATGATGTGGAAGTAAAAAATGATTTAACAGGAGATAAGGCAATTATTTATAACGGACATACTTACGTAAGATATGAAGATATTATGACATGGGATGAAGCAAATGCTTTTTGTAAAAAACATCTGGGTTATCTTCTTGCTATTAATACCGAGGAAGAGCAAAAGATAATGGAAGAATTTATCGCAGATGGAAAACGTTATTCGTATCATATAGGCATAAATGACACAGAAAAAGAAGGAAGTTTTGTCTGGTCAAGTGGTGAAAAAGTAACATATACCAATTGGGAGCCAAATGAGCCAAATGATTACGGAGACGGAGAGGATTATGGTCAGATACGGAGAAAAAGCGGACAATGGAATGATAACAGTATCGCGGATCTTTCTTGCGGATTTGTCATGGAACTTCCGTTTGATGTAGAAAAGGTAAATAGTACCTTGCTTGGTGGTTTGAATCAGGTATTGGCAAAATGGCTGCATAAAGACGATTCTTTCGCAGAAGAAAGTAAACAGCCGGAAGAGACGCAAGCCAAAACACCGGAGACATCCGCGGCTCCGTCTCAGACACCTTCTTCGAAAGAATCGATTGATAAAATGGCAGATTCATCGGAGGAAGATGACGTAATTTCAGATGATATCGAGGATGACGATTTTGTATTTGCAAGAAAGATTACGATAAAAAATCATTCCGGATATTACAAGATAAAAAGGCTGAGATTGAAAGCGACAGTAGATAAAAAGGCATCCATCAAAAAGATAACGTGGTCGAGTAGTAATAAAAAATATGTGTCGGTAAATTCCAAAGGGAAGTTGACGATCAAAAAGGCAGGCATCGGAAAGACAGTAAGTATTACGGCAAAGGCGATGGATGGAAGCAGAGTGCAGAAAGTGCTCAAAGTAAAAGTGATTAAAAAAGCAGGAAAAAGATTTTTAATAAAATTAAAAAAATAGAAGGGAGCGAAAATTATGAATTTGACAAGATGCGCACAAGGACATATTTATGACAGTGAAAAATAATGGATACGCATAATGACTTTTGGACAAATCCGGATCCGGATGTACAGATTGAAGTAAAAACCTCCAGTGGCGCAGACATAAATTCCGGCACAGGAGTTTGCACTTGGAATGTATCACTTGAAGCGGATAAGGATTGTGAGCTGGAACTTTGCTACACAATTACTCATCCGTCAAAGCAAAATTATGAATGCATATGAATGATCTTAGATGAGATCATCATACATATAAATAAAAATCAGGAGGAAAAAAATATGAAACTAGCAAAAAAATTTGTAGCACACTTATTGATGATAGCGATGCTGCTATCATTAGGAGCAGGAGTGCAATTCAGAGACACAACAGTAAAGGCAGCAGGAGATTACCGGAGTTTAGCGCAGAATTTACCGCTGAATGGAACTTGGACAACAGACCAGTGGATTACAGAGAATAATACAGAACATTGGTACAAGTTTACAGTAGCAGATGGTGGAAAATTGACATTGAAATTTATGGGATATCTTCATTCTGCAAATGTTTTGTTAGCAACAGAGGATTTATCCAAAGAAATTATGAGCGGATATTATTGGGTAGATGGAACAGAGACATCTCCAGGGACAGTTACAGATGTTAAGGTGCTCAGTGCAGGAACATACTATCTGAAAATATCGCATCGCTCATCAACAGGAAAATATAGATTGTGTGCTACATATGAATCCTATGGGTTAACCAATCAAGGAGCAGATTCTTATGATTCACCTAAAATATTGCCACTTAATCAAATGGTAACAGGCGCAATGACAGCGACAGATGAGGAGGATTGGTATCGATTGAATGTTGGGGCAGCGGGAAATTATGTAATTGATATTTCGGCGTATATGAATAACATATACTTTACACTTTATAATCAGGATCTGTCTGATGAAATTGGAACAGCAAGTTATCCGAGTGGAACAGAAACTACTCCGGGTAAGGTAAAGAAAATTTATACGTTAAGTGCAGGGACCTATTACATTAAAATGGCGAAGAGTTCTGAAGGGAAGTACCTTCTTTCCTGGTCCGCGCTCACCCAGCAAAATTGTTCGCATAACTATGATTCTACTTATGTAGACGCAACATATTTGTCACAGGGATACCGTTTACATACTTGCAAAAACTGTGGTCATCAGTACAAAGATGAATTTTCAAGTAAAAAGGTATTGAATCAAGTGTCTTATCCATATGCATCAGCTGGCAAAAGAAAGATGACAGTTTCTTTCTGGAGCGTATCGGATGCAGATGGTTACCAGATTCGATATTCTACAAATAAGAAATTCAAAAAAGCTGTTAAACTTGTAAAAACAAAGTCTACGAGAAAAACAATTAAAAAACTGAAACGTAGAAAAAAATATTATGTTCAGATTCGAGCATATAAAAAAGTACAGGGTAAGACTGTTTACGGAAAATGGTCTGCAAAGAAAAGTGCAAAAATTAAATAATTAACTTCAAACAAATGTAAGCTCAGGTTGTTCTGGTTTCAGAGCAACCTGAAATTGCACATATTTGGGAAGGAGAATTCACATGAAAAGATATATACCTAAAATAATAGTAACTATATTATTGGTTGCATTATGTTTGCCGCTTAACATTGTGATAAGCAATGCTGCCTCAAAAGATGCAAAAAATGTTCGCTCGGCATACGCGTCCGTGCTTAAAAAGAAAAAATATTTGAATAATCAAGGAGATAGTTCCAAGCCATCTTTTGCTTAGGCAGATTTGAATAGAGACGGCGTCTCCGAATTGATTATAAGTTCAACAGATGACTTCCTTTCCAAGAAAGATTATTTTATGTATAAAAATGGGAAGGCAGTAAAGATAAAAACACCAAAATCTGATTCTTATCCTGTCTTTGGTACGTTGTATGAGATGCCATCCCGCGGAACATATGTTTTTTACAGAGGCGGTCCGGGATTTGATGGTGAGAATGGAACTTTGGTAATGCCATATATGTATTATGAGTACAAATTAAGCAAGGGAAAAATTAAATTGGTAAATGAGTTTGAGAAACGAGAAATTACCGACCGTAAAAATAGAAAAACAAATAAAATTACAAAAAATGGAAAGAAATGTTCGGAAAGAGAATTTAATAATGTGCAGAATTCCTTAGAAAATGAAATTGTTTTTGTGGCAAATACAAAAAGTAATCGCCAGATGAAAGGCGTTAATACGGTTATTAAAAAGAAAAAGTCGACCACAAAAGTGCCGGCTAAAACGTTAAAGGAAGTTTCACGTTTGATGAAAGGAAAATATGACTATTATGGTCAGCAGGGATTGTATAAAGTCCGCTATGCGAAATGGAAAAATGATCATTTTGTGTGGTATTGTGATGGCAAGAAATCAAATGATGATAAAGTCTATAAGATTAAGAAAGTAAATGCAAAAAAATATATTTTCTATTTTAAAAAACATGGGAAATACCGCTATGAAGCAGTGGTTAAAAATGGGAAGATTACGGAACTGACAAATTATTTGGCGTGGAAAGGAAATGATATTTCAACGTCGTCTTCTCTTGGATTGTTGGAAAATTAAATAGGATGAAAAAAGTTTAAATTGGTAGTTGACATATCTCAATTAATAGTGTATTATCATACACAAGCAAGTAAATAATTTGAGAGTCTAATATCTATCATTCTATTTTTCTTGCTTATCGAAACTTTTTACCCACATATTTTTAGAAAGCAAGAGAAGAAAGGGATGGTATTTATTGGCAAAAGGTAACTATTCAGGATCCAATGTATGGAAATCAATGAATCGTCGTGCTTGCACGTAAGAGACTTTGATTTCCATACATTGAGATCCTAATAGGGCTCCCCCTCCACATATGAGCATTTTTAGCCTTGTCAAAGGCGAGAAAAGAACACGAAGTGTTCGAAATGCGAATGTGGAGGAGGGGCGTCCTGAATAGTTACGGCACAAGATTTAACAGAAAAAAATCTTGTGGAAGCTCCGGAAGTGTTTGCTGACATCAGTAATGTCAATCTGTATGACGGTGAGCAGGTGATCCAGCCGGAAGATCTGGAATTGCTGCCACAGGAAATGCACTACAAGGGTAGCGAAGGGAAGCCTGCGAAAGTAATGGCAGATGTGCGGATGCGCTGGCGCAAAAATGGAACGATCATTGCGCTCATACAGATGGAGAACCAGTCGGAGATCAATAACATTATGCCGGTGCGGGATCTGGGTTACATTTTCAACAACTACAACGAACAGATCAAAGAGCATAAGAGGGAGAACGAACGCAATAGCAGACATTTTTACGGTAGAGAACTGGCAGATGGTGACCGTCTGCAGCCGGTTATTACATTTGTTATCTACTATGGCAAGGAAGAATGGACACGGCCGCTCAGCATCCTGGATATGCTGGATTTGGAGGAAGAAGAGAAAAAGAAGTTGCAGCCATTTCTCTTAAATCATAAGATTCATCTAATATCCTTGAGCAATCTGGATGAAAACGAGATAGAAAAGTACAAGTCGGATTTCTGGCATGTGATCAAGTTTTTAACGCTGCGTGGTCATGGCAAAACCCGTAAGTATCTGGAAGAAGAAAGCAGCAGGAGAACGGTGAAACATCCGGAAGAAGTAAGTGATGTGCTATATGCACTTAGCAAGGATAAACGTTTTCTGGAAACAGATTTAACCCCAAAAGGAAAGGAGGAATCGCAGATGGGACCGATTTCAGACGTGTTAGATGAGATAGAGGCGATAGGGTTTGAGAAAGGTGTTGAACAAGGCATTGAGCGTGGCGTTGAGCAGGGATGTCAACGCGTTAATCATTTACATGCAGCACTGATCAAGGACAATCGTACGGCAGAACTTTTTCAATCAACACAGGATCCTGAACTTCAGGAAAAGTTGATGGAAGAGTACGGGATTAAATAGTATTGTAAACTGTTGGTGAAATTATGTGGGAAAAGTTTTTAATAGGGTGAGAATTATGGTATAGAGCAGGCATTAACCTGCTCTATTTTCATCTACCCTCTTTATCATTCCACAGGCAATTTTTTCGCCTGAATTTCCGGATGGCCGGGTATGAAAATCGTCTGGATCAGAATGTACGATGACAGTGTGGCCAATGACATCGGATACTGTAAATTGTGGTGTAATTGTGGCGAACCATGCCCTGCCGTTATTTACGAAAAGAGGTGGCAGATCACCGGCGTGCATGGGGTGCGGGCAATTATACGCTGGCCGCAGGAAGCAACTTGCTGAATCATACATAGGAAAACCTCACATAGTGTAATGAAAATGTTCTTTTATACTAATATGTAAGAAAGTGAAAAATGTTCAATTAATGGTTGACAACGTAAACCAACAGTGTTATGATGGGTTTACAAAGTAAACCGAAAAGGAGGATGAAAATGATCACAAGCAAGGAATGGTACATCATGCAGGTGTTATGGGAAAATGGTGCCTGTAGTTTGATGGAAATTGTGGCTCAGATGGAAAGAAAGACAAAATGGAGCAAAAGTACCTGTGCGACAATGCTGCGACGAATGACAGAAAAAGGGGTGATTGGGTATGAGATGAAGGGGAAAACGAAGTATTTTTATCCTATCGTTCAGAAGGATGAGGTGATTATGCCGGAGACAAAAAGTTTTTTGGGGCGTATCTATGATGGTAGTATTGGAGCGATGATGAGCACACTTGTGAAGCAGGGGGATTTGAGCGAGAAAGATATTGATGAATTAGAAGAAATATTAAAAAATGCACGTGAGAATGCAGAAAAGAAGGGGTGATCGTATGCGGGAAATAATGATTTCATCGACGGTTATGATTTTGCTGGTTATGCTGTTTCGTGTTATTTTTCGAGGGAAAGTCAGACATTGCTTGATATATGCCATGTGGCTTTTTGTGGCATTGCGTCTGCTTGTACCGGTAAATATTGGAACCTTTTCTTTTGGTGTGTCGGGAATGATGAATCAGGTTCAAAATCATACAGAAAATACAAAGGAAATAGAAACTGACAAAATGCAGGAAGGCTCGTTAAATACGCTTGTTCTGCATAAAAATACAACTACAAATAGCAAGATGACAGTACCGGAAGAAAAGGAGACTCCGGCGCAGATTTCTGCGCAGGAAAAACTGCAGGAAGCGTGGAAGGCGTATAAAGATAAAATTTGGCTTGCTGGTACATGTAGTATTCTTTTAGTGGTTTTGGCAGCAAATATTTTTTATGTACATAAACTGAAAAAGAATAGAAAATCTTTTGATAAATTTCGAGAGGGAAAACTGCCGGTATATGTAACGGAAAATGTGCAGGTGCCATGCTTGTACGGGGTGTTTAAAACAGCAATTTACCTTCCGGCGCAGAGACTGGATCAGCTTACGGAAGAACAGGTGAAATGGATCATTTGCCATGAAGAGTGTCATTACCGGCAGGGAGATCATATCTGGTCATTGCTGCGAATCCTGTTGACGGCGGTGTATTGGTTCCATCCGCTCGTGTGGGCGGCGGCTTATTTGTCAAAAAAAGATGCGGAAATTTCCTGTGACGAAAAAGTGTTAGCAAACTCGAATATGACGCAGAAAATAGCTTATGGGAAGACGTTGATCTGCGTCGCATCCCGAGACCGGAAGTTGTCTGTTTTTTATCCGACGACTGCGGTAGTGGGGACAAAAAAGGAATTGAAAAATAGAATGCGAAAAATTGTGGAAGAAAATAAATACAAAAGAAAAGCAAAAGTGGTATTGGCTGTTATTATGGTGACGAGTGTAGTATTTACCTTTAGTGGATGTGGAAATGTGACACAAAAAGATGCACAAAATTCATCGGCCACATCGGATAAAATAGAAAAATTGCAAACGACAAAAAACGACAATTCGAAAGCGGCGGAGCAGGAAAAAGATACGATAAAAGATGATACAAAATGGAATGAAAAATTTACAGATTTTTTGAAAGAAAATCAAAAGAAATACAAATTATTTTCTGTAGTGACGGTCGGTGAAAAGAGAGAGCCGGTGCTCCTTGTGTCGAAAAAACAATACGCAAGCGATGTGTTAGACGGACTTTCCGGCAAGATACGAACAGACGTTACCGGAACAAGTGAACCGATGAAGATTAAGACGGGAGCGGATGTATATGTTTTGCAGGGCGATGAAGTGAAGAAAATAGATTCTATTTCGTGTTCGAGCAGCGGCGAGTGGATTCATGTGAATGAGGGAAAAGTGTATGTGGATACACATCATAGTTTGACCGGGTTCGAATGGAATGATGGAAAGTGGACTTCGAACGAGATCGCACAAAAAATGGACAAGGACTACGAGAATTATGATACCGAATTTGCGAAGCAGTTCTTCTGGAATTTTGAGGTTGCGGACAGTGTAATATTCTGGAATAATACGAGTAAAAATAGAAAGAAAATAGAAACCGATTCGTATGGATCCGATTCGGTATTTCGTGTGCGGCTGGTAGATGGCGGTGTTAATTTTGAAAATCAGGCTGGCAGAGGTATTGTCCGTGACCTGAAAAAGACGGAGCAAACGGTCTTTGTATGTGATACCAGTGCGATTTATAAAAAAGAAAATAAACCGGTTATTTGGTTCAATTGTGTTAATGACAAGAAGGAACAAAGGATTTGGAGTGCGTCGCCTAGTGTATGGGATCAGTCCAAATGGGAGCAGTATTATACAGTTGAGGGAAAAAAGAAAGAATCGACGATGCTGCGTCTGCGTCCGGCGACATTTTCCGGAAAAGGCAAAGCCGGGTATGAATGGCAGCAATTTTATCTGACAAAAGATGGAAAAGAACATGTGACGGACGAAGACAGCATAATCTATGATCCGGATGCGGTGACGCAGGAAGACGTGGATAACATGGGGGCGTTCATTGATCATTTGTGGAAGAATCGTCTGGAGAAAGCGGAGTGCCTGATCAGTACGTATGAATATTTGGATATGTATAGTGGTTACGGCGATATTATGCATGAGAAATTATTGGCGGAAAAAGAAAAAATGAAGTAACTATTCAGGCCCCCTCTCTCTCATTCGCATTTCGAACACTTCGTGTTCTTTCCCGCCTTTGACAAGGCTAAAAATGCTCATATGTGGAGAGGGGAGCCCTATTAGGATCCTAATGTATGAAAATCAAAGTCTCTTACGTGCAAGCACGACGATTCGTTGATTTTCATACATTGATCCTGAATAGTTACAATAATTTTCAAATTATTTATCTTCCGGTGTATGCCATACCCAGTCACGTACTTCCGGAAGATCGATACCTTCTTCGTGGATGTACTGTTTGTGAGCTACGAGCATATCGTTCATCTTCTGGATCAAGAAGGAACCTTTGTTTCCAAGCTGTGGAAGATTCTCGATGACAGATTTTGTCAAGTTGAAACGGTCGATCTTGTTCTGAACTCTCATGTCGAATGGAGTTGTGATCGTACCCTCTTCCTGATATCCAAATACATGAAGATTACGGTTTGTTCTATAGTATGTCAACTCATGAATCAAAGTTGGGTATCCATGGAATGCGAAGATGATTGGTTTATCTTTTGTGAAGATAGCATCATATTCAGCATCTGTCAATCCGTGAGGATGTTTGGAGTTGGATTCCAGCTTCATAAGGTCAACTACGTTTACGAAACGGATTTTGAGGTCAGGAATGTTGTCACGAAGGATTGTAACAGCAGCCAAAGCCTCTTTTGTAGGTGTATCACCGCAGCATGCAAGAACTACATCCGGCTCTTCGCCCTGATCGTTACTTGCCCATTCCCAGATACCGATACCCTGAGAACAATGTTTTACAGCCTGATCCATTGTCAACCACTGATGACTTGGATGTTTGGATGCTACGATTACGTTTACATAGTTCTTACTTCTGATACAGTGATCGAAGCAGGAAAGCAGACAGTTAGCGTCTGGTGGCAGATACATACGAACAACATCTGCTTTTTTGTTAGCGATGTGATCGAGGAATCCAGGATCCTGATGTGTAAATCCGTTGTGGTCCTGCTGCCATACGTTGGATGTAAGAAGAAGGTTCAAAGAAGCGATCTTCTGTCTCCATGGAAGTTCGGATGTAACTTTCAGCCATTTTGCATGCTGAGCAGCCATAGAGTCTACTACACGGATAAATGCTTCGTAAGAAGCGAAGAATCCATGACGACCTGTCAAGAGATATCCCTCTAACCATCCTTCGCACATATGCTCACTCAGGTAAGAGTCCATGATACGTCCATCGTTTGCAAGTTTATCATCATCATCGTATTTTTCAGCCATGAAGTCACGGTTTGTAGCTTCAAATGCATGATACAGACGGTTAGACATCGTCTCGTCCGGCCCGAAAATACGGAAGTTCTTTGTCTCTTCGTTCAATTTGAAGATATCACGTACAAATGCACCAAGTTCGATCATATCCTGTTTTTCAACAGCGCCCGGTTTTGGTACATCTACACCATACTCACGGAAGTCTGGGAGACGAAGATCTCTAAGCAAAAGACCACCGTTTGCATGTGGGTTTGCACTGATACGTGCATCACCAACTGGTGCAAGTGCTTTCAATTCTGGGATCAGCTGAGCATTCTCATCGAAAAGCTCTTCCGGTTTGTAACTGAGCAACCATTCTTTCAACTGTTCCAAATGTTCCGGTTTCTCCATTGTGATAGGCACCTGGTGAGCACGGAAAGAATCTTCGATCTTATTTCCGTCATCATCAAATTTAGGACCTGTCCATCCCTTAGGAGTACGAAGAACGATCATTGGCCAGATTGGGCGCTCTGTGTTACCATTTTCACGAGCATCTTTCTGGATTGCTTTAATCTTTTCTATTGCTGTATCAAGAGCTTCTGCCATCTTGCGGTGCATGTTCATGATATAGTTGGCATCATCTTTGTTGTCTTCTACAAAGATTGGTTCCCATCCGCATCCCTTAAAGAAGTCTTCTACTTCTTCATGAGAAATACGAGCAAATACAGTAGGGTTGCTGATCTTGTATCCGTTTAAGTGAAGGATTGGAAGAACCGCACCATCCGTAACTGGATTCAAGAATTTATTACAATGCCAAGCTGTAGCAAGTGGACCTGTCTCAGCTTCACCATCACCTACGATAGTAGCTGTGATCAGACCCGGATTATCAAATACAGAACCGAATGCATGAGCGATGGAGTAACCAAGCTCACCACCTTCGTTGATAGAACCAGGAGTCTCAGGTGCTACGTGGCTGGAAATACCACCTGGGAAAGAGAACTGTTTGCAGAGTCTCTTCATACCTTCAATATCTTCACTTACGTTTGGATAAATCTCACTGTAGTGTCCTTCCAAATAGGAGTTTGCTACGAAGAAGTTTCCACCGTGACCAGGACCGGAAATTAATACCATATCCAAATCATATTTTTTGATAGCTCTGTTTAAATGCGTATAAACAAAGTTCTGTCCTGGAACTGTACCCCAGTGACCTACGATTTTTTTCTTTACCTGATCTCTTGTAAGAGGCTCACGTAAAAGAGGGTTGTCAAGCATGTAAAGCTGAGCTGCTGCTAAATAGTTTGCTGCACGCCAATAAGCATTCATTTTTTCCAAATACTCATCAGTCAATGGCAGCTTTTCTGGACAATCATTCATGTTTGCCATTTTCATTTTGCTCCTTCCAAATTCTGTTTTTATTCGATCTGCGCTCTTTGTATGAGTTATGTAACACTTGAAAAAAGGCAGTTTCGATAGCTTTTTGAGTAGAAAAACCGCAATGGTCTTTCACTACACCGCTTTCCATTATACCATATAATTCGTTTTCAGCAAGTTTTTTTTTAAAATTTTATCAAAATTATTGTAAAATGCACAAATTTTGTCGTCTTTTTGAAAATAATTGTGCATTTTAGCTAATTCAATTCATCTAACGCCGATAACGTCTGCATATAATACCCTGCCGGAAGCACAAACATAAGCAGGATAAACGCCGCAAATGCCAGCATAAACAATATATATACGATCCAGGCAGCCGCATTTTGCGCTTTTTGCAAATGAAGTCCGAAAAATCCTTTGCGCTGAAGAAGCCACACACTGAAGCAAAGCAGGATCGCCGCAAAGCTGATAACCGCTCCGGACACACGTCCTTTTGCCTGATAATGAAGAGAAATCTCATTGGTGCCCTCTTTCACGGGAATCGTCATCATTCCGCCGATCGAAGTCAGTTTTTCCGACACATCCTCTCCGTTTACTTTACATTTCCAATTTTCGTCATACGGAACCGGAACAAATACCGATCCGGCTTTGGCATCTTTCACCGCAAAAGACGCACCGCTGTTTTTCTGCTTCAGATCCGTCACTTGCATTCCCTGGTTTTTCAACGTATCTGCGGTCTGTTCCAGCAAAGCATAATCCAACATTCCCAGATGCAGATCCGTTACGGCTGCATTTGTCGCAAACTGAACCGTGACTGTTTCATTTTTAAATGCGCCGAGGCAGACCAGTCCGTTACAGAAATCGCTTGGATACTGTTCATTTTCATAGTAATACGAAGCCGGAATTTTAACCGGTGTACCATTGACATAAATTGTCACCGGGTTTTCTCCCGTATTCGTTCCATAAAAGTACAATACCTGCGTATTTTCTCCGACCGCCAATGTCGCTGTTCCATTTTGAATCTGCCCGCTGATATCTGTGATCAACGGCTGTTCCTCTCCGGAGACAGCGCGGAACAGATCATTTTGTGTCGCAAATTTATCATAAGAAGCCTCCAACGACTCAACATTGCTCTGAACAGCAAACGGAAATTGAAGTTTCATTTTGTACAATGACAGTGAATCATCTTTTCCCCCATCCACATCCTTTACCTTGTCATAAAGAAGCGGTGGAAGTTCTCTCTCGCTAAAAGCATCCCGAATCTGAAATAAACTGTCGCTAAATACGGTTCCACCGGTGTCCAGCAGCTGCGTCCAGTTAATCGTATACCCAAGGGCGGAATACATCGGCTGCAGATTTGGATTCAACACATGCCAGTAATTGGAAATCGCCTGTCTTCCCAGAACAATCGAATATTGGATATGGTCCACTTTATAATCCATATTTTTAATGCGTTCAAACGGCTCTGTTTCGGTATCAAGACTGTTTGACAAAGAATTCGCCGCTTCCAAATACTGCGCATCGTAAACCGTAACATTATCTTTATTTGGGGCAAAACTGATCAGGGATGTTCCAATCAGCTCCGCACACAAAAGCAGGACAATGACCGGTTTTCCTTTTTTCACTTTGAAAAAGACGATGTACGCGATCAGAAAAACAATTTCCAATGCCACACATAAAAAGCCGTCTTTTAATGTTTCATAATCGGGATTTGCGCAGTAAGACGCATACTGGTTTTTCCATACCAAGGTCATGATGATGGTCGTCATCAAAGCAGCGGCAGCCAGCAAAATCCCCTTCTTCTGCCGAACTTTTTTAACCGCTTGAATCTTGCTCTTTTCATAATTATCCGCGAGCAGGCAGACGGCAAAATCAACGAGGGAAAATGTAATCACAAAAATAAACCTTACCGGCCAGCAGGCGCGGCTTCCCCCATGCCACAAAAGCTCCGTCCCCGGCACGATGACAGAAACTGCCAGCAGAATCACACGAAGGATCTGTGCTCTGTAACGTTTCCACTTCTCTTTCGCTGCTCCTTTTCCGGTAACGAGAAGAAATAGAATCGCCGCCAGCGGAAGAGCCATATTGACCACCAGCCGCTGCACATCTTTCCATTCCGTTTCGCTCCAGGTCGCCTTAACCGCCGTCTGATACGTTTGCAAAAACCCGCCGGTCTGCGTTCTTGATGTATTGGAAATGCCATTTAATGCCGGGATCGTAATGACCGCACTCAAAAGACAGCCCGCTACAACCGCCACAAACAACCGAAGAACGGTCTCTTTTTGATCCGAACGTTTTCCTTCCGATGCCAAAAAGATACGAAGTCCACTTGTAAAAAATAGGAAAATGCAGAGAATCGCCCCGGTATACACATTGCTGATCATTGCCCATGCAAGCACTATGATAAAAAAGCGGCTTTTCTTTTTCTCCATCAACTGGTCAAGACCGATCATTAAGAGCGGCAGGAAAAAGGCCGCATCCATAACGAGCATGATTTGGAAATGAACCAGACTGGCTGCCCCAAAAGCGTACAATACGCTTCCCAAAATCGGAACGATGGACGGAATCTTATATTTGCGAAGATAAAAATACATCGCAAAAGCAAGGCCGATCATTTTCAATAAGATAAAGATATTGGCATAATAATACAATGCCCCACGCGGGCACAAATACAACAGTAAATTCAGCGGGCACAATATAGAACTCAGTGATGCTGCCCCGGAAATATCCATTCCCAATGCGGAATTCCACGTAAAAAACGGACTTGCTTTTCCATGCAGCACATCCCACATATAGTACATTCCATTGGGAATCGTCTGCTGCACCATATCCCCTCGCGCGATCGAATGCTCTCCAAAAGGAAAAATCCCGTTTGCCGCGTAAGCAAGCAGAACGACCACACTGATCACAGCTGCAATGATCCCAAGATCCTTTGCCGTCGCTGCCATCTGTTTTTTATCTTTCTTCTGAACCCAAGTTTTCCAATGACTCATAAGTTCCTCCTTTTCCCTTTTCCAAAAGTTCATACAACGGTTTCCGTACTTTCTTTCTGGTAATTTCTACCAGCCCTAATGCTGTCATATCAATGACTTTTGCCGGCACACGGTCTTTTCCCATCTCCTGTTCCAGCAATTTCAGCAATTCCTCGACATGGGCGCTTTCTTCCATATCAATGAAATCGATCAAAATGATCCCGGACAGATTGCGAAGCCGCATCTGCCTCGCTGCCTCGACCGCCGCTTCTTTGTTGAGTTTAAAAAAGGTATGTTCTTTGTTCCGTTTTCCCTGAACCGCCTTTTCCGTATTGACATCAATCACCGTCAATGCTTCCGTCGGCTCAATGACAAGAGAACCACCGCTTTTTAACCAAACATGCTTTTTGAAACATTTTTCCAATTTGGAAGAAATTCCCAGTAATTTATCCAAAGGGTAATTGTCTTCGTAGAAGCAGATCGTTTCTTCCTTCAGCTGCGGATCCTTTTTTAACTCCTCAAAAATGCCTTTTTGATCGGTTATAATGCGGTCAAAATAATGGTTTCCGCTTGCTTTGATGTATTTCACCAATTCCCGCTCGGCACCATATAATTTTGAAAAGCACGTGCGGTGAGGTGCCTTTTTGCGAAGTTCCCGCATCTGTTCCAACAAGGCATGACATTCTTTTATAATCGCATCATCGCTTGCATTTTGACACGTCGTCCGCAGGATCATTCCATATTCTTCTCCGGCAAACTGCGAAAGAATACGTTCCATCCTCTCCCGCTGCGAAGAATCGTTTATTTTTTTTGAAATATTTTTTGTCGTAATATCGGTCGTAATAACCGCATACATCCCTGCCAGTTCCAGTTTCCGCGAACAGACCGGCTGTTTGCTTTTCACCGCCGGCTTTATGATCTGAACCGGAAATTCCATTCCCTGCATAACCTCAGAAAATTCTTCTTTCTTTAACGGCAGATAACACATATTGTTTTTGGTCACTTCCAAAAACGCCGCCTGAATATTCGGAACCACATTTTTTACTTTGGCAAGATAAATGTCGCCGGTTGCGATCGTCTGCTCTGCCTCTGTCGGTTCCACGATAATGTCATACAGTTCGTTTCCCTGAAAAACAGCGGACAAAAGATGATTTTTGTAAGGAATTACAGCAAGTTGTCTCTCTATCATTCGGAAGCGGCTCCTTCCTCATCCATAAAATACATCTGAAGTCTGTGAATCTGGTAGGAATACGGTCGAAACTGCGCCTGTACATAGTGCTCAAATGCCTGCAGAACGTGTTCCGGTTTGATGTTGATCGAACTACCGGAAGTCAGCTGTAAAAACAGGCAGTCTTCACTGTCGAATTCATTGTGAAGTTCCGGAAGTGCCTCGCCCGTCTTTTCTTCAAATGTTTCACGGGTAAATGCGTACTGCTGAATATACGGTTTGATATCCATCTCTTTTTCGCTCTTTTTTGTCTTTTTTAAAATAATGATCTGCGGCTGCTGCATAAATGCTTCAAACATTTCCGGCAACGAAAATTCACCGGCAGCGCCGCCTTCTTTGCTTTCCATATTCTGCCAGAAACAGTCTTCTTTTTTCACCGTGATCATATAATCACAGGCGTGCAATAATGCCATCGAAGTCTTTGATTTATCCGGAAGAACTTTCATTTCTGTCACAAACAATTCGTCTGTCATACATGTATTTAAGTAGTTTACAACTTCGTTCGGATCTTCCGAAGGAAGGGATACAAATTCAATATCAATATATTCTCCGTCGCTCGTCAATCCGACACTTAACGGAGAAGCAAAACTCATGATCTGATGTGGGTTAAACCCCTGTGAATAAGCCACATCCATCTTCGCTCGCCGAAGTGCTTTCTGGAAAAAACGCATACAGTCGAGGTGTCCGATAAATTTGATCGAACCGGTTTTTGTAAAACGAAATCTTGTTTTCATGCCTGCCTCCATTCCATGCAGACACCTGAACCAAATTTGGCGGCTCCACATCCACTACATTTTGCCCGGCAATTCGGGGTCACTTTTTCCTGCAGGGAATTTTCATATTCGCGATACAGGAAATTCTTGGAAACTCCAATGTCAATAAAATCCCACGGGAAAATTTCATCTTTGCCGCGCTCCCGGTAATTATAAAAATAGCGCGAAACACCATTTTCATCCATTACCTGTTCCCATACATCTTCTTTAAAATAATCCGTCCACGCGTCAAAAATACAGCCTCTGCGATACGCATCTTCGATCACTTTACACAGTTTGCGGTCTCCTCTGGCAAAGATTCCCTCTAACTCGGAAGTAACCGCATCGTGACATTGATAACGGATCGAGCGCTGGTTTAACTGCTCTTTCACTTTTCCAAGCAGAAAACGCCGCTTCGACTCAAACTGTTCTGCCGTATTCATCGGCGACCATTGGAATGGCGTAAATGGTTTCGGTACAAAAAAGGACGAACTTGCCACGATCTCCGGCCGTCCATGACGTTCTTCTTTGGGCAGTTCAAAATATTTGGCAGCAATTTTATCCGCCAATACCGCGATCTGCTCGATATCGTCTTCCCGCTCGCCCGGGAGACCAAGCATAAAGTACAATTTTACACGGTTCCAGCCGCCCTGAAATGCCTCCCATGCTCCCGACAAGATTACTTCTTCGGTAAGACCTTTATTGATCACATTACGCATTCGCTGGGATCCTGCCTCCGGCGCAAACGTCAGACTGCTCTTTTTGACATCCTGCACTTTACTCATGACATCGAGCGAAAAGGCATCGATTCGCAGTGACGGCAGCGAAATATTGATCTTTCGCTCATCACATTCATCAATCAGAAAATACACCAATTCCGATAATTCTTTATAGTCACTGGAGCTCAATGAACTCAGTGTGATTTCCTCATATCCGGTATTATCGAGCATCGTAACTGCCATTTTCTTCAGATAATCAATGTCTCTCGGACGGATCGGACGATAGATCATCCCCGCCTGGCAAAAACGGCATCCGCGGATACATCCCCGTTGTATCTCCAGCACAACGCGGTCCTGCGTCGCCTTGATATAAGGAACCAATGGCTTCTCCGGATAATACGTATGAGTCAGATCATTGACGACCTGTTTTTTCACCTTTTCCGGCGCCGTTTCGCAGTTTGGCACCATGGCATGGATCGTTCCATCCTGATTATATGTAACATCGTACAAAGATGGCACATAGATTCCATCCACCGTCGCCGCAATCTCCAAAAATTCCCGTCTTGATTTTCCTGATTTTTTCCATTCTTTATATTTATCCAAAAGTTCACGGTACGATGTCTCGCCCTCACCGATATAAACCAGATCAAAAAAGTCTGCGATCGGTTCCGGATTATACGTACAAGGTCCTCCGCAGACGACAAACGGATCTTCCATCGTGCGGTCTTTCGTATACAGCGGAATCCCGGACAGATCTAAGACTTGCAAAATATTGGTATAACACATTTCATACTGCAGTGTGATCCCTAGAAAGTCAAACTCTTTGATTGGCTGCTGGCTCTCAAGCGCAAACAACGGAATGTGCTTTTCCCGCATAATCTTGTCAAGATCCGGCCACGGAGAATAGACTCTCTCGCAATACGTGTCTTCCCACTGATTAAACATATCATATAATATCTGGATCCCCAGATGCGACATTCCAATCTCGTACACATCCGGGAAACACATGCAAAACCGGACATCTACCGATGCCGGGTCTTTTTTTACCATATTAATTTCATTTCCTGTATATCTGGCAGGTTTTTCTACACTCATCAGAATTTCATCCGAAAGTGCCAAAAAACGTCTGTTTTTCAAAGCCATAATGATATCTGCTCCTGTTCTTAATGTTCGTCACTTTTTCATTATAACATTCTTGAAAATTCTCTACAAGAATAAATTGCTTTTTTTTGCCTGCTATGCTAAAATTATGTCTAGAATTATGCTTTAAGAAAGGAGCTTATTTATGTGGTGTCCAAAATGTAGAAATGAATATATTAATGGAGTTACTACTTGTGTAGACTGCGGTTGTGATCTGGTCGAGGAACTTCCGGAAGAAATCGATGAAAATGAACCGGTTGCCATCGGCTCTCTCGCCAAAGAAGAAACAGCTGCTAAACTTGTCAGTTACTTAAACCGCGCGGGACTGCTCAGTTGTGCTGTACGTCCACAGCTGGAAAATGAAGAGGGTGAAATCCCTGCCTACGATATTATCGTCGCCGGAAAAGAATTGGTTTATATCCATCAGCTCTTTGATGGTCTGACCGAAGACGCTGATGACGACGAGAATCCGGATCTGGAACTTCTGCTTCCGAAATTCGAAGAAAAATATGCTGAAATTCAGGATGAGGAAGCAAATAAACTTCTCTCTGACCTTCGTACGGAAGCCAGTACCGTTTATGTCAATAAAAAAGATACCTATTCGGATTTTAAATTCAGCGGAATCAGTTTTATCGTGTTTGCTGTCCTTGGTTATCTTTTTGCACTCTTAAACGGTTTGGGTGTGTTGACAATATTTAACACATTTTCTGTTGTCGTTTTAACGATTGTATTTACCATTTTTATGATTATCGGAATTTCTTCGATCCATAAAGCAAACACTATCAAAACGCTTGTTTCGGAAGAAGAAAATGTACTCGAAGACGTTGAAAATTACATCGCAGAACATTTTACCGATGACTATTTTGCTTCTCTTCCATCGGATGCAAGCCTGAGTGACGAGGAAAATTTCCTGATGATCACAGACCGGTTAAAAGTCGAATTGACCGAAGCATTTCCATTGTTCAGCCGTGGATACATCGATCAGCTGGTGGATGATCGCTACGGCGAATATTTAGATTCTAAGGAAAGCGAAGAACCGGAAGAAACAAGCGAAGACGAAAATGTAGAAGAATAAAATCAAAGGGTTGTCCAAAACGGGCAACCCTTTGATTTTATTCTATGAAATAACTTTTTTTGTCTGCCATTTTCCCGATAAATAACGGATGACAAAGAACAGGGATCGCACACCCCAGTCAATAAACATGCCATACCATACTCCCAAAATCCCAAGATTACATACCACGGCAAGAAAATAACTGCAAAGTACGCGGAACATCCACATGGACAAAATTCCGGTAAGCATCGTATATTTGACGTCTCCCGCCGCCCGCAATGCATTTGGCAGGGTAAAACTGAGCGGCCAGATAAAGACGGCGACGGAACTGAACCAGCGAAGCACCTCTACCGCCATATCGGTTGCCTCTTTCGACAGTGAAAACACACCAACCACCTGCGGAGCAAAGACAAACAATAAGGCGTTCATAATCCAGTCGCCGGCATACGCAAGCACCATCAATTTCTTTGTATATTTTTTCGCCTGCTCTATTTCTCCGGCTCCCAGACAATTTCCGACAACCGTGATCAGGGCAAGGCCCATCGACATCCCCGGAATATTCGGAAATTCAATCACCGAATAACTGACCGAGTTTGCCGCGATCGCCGCCGTTCCAAATTTCGTGATCATGCTTACTACCATCAGTTTTCCCACTTGAAACATACTATTTTCGATTCCACTGGGAATTCCAATCCGCAAAATTCTCGTTATCATTTTTCGGTTCGGCAGCAGTTCCCGCAATCGTTTCAGCTGCAATGGATTGTATGGTTTTGTCACCAAAATGACCATGCATATTCCACACACAATGCGGCTGACCAATGTAGCAAGTGCCACACCAAGCACGCCGTATCCCATCATAACAAGCACGGCATTTAGCACAATATTGATTGCATTCATAAGCACACTAAGAATCATACTGACTTTGCTGTTTCCGACACTTCGAAAAATGGCCGCACCGGCATTATACACACCAAGGAACGGATAAGATAACGCCGTCACAAACATATAAATCCATGCACTGTGCATTACCGTCTCTTCCACTTTTCCAAAAATTGCCGGCAGCATCCGGTGTCCAAATACGGCACAGATCAACGCAGCCACCACCGAAAACACAAGAAGCACGGTTTCCAGCTGTGCCGCTGCAAATGTCGCCTCTTCGGTATCTTTCCGTCCATTGTATTGACTACAGACGACGGCTCCTCCGGTCGCCAGCGCTGCCATCACCTGTATGATAAGCAGATTGATATTGGTCGTCAATGCCACACCCGACACAGCGGCTTCTCCGGCTTTCGACACCATCAGCGTATCGACCATTCCTACCATAACATTCAAAAACTGCTCAAACATCAGCGGCAGGATCAATGCCTTTAATTGTTTTCTATTGTAAATCAACTCCGGGTCACGACCTCTCCTTTTTGAATCAAATAGGAAAGAAAGGCATCGCACGCCTCGTCCACATCGCGGTAAGTCCGTTCAAAATCCCCGGTATACCACGGATCCGCAATACTTCTTTCCTCCCCGGCAAAAGACAAAAATTTGTAAATCTTTTTGTCTTTGTCTTCGCCAAAGACGCGTTTCATATTGCGGATGTTCATGTCGTCCATCCCGATCAAATAGTCATATTCGTCATAATCTTTCTTACGGATCTGTCTCGCCCGCTTGCCATAACAGCTGATGCCAAGCCTCGACAGAATCTGCTGTGTGCCATGATGTGGCATATTTCCAATTTCTTCCGTACTGGTTGCTGCAGATTCGATATGAAACTGCTCTCCCAGTCCCAGTTTTTGAACTTTGTCACGGAAAATAAATTCGCACATAGGGGAGCGACAGATATTGCCGTGGCAGACAAAAAGCACACGAATGCTCATAATTTACCTCCTTAAATGCCGTGAATTGCCGTGTTTTTGGGACTTTTGCGTACTCTCCGAAATGTACATAAAATCTGCAATATGTGACACATATCGCAAAATAAGGCAAATCAAGGCAAAATGTAATAATCAATCGTAGTTAAATCGTAGTCAACAACTAAATGGTAGACTACTTCTTTTTCCCGGCTAGGGGGTTCGGGGGTTCTACCTTATAACGATAACATCGAGGATTTTCAGTAAGTGGTTCGAACCCCTTTGAATTACTCCTATGCTACCAAATATTCTATCGAATGTAAATATTCTATTGGGACATCTCATTTTCCTTCATTGCTTTATCCAACATATCTTGACAAACTCCAAATTCAAGAGTTATCCCGTTAAAATCATCCATTTTATATGCTGCCTTTGATACTTTTGTATCACAAAACAATTGTTCTTCTTTTTCACATATTCTTTTTCTTATACTATCAAAAGCAAAAAACATACTTAATAAAGAATAATTGAACACCGTTAACCAGCAACCTTTATCAGACTTTCCTAAGTCAAAAACAAATGCCTGATCAGTGCCATATTCTTCAACTGCAGGCTTACGATATAATTTTGTTTTGCTGATATCTGAATGCTCAAATTTACTTCCCTCATTATACAAAGTAATATACAGTCCAAATAATAATGCATCTTGTCTTGATAATTCAGATATACTCTTAGGTTTTATACTGATACTATTTTCTTCTAATATTTGTGTGTTTTCAGAAATACAATCATTTAGTTTTTGTATATTTTCTTCGGATACTAATTGTTCATCAAGTTCAGTTCCATACTCTTTTATCATTTTCTTTATATTCTTACATGATAAAATCTGATTAATATGTGGCTGATAAAAATATTCTTTCACTCTAGTGTTCTCAGTATCATCATTACAAAGATACTTAATCCATAACATATTATTAAATTGGCTTCTTGCTAACAAATAGGCCTCTTGCTCCATACCATTTTCTAACAAAAGAAGGCAACTATCACACAAATTTATTTGCTTTGCCATCAATGAAAGAACTTCTCTATACCAACTGTATTCATCTACCAGAATAATAGGAGTACCCTCTTTAATAATTTTTTCAGAAATATCATCGATAATTTTTTTCAACATTTTCGTCATTTCTGGATAAAAACTTGCATTCATCTCATATCTCCTCTCCAATTATGTAAGCCATGTCTTACATTAATTCTTTCTTAAGTGTTGCTACTATCAGTTTTTCCCTCTCTTCTAGGAAAGATTCAAAATTACCAAATGATAAATCAACATCTGGAATATAGTGCTTTTCTTTATATGCCTTAAGTTGATCTGGATTAGTAAAGGATTCCTTTAACCATTCATCAAAATCCTTATTATTCTTTTCTTCATTTGGTGTAGCCTCAAGTAATTGTAAATTTCCTAAATAGTTCACATTCTCAATATAATAGGAAATAGAATCTGCAGGGATTCCTCTCTTTTCCAACTTTTTCGGAGTAAATTTACTCTTTGGATAAATATGGTCAATGTGGAAATTATTCTTAAGGTCCGCCCAAGGATAAAGAACCGATAAAACAACCAAAATATCACCTGAACCATATTTAGTCCATAATAAGTTATCGATAATATCATCCGTAAATGTAATATCACGGTTCGTACCGCGGAAATGGTTAGCAATCTTGTCAAATGGGAACGAGCCAGGATTATCATTAATAATTGTTCTTACTGGTTTTAATAATCCATCCGGCATAAAACTAAATACTCTGTTAAGCAACGATGCAACAAACCACTTTTTGATTAATCTTCTATCTTCAGTATAATTACTTGATGATACAAAGTTTGCCGGACTTCCAATAGACTTGATGTAATATGCAATTGGTATAATCAAATTGTTTGATGTAATATTCTCTCTGCTAAATCCAAATGAAGAAATCAACTCTACAGCCATTCTAAACGCATTTGTAAGCTCATCCCAGTTCTGCTCAATAACAAGCATATTAGAACGATTAAAATTATCAACCTTGAATGAAATATCGTTAAATCCACTTAACACAAGGCAGGCCTTTAGAATAATATCTTTACCGATATTAAATCCTCTTCCAATCATATTTACTTCGTCCATGAACTGATTAAGTTCTTCACGAGCATCTCTCTGCTGCCATTGCGCAGTTGCAAATGAAAGCAATAAATCAGAATAACTTAAAGTTGTTCCACCGCTGTTTACTCGAATGAAAATATTCAACACTTTATCGAGTTCTGTACTTTCTTCCAAATAATAACTGATAGTCTGATTTTTTCTGATTACAGTAAACAATTTGAATAATGCTTTATTTGCAAACTTAAAATTAGGATGTGCGTTTAAGTTGTTGTCAATGAGAATATCATTTACTTCATATTCCTCTTTAACATCAAGAATATCTCCTACCTTATACCAAAAGTAAGCAGCATTCCCATTTGGATCCTTTTGTGCATTCATACTTTTAACTTCTGAATCCGTCAAAAAGCTAAAATCATATGTTAAATCAGTATCTTCTGATTCGCCCAGAACATTCAAGTATAATTTTCTCGATGGATATGCCTGTGGATTGTCCCATCTTTTGTGAGAAATCTTATATGCATAGGAACCTTTAAGTCCAATATATAATGAAGTCATTCTTTGTTGTCCATCAAGAATGGCAATAATGTCATCTGACCCACTTATATTAGCTTTAGGATTATGTCTTCCTGTTCTTTGATGGTAATCTCTTAAAAACTCATAAAAACTAAATTCCTTTGCTTTCTCCTTTGGAACCTTCCAAAAAAGGAATGCATTAATAGGATAATCCATCATAAGACTATCAAAAAGTTTCTCTATCTGCTTTGTACTCCAAACAAATTCTCTTTGAATAGATGGTAATAAGTATTTTTTTGAATCAATATCTTTAATTACGCTTTCAATCGTTAATGCTGTTTGATAAGCCATAATGTCACCCCCGTGAACTTGTAATTAGGCATAAAATACCTAAATTTTATTATACCATAACACTAGCTTTTTTTCTACAAGAAAAAGACCCCGGTAGCTTATTGCCACCGAGGTTATCGTTCTAAATCTACCATTCTTGCCTTTGCCATATTGCTGCAATATGTATGCCTACAAACATGGGGTGTAATGTTTGGCATCTGCACTTTGAAAATATCATTGTATCTTTTGACTGCATGGTTAAATCGATGTTCCCAATGCATGGCTACTTCCGGCATTCCGTTCTTATCCCTAAAAAGGAATCCGGCATAACCCTGAACCATTATCTCGGGAAGGTCTGTGGGTCTGTCTTCAATGATAGCCTGAAACATTTGATAAACATCCTCGGTCATCGGAAGTTTTAATACTTTTTCCTTCTTATTCTTTTTCAATTTTTCTGTCATAAAAGACTCCTTTCCAGCACAAATACATATAATATAAATGCTTTAATCAATTATTTTAGACATATACATCCGCAAACAATAACTAGTCAACAGAATTTTCATTTATCTATCAACAATGGACAAAGACTTCCAATCTTCATACAACCATGCAATTTTAGCAACTTGATATGCAGAAAACTTCAGTCCTCCTAAATTTTCTTTTTTATCTTTTTGTATTTGATGTTTATATTTATCATTTATTTTCTCGTCACTATGATCATCAAAGTGTTCAAACACATACATATCAAATTCCTTTTTTTGGTCTTCATTTTCAAAAATTAAAATCTGATTATACTTCGATCCTCTACTAGAAATATCACAGCTTCTATGAGTAAATATTTTTAACATTTTACCCTCAATTGAATCCAGCAAATAATAGCTATACCAAAAATCCATTTTGTCGTTCACCTCAGCATTTCGAGCTTCTGGTAAATATTTTCTAAATTCATCAAAACTCCATAGCACCGATTCATAAATAGGGGTATTATGATACATAATATTTAATCTGGCAAGGTACATAACGGGATGTGCATAAAATGCAGCTGCAGGAACCCATCCTTGCTGCATATCTTCCATCTGAACAATTTGAAATTCCGGGAAGTCGATATGATAACAATATTTTTTATTTCCCCAATCAAATACCCATTTATCAGTATCATCAAGCAATCTATTAAGTCGTTCCATAATCGAGAGATCTATGCCAAAACGTTTTCGCCATAAAAACTCAATATCATTAATATCCGCTTGTTTATCTATAGCCGTATTATTATCTACAACCCTTGTGTAAATATGATACGCACGGACAATTTTACCGTATGATTTACCTTTTTGATTTTTGATAGACTTATCTCTATAATCGTTTTCTAAATAATACGGAACCACTGCACTATCTTTTATAACAAGAATGTCTAGCTGATGATTCTCCAATACAATCGTGTGTACCTCTATTCGTGGTCTAACCCCTCCAGCAAAACTAACGCTCCGTAATATATCCGTTATTCCCTGTTGGTTTCGTCGATTAGTATCCGATTCAACACCTATTATTTGTAATGTTTTATCCTCCACACCAAAAATAATATAAGAATCCCTTCGTGGACGATTATTTGCCATACAAATAATATCATGAACCAATTCCGCTTTATCATGCTGATGTTCCTGCTTAAAATCCCACCAATCATCTTCGCGCTTAGTAGCTAATAGTTCCACAACTAGAGCTGTTAATTCTTCTTGATCCATAAATACCTCCATACAACTTCAATTAATATCCATTAAAATATTAATCACCAGCATCAAAAATATTATTTGATATTTAACTATCAAATACCAATAAATTCTTGTTCACTTTCGGAATGCTCCACAACCAAGTTATGCTTTCGTCAAATATGTATCTTCCACATAAGTCTCCGGTGTCGCCTCTTCAATTACGCCAGACTTCGGATCAAAGATATATTTCTTCTTCAATCTCTCATACAGTACAGAACCTACAGTTTCCATCACCTGCTTCATCATATCCGGATCATCAAACAGTTTCCTGAAAAACTGGTCATTCTGCTCATATCTGTCTGCTGCCATATTCGGAAAGTCCTTTTCAAACAATAACATAAAGGTTGCTCTGTCATTGTTCATTGCGTAACTCTGCCACTTCTCCTGATTGGCATAATCATTTTCCATCTGAACAAGTACCTTGTCCATTTCTGTAAAATATGTGCCATATTTCTCATTTATCTTATCAATAATTACTGTAAGAGGGTCTTTCTTAGGCTCTCTATGACCGGAATCACCGGAGATAGGTGTATATCCGCCTTCTGTGCTTTCAAGTTCTATCGGACCTTCAAAGTCTTTTTCCAGCTTATAGTATTCAAGAAGAACTTTGTCATCAATATTTATCTTCTCACCACCATGCCCCTTTGGAAGCATTGTGTATAAGAATTTTGAATAAATACTGAATCTGTGAATGTCCTTGTCAAATAACCTGCACACCTGTGTAATATAGGCATACACACGGTTAAAACTTGCCAATGTAGACTTGAATATATCCTGTTTTTCTACTTCAAGCACTACATATCTGTCTACCGCCGGTTTTAACTGTCCCTGAAGCTTTCCAAGATCACCCGCTGATTGATTATTCTCACTCTGATAGAAAATATCTGCAAACTTATCCACTTCTGATTTCTGATATACCCTGAAATCATCCAATGTGTTCTTCATGTCATACACAACATTAGGATCTGTTTCCTCCAAGAGCACAGTTTCCTCATAGAATGGCTCAAATGATGCTTTGATATCCTCTGCTGAATTGACAAAATCAAGTACAAAGGTATCTACTTTCCCTCTTGTAGTACGATTCAATCTTGATAAAGTCTGTACTGCCTTTACACCGGACAATTTCTTATCCACAAACATGGTGTGAAGCAATGGTTCATCAAAGCCTGTCTGATATTTTTCTGCAACAACAAGGATTCCATAATCATCTGTATGGAATGTTTCCGGCAAAGTCTTTTCTTTGATTGTCTTGCCTTCTTTATCCTTGTTCATTCCCTCTTCGGTAAACACATCATCGTTATCTTTCACTTCACCGGAAAAAGCAACTAATACCTCAAGGTCATTCAGTCCTTTTTCTTTTATCTGTCTCTTAAATTCCTGCACATATCGTACTGCATGAAGTCTGGATGGTGTAACAACCATAGCCTTCGCCCTGCCACCAATCTTATGTCTGGTAACATTCATAAAATGTTCCAGCATAATAGCAGTCTTCTGAGAGATATTATGTGGATGCAGTGTCTCATAATTTATAATTGCCTTTGAACCTGCTGTTGTATCAAATTCCGGATTATCTTCAATAACCTTGGCAATCTTATAGTACATTTTGTAGGTCATATAGTTCTGCAGAACATCCAATATGAAATGTTCTTCTATCGCCTGTCTCATAGAATAAATATGGAAAGGTCTGTAGATTCCTTCCGTATCCTTCTGACCAAACAGCTGTAATGTCTTTCCCTTTGGAGTTGCTGTAAACGCAAAGAATGATAAGTTCTTATGCATACCTTGTGCTGCCAATTCATCTAAGAGCTTATCCTCATCATTTTTGCGGTTTCTCTCGTCCTCATCTTCCATCTCAGCATACTCTTTCAGAATTTCTTCTGTATCAGCTAATGCTCTTTTTAGCTTTTTCGCTGCATCTCCGGTCTGCGAAGAATGTGCCTCATCAATAATAATCGCAAACCTTTTATTTGCAGAATCTACCTCTTTATAGATTACAGGGAATTTCTGTAAGGTAGTAATAATAATGCCTACACCATCATTGATTGCATCTCTAAGCTGTCCCGAATTCTTATCTACTTTTTTAACCACACCTTCTACATGGTCAAACTGATATACAGTAGACTGTAACTGACTGTCAAGCACTCGTCTGTCAGTAACGATGATGACTGACTGGAAAATCTTATTATCCTCATAATCATGAAGTCCTGTCAGTCTGTGTGCCAGCCATGCAATCGAATTGGACTTTCCTGAGCCTGCACTATGCTGGATCAGATAACTCTTACCTGAGCCATTCTTTTTCACATCTTCCAACAGCTTCGTAACAACATCAAGCTGATGATATCTAGGAAAAATCATGGTTTCTTTCACAAGATTTCCATTCTTATCATACTCCTGCTGCAAGTGCATATATTTCTGTAGAATTTCCATCAGACTGTCCTTGCAGAGTACTCTTTCCCAAAGATAAGCTGTATCATATCCATCTGGATTTACTGGATTCCCTTTGCCACCTACTTTTCCGGCACCATTACTGCCCTGATTAAATGGCAGAAAATAAGTGTGTGCACCCTCAAGTCTTGTAGTCATATAAACATTGGTAAGGTCTACTGCAAAATGTACTAGCCCTCTTTCCTTAAATGTAAAAATCGCATCCTTACCGGCACGATCAAACTTATACTGGTTAATTGCATTTGTTGTATCCTGTCCTGTAAACTGGCATTTCAATTCCATAGATACCACCGGAATACCATTTACAAAAAGCACAATATCAATACTGTTCTCATTATGTACAGAGTAGTGAAGCTGTCTGGTACAATGAAGGATATTCGCATCATACTGAATCTGTGTAGTCTCATTCAAAGTGGTCTCCGGCTTCCAGAAAATCGGATAAAACTTGATGCCTCTGTCCATAAAGCCATGCCGCATCACATTCAAAAGATTCGTTGTTTTGACTTCTCTTTTAAAACGCTCAACTACTTGCTTCTCGGAGTTTTCTGCATAGATTTTCACATATCTATCCCATTTCTTAGGCTGGCTTGTCTTAATAAACTCAACAAATGTGTCTTCGTCGAGTCCTGATTCACGATTAAATTTCTTTGGATCACCCTTTGTATATCCCCCATAATGAATCAGATAGTCTTCGATATCTTCTTCAAATCGTTTCTCTTTTACATCAAAATCAGACATGAACTACACCTCCTTTTTGCCTGTGACAACTTCGTAGATAAGGGATTTTTTGTATTCTTTTAATTTTTGTATAATTAATTTTCTTTCATTAATATTTTTCTCTATTCTAATACATTGCTCGTTTAAATAATCTGCAATATTTCTTTGTTCATCAAGACTTGGAAAACAAACAAATAATTTTTCCAACGAACGCATTCCAATATTTTGTTGTGTTCCATATGTCCATTTATCTTGAACCTGTTTTTGATATACATCAGATTGCAAAAAATATAACAGATACATATAGTTCATTTTGTCAGGATCACATCGAAATACAGCTAATGGTGACCATATTGCAAATTTTCTATCTGTATCAACAATCGCTACTTTACCTGTTGTTGCTCCTGATTTAATCATATATATATCATTTATTTTTGGTACATATTTTTTACAACACTCCTCATAAAACTCTTGGGAAATATATCCTCTGATATGTTCAAAATCTATAACTCCATTTCCGCATGATACTGCTTCTGCGGAGACAAAAGGTATGCCTTTATCAAACAGTTCCGGTGTTTCATGTGGTCCATCTGTAATAGGCATTGATAACGCATACAATGTTTTTCCAACATGCCATTTCATAGGAATTTTACCAATCCATTCAATGCCGCTTTCCTTCATTTCAACATTTGGATTTATGCCTTTTGTAACAGCCTCTGTAATAATTGATAATTTATACTCCTTTAGCTTTTCAATAATTACTTGGTGTGCTTCAATAATTTCATCTATCCTTGAACATTTTGAATCTAAATAACTAGCAATTTGTATCTGTTCACATTGCATTGGTAATACAATTTTTAAATTCATCAAATTAGAATTATTTATTGCAGGATAACTAATGCCAACGGAATGAGCTTCTACATTTGATATAAATGAATGTGTACTCAATGCATAATATAAAAATTTTCCGACAACATCTTTATGTGGTGTCACTACTGAAAAACCTGTAGATACAATTTTATCTGCTAAGGAATCATCAATATATGCAATGGCTTTTAAATATGTTCTCACAGTTGAAATAATAGTATCACCATTATGTACAATTCGTCTTGCCCTGCTTGGTGCATTACCAAATTTCATTTTTTCTGTTGTTCTTACACCATGTTCATATGTAACAGAACCAATCTCTATATAATCAATTTCTTGCTCTTCATCATAATTTTCTGGAAGAACCTCACTATTGCTGTTGGCAATCTGTTTAACCTTATATACTTTCCAACTAGAAGGAATTTCACCTACCCACTTCACTCCGCTATCCTTCATCTCTCTCATAGGTCAAATACCTCCTCAAGACTTCCGGACAGTTCTGTTTCCAAATCCATTATCTCTGCCATGATTTCTGCAGATGGTCTCGGAGCTTCGTACTTGTAGAAATATCTTGTAAACGGAATCTCATATCCTACCTTTGATTTTTTCTCGTCAATCCAGGCATCCGGCACAAACGGCAGTACTTCTCTTTCAAAGTACTCTTTGATATCCTCTTTCAATGGAACATTTTCCGTATCACGAAGACTGGTATCCGGCTGTTTCTTTCCCTTTTTCAAAATTGGATTGCCTTCTTCATCACGGAGAGGTCTTTCTACTGTAATCTTGGTATAACCAAAATCCTCATTATCATAAATCTGGCTGATTTCACTTTCTTTGAAATCACCATATATCTTTGTGATTTCTGCGATATCTTCCTCAGAAATGTCATTTCTCTTATTTCCCAATGCTTTTCTTCTCTTCACATACATCTCATTGGCATTGATCAGTTGCACTTTACCCTCTCTGACTGTACCAGCCTTTTTATTCGACAACACCCAGATATATGTTGCAATTCCTGTGTTGTAAAAAATATCATTTGGTAAAGCAATGATTGCTTCCAATAAATCCTGCTCTAAAATGTATCTGCGGATTTCAGAAGGTCCGGAACCGGCATCACCGGTAAATAAAGGTGAACCGTTATGAATGATTGCAATACGGCTTCCACCTTTATCAATATCCTTCATTTTTGAAATAGCAGTCATCAAAAACAGCATCTGACCGTCACTGGCTGCCGGAAGTCCTACACCAAATCTTCCGCCAAATCCCAGTTTTGCTTCTTCCATTACCTTTGCCTTTTCATTCTTCCACTCACGACCAAACGGTGGATTAGATAAAATGTAATCAAATGTACTACCGGCAAACTGATCATCCGATAAAGTATTTCCATCTTTAATGTAATCTGCATTGTTACCCTTGATCAACATATCCGCTTTGCAAATAGCAAATGTCTGATCATTGATCTCCTGACCAAACGACACCAGCTCCGTCTCTTTATTCAAGCTGTGCAGATATTCCTCAGCAACAGATAACATGCCTCCCGTACCGCAGGCAGGATCATAAATTGTCTTCGCAACATTATTGCCCGACAGAATATCATTATCATCATTAAATAGAATGTTGACCATAAGCTGAATCACTTCTCTTGGGGTGTAATGCTGTCCTGCATCTTCATTATGAGACTCGGAGAATCTCCTTATAATCTCTTCAAAGATATATCCCATTTCAAGGTTGGAGATTTCATTTGGATGAAGATTTCCTCTATCTGTTGTGTATTCCTTTAAAACAATATATAAGATTCCCTTATTAGCCATAGTTGTGATGTGACCATCAAACTTAAACTTTTCAAGAATATCCCGCACATTCTCTGAGAATCCATTCAGATAATCGCGGAAATTATCCTCAATGTGGTCTGGATCATCCATAAGTCTCTCAAATGTATATTTGCTGGTATTATAAAAATCTTTTTCTGCTACCTTACGAAGTAAAACATCCTTCATCGGAAGATTCTTTACTTCCTCATATTTCTGCAAAACTACATCCTTGGTATCTGAAAGAATACAGTCAAAACGTCTGATTACTGTAAGCGGCAATATAACATCTCCATATTCATGTGGTTTATATACTCCGGTAAGCTTATCTGCTATTGCCCATATCAAATCTGCTTTCTGATCTATTTTTGCACTTCTTACTGACATTCTCATTTATCCTCCGCTAGTCTGTTATTTATAATGTTTTCTTTGTTGTATCATCCATTTACGCAATTTTCATTTCTGCAATTTTGAAATTCTCATATTTCTTCATAAATTACCATTCCTTCTCTTTCGATGGATTCCCGCAGTTCTTTCCCAACAGGTTTTTCCAGATCAACCACATCAAATTTTAACAAGGTAGATGTTTCCTCATCTACTGTTAAAATAAATTCGCTACTATTGCCACCTGAAAATGCTAAATCAATATCACTTCGTTCTTTGTAATCTCCTCTTGCTCTGAAACCAAACAAGATTACTTTTTCAACGTGATTCAATTTAGCGATCTGAATTATTTCTTCAATTACCTGTTGTCGAATTCCTGTTTCTTTAAACATTGTCATATCATAATTCCTAGTCAAAGTTCCCCTCCCCATATGAGCATTTTTAGCCTTGTCAAAGGCGGGAAAAGAACACGAAGTGTTCGAAATGCGAATGTGTGGGAGGGGAGGCTGAATAGTTATTATTTTTTATTGTCCGGCTTTTTTCAAAGCTTTGAGTTTCATTTTCTGGAAGAATCCCATCTTTTCCGGCTGCTGCAATAAGTTATTGCGGGAACCTTTTACATCCATGATATAAATACCGCTTAAAACGACTTTCAATTCTTTCTTTACCGGAAGCAGAGGAAAAATCTTTTCGTCACACATCAATGTCATGATTCTTGGACCGATTTTTGCCTTTACAACCGGGATTTTAGATCCACGGAGATATTTTGGTGTGTTGTCTACGATCATCTTTGGAAGTCCGGCTTCTTTTAACTTCATCCTTTTCTTGTCAATGACCAGAATGGAAGCGATCTGGGATGCTTCTTTCATCTGTTCCTGCGATGCTTCCTGCTTTGCCTGAAGTTTCTTTCCAACAATAGATAAAACAATAAATACGATAATGAGTACGGCAAGGATAATACCCATTACGATCAATGCGGTTTTCATAATTATGGTTACCTCACTTTTTCTAAATTTGGCACAGATTTGCGGTGCCTAAGTATTATATTAACATTTTTTATACGATTGTGCAAGAAGTTACTTGTCATACATCTGCTGAATGATGTTTTGAACGTAAGCACCGATGTGTTTTTTATCGTCGGCTTCGAGCTGATCCGGATAAACCGGTGTGCCGTATTCAATGTAAATGTTACCGCCATGGATCCAAGGAAGATGATTTTCCATGATTTCTTCCGTTCCCTTGATACAGACCGGAATAATAGGAATTTTCGTCTTTGTGGCGATCTTCATGCTTCCCTCTTTAAAAGGAAGAAGGGTGTCGGTAGCATTACGGGTTCCCTCTGGCGCAATGTATATAGAATAACCCTCTTTTACTAATGAAATGGCTTTCAGGATCACGTTCATATTCTGTTTCATATTGCCGCGATCCATAAATAAGCAGTTCAGGAAATACATCCATTGTGCAATCATAGGAAATTTCTTGATCTCAATCTTGGAAATAAAGGCAACCTGGATATGCTGCGATGCGATGGAAGAGTACGCCAGCAGAATATCATAAAAACTACGGTGATTGGCGGCAAACATAACAGGTGTGTCTCTTGGGATATTTTCCAGTCCCTTGATGTGTTTTTTACATCCGGAGACAAACATGGCTACGTTGAAGGCAATCCACACAATGCGGATGGCGAAAGCGGCCGCGGCTTTTTCGCTGATTTTTCGTACCACGCATTCGATCAGGAGAAGGGGAATGCTGATGATACATACAAGTAGATACAGTAAAACAATCAATATAGTTCTCATTTGCTATAATATCCTTTCTTTCATTCGTTTGACGGGTTTACAGGAGCAGAAGATTCTTCTGCAGGCGGGTTTGTGGCAGCCGGTGGCTCAGTAGGAGCCGGCGTCGGTGGATCTGTTGCCGTTGGAGCAGAGGAGACGATAGGTGGATTTGGAGTTGTCGGCACTGGTGTAAAAGAAGCAGCGGGGGCTTTTTTTGGTGCCTTCGTGCTTTTCGGTTTTGCACTGCTTTTTGCCTTCTTGTCTTTTTTGTCCTTTTTCTTATCTTTTGGTTTCTTTGTCGGCTTTGGAGTCGCATATACAACAGAATCCGGATCTTCGACATCGACACTGGTTTCCGGTTTGCTGCTGTCCTCCATATCCTTCAAAGTAACACCATAATATTCTTCTAATGTCAGATTGTTTTTATATAAATACGCGGCGACGGTTGTTCCGACATAGCGGATGTGCCATGGTTCGTAACTGTAACCGGTAATTTTTTCCTTATCGTAAGGATAACGGATGATAAATCCATATTCGTGACAATGTTTGGCAAGCCATTTTCCTTCTTTGGTATCGCCAAAACTCTGGTCGAGCCGGTAACTTACACTTTGTGCGGAGACGTCAATTGTAAGCCCGGTCTGATGCTCGCTGCTTCCCGGCATCGCGGAGACGGCATCGGTAGCTGCTTTTCCGCGGGTGGCGACATTTCGATCATAAATTTCTTTTTGTCTTGTATACGAACGATAACCGGAAACGCCATATAGTTTAATTCCCTTTTTCTCGCCTGCCGCAAACAATTTTTCCAATGATGTCGCAGCAATTTTGCGCATTTTTCGTTTGTCATTGACATAGGAAAAGCTGAAATCAACATTGGGAACCACCAAATTTTTAGGAATATAGGTGGAAGGAAGAAGGTATTTGCGATTGACTAAAACGGTAGTACTGCTTGGAATGGTGTCCAAAGGCACTGTTTTGTTATCTGCCAATATAGAGTCCAAATTCTCGGGCAAAAGAGAATCCTCCTCTTCTTCGTCTTCATTATTATAGTAATATTCATAAGTATCGGAATTATTCGTTTGACTGGTATGCTGCGGCTTCCGGAAACGAACCATCACGATTCCGGCGGCCACAACGAGAAAGAGTATAATCCCAGTCAGTAATACACGTTTTTTCATGAGTGCCTCCTGGTATGACCCTGATCGGATGTCGATGACATCAACGAATTGCTTCGCAGTAAACTGCTCTCGCAATTCTACAAACATTCGGATTCCATTATACCCTTTGAAGAAAGAAAAATCAATGCGCTTTAAAGATATTTTTGTCGAATTTTCTGAGTGCAAATAATAAAAGCATACCCAAAATGCCGCAGGAAAGGACTTCGCCGATTCCTACCGTGAGCATCATATAAGGGATTGCGCTGTCGATGCCGTAGGCAAAGCGGAGTACCCATGGTACAATGATTGTATTGGAAATAATTGGGGGTAATGGAGCGAGCCATTTGTACTTGCGCAGGGCGTAGGTTCCCAATGCACCGAGAAGTGTCGCCAAAGTACCAAAGATCACGTCCAAAATGACCGCACCGGTGGATAGATTGGCGATAAAACATCCGATTACAAGTCCGGGGATCGCTGCCGGTGTGAAAAATGGTAAAATGGTAAGTGCCTCGGAAACACGGACCTGAATTGCTCCGCTGGCGAGGTTAAAAGCGTTGATGGCATACGTCAACACCACGTAGAGGGCAGCGATCATCGCTGCCTGACAGATAAAAATGATTTTGTTTGTGTTTTTTTGCATAATAAAAAGTCTCCTTAGTTTTGTTTTACGTGTGGATGGTTTCGAACACACGGGGTGGCATAATAAAATTATGCCTTTTCAGCCTGCTCGGCTTCTTTTGCCGCCAAAACGGCATGTGCTAACTGGTCAGCGCAGGATGTGTTTTTAAAACCACACAGAACGCCGCTGCACTTTTCAGCGATCTGATCGGCAGTCCAGCCATCGACCAGACGTGGAATGGCTTTCAGATTCCCATCACATCCGCCGTAAAATACGACATTTGTTACGATGTTGTCGTTGATCTCAAGATCGATCTGTCTGGAACAGGTGCCTTTTGTTTTGTAAGAAAAATTCATAGTATATCACTCATCCTTTCTTTGACCTTGATAACATATTGTAGTAAAAATGATACAAAATGTCAAGTAACCTACGGTAAAATTTTTATAATCAGTTTTATCGTAAAGGTATCCGTGGTGTGTGAAAAATAAGCCATTCCACCGTGTTTTTCAGCAATCGCCTGGATTGAACGCAGACCGATGCCGGAACCGCCATTGCGGGTGGAAAGATAATGGCCGTTTTTGATATCGACTTTGCCGTCAAATCGGTTTTCTGATCTGATAGCCAGAAAAGAGCCGTTTTTCAAGCAAATATTGAGCGTGTGCAGCCGGTTTTCCGCGTCGGGAAGTGTCAGACAGCCGGCAGATACATTTTCCAGAATATTGCCGATCAGACTGCAAAGTTCCGTATCATTGACGAGGCATTCTGCCGGGATCTGAATGCTCCACTTTTTGGTAATTCCCTGCGAGGCAAATAAATGATCATAATAATTTAACAGCGCATTGACCGGAATGTTGCGGCAGTAACATGTCGGAGATTCCGGGATTGCTGCGACACAATTGGCAAGATGGCTGGTCAGCGCATCGTATTCTTTATTTTGCGCCATTTGAGCCAGACTGTGGAGTTGCTGACGGAAATCATGGCGTTGTTTGGCGGATTCTGTAATGTATCGCTGCTGGGCGAGATATTGGCTCTCCTGCATTTCAAAAAGCCTTACGCGTTCTTCTGTTTTTGCATTTCGGAGCAAAATGACAGCCACCAGATAGAAGATCAGGTAGATGACATTAAATAGGAAAAAAGCCAAAAGCAGATAGGCAACATACATTCGGTACACCCGGTTTACGTGCATTGTTTCGTACTTTTGCGGTTGCATCATAATGTTTAACAGGATGAAAATAAGAGGCACCGGCAGTGTCGCGCCCCATACATAGGCGGAATTCAGAGAATCGATCAATTCGCTGAAATAATTTTTAAAGACCAGAAAATAAAGCGGGACAAACAAGACGCTGACGGCAAACTGCACCGAAGTTGACACAAGGCAGGAGGAGAGAAGGGTTTCCTGCGGATGAATCTGACAGTCGACGCAGAGCGCGATATTTGGCGGAAATGACATCAGCGCCGTTACCAATAAAAATACCGAGGCGCTGGTGGCCCAATGGGTATTGAGCGAGCGGTGGTAAAACAGGTAAAGGATTGCGATGTCCGGAAGCATGACATAATTGGCGGGAAAAGTGCCTGCCGTGAGAATCAATGCACTCACCGGAATCATGATGGCAAGCACCAGGCCGATGCATGCTATGATTTTTTTGGGTGGCGCAGCCAGTTGGTTCTTCATAGGAAGGAAGCAGAGTGTTGCCGCCGGGATCAGAACCATAAACTGCATTAATTGTGCTGCAAATTTCATATCCTAAAGTGTCCTTTCCAATGTTAAAGTGTAGTATTGATTTAAGTGTATCACTTTTTCGCCGTTTCAACAACTAAATATGAAAAAATATTCCGTGTTTGACAGTAGTGATAAAGTATGTTATCATCTCTATATTATAATATTTTCAGGAGGTACAGAAATGTCTGATTTTGATTTGAGCGACATCGAGGAAATGCAGGTTTCCCTTGAATTGGAAGATGGATCTACATTGGAATGTGAAGTGATATATATCTTTGAGTGGAACGGCGATGATTATGCGGCCCTGACACCGGTCGACGAAAGCATCGAGGAGATTTATTTCTTCGGGATTCAGATTGACACAGAAGGCGATCAGCCGGAGATCACACTTCTTCAGATTGAGGATGATGAGACATTAGATGCCATTTCAGATGCTTTTGACGAAATGCTCGATGAAGAGGAATTTGGCGAGGATGACGAAGAGGATGATGACGACGGACGCTGGGATGAGTTTATTGACAAAAAGTTGGATTAGATAATTAGATACACTCTTTTTGCGAAAAGGGCTCCCTTTATCGGGGAGCCCTTTTGTATTAATATGCATTTTTATTGATAAATCCGGTCACTACCGTGAGCAGTAGGATTTTGATGTCCAGCATCAATGTCCAGTTTTCGATATAGTACAGATCGCAGTCGATGCGCATGCGGATCGAAGTGTCACCACGATAGCCATTGACCTGTGCCCAGCCGGTGATACCCGGGCGGACCTGATGCTTGATCATATAGCGTGGAATTTCTTCTTTAAACTTCTCTACGAAAAATGGCCGTTCCGGTCTTGGACCGACAAGACTCATATCTCCTTTTAATACATTAAAAAACTGTGGAAGCTCGTCCAAACTGGTTTTACGGATAAATTTGCCAACCGGTGTAACACGCGGATCGTTTGGGGTTGTCCAGGCTTTCTGTTCTTCCGTAGCCTTCTGTACTGCCATCGAACGGAACTTGTACATTAAAAATGGTTTTCCGCCAAGTCCGATTCGTTCCTGCTTAAAGATCAGAGGTCCTTCGGAAGTTGCCTTTACCAAAATGGCGACAACGAGCATCGGAATGGAGAACAAGATGATCAAACAGATCGATCCGATGATGTCTACGGTACGTTTGATAAATTTATTAAAGGAGTTGGTAAGCGGTACATTTCTCACGTGAATGACCGGCAGACCGTCAAGATCTTCCGTGTAAGGACGTGTCGGAATGATATTATTATAATCCGGGATAAATTTTGTATGAACACCGGATTTTTCCGTAATTGCCACAATTCCTTCGAGCCGTTTGTACTGATCAATGCCAAGAGTGATCGCAATTTCATCAAAAGAGTTGGAAGCAAGTACTTCTTCGAGATCGTCAATATCGCCGATAACGTGCACATCGCGGTAAGATTTACCGTTTTTCTTCTGGTCATCCAAAATGCCGTGTACGACATATCCCCATTCGGGATGTGCAAAGATACGGTCGATATAGCCCTCTGCCGAACGGCCGTAACCGACGAGAAGGACATGCTTTAAATTGTGCCCACGCTTGCGGAAACGGCGTAAGATGGTCGTGATCAGCAGGCGGAAGATCAATTCCAATATAAAATTTGTAATTACAAAAATTACAATAAACAGACGAGCATAGTTTCCACTTTTAATAAAGTAGAGACCGGCGGTACAATACAAAATGCCGACGACATTTGCCTTGAAAATATTGTAAGCCTGTGATTTACGGCTTGTAACACGTTTTGGGTCATACAGATGAAAAGCATAGTAGGACACAAGGTAACATGGAATCAGCAGGAAAAGCATCTGCATATATTCTTCCAGTGTTCCGTAAAGTCCGATCGGTTCCTCAATAATCTGCCATTGAATCAGGATACTCTGCTCTTCGTCAAAACGTAATTTATAAGCAAGTATAAATGAAAATACTAAAATCAGCACATCTATGATAAATCGTATAATATTAAGTAATTTTTGGTTTCCTTTGATCAAAATCTGTCATCCTTTCAAATTAGGGATTGGTATGATATCGTCATTGGCGGTGCAATGATATCTACGAATTGCTCCGTTGCTGTCGCAACTCACGCAATTCTACAAACATTATTATAAAGTATTTTTTCCATTTTCACAATATAAAAATAAGATATTCACAAACTAAACACATTTGATGGGTATAATGCAACATATACAATGAAAAGTAGTATAGAAGATGAATAAACGGGAAAGGAAGATTCGATATGAATGAAGAAAACAACAATCCTTGGGAAAATACGAACAATAACGGCATGACGGACAACACGATTTATGTACAGCCGTCACAGACAGATGATGCGGCAGGCGCACAGAATACTGCCGGAACAGATGCAGGACCGCAGCCGATGCCAAGTTCTGACAATATGTATCGTTTTCAAAATACGAATCCGGGCGGCGGGCAGGAGCCACCGAGACCACCAAAGCAGAAGAAAAAAGGTGGTATGAAGAAAACGTTACTATCCGCAGTCGTATTTGGTGTCGTTGCAGCATTTTGTTTCTTTGCTATCGTGAAGATCTGTGGATTGCAGGTTGGAACAAAGAAATCAAATTCCGGTGAGATCGGAACAGTAAATACGGATTCCGGAAATACGGAATTGACTGCCATATCAGGTGGAGCAATTTCAGGTGTATCTGATGTGTCAGGCATTGTGGAAAAGGTAATGCCATCCATCGTGTCCATTACAGAGACGAGTATGCAGAAATCCATTTTTGGCGAATACCCATCCGAAGGTGCAGGCTCCGGATTTATCGTGAAACAGGATGACAAAGAACTGCTAATCGTCACAAATAATCACGTCGTTTCCGGTGCAGAGAGCATTACTGTCAAGTTTATTGATGACACGACGGCGAAAGCAACGGTAAAAGGAACGGATTCTACTGCAGACTTGGCAGTAATTACCGTGAAACTCAGCGACTTAAAAGAAGAAACAAAGGGCAAGATAAAGATTGCAGCATTGGGACATTCTGACGATGTAAAAGTCGGCCAGATGGCGATCGCGATCGGAAATGCTCTTGGATACGGTCAGTCCGTAACCGTTGGTTATATCAGTGCGAAAGACAGAGAAGTTGAAGTTGGCGATGAAAATGGAAGCGGATCCAATAAAATGGTACTTCTTCAGACGGATGCTGCTATCAACCCCGGTAACAGCGGTGGAGCATTGCTCGATGTAAACGGCAACGTCATTGGTATTAACTCCGTGAAATATGCAGATACCAAAGTGGAAGGAATTGGATATGCGATTCCGATGAGTGACGCAATTCCGATTATTAATGAATTGATGAAACGACAAGTGCTCAGCGACAGTGAGAAAGGTTACCTTGGAATTACCGGTAAGACAATCAGCGATTCTGTCAGCGAAGCTTATGGCATCCCGGTTGGCGTGTATGTTTCTGAAGTGTCCGACAGTGGCGCAGCAAAAGCAGCCGGCATCAAGAAAGGCGATGTCATCACAAAGATCAACGATGCCAAAGTATCTACGATCGAGCAGGTACAGAATAAGGTAAACAATACAAAAGCAGGTACCGAGATTACGGTAACAATATCCAGAAGCCAGGATGGCGAGTACAAAGAGCAGAATCTCAAAGTTACTTTGAAAGGCTCGGAAACACTTAACGAACTGGACAATGGATCACAGGATTCGGGAAATTCAAGTGGATCCAATGGAAGTTCTGACGGAAGCTCCGACGGAAACAGCAGTAATCCATATGGAAATGACTCTTACGATGATTCCTACGGAAGTCAGATCATGCCTTGGTAAAACTTCTTTACGAATCAGAAAAAATAAGTTATAATTTAAGGAACTGTTATTCGCGGCAGAGATGCCATAGAATAATGGTTCCTTTTGGACATATTATAATGAGAAAAACTAGTATAGAAATGGAGAGAATAGTGAGCGAAGAAATCAAAAATCAAAATGAAGATATAATTGAAAATAATGAAAATAATGAAAATAAAGGGGAAACATTCTGCTATTTGTGCCACCGGCCGTCGAGCCTGGTAAACAATATGATTCATCTTCCGAACAATATATCAATCTGTTCCGATTGCCTGCAAAAGTCGTTTGATATGTTTAACAATGGTTCGATGGGAGCCGGAACAATTCCTCCGATGAATGGAATGCCGGGAATTGAGTTTATCAATCTGACTAATCCGTTTGGCGGTATGCCGGAAGAAATGCAGGAACGCCACCGGGTAAAGACAAAAAAGAAAACTCATGAGGAAGTGCCGGCACTTGACATCCAAAAATTACCAGCCCCTCACATTATCAAAGGAAGACTGGATGAATATGTGATGGGACAGGATCAGGCGAAAAAAGTCATCTCTGTAGGTGTATATAACCACTATAAGAGAATCGCGGCGATGGAAGAGCAGGAAAAAGCCAAAGAAACCGGCGATACCAATCAGATGGACTGGGATGTTGAGATAGAAAAGTCCAACATGCTGATGCTAGGACCGACAGGAAGCGGTAAAACGTTTTTGGTACAGACCCTCGCACGTATTTTACAGGTGCCGCTTGCGATCACCGATGCGACAGCGCTTACCGAAGCCGGTTATATCGGCGATGATGTGGAAAGTGTCATTTCCAAACTGCTTGCAAATGCAGACAATGATGTGGAACGCGCCGAGCGTGGTATCGTTTACATCGATGAGATCGATAAGCTTGCAAAAAAGGAAAATGCCAATCAGCGTGACGTCAGCGGAGAATCGGTACAGCAGGCTCTTTTAAAACTTCTTGAGGGGGCAGATATCGAAGTTCCGGTAGGTGCTACCAGCAAAAATGCGATGGTTCCGATGACGACCGTCAATACCCGCCATATTTTGTTTATTTGTGGTGGAGCATTTCCGGGATTGGAAAATGTGATCAAGCGCCGCTTGACAAAACATGGTCATATCGGATTTGAGTCACAGTTAAAAGATGATCTTGACAAAGATGAGAATATTCTTTCCAAGGTTGAGACAGAAGATATCCGCAGTTATGGATTGATTCCGGAATTTATCGGACGTCTTCCGATCGTATTTGCTTTGCAGCAGATGGATGAGAAACTTTTGGTTAAGGTTCTGAAAGAACCGAAGAATGCAATCGTCAAACAGTACAAAAAATTATTTGCCATGGACGGAGTGAAACTGGATTTTGATGAAGATGCACTTCTTGAGATTGCCCACCGGGCTGTGGAGAAAAAGACGGGGGCGCGAGCACTGCGTTCGATATTGGAAGAGACGATGTTAGACATCATGTACCAGATTCCGAAGGATGACATGATCGGACACGTTACCATTACCCAAGATTATGTGAAGGGTGTCGGCGGACCGCGTATCGAAGTCCGCGATTAAAAATCTGTATTTAATAAAGGAACTCCAAGATAAACGGTCGTTTCATCGGAGATTTCGTCATAGGTTATGGCGAGATTTAAGTTGATTTTCTGACCGTTTATTTTTTTGCAAAAAGCGATTCCGGAAGTGTAGCCGTAGGCGACGTAATAATCGGAAGTCTGACGAGTATCTTTGAGTACCCCGCCCCAGACGTGGAAAAGCCGGGAGGCAAGCTGCTCTTTCTGAGAGGAAGTCATTTCACCGGATAAATGTCCCTTTATCTGCCCACCTTTTTGTGACAAATTCTGGAAAGAATCAACATCGCTTTCTAAGATTAGCTGATTGCGCGCAAAGGCCTGTGTGGCGTCATTATGTGAAAGATAAAAGCGGGTCATTGCAAATTGCACAAAGGCAACGATCCAGCATAAACACATACAGAATATAGCAAGTTTTAATTTTCGTCTCATAGAAGCTCCTCTTTTCTATACTGTAACGATTCAGAATTCCCCTCCCACGTGTTCGCATTGCCCTGAACAGTTACGTGTTATTTATGTATAGCGTTGACAATTCAGGGAAATTTATACACCTAGAAAGTTTTGCCGAATCTTAACTAAATGGATATTGACGAAAAATTTTCGAATTGCTATGATAAAGAATGGTAGAAGGCAGAGGGAGAAAGGAGATTATTGATGAGAAAAACCAAGATTATATGCACGATGGGTCCGGCGACGGATTCGGATGAAGTTTTGGAAAAATTGATGCGGGGAGGCATGAATGTCGCTCGTTTCAATTTTTCACACGGCAGCCACGAGGAACAGAAGGAACGAATGGATCGCATCAAAGCAATGCGGGAAAAATGCGGCAAGCCGGTGGCGATGCTTTTGGATACAAAAGGACCGGAAATTCGCACAGGGATATTTGAAGAGGGAAAAGTGACATTGGAGCCTGGGCAGCAGTTTGTGCTGACAGGACGCGAAATCCGCGGAAATGCTTCGATGGCGTCTATTACGTATCCGCAGTTATATCAGGATGAGAAGCCGGGAAACCGGATTTTGATCGATGATGGACTCATTGAACTTATTGTGAAGGAAATCCGGGGCGAGGACATCATTTGTACTGTTGTAAATGGTGGCGTGATTTCAAACCACAAGGGTGTCAATGTTCCGGGTGTGCACATTCATCTGCCTTATATGAGCGAAAAAGACAAAGAGGATATTTTGTTTGGAATCCGTCAGGACATTGATTTTGTGGCAGCTTCTTTTACGAGAACCGCTGAGGATGTCATGCAGATCCGTAAACTTTTGGACGAAAATGGGGGAAAAGATATCAATATCATCGCAAAGATTGAAAATGCGGAAGGTGTGGATAAGATCGATGAGATCATCCGCGTATCGGATGGAATTATGATCGCGCGAGGCGATATGGGAGTTGAGGTGCCGGATGAGGAAGTGCCGGTTATACAGAAAATGATCATCCGCAAAGTGTACGAAGCCGGAAAACAGGTAATTACGGCGACACAGATGCTCGATTCCATGATGAAAAATCCTCGACCGACCAGAGCAGAGACAGCAGACGTCGCCAATGCCATCTACGATGGAACAAGTGCCATCATGCTTTCGGGAGAGACGGCTGCAGGGAAATATCCGGTGGAAGCCTTAAAAACAATGGTGCGTATCGCTGAGAGAACCGAGGCTGACGTCGACTACTGCAAGCGGTTTTTTAACCATGAGCGGAAAGCCAATCCGGACATTACGGATGCCATCTGCCATGCAACCTGCACGACGGCGCACGATCTGAATGCCCGCGTCATTATTACGGTAACCAAATCCGGAAGATCGGCCCGCATGATCTCACGTTACCGTCCGGGCTGCGATATCGTGGGCTGTGCCATGTCGAAAAAAGTGACAAGACAGCTCAATATGTCATGGGGCGTTACGCCTATTTTATTGGAAGAAAAGCAGGAAGTTTTTGAACTTTTTGATTATGCAACAGAAGAATGTCTCAAACAGGGATTCTTATGCAAAGGCGATGTTGCGGTATATACGTCGGGGGTTCCGGTTGGAATTTCCGGTACAACAAACATGATAAAAGTGCAGAGAGCATAACAAAGGTTGACAATGTCGAAAAATGTGTGGTATGATATATGCGTGAAACTTTCAGGGTCATATCCTGGACCCACTACAACCAGGTTAAATATGAAAGAAAAGAGGTCAGAGTAAAATGGCAAACATCGATTTGAGCAAGTATGGTATCACAGGTGCAACTGAGATTGTGTACAATCCTTCTTATGAAGATCTGTATAAGGAAGAGACCAATCCGGCGTTGGAAGGTTATGAAAAAGGCCAGGAAAGTGAACTTGGCGCAGTGAACGTTATGACAGGTATTTATACCGGACGTTCCCCTAAAGACAAGTACATTGTAATGGATGAGAATTCAAAAGACACAGTATGGTGGACTTCTGATGAGTACAAAAATGATAACCATCCTGCATCACAGGAAGCTTGGAAAGCAGTGAAAGAGCTTGCAGTAAAAGAATTGTCAAATAAGAGACTTTTCGTAGTAGATGCATTCTGCGGAGCAAACCATGACACACGCATGGCTGTTCGTTTTATCGTAGAAGTGGCTTGGCAGGCACATTTCATCAAAAATATGTTTATCCAGCCAACAGCAGAAGAGTTGGAAAACTTTGAGCCAAACTTTATCGTATACAATGCATCCAAAGCAAAGGTTGAAAATTACAAAGAACTCGGATTGAATTCTGAGACAGCTGTAATGTTCAATATCACAAGCCGCGAGCAGGTTATCGTAAATACATGGTACGGCGGAGAAATGAAGAAAGGTATGTTCTCTATGATGAACTACTATCTTCCATTGCAAGGTATCGCTTCCATGCACTGCTCCGCAAACACAGATAAGGACGGAAAGAACACGGCAATCTTCTTCGGACTTTCCGGAACAGGTAAGACAACATTGTCCACAGATCCAAAACGTCTTCTTATCGGTGATGACGAGCATGGCTGGGATGACAATGGTGTATTCAACTTCGAAGGCGGCTGCTACGCAAAAGTTATCGACTTGGACAAAGAGTCTGAGCCGGACATCTACAATGCGATCCGCAGAGACGCTCTTCTTGAGAACGTAACACTTGACAAAGACGGAAAGATTGATTTCGCAGATAAGAGCGTAACAGAGAATACTCGTGTATCTTATCCAATCGATCACATTGAAAATATCGTTCGCCCAATTTCTTCTGCACCAGCAGCGAAGAACGTAATCTTCCTGTCAGCAGATGCATTCGGCGTACTTCCACCGGTATCGATCCTTACACCGGAGCAGACAAAATACTACTTCTTGTCAGGATTTACAGCAAAACTTGCTGGTACAGAGCGTGGAATCACAGAGCCAACTCCTACATTCTCCGCTTGTTTCGGACAGGCATTCCTCGAGCTGCATCCTACAAAATATGCAGAAGAGCTCGTTAAGAAAATGGAGAAGAGCGGAGCAAAAGCTTATCTCGTAAATACAGGATGGAACGGAACAGGAAAACGTATCTCCATCAAAGATACACGTGGTATCATCGATGCAATCCTCAGCGGAGACATCGCGAAAGCACCTACAAAGACAATTCCTCACTTCAACTTCGAAGTACCTACTGAATTGCCGGGTGTAGATCCAGCAATCCTTGATCCTCGCGATACTTACGCAGATGCTTCCGAATGGGAGACAAAAGCTTTGGATCTTGCAGACAGATTCATCAAGAACTTCGCAAAATACGAAGGAAATGCAGAAGGTAAAGCATTGGTACCTGCAGGACCACAGAAATAAGTTGTATAAACAACGAGACACGCAACAATAAAAAGATCACCCATACCGTGCGTGTAAACAACGAGACACGCAACAATAAAAAGATCACCCATATCGTGCTTGCACGAAATATGGGTGATCTTTTTATTGTTATGTGACGACTGTCACGATGATGAGCTCCGACAGGAGCGAAGAATGCGTGTCGAGTTGTTAAGCGGAAGACAGGAGGCGCGTGACGACTGTCACGATGATGAGCTCCGCTAGGAGCGAAGAATGGGCAGGTATAAGTTTATAGTTATAAATTTATAACACAAAAGTTATGAAAAAAGTATAAAATTCATATTGCATTTTGGTAAAATATCATATAAAATTTGTAATAACAATAAAACCGTATTTTGGAAGACAGAAAGGGAGAGAAAAATGCAAAAGGTTATGAAACGTATAATGGCAGTTGTATTGCTGGTGTCGATGGCAGTGGCGTCGATAGGAATTGTGCCGCGGAAAGTAGAAGCATCAACAACCTACCAGTACAAAGCAAATTTGAGGAATTTGCTAAGTGACTATCAGTATGTGGTGAAGGAAAACCTTGAGGTAAAAACACATACTATGGGAGGTGTGGCTGTAGGTGGAAATTGTAAAATGGCTGATTTTGCAGATGCTATGGTGAGCCCGAGTTATGCGGGAAATCTAGTGAAAGTGGGAAATGTAAAGGACACACCTTCGACAGGAGTTCCGGAGGGGTACCACACCAAAAAATTCTATTATACCTACAAAGCGGCCAATGCTTTTGAAAACTATCAGGCTTCAAAATTTGAACAAAATACATATTTGGATATGGTGTCGGCTTTTCACACCATTCAGTCTGAATCGACAGCTCTTGTATCCGGGGCAGAAAAAGCAGTGGTAACCGGAAATAAGATTATAATTGATTTTTCAAAAGCAAAAAAATATGAAGTGCCGGCAAATCTGATCTCGAGTGACCGAAGTGTGACATTGGACATTGTAGGGCTGGCATCTCCGGACGATCTGCGTGATGAGGAATACAGCATTTCTATTACCGGATTAAAGAATACAATAGTATTTGTTGATTTTGGTGTAACCAGCAAGCCGGCGGCTGCAGATAAAATTTTGCCGGTTACTTGGAATGGTCAGCCGATGAGCAATAAATTGAAAAAAATATCATCGGATAATTATGCCGGGGCTCAGTTTGTAAACTCCGGTATGAAATTGATCTGGAATTTCCCGGATGCAACAAAAATGATGACAGAATACATTTCGGGGCATTTTGTGGCACCACAGGCGGATCTTACAATCAGTGGCGGAAATTTTGAGGGAGGTGTAATTGCGAAAAGTGTGACCTCTGGTGCGGAGGGACATTTTTACCCATATTTTAAAGTGGAAACATCTCGTGATACTGTACCTGGGGCGAAACCGGCATTGAAGATTATTGAGACAGCATTGGTAAAAGTGCTGGTCGAAGTAGGAGATGACGAGGAAATTAAATTTATTAAGGATAAAGGCGGTAATGATGTTGTTATCAATTCGGATAATGCAGATTACCAGTGGCAGGTATTTGACAAAAAAACGGGTACATGGAATGACATCCCTGGAGCAAAAGGGACAGTTTTAAATCCTGACAAGAGCTTGGAAGGAAAACAGATACAATGTACCGTGACGGGGAAAAATGACTATACCGGACAGGCGGTTGCAGAAGGCGTTGTGCGAGCTCTTCCGCCGGTGGAAAAACAGACGAGTGAGACGAGTATAACCATTGAAGCAGAGGATGGCTTTGAATATGAAATCCGAGATAAGAGTGGCAATATTGTAATATCATGGGTGACGGATGGATGTGCGAAAGATGGAGATGGCGTGACAGGAAGTATTACATTTAACGGTTTAAAATCAGATACTTCTTATGATGTGGTAAAACGCGCTGCAGATTTGGCTGTCACAGAAAGCCGTATTACGGAAATGCGTACAAAAAGTACCAATCCTTCGCCAAGTTTGGTTCCAAATCCGGGCAGCACACCGAAGGCGACACCGAGTGCAGCGCCAAGTGTGACTACAGGTGGTACCAGCGGTACGCAAACGACAGGACAAAAGCCGGGAGAGACGCCAAAGACAACATTGCCGCCGGAAGATCAGACGATTGGAAAAGGCACCGTGGAATTGAAAATTCCAACGATTGTTATGAAGAAAATTATGGCGCCGAAGATGAAATTCCGCATCAAGCTTTTGAATCAAAAAGGAGCAAAGGTAAGATGCAGCTCCAGTAATAAAAAGATAGCGACGATTGACAAGAACGGACTGGTCAAGACAAAGAAAAAACTGGGAAAAGCCAAGTTAGTTATCAATGTGACAAAAGGAAAGAAAAAAATCCAGTATATCGTTAATCTTGTAGTCCGCACAACGATTAAGAAAAACTACAGTTTATATAAGTATAAAACAAGTTACAAATATCCAAGCGTAAGCTTATACAAACTGCTTCCAAAAGGGAAGACATATAAGATTCAGCTTCTGCATCTCAATAAGACCGCAAAAGTAACTTATAAGTCCAGTAAACCGTCTATCGCTAAGGTTGACAAAAAAGGAAAAGTGACACCGGTGAAAAACGGACGTGCCGATATTACAGTAACGATTGTACAAAATGGAATTACGTACAAATATTTTGTTGTAGTCCGATCGACGGAAAAGGGCGTGGAGTCCAATACCTCGTATTTGAAAGTGATTCGATAAAATTGCAATTTTTCTACTGAAAAACTCTTGACAAATCAAGGCCACACGAGCTATAATAATCTAGCATGCGTTCGTGTGGTCTTTTTGTGTACAAAAAAACGGCACTGACGGCATGACAATTCTACATTTACTTTATAAAAGTGTGGATTCAAAAAACTACAGGAGGTGAAAATTAATGCCAACTTTTAACCAATTAGTAAAGCAGGGTAGAAAATCGGTTGCTAAGAAATCAAATTCTCCAGCACTTCAGTACACTTACAACTCACTGAAGAAGAAATCTACAGAGAGTGCTTCTCCACAGAAACGTGGTGTTTGTACTGTTGTTCGTACTGCTACACCTAAGAAGCCTAACTCAGCACTTCGTAAGATTGCCAGAGTTCGTCTTTCCAATGGTATCGAGGTAACAAGTTATATTCCTGGTGAAGGCCATAACCTTCAGGAGCATAGCGTTGTTATGATTCGTGGAGGAAGAGTAAAAGACCTTCCAGGTACACGTTATCATATCATCCGTGGAACACTTGATACTGCAGGTGTTGCTAACAGAAAGCAGGCTCGTTCCAAATATGGTGCGAAGAGACCGAAAGCAGGCAAATAATTCATATTTGTCATTACTAAAATTAAAAGTACCGGATTAATTTTTGCATCATATTTTATAGATTTTATATTTATTAAAGGAAGAAGCAAGACTTAAACTGGTGCGGACACAGAAGTGAGTACCTGTGAATTAATAATATTATTAAGGAGGGAAGTAACGTGCCACGTAAAGGACATATTCCAAAAAGAGACGTGCTGGCAGATCCAGTTTACAAAAACAAAGTCGTTACTAAGCTGATCAACAACATTATGTTGGACGGTAAAAAAGGTGTAGCTCAGAAAATCGTTTACGGCGCTTTTGATGAAATCGCTGAGAAGACAGGAAAAGACGCTATCGAAGTATTCGAGGAAGCTATGAACAACGTTATGCCTGAACTCGAAGTAAAGGCTAGACGTATCGGTGGTTCCACTTATCAGGTTCCAATCGAAGTAAAACCAGATCGTAGACAGGCTTTGGCTCTTCGTTGGCTGACTCTTTATTCACGTAACCGTGGAGAGAAGACAATGAAAGAAAGACTTGCCAGTGAAATCATGGATGCAGCAAACAATACTGGTTCATCCGTGAAGAAGAAAGAAGATATGCACAAGATGGCTGAGGCAAATAAAGCATTTGCACACTATCGTTGGTAATCGCATGCAGACCGGACACAAAGTGTACGGTGCTGAATGGCGGATGCCTTGCGCATGAGACGAGAATAAATTAGGAGGAAAAGAACTTGGCTGGAAGAGAATATCCATTAGAGCGTACCAGAAATATTGGTATCATGGCTCATATCGATGCTGGTAAAACAACATTGACAGAGCGTATCCTTTATTATACTGGTGTAAACTATAAAATTGGTGAGACTCATGATGGTGCTTCTACCATGGACTGGATGGAGCAGGAGCAGGAAAGAGGTATTACAATTACTTCTGCTGCTACAACCTGCCACTGGACTTTGGAAGATCACCACAAACCAAAAGCTGGTGCTTTGGAGCATCGTATCAATATCATCGATACTCCGGGACACGTTGACTTCACTGTAGAAGTTGAGCGTTCCCTGCGTGTATTGGATGGTGCTGTCGGTGTATTCGACGCAAAAGCCGGTGTAGAGCCTCAGTCAGAAAATGTATGGCGTCAGGCTGACACATACAATGTACCTCGTATGGCATTCATCAATAAGATGGATAAAATGGGTGCAGATTTCTTTTATTCGGTTCAGACGATCATTGACCGTTTGGGCAAAAATGCAATCCCTGTACAGATTCCAATCGGTAAGGAAGATGACTTTATCGGTTTGATTGATCTGTTCGAGATGGAAGCATACTATTACAAAGATGATAAGGGCGAAGAAATCGAAATCACAGAGATTCCTGATGACTTGAAAGATCTTGCTCAGGAATGGCATGACAACCTTGTAGAAAAAGTCTGCGAGTTGGATGATGATTTGATGGAAATGTACATTGAAGGAGAAGAGCCTACGATCGATGCGATGAAGGCTGCTCTTCGTAAAGGTACGATCGCTAGTGAAGCAGTTCCTGTATTCTGTGGTTCTGCATATAAAAACAAAGGTGTTCAGAAGATGTTGGATGGTGTTATCGAATACATGCCAGCTCCAACAGATATCCCTGACATCACAGGAGTTGACGAAGACGGTAACGAAGTGACTCGTAAATCTTCCGATGACGAGCCATTCTCCGCTCTGGCATTTAAGATCATGTCAGACCCATTCGTTGGAAAACTCGCATTCTTCCGTGTATACTCCGGTACAATGAACTCCGGTTCTTACGTACTGAATGCTACAAAAGGAAAGAAAGAGCGTGTAGGACGTATCGTACAGATGCACGCAAACAAACGTAACGAAATTGATAAGGTTTACTCCGGAGATATCGCTGCAGCAGTTGGTTTCAAAGTAACCACAACAGGTGATACAATCTGTGACGAGCAGCATCCGGTAATCCTTGAGTCCATGGAATTCCCTGAACCTGTTATCGAGCTCGCTATCGAGCCTAAGACAAAGAATGACCAGGGTAAAATGGGTGAAGCTCTTGCAAAACTTGCAGAAGAAGATCCTACATTCCGTGCTCATACAGATCAGGAAACTGGTCAGACAATTATCGCAGGTATGGGTGAACTTCACCTCGATGTCATCGTAGACCGTCTGCTTCGTGAATTCAAAGTAGAGGCAAATGTAGGTGCCCCTCAGGTTGCTTACAAAGAGACATTTACAACACCTGTTGATATTGACAGTAAATATGCAAAACAGTCTGGTGGACGTGGACAGTACGGACACTGTAAAGTTAAATTCGAGC
>OGPH01000088.1_pt1 | contig 109457 bp, 96 predicted proteins | sample 1552891 | NCBI WGS metagenome assembly OGPH01 (sample SAMEA2580272, study PRJEB22360) | human gut metagenome | biome: human gut; feature: human-associated habitat; material: faeces | place: Denmark | collected 2008/2010 | reverse complement strand
ACCTTGACGAGACAGGTGTGTACTTACCAGCGGCTTACCTATCTGCTGACACTATCCACTTACCGATGTGCTGACCTCACCATTTCTCACTCCTCATTGCTAATTGCTAATTGCTAATTGCTCATTGCTGATTGCTCATTGTTTAAACGCTCTTGCTGCACACAAAAACCTCTGGTATAATACCCTTACCCGGTTATACGGTTGAACCGGGCAAACCGACATCGGACATTGGAGGAAAAAAACCACAATGGAACATAAAAAAATTAAGATTTACCGTATTCGCGGCACTGCGCTGCTTTCGGCTGTTTTGGCGGTGCTTTTCATAATCACGGGCTGCACGGGCGGTAAGCCCGGGACGGTGACGGCTGCGCCGACCGGCACACCGAATTCCGCCGAAATGCCGACGGCAACCCCCGATCCGCGTCCGCATTTTGCGGAAGTCAATCTGCCGTTTGAGCCGACACTGAATTATTTTGCCGCGCCCGAAGCTGTGCTTGAGGTTTTGACGGAGAATGAACTTCAGGGTTATCCTGCGGTCGTTGCGGCATACATGAACTATGAAACGGGCGTCGATCTGCCCGGGTCAAAAGACGATTATCCCAATCTGCTCCGCCTTATCGACATGTATTTTCCTGTTTTCTTTGCCGATATTTATGATACAACGGTCCGATTTTCCGAAGGTGAAAGCGGGTGCAGGCTTGAATGGAGTTACTTTTCCTCCTCCCGCGAGGAACACAACACTCTGTTTCATCGGTTTGAAAACAGGGTTGCCGAACTGCTGAAACCTTCCGAAGGCGCAAAAAGCCGAATCATGCAGGCTGTTGCGGTGTATCAAAAGCTGACCACCGAAACGGAATATGATTTCAACGAAGAAACCGTCGGCGGCGAATCGGTGCCCGTCATGCGGCATTGCTACGATGCCGTCACGGAAGGCCTCGGCGTTTGCTGGTGTTTCGGACGCTCATACTGTTTCCTGCTTTGTCAGCTTGGGTTTGAGGCATTGACTGTGCACGGCATTGCGAAGGATCTCGGGCTGCACGAATGGACTTTGTTCAAATATAATGATGAATGGTATTATGCCGACCCGACATGGGACATCGGCGGCTCATCCCTGCTGTATTACGGTTTTACCGCCGACAGACGCGAACTGAACGGTTATATGAAAAATGCGGTTTACTATATGGAGGGCGAAAATCACCTTGCGGCGGATAAATTCGATGTTTCCGCGCTTACCTTCTCCGCTTTTTTCACGGGCGTTTGCTACGGAGATTCCTATGAACTCGATTACGAGGGCAACGCCGTTGTTTTCCACGTTGATAACGGCACAGAGGGTGAGGAACTCATCCGCTTCGAGCTGCCTGCGGACAAGGATTAAAAAGCATGAAGCAGACGGACGAAGCTGTTTTTAAGAAAAAGCTGCTCGAACTTGCTTCCCGCGCAAACGGCAGCGGACGCTGTACGTTCACGCCCTTTTTGGGGCTTGCGGAACAGAACATTCTGCGTTGCGCCGAAAAAGAGCTTTCAGGCGTTATTCGTACCGAATTCGGCGGCGCGGACGGCTGCGAACGCATAATGGTTCGTTTCGGCGACCCGGAGGACTGCGGCTACGCGTGTCCGTTTCCGATTCGCTGCATACGCGCCATACCTCGTTCAAAAAAATTTGCCGAGCAGCTCACGCACCGCGATATTCTCGGTTCGCTTATGGCTTTGGGAATCGACAGGAACCGAACGGGCGACATTGCCGTTCGCGAAAACGAGATTTATATTTTCTGCACGGAGCAAATCGCGCCCTGTATTGCCGAAAATTTCGTTTCCGCACGGCGAACGGATCTCAGCTGCGATATTCTGCCCCTGCCGGACACTATGGAAGAGAACGGTTCGCCCGCGCCGCTGCTGCCGCCGGGATTGCTTTTCACCCTTCGCACCGTGCAATGCAATGTTGCAAGCGAAAGGCTTGATGCCGTTGCAGCGCAGGTTTTCCGCCTGTCGCGCGGGGGTGAGCTTCCGGAGCTGCTGCGAAGCGGAAAAGTGTTTATAAACGGAAGAACGGTTTTCGATGCAGGCCATGTGCTGAAATCCGGAGACATTGTTTCCGTCAGAGGGTGCGGCAGGTTCGTTTACCGCGGCATTGAACGCGAAACAAAAAAATCCCGTTTTTTTGTTAAAACGGAGATTTACAGCTGACAGCGCCGTGCTGCGGTTGTGTATATCCATGCCGAAAATTTGTATAATCCCTGCCGGATGTGCCGAATGCTTGCATAGCGGCGGGGTTTATGTTATAATTCCGCTATAATTCGGGAAATGTGTCCGAAATGCGGGCATGTTTGTCAAAAAAAGCGAACGTGTCAACGGAGCCTGCCCGCTGCGGGAAAATCGCTGCACTCAGTTTGTGGGCTGTAAAACGATATTTCTGCCTTTGGAACAGGCCGCCGTTTGATTTCGCAGGAGGGTGTTTTGCGCACGGGCTGCGTTTGAAATTCTGTTTTCCGACGGAAGCTTTCCGAACAGTTCGTGTGCAGGAATGTCCGCCGATGCATAATTCGGCGGAAGTTTTAGTTAAAATGGAAAATTTATTACCTTTATGTGTTTGTGCGCTGAGCCTCGCATTGCTCGCTGTTTTGGGCTGTGCCGAAAAGCGCAGGAACGAAGCAAACCGAAAGAAGCTCCGTGTTGCCGTAAACGTTAACGGCATTCGCGGCAAATCAACAGCAACAAGGCTTATCACCGCGATCCTTGCCGAAGCGGGTTATCGCGTTGTCGGCAAAACCACCGGCACCGCCGCAAGAATGATATTCTGGGATGCGGAAGATGAGCAGGAGGTTGTTCGTCGTCCCCACGGAATATCCATTTCAGAACAAATACAGGTCATCAACAGTGCTGTCAAACGCGGTGCCGATGCCCTTGTTTGCGAATGCATGGCTGTTCGCCCCGATTATCAGCGCGTATATCAGCATCAGATAATCAACGCCGGGCTGACGGTCATCACGAACGTGCTTGAGGATCACCTGGACGAAATGGGCCCCACAACCGACCAGATCGCGTGGGCGTTTGCAGATACTATTCCTTACAACGGCGCAGTCGTAATTCCCGACTGCGAGTATACCGAATATTTCAAGAGCGTTGCCGAAGAACGCGGCACACGCGTTTTTGTTGCAGACGATTCACTTATTTCAGAAGAGTATCTTAAACAGTTTGATTACAGGTTATTTCCGCACAACTGCTCGGTTGCGCTTGCCGCCGCCGATGCTCTCGGCATTGATCGCGAAACTGCTCTTTCCGCAATGCTGAAAGCCCATGCGGATCCCGGTGCGCTGCGGTTCTACGATATCAGCCTGCCGAAAGGTGATTGCTGCATTGTGAACGCTTTTGCGGCAAACGAGCCTTCCTCCTCGCTGGACATCTGGAACATCGTTTGCAGCGAACGTCCGGAACAATCCGCAAATCCCATCATACTTATGAACTGCCGACCGGACAGAGTTGACAGAACAAAGCAGTTTGTTCGCGATTTTTTCCCGAAGATTCCGAATGCTGTCATCATTGCCGCCGGCGAAAGCACGGGCAATATCACAAAGGCCGAAGCTCACGGACGCTTTCCGAATGCCGACAGGTACATCAATCTCGAAAAGCAATCCCCTGAAAAGGTGCTTGAAACGCTCAAGCCCCTGCTCCCGGGAAGAATTGTGATGTGCGTCGGAAACATTCACGGCTCCGGTGAACCGATTCTGCATGCTTTGCTCGAATACGGAAGACTTCCGCTTCCCGAGCCGATTTTCCGCGAGCGCAGAAAGAGCCGGCATTGATTCCGCTTTTGGGCATTTCCCCCAAAAAGCAGAGAAAAAAAGTATAGCCCGAATGCGGCAAAAAACTTAAGAGGTTAAAATGACTGTAACAAATTTCTATCTGGCAATAATCATCGGAACCCTTATCAGCCTTTTGGTTGACGAACTGTTCGGAATTCAGTGCGGCGGACTTATCGTGCCCGGCTATCTTGCAATGGTAATCGACGATATTCCCTGCATCCTGCTCGTTTTTGCAATCAGCTTCATAGTTTACGTCATCGTGAACTATGTTCTTCCGAAATTCATGATTCTGTTCGGCAAGCGCAAATTTGCAGTGACGCTGCTTCTCGGAATTTTTCTGAAGCTTGTTGTTGAGCTGCTCTTCCCCGTTTTCCCGTTTGCAACGGTTGCATTCCGCGGCGTCGGCGCAATCACCCCAAGCTTGCTTGCAAACACATATTCAAGGCAGAGCATTCTTTACACGATACCCGCAACGCTTGCAGCAACACTCGTAACTTACGGACTTGTGACGCTGCTCAGCACCGTTCTTGCCGGCTGATTTCGGCACGGCATTGAAATCGCAGAAATATTTCAAGGTTTTAACGGCAATGACTGAAAAAAACAAAACTCAGGAAATCATCACGGAAGCATCCTTGCAGGGGCTTACGGTTAAACAGCGGGTGCAGATCGGCAACCGACGCAGTGTCAAACGGCGCAGGAACTTTGTTCTGCCGCTGGTCTGTTTCGCGGTGCTTTTCGCGCTGATGTTCTGCATCGGCAGCATCGAATCAAACTCCGCCGCTTCGGCAAAATCCCCCGAAGGCACGCCGAACAGCGGACTTCAGCTCACCTTCCTCGGAGATATCATGATGGGAAGGTACATCGGGCAAATGTGCGATGTCAAGGGCTACGACAGGCTCTTCAGCGGCATTTCCGGCATTTGGAGCAACTCCGACCATGTTTTTGCAAACTTTGGAAGCCCTGTCCGCACGGGCGACACAAGCGGCTATCAAAAACGGCTTGACGGTATTCCGCTTATCGCAAGCGAGACCGCCGTGCTCAGTATGCAGGCGGCGGGCATCGATGTTGTCGGATTTTCGAACAACCACTGTTTCGACTACGGCAAGGCAGGGTACGACAATTCCCGTGCGTTTTTCGACAGCATCGGTCTGACCCATGCAGGTGCAATTCCGGATGACACGCAGCCCGATGTTCCTCCGTACACAGTCATAACGGCCGAAAACGGCAAAAAGATTGGTTTCATCGCCATCACCTCGGTTTACAGCCCCGAAACCGCGCACGGCGGAGTGCTGACAACAAGCCATTTCATGTTCTATCGTTATATCACCGCTTCCGCACAGGCAAACGACCTCACGGTTGTTTATCTGCACAGCGGCAATGAATACACCGCCATACTGGATGACAAGCAGCAGGATGTTGCGCACAGCATCATTGACGCGGGTGCCGACATGGTCATTGGCTCTCATCCGCATAATGTTCAGCCTGTCGAACTGTACGGCAACGGCATTATCTTTTACAGCCTCGGCAACTTTATCATGGATCAGGGCAACACATTCACCCGCGACGGCATCATTGTTCAATACAACGAATCCGAAGACGGGCGCAGGTATTTTGAAACCATACCCATCCGCATCGATGACGGCTGCCCGCGTGTAACGACAAAAGGCTTCTATACGCGCCGCATCAACCGTATACTTACCAAGCTGCTCGAATCCGAAAGCTTTACGGAAACCGCTGACGGGCATATTATTATTGAACTTCCGCCGAAAGTAAACTTCTGAACGGATACTTCCGGCACCGATACAAACTGTTAAGGAGAAATTATGAAAGGTAAAAGCTATAAAAGTAACAGAACACGCGGAAGCAGACCTGCTGCAAGGATGCTTGCTGCCGCATTGGCATTAATCTTTATCGTTCAGTTCGTCGGCTGCAATTCCTGCAGCAAACCGGGCAGCGATGATATCGACCTGCCCAACGTTTCCCTTGAACCTGTTCCTGCAACGAAGGGGCCGGGCACATCCTCTTCACCCTCTGTTGTCAACCGAAACGGTTATTCCGTCAGCACCTCAAACATCTATGCAACCATGGTCGCGGCTCAGGTGCTTGATGCGGGCGGAAACGCTGTTGACGCTGCTGTTGCGGCTGCATACACGCTCGCCGTTGTTGAGTCCTACGCCTCGGGCATCGGCGGAGGCGGCGGAATGCTCATTTACGACCCCAAAACCGATAAATATCAGTTTTTGAATTATCTTCCCGAAGCTGCCCAATCCGGTGCAAATTACCGTGATATTGCTGTTCCGGGTTTTGTTTCCGGCATGGAAACGGCAAACGAGCTTTACGGTTCGTTCAGCATGGCGTCGCTTATGAACTACGCAATTTACTATGCGGAGAACGGATTCACCGTTGACGATGCGCTCATGTTCCGAATTAAAAACGCAAGAGTGACTTTTTCCGATCCCAACACGCCTTTTGCGGCGGTGCAAAACGCAGGCGACACCGTCGCCCTTCCCGAGCTTGCGCAGGTTCTTCGCCGCATATCCACCGAGGGCAGCTCCGCATTCTACACCGGCAGCGTTGCCCAAAGTATTGCGAATGCAGCCGGAATGACGCTTGAGGACCTTTCGGCATATGAAACCCTGCTCACCGATCCGCTCATCGGCGAATTCAACGGATATGACGTCATCTCCGCTCCTGCTCCCTTCGGCGGCATGACGCTAATTCAAATGCTTAAAATGGGTGAGATTCTTGAAATTCCCGACCCCGACACCGATCCTTCCGGCTACCTCAAAAAGCTTACCCAGCTTACGCTCATCTGCGACAAAGAAAGGATCTCAAAAGTTACCGACACGCGCTTCAAGCGCAAAACTTTTGATTACCAAAAGGCAATCTCGGACGAATACATCTATAACATGCTTAACATGGATTATACCGATCACGAACGCGATACGAACGGGCAGGACACAACGCATATCTCCGTTATCGACAAAAACGGCATGACCGTTGCCTGCACGAACACGCTGACCCAGTTTTTCGGCTCAAGGCTTTATGTGAACGGATTTTTCCTCAACAATGCAAACCGCAATTTCAGCGGCGGCGTAAATAAATACGCACCCGGAAAGCGCACGCGTACATACATGTCTCCGACCATTCTCCGCAAGGGAAGTGTTGCCGAGAATAATGAGGAAATCATTGCTATCGGCAGTCCCGGCGGCAGCATGATTCCTGCCGTTCTTGTCCCTGTGCTTTTTGATATGACGATGTTCGGCGAATCCATGCAGGCGGCTGTAGATAAGCTCCGTGTTGTTGTTAAAAGCGCGAACTCCCTGCTTGTTGAAGTCGGTGAGGCCGAAGCTCCGCCCATGGTCGATCCGACAGGACAGGGTTACTACATCACCCGAATGGATCTCAATGCCTATTTCGGCAGTGTCAATGTTGCCTGCTACAGCTCCGCGAACGGCGGGTTCAGTGCAGGGGCTGATTCAAGACGAAACGGCAAAGGGTCGGCTCGCAATGATCTAAACTGACGAACCCTTTCAATTTCTCTGCCCTTTCGTCTTCGCGAAACGGCAAAGGGTCGGCTCGCAACGATCTTAATTAATTAGGAATTAGGAATTAAGAATTAGTAGTTATGGAAATTTAACACCGACTCGCAAAAAATTGCGGGTCGGTGTTTTTTAATCAAATCAGCTGCATTCATTTAATCAGCTGCATTCATTTAATCATCTGCATTCACTTAATTAACTGCATTCACTTAAACTTCTATTCGAACCATGCTCGGTTCTGTGCGTATTCAATTCAGGTTCCCGCGCAGGAAAGCAGCAATTCCGCGCAAAACCTCATCACGTTCGGTCTCGTTATGCATTTCATGCCTGCCTCCGTGGTAAATCTGAAGGAAAACTTTAGTCTTTCCGCTTTTTATAAGGTTATTGCATACCCGGCGCGGCCCTCTGCCGAAATTCCCGACAGGATCGGCGTCACCGGCAAGAACGTAAATCGGAACATCCGGAACGGCATCGCTCCATGTTTTTCGACTGACCTCGTCCAAACCTTCAAACAAATCGCGATATGCTGCGCAGCGGAAACTGAACCCGCAGAGCGGATCGGCAATATAAGCATCCACAACCGCTTCATCCTTTGAAAGCCAGTCAAAAGCCGTGCGCCTGTTTTTCACGCTCATGACATACGGACCGAAAACAAGCCTGTTCAGGCGCGGGCTGAGCTGCTGCGCGCCCCGCCGGCGAATCTCCGCCCGTGCGGCAAGTTTTGCAAACGGCAAAAGCGGATTTTTCCCCGCTGTTGCGGAAAAGATAAAGGCATCAAACTCAGTTCCGTACCTTGACGCGCAGGCACGCGCAATGAAACTGCCCATGGAGTGCCCGTACAGTATCTGCTTTGCCTCCGGATATTCAGCCATAAGGCGTCTGTGAACCGTCATAACATCATCAACAAGCGCATTCCATCCGTTTTCGGCTGCAAAAAAACCTTTTTTATCCTCCTGTTGAATTGAATCGCCGTGCCCTGCATGATCATTCCCGCAAAAAACATAGCCGAGCGAAACGAAATACTCCGCAATCGGCTGAAAACGGCGAACATACTCGCTCATTCCGTGAACAAGCTGAATCACACCGCGCACACTCTGCCCCGCAGCAGGCCGCCAGGTGTGAACCGCAATATTGCATTCACCCGTTTCAGACGGAAAAAATTCAGTCGAAAACCCGATTTCTTGTTCCTTTGAATTCACATTCCCCATTTTTATTTGCCTTTCAGCCGAAAACATACATCAGCGGAACGATTATCAGCGAAAGCAAAAAAAGCGCCGCCAGAATCATGCATATTATCCTTACCATTCGTTTTGATTTATTTGCGTTATTTCTCATAGTTATCCTCTTAATACATATTGTTAAAAATTATAAACGACACGGCAGCAAGGCCGATCGCCGCCGCCGCAAGCAAAATCCGCAAAACTTTTTGAACGCGGCTCCCGTTTGAAAATGCCGCAAGAAAGCTTTCCGCCGCAAGCAAAGCCCATGCGGCATAAAGCAGTATCTCGTGCACCGAAAAATTGCCTTTTCCCACAGCCTTGATAATGACGCATGCGATGCAGCTCACCGCCATAATCACGGCCGTAACAAGGCTCAGCGTTTTCCGCCGTTCATCGGAGCGTGTTTTTGCGGAAGACCGGGTATCCCCGCATGTTTGGTTTCTTTTTTTCATAAATTCAAATCTTTTAAGCTTAAAACCCTACAGCGCAATTTTACCGTTAAAATAGGACAGAATCAAAAAAACTGCGCTCCCTGCAAGCAGCAGAATGAGCAGAACGAGCAGCAGTGCGGCAATATCAATGCTTTTTTTGCGGACAAACTTTTCCCCGCGGTATACGCTGCGCTTTTTGTTATGCGCACGTTTCATCGGCTTAACATGCTTAATATACATCGCGTCGTTCCCTCCTTTTCGCCGTTTCATCTTTTTCAACAATTATTTTAACACATGCCGCACCGCTTTTCAATGCCTCGGCGGAAACATAACCTGCACTATGGGATCATTTTGACGGCTTGACGAATGCGCCGAAATGCATTATAGTATAGCTGTGGCAATGTACCTGCCCTTTCTTTGCGCCGGCATCGGTGCATTGCTTCAATTTCAAAGAAGGAATTAGTTGTTTTGGATAAATCAAACTCAAACATTTTCAAAAAGATGCTGCTTGCGCTTGCAGCGGGTGTACTCTCGGTTCTCGGCGGAGCATTCATGCCGCCTCTGCTGATACCCGCCGCGGCCGCGATCGGCTTTATCGGCAATGCATACGGCACACTGTATTGCGGGATCGCCCTTGCTGTATCCCTGGGCGGAATTGCGGCGCTTTTGTCATCCAATGTGTTGACAATGCTTTGCATTGCGGGCTTTGTGCTGCTGAGCTCCGTGACTCTCGGCATCGGGCTGCGCAAACGCCTCCCCTATCGCCTGCTTGCGGTTCTTGTCGCGTTTTTTGCGCTTGCCGCGCTCTATCTCGACACCGCTCTGCCTTCACTGCTTGCAGGCAAGGAACCCTTTGCCGGCATTGTCGAGCTTTTTTATCAGCTTGAAGACGCATACAAACAAGCCGGTCTCGATATTTCATCGCTTCAGCTTTCAACAGAAGTTCTGCCGGAAGTTTTCTACGGTGTCCTCATTGCTCTTGCCGAAGGTGTAGGATTCCTTACCGTTGTTCTTGCAAAATGGTTCAGCACGAAAGCAAAAGCCGATGTTCGTCCGATGGCTCCCTTTGTCCGCTGGCAGCTGCCTTCAAGCCTTCGCATCGGAATGCCGATGATCGCTGCTGCGATTATTCTGATGTTCATTCTGAATTACGGCGGTGCCGAAACCGTCATGAACACTGCTTTCGGCCTGTTTATGCCGCTCTTTGCGGCAACGGGCATTGCATCCTTCATCTATATCTTTTCGCGGAACCGCCCAAATCAGTCCGTCAGTCCGTTTGCTGTCGTGCTGATGATTTTTGTCATCTGCTTTTCGCCGTTTCTGCTTGCCGGTTTCGGACTTGTTGAGCTTTACACCGGGTTCAGGCTCAAGATGATGCGCGTGGATGATAAAATTCGCGCGGCGTTCGAAAAAGCGGAGCGGGAAGGCAGCAGTGTCGTTTCCGTTGATCTTGACGACGGCCAGGGGCCGCGAATCATTGCAGTGCGAAAAAAACGTGAAGATGACCCGGCAAATGACGATTTCGCATTCGGTGAGCCCAATCCGCCCAAAGATTCCGGAAGCTCCGATAAGTCCGATAATGATGATATGTCGAAACACGGCAATTCCGATTCCGACAAGAATGCTTCGAGCGATTCGGATTCGAACGAAACAAAGCAATAAAGCATTCCCATGACTTTTATTGCATACATAAGTTTATTGTTGTAAACCGTCGTTGTTTTTAAAAGAACAACATAAATATATTATTAGGAGAAAAACTATGAAAATTATGCTCAAACAGGATGTTCACGGCACAGGCAAAGCCGGAGACATTGTTACCGTCAGCGATGGCTACGCAAGCAATTTCCTAATTCCGCGAGGTTTGGCCGTTCCCGCCGATGCAGGCACGATCAACGCCGCAAACATCCGCAAACAGGCCGCCAAGCATCGCGTTGAAGTTCAGCGCAAAAACGCACAGGCTCTTGCAGCGGACATGAGCAAGCTTTCTGTAAAAGTCTACTGCAAAGCCGGCGAAAACGGAAGGCTTTTCGGTGCGGTCACGGGCAAAGAAATTGCCGCTGCATTGAAAGAGCAGTTTGATATCACCGTTGACAAGAAAAAAATCCGCATTGACGAGCCTATTAAGGCCGTCGGCATTTACACCGTTTGTGCTCACATGTTCGAGCAGACCGATGCAAACTTCAAGGTTGAGGTTCTCGGCATTGCCGAATAAAACGTCATAACCTTCGTATAAGCGGAATCCCTATTCCGCCGTTCGGCATGAATCGAATCAAAGTCAATGCCGATATTTTAATGCATTGATTCAACAGGGAACTTTTATGGACGAAACAAACCGCACCGTGCCGCACAGCACGGATGCCGAAAAATCCGTTCTGGGCAGCATTCTTTTGTCCTCCCTTGCGGCTGAAAAAGCACTTGAAGTGCTCAACGCGGAGGACTTTTTTTCCGTTGCCCACAGGGACATTTTTTCCGCCATGCAAGCCCTTTACAACTCCGGCAAGCTCATCGACAACGTCACCCTTGTTGATATGCTTGAGCGGCAGGGCAAGCTGGATTCCGCCGGCGGCATGGGCTATATTGCCGAGCTTGCAATTTACACGCCCAGTGCCGCAAACATTGAGCATTATATCAGCATTGTTGAGGGGCATTCAATGCGCCGCCGCCTCATCAGCGTCGGTTCCGGCATTGCGCAGGACGCAGCGGGCAGCGAGAAGGAAACCGCTGCCATTCTGGACGATGCCGAACGCCGAATTTACGACATTGCAATGCGAAAAACGGCGGACACGATGGAGCCGATAAGCTCCGTCTATTCCCGCGTATACACCCAAATCGGGGAATACATGCAGAACCGCGGCCGACGCACAGGCATTGCAACGGGGCTTATTGACCTTGACGAACTGACAAGCGGACTCCAGCGCAGCGACCTTATTATTATTGCCGGCCGCCCCGCAACGGGCAAATCCGCATTCGCTCTCAATATCGCCGCCCATGCAGCCATACGCGAAGGCGCAACCGTTGCGGTATTCAGCCTTGAAATGAGCAAGGAGCAGGTTGTCATGCGTATCATGGCCTCCGAATCCGGCGTCAACATGCAAAAACTCCGCACGGGCGAACTCGGCGCAACCGAAATACTCAAAATTGCAGACAGATTCAACACCGTCGGCGAGGCAAAGATTCTGATTGACGACACCCCCGGCGTGACTGTTGCGGAAGTGCGTTCAAAATGCCGCCGCATTCAGGCAATTCACGGGCTTGACGTTGTTATAATCGACTACCTTCAGCTTATGCAGTCCGCAAAAAGCCAGGATTCGCGCGTGCTTGAAATCTCGGCAATGACGCGTGCGCTCAAGATACTTGCAAGGGAGCTTAACGTTGCCGTTGTTGTGCTTTCCCAGCTTTCCCGCGAACCCGACAAGCGAAAAGATCACACTCCGCTCATGAGCGACCTGCGCGAAAGCGGTTCAATCGAACAGGATGCGGACGTTATCATGATGCTTTATCGACCCGCCGCCTATCCGGATACGCAGGAAGCCATGGATGGGGACAACACATCCTATATCAACGTTGCAAAACACAGAAACGGCGCAACGGCATCCATAAAAGTCATGTGGGTTCCCGAGCTCACAAAATATGCAAATTACGCACCCGATCCGGATTGATCATCCTTTCGGCATTTGACTTTCGGCATTTGACCGCCGGCGATCGGTTTTGCGCCTCAAGCCAAACAACCCGCTCGGCGAACGCTCTGCTTCAATGATTCAATGCTTCAATGATTCTTTGGTGCGGAGCGTTTTTTGTTGCATTTCGGGCACGAAATTGCTATAATATTGCCATGGAAAAAACAAATGTTTCACAGCCTTCGGAGCAATATGCCTCCTTCGGCCTCGGCAGGCGCAATGTTTTCATGTGGCTTGCCTCGCTGTTTATGCTGCTTTCCGGCGCATTGCGGATCGTTTATTACAGCTCCCCCGTTGAGGACGCGGAGGGCGTCGGTTCGACCGCTTTCGTGCTGTTTTTTGTCGTTCTGCCGGTCGTGTTCTGCCTTTGGTATGCTGCTGCGCTCATTTCAAAAGGCTCGGAGCGGCTTTTCACAACCTGCACTCCCGTATTTTTCGGCACGGCATTTTTGATTTACCGCGCCTGCATCCTGTTCAAATCCGGTGCTTTCGGCTTCAACAGCGGGATTCTGCTTGCGGCCAACATCGTTTTTTGCTGTATGCTTTATTTCATTTATCGCTTTGCGGTCAACACGGGCGCAAAACGCGCAAAATCAGTTGCCGCACGCCGATACATTGCGCTCATTGCTTTTGCGGCAGCGGCTGCGATCGTTTTTTGGCAAAGCGGGCTTTTGAACATCTTCAGGCAGCCCGAAGGCGGAATAACGTCCTTCCTCAGCGGTATCTCCCTGTTTTGCGCCGCATTGGCTGTTATCCTTGTTTTTATCGGTGCAAAGCTTAACTCCGACAACATGCCCCGCCCTGCCTGCGGCGATCGTTCGGACGGACGCAGGCTCCGCAGCCTTGACCCCATCAGCGGCGTCGGAGTTTACATCATGTCCCGCCGCAACGGCGCAAACAATCTTTTCAGGGACGGTTTCGAATGCTCCGCGGCGGAAAAATACATTCGCGAAAAACGCGAAGAAGGGCTTGACAAATTCGGCTATACGCACCTGCTGCTTGCCGCATACGTCCGCACCGTATCCCAACGCCCCGCAATCAACCGCTTCATCGCGGGACACAGGATCTACACACGCGACGGAAAGATCATCGTCTGCATGGCAATAAAAAAGGACATGGCAACCGATGCCTCCGAAACCATCATAAAAGTTGAATTCCACCCGGAAGACAGCGTTTACGATGTTTACGAAAAGTTCAACGCCGCCGTTGAGGAAGCAAAAGCTTCCGAAGAGCTGAACAGCAGTTTCGACAAGCTTGCGGGTCTTCTGAACTTTATCCCCGGGCTGCTTATGGAATTCACCCTTTGGCTCATCCGCGTTTTTGACTATTTCGGAAAGCTCCCGCGCATATTGCTCAAACTCAGCCCGTTCCACGGCTCAATGTTTGTAACAAGCATGGGTTCGCTCGGCATTCCGCCAATTTATCATCATTTGTATGATTTCGGCAATTTACCGATTTTTCTCGCTTTCGGTGCAAAGCGAAGGGAAAATTTCATGCTTCCCGACGGCACTGTTCAGCAAAAGAAATATATCGATTTCACCGTCACGACCGATGAGCGAATTTGCGACGGCTTCTATTTCGCCTCATCCATAAAGTTCATGAAACGCTGCCTTGCCAACCCTGAGCGGTTGGACGAAAAGCCCGAATCCGTCGTTCGGGATGTTGACTGACGCCAAACACACAATAAACGGAGGTTAAAATGCCCGAAAACAAAAAGAATTCCCCTTCAACCGAACCCGTGCGCAGCAATGCTGCCGCTGCCGTGTGCGCGTTTGCGGTGCTTGCCGCATTCGCCGCCGTGCTTATCATTCCGCAAAGCCGCGAGGTCTTCAAATCCCTCTCCTCCGCCCACCCGTACATCATGGGCTTTATCAAATTCGGTCTGCTTGCAACAGTCGGCGAAGTGCTTGCCCTCCGTCTGCGCAAAAAAGCATGGGTTCTGCCCGTTTATACCGTTTGGCGCGTCATTATCTGGGGGCTTATCGGTGTTGCGATAACGTTCATGATGAAAACCTATTCTTTCGGCGTTGCAGGCCTTGTTGAATCCGGATATCTGCCCGGCGCAAAAGCGGAGTTTTGGAACAAACTGCTCTGCGCATTCTACACCGCCGCCGTGATGAACCTGACATTCGGCCCAACGTTCATGGCGTTTCACAAATGCACCGACCGATACCTTGAACTGCGTGCCGAAGGCACAAAAAAACCCGGACTCCGCCGAGTCATCGAAACGGTGGATTGGCACAAATTCGTTTCCTTCACGCTGTTCAAAACGATTCCGCTGTTTTGGATTCCCGCACACACTCTGACCTTCATGCTCCCTCCGGAGTATCAGGTCATTGCCGCCGCAACGCTTTCCATCGCTCTCGGAATCATTTTGAGCCTCAAATCCTGACAGACTGAATTCCGCCGCAAACGCTGCCCGTTTGCGGCGGTTTTTTTATTCGTTTCAGCGTCTGATAAAAATATATTTATTTTTCCGATGAACAAAACCGCGATTTTTGCCCTATACATAATGAGGGGGAAAAAGCTGAGAGGTTCGAACCTCTCAGCTAAGCTGAGTTTTAAACCCCTCAGCTAAGCTGAATTTCGAAACCCTCAGCTAATCTGAATTTTGAAACCCTCAGCTAAGCTGAATTTTGAAACCCTCGGCTAAGCTGAATTTCGAAACCCTCGGCTAAGCTGAATTTTGAACCCCTCGGCGGATGCACGTGCAGTGCCGACTGTACTGTTCAAGTCGGCTGCTCCGCATATAAACAAAGGAGGTGCTTTAAAGCATTCGCAGCGCGTTTCAGCCTTCATAATTCGGGGTGCGTTTGCGCTTTTGCGGAAAATCTACGCATAATTAAAATATATTTATTTTTTTGATGAACAAAACCGCGATTTTTGCCCTAATATTAATGAGGGGGAAAATAAGCTGAATTTCGAACCCTTCAGCTAAGCTGAATTTCAAACCACTCAGCTAAGCTGAATTTTGAAACCCTCGGCAAGCTGATTGCTGCAATGTTTCATTTGCCGGTAAAGGACAAGCGAAGCAGGACGACAATATATTGTTAACTTCGATGAAATTTGCACAACCAAACGACAGGTTTCATCGTTGTATAAATAAAGGAGGTGTACAAGCCGACAGGACCGCATATACGAACAGTACATTGTAATACGCCCCGGGAAACCACCCCGGGAAACCACCCCGGGAAACCACCCCCGGGAAACCACCCCCGGCGGCTTGGTGCTGTTTTGCGCCTGAAGCAGAAGAGTTCCTCCGCCATGACTCACTTTGTTAAAGAAAGATTTAGGAGGTCAAAAAATGAAACGAATCCTTACCATCCTTCTCGCCGCACTGTTTGTGCTTGCTTCCCTGCCTGTCGGGCTGAATGCGGAGCGTTCTTCGTCCCCGAAATTTCTTCTCTCAGATTATGAGCAGCTCAATGCCTTTCTGCAAAATGAAACAGGCATGCCCGGCGTCAGCAATGCCGATGTGATTTTCGACGTCGGCGATATAGCTCAGTACCACGGCTGGATTTACAGCCCGTATTATGTTGTTCCCTTTGCAAAGTATTCGCCCGTTCAGCAAACTCCCGGTGAACCTCTCCTTGAAGAGTTTTCCTTCGAATACGACTACTGGTATGGGGTTGAGTTTGCTGATCCCGTTACCGGCGAAATTATCTGTGCAGACATTATCGATACCATCAAACCGGATGCATACGGCGAGCTGAACCTGAGCGGCACTTCCGTAAGGCGCGTCTGCTCTCCCGATGCAGGGCAGACCCATATTTCCGGTGTTATTGTTGACAACTGCGAAAGGCTCACCGATGTGAACTTCAACGCCCAGTCCGAATGCACCTATTTTTCCGCTGTAAACTGCCCCGTGCTTGCCGGAATCTGCATTATGGACTGCCCCCTTCGGGAAATTGCTTTCAGCCCCAAGGGAATGCAGCAGGTTACAACGGCACACGTTGAAGGTGAAGGCAGCATGGGTTTCTCATATAGCTCCAGTCCTACGAATTCTGAAGTCTCGTATTCCCTCTATGCTGAGAACAACGGCGAATTCCGCGGATGGTATGTTAACGGTAGGCTTGTTTCAACAGAGAGCATGCTCCTTATCACCGGCAACGAGGGCATCGACATTGTTGCATGCTACACCGACGACTACTCCCCCGTTCTTCTCGGCGATGTTGACGGCGACGGCGGCGTTACACTTGCGGACGCAATTCAGGTTGCCCGCTGTGCAATCGGCGTAAGCACCCTTTCCGCAGAACTCCCAAAGGCAGAACCCGCCGCTGATTTCGACGGCAACGGCAGAATCGATATGACCGACGCAATTCTTATCGCAAGGGTTGCCATCGGCGTTGCATAAAGCTTTTTCACAGCCATTCTCTTTACTTCTCACATACAGCAAACGCACCCCGAAATTCGGGGTGCGTTTGCGCTTTTGCGGTATAAATAATCAATATCAGTTCATTTTGAGCGTTTTATACAAGTGAAGGTATTCCCCTGCACTTCTGCTCCAGCCGAAATCCGCCGCCATTGCGCGGGCGGTGAGCCTTTGCCAAGCGGCTTTGTCTCCGCAATAAAGCTCGATTGCGGCACGGGAAGCATTATACAGCTCGTCAGCAGAATAGTTTCTGAAGGAAAAGCCCGTGCCCTCGTCCGTGAAGCGGTTATAGGGAATGACAGTGTCCGCAAGGCCTCCCGTTTCGCGCACAACGGGAATTGCACCGTAGCGCATTGCAAGCAGCTGTGACAGCCCGCAGGGTTCGAATGCAGAGGGCATCAGGAAGATGTCCGCCCCGGCATAGATTTGCCGCGCAAGCGCATCGTTCATCTCGGCACGGAAGGCAACCGAAGAGGGATTTATTGCGGCAAGGTCGGCGAACATGCGCTCGTATTCCGCATCACCCATGCCGAGGATCACAAGCTGCGCACCAAGATCCAGCAAACCCGGAATCACGGCGCGAAAAAGGTCGAGCCCCTTTTGGTTTGTCAGACGCGAAATCACCGCCGCAACAGGCCGCTCCTCCGACTGTTCAAGTCCCAAAGCCGTTTGGAGTGCGGATTTACATTTTTGTTTGCCCTGCGGCTGATTTTTTGAGAAACGGCTGCAAAGAGCTTTATCCGTCCACGGATTGTACAGCTTTTTGTCAATGCCGTTCAGGATTCCCGCAATGTGTTTATGCCGCAGCAGCCCATCCAGAGTTTCGCCGCAGCGTGGAGTGCAGATCTCCTTTGCATAAGTCGGGCTTACGGTCGTGACCGCATCGGAATAGATGATCCCCGCTTTCATGCAGTTGATATTGCAATAGTACTCGATTTGCGCCAGTGCATTCTGCCCGAGGCTCAGCAAGTCATTCACAAGCATCGGGTTCATCAACCCCTGATAGCGGAGGTTGTGAATCGTGAACACCGTTTTAACGCGAGAGAATTCCGGCAATGCGGAATATTGCTCCCGAAGCAGCAGCGGAATCATGCCCGTTTGCCAATCGTTCAGGTGAATGATATCCGGCACAATATCCAGCTTTTGCATTATTTCAAGTGCCGCTTTCGAAAACCAGCAGTAACGCTCCGCCTCGAAATCGCCGCTTGAATAAACATAATCCTGTTTAAAATAAAACTCGTTGTCCGCAAAGTAGAAATCGATGCCTTCACGGTGGATTTTCTCAACGCCGACATATTGATTCCGCCAGCCGAGCTGAATCGAAAAGTCCGTAATATGCTGCATTTCTTTGCGGAATTGCTGCGGAATCATGCTGTATTTCGGAATCAGAACGGAAACCTCCGCCCCGAGCTTTTTCAGCGCGGCAGGCAATGCGCCCACAACATCCGCCAATCCGCCCGTTTTTATGAACGGGACACATTCACTTGCGACAAGAAAAATTTTCAAACCCAATTCCTTTCCGTTTGCAATGTTTTTTGTTTCCGTTACCGTTGATTATTTGTATACCGCACGTTTTTTCCATGTTGACGGCACAAAAAGCAGCAGCAGCGGCCAAAGTTCGAGCCTGCCCGCAAGCATGTCAAAAGTCAGCACCAACTTTGAAAAATTGCTGAGCGGAGTAAAACTCGCCGTCGGTCCGAATGCGTGGAATCCGGGTCCGATATTGAAAATGCAGGCAAAAACCGCCGATAATGAGGATTCAAAATCAAAACCGTTTGCCGAAACAAGTATTATGGAAACGATAATTATTCCGATTATAACCGAAAAATAAACCGTGACCGAACGAACGACAGGCTCCGAAACAACTTTTCCGTCCAGTTTCAGCGAACGGACATATTTCGGGTGAGCAAAGCGGCGAAGCTCATTGAACGCGTTTTTAACCAAAATTGCAACGCGGGAAGTCTTGATTCCGCCGGCCGTTGAGCCCGTGCAGCCGCCGCAAACCATCAACAGCAGCATAATGGATTTTGAAATTGTGGGCCATTTGTCGAAATCAATACTGGCGAAGCCCGTTGTGCTGTACACCGAAGCGGCATTGAACGCCGTATGGTGCAGTGATTCGCCGAACGAACCGAATTGCCCGATGTTTGCAACCGTCATCGTCAGCACGGCGGCAAAGAATATGCCGAGGAACCAGCGCAGCTCCTCATTATGTGTCACGTCGCCGATTCTGCGCATTAAAATATAATAATAAAGGTTGAAGTTGACAGCAAACAGCATCATGAACACGGTCGTGACCGTTTGAAGGTACGGCGAAAGCCCGATGAAACCGGCGTCATAAACCATGAAGCCGCCCGTGCCCGCGGTTGAAAGCGCAGTTGTGAATGCCTCATAAACGTTCATTCCCCCGAACAGAAGCATCACAGCCATCAGCACCATTAATGCGAAATAAATTGAATACAGAATGAGCGCGGTGTCCTTTGCCTTTGCAACCAGTTTGCCGACGCTCGGCCCGGGAACTTCCGCGCGCATCAGGTACATTGAGCGTTCCTTTGAAAGCGGCAGAACAGCCATTACAAAAACAAGAACACCCATACCTCCGATGAATATGATGAAGCACCGCCAAAAGCCTATGCCGTGCGGGATTGCGGATACGCCGCCCGAAAGCACGGTTGCGCCCGTTGTTGTGAAACCGGAGGCCGTTTCAAAAACTGCATCCATGTAATTTGTAAAAACCCCGCCGAACATAAACGGCAGTGCGCCGAGCAAGGACATCACTACCCATGCAAGCGCAACAACAACGAAGCCCTCCTTTGCAAAAAAGGTCGTGTCCTTTGGTTTCACAAGCAGCATACCGCCGCCGACAGCCGCCGTTATTGCTGCGGAAGCAAGAATTGCCAAAAGATCCGTGCCGCCGCTGCATACCGAAACCACGGCAGGCAGGAGCATCAGTGCCGCCATTATCAGCAAAATCTTGCCGAGCATATTTAAAACAAGGCGAAAATTCATTTTTATTACCCCACGTTGTAAGCACGCTTATTTCCATAAACCGGTCAGTCACGCTTCAAAGAATCTCCGTCCTTTTACTGAAGGTTCTCCGTCAATACATCCGTCAGATCGTTAAACAGTATATGCTTTGTAACAACAATTACCTGATCCCCTGCTTTTATGCAGTCATCGCCGCCCGGGATTATTGTTTTTTCGCCGCGGACAATGCAGGCAATGAGCAAATCCTTGTGAAGGCTGCGCTTCAGTTCCTTGAGCGGCCGCCCGTACATCGGATGATTGCCCTTTGCGGAAAACTCAATCGCCTCGATCTTGCCGCCCACCATTTGATGTACGGTTTCCACATTGCTGCCCTCGGGGCTGCAGTCCATTGCACGGACGAACGTCAAAATCTGGTTCGCCGTTATCGTTTTGGGCGAAATTATGCAATCGAGCTCGTTTTCAGGAACGATGCTGCAAAGACCTTCGTTGTTCACCTTTGCAATGACGCGTCCTGCGCCCTGCCACTTTGCAAAAAGTCCGCTTATGATGTTGTTCTCGTCCATACCTGTGAGCGATACAAAAGCATCAACGCTGTTTATGCCCTCCTGAATCAAAAGATCGTGGTCGGTCGAATCGCCGCAGATTATCAACGCACTGTCCAAATCCTCGCTGAGCTGTTCAGCGCGCCGCGGATTGCTTTCGATTATTTTCACCTGCACGCCGACTTTCGACAGCGCAAGCGAAAGGTAGTATGCAATCCTGTTTCCGCCGCAGACCATAACCGTTTTCACTTTACGCTTTTTATCGGGATAAACAGTGCGGAAAAACCGCGCCATCTCCTCATGAGACGCCGTGATATGCAGCCTGTCGCCCTGCTCAAGCTCGAATTCGCCGTTCGGAATAATTACCTCGGTTCCGCGCTGAACGGCGCAAATAAGAATTTTTATCTGGTATTTTTTATAAATCTGCATGAGCGAGAGGCCGATAAGCGGATTTCCCTCACCGATGCGGAACTCGACAAGCTCCACGCGCCCGCGTGCAAAAAGCTCAACATTGAGTGCACTCGGAATACGCAAAAGCCTTGCAATTTCATCCGCTGCGGCAAGCTCCGGGTTAATCGCCATTGAAAGCCCCAATTCGTCCTTTAAAAAGTCAAGCTGAACGGTGTATTCCGGGTCGCGAACGCGGGCGATCGTGTGCTTTGCGCCCAGTTTATGTGCAATAAGGCAGCAAAGCATGTTGATTTCGTCATGCGCCGTTGCTGCAATCAAAATATCGGCCGACCCCGCACCTGCTTCGCTCTGAACCTTATAATCCGCACCGTTGCCTTCAACGCAAAAAACATCCATTTCGTCGGATATGCGTGCAAGCACATCCGGATCGTCATCAATTATAACAACATCGTGCTTTTCATTTGTCAGTTTTTTTCCGATTTGGTGCCCGACTTTGCCTCCGCCGACAATGATAATCTTCATCTTGCCCTCTCTTTTTTGCTAAAACCTTTTCGATGCAAAAATTAAAATCTATATTTTTTCTGTGTGTTCCGCATGAATCCCGTCATCAAAAACTCATGCGGAACCAAATCCGTGAAAATATGCAGTCTGCATTTCGCTGCACGTGAGCTTACTTAAAAACTCCGCCGTTCTGATTGAACATTTCATCCGCCTTTGCCTCATATTCCGCATATTGTGCCTCGGACAACTTAAAATTGTATTGCAGGCACTGCTTTGCGTACTGCGGGCGGGCAGCAAGCATACTGCGCAGTTTTGAAATTTCGTTTTCCCAATGGCTGCGGGATTCGGGGCGTCCCCAGCGGGCAATTTGCCTGTCCATTTCAGGTTGAATCGTGTCCACCATGGAATCAAAAAGCGGCAGCAGTCTGTCGTTGTTCAAATAGTACTTCGTAACATATATATAACGCGTTATGAAGTAGTCGCTCCATTCTTCATTGGAACGCAGTCCGCAGTAAAGATCCATTTGGCTCAATGAACCGTCCGCACTCGGAACACCGACAACGTTGAAGTAATGCCCGAGAACATCGCCGCGCTCGGAACTGAGAGCGAAATCGGAATCATAGAATATCGCACGCCAGCGCACCTTATAGTCCGTTGTGCGCCAATACTTCTGGTTGAACATATCCGCATCGGGGAAGTATTCCCTTGCAATCAGATAATCCGCAATGGACTCGGCATCCACCCATTTTGTAAATTCCGCATACCGTTCCGCCGTCAAAGGTACAACAACGTTTGCGCCGCTTGCATTCTGTTGAACAACGTAGCTTCTGACGCGGAGAAAATCCGCATTGCTGCCCGCAAGCTCAACGGTGTTGCGCTTTATAATGTTTACAGTGTCCTCATCAACGCCGTAATGCGCAGCAAGGTAATCCTTGTTCATGTTCTCCTTAAGGTCATACAACCCCCAGTAACGGCCGTTGATATAGACCGCGCAGAAAGTTGCCGCGGACGAATCGATGTTCATATCGAGAACGGCGGTGCTTGTGAAAGAATCGCGAATGCGGGTATTCAGGCAGTCCTGACCCGCATTGCGAAGCACGAGCGAACCGAAAGTCTTGATATAATCGTTTCCGAAGAAAGGATAGGTAACGGTCTTTCTTCCGTAGCCGGAGCGAAACATGAGCGCAAGGGACTTTTGCGGATAACGCCGGGTTGACGCACCGGAAACGCGAATGCCGGCGGAGGTTTCAACTCCGAGGCTTCCGTCTTTTTCAAAATACTGTATATGCCCCTCCCGTTCAACAACCGGAACGAACGGACTGCTGACAGCATAAACATCGTCAAAATCTTTTTGGTTCATTGCAAGCGTCACAACCGGCACGCTGTGCGGCGTTTCAAAAAGATAAGTTGCAGTTGCAACATCACTCGGCATCATGCCGGAAACAAAGGTTGCAGCGCGAATAACCGTATTTGAAGAAATCGTTATTGCACCTGTATACTCCGTGCTCTGCTCGGTCGGCTTGCTGCCGTCGGTGGTGTATCTTATCACACCGTCTGCATTCTGCGTTTTTATCTCAAGCGAAAAAGGCTCGCTGTGATAAAGTTCGGTATTTGAAAAAACGGCGTTCGCCGCATAGGAAAGGTAGCAAACATCGGGGTTTTCGCTGCCCTTGGTCGCCTGCGTAAAAAAAACGCGGTCCCCGCTCCCGCCGCCGGTCTGCCTGCCGCTTGTAACGCCCAGTCGGGTTGCACCCGTTTCAAAATAGTCTATGACAGTTCCGTCGGCAGATGTCAAAATCAGCCCGTCACCGCTGCCCGATACGCTGAACGGTGCAACCGTCGGTGCGGCATCGGAAATGCTGCCGGAGCAGCTGAGCACCGCATAACCCTTTGCGGGAACCGTAATGAACGAAAGCTCAAACTTTTGCAGTTCACGCTTGCTGTCGCTGATATGCCAGCCTGTGAGCGTTACGCTTTCATCGCCGCCGTTATAGAATTCGACCCAGTCCATCTCCCCGCTGCGCGGCGTTGTTACCGCGCAAACTTCGTTGATATAAACGGAGGAGGGGTTGAACCCCCCCACGCCCATGGGTTCCGCAAAACCTGCCGCCGTGTTTGCTGCCGCAGGCGTCGGACGTGCATAATACAGAACCTCGCCGTTTTCCCCTCTGCCGATTGAAACATTCGCGCTCAATTCGGAAGGAAGCAGCAGGCTGTCGGAACGCATTCCGTTGTAGTTTGAAAGGAATATGCCTTCATCAGTGTCGGAAATGCTGAACGAGGCGTGCATTTCTCCGTCCGTCCTGTCCTTGCCGGAAAGGAAAACGATCAAATACTCACCGCCGCCGAGAGTAATATCGGGCAATGCCCACTTGTCGCGCTCTGCGCTGTTGTCCGAAAGATAGTAGCCGAGGAGCGAAACAGGCTCGCTTCCGCTGTTGTAAAGCTCAACCCACTCGCTGCGGTCACCGTCGCCGTCTGTAATATCGAATTTGTTTTTCGGCAGGAATTCGTTGATTCTCAGCACGTCGCTTGAATCCATATCCGTCCATGTGATCTCGGCGAATGTGGAATCGCTGTTTTCGGCACATTTTGTTGCCGTGCCTGTGTATTCAACGCCCTTTGCCGTGCGTACTGCCGCAACCGCGCCGGGCATATTCATATCAAAGGTGAATGTATCGATTATATTCCCGCCGGAACCCGCAATATAAACGGTGTTTTCCTCGGTGTTAAGCTTGAAGTTGGCATTGAAGAGCAGTTTTCCCTCTTCACCGTCCGCCGTTGCAGAGCCTGCATACGCGGAACCGCAAAGGTTCACAGCCGCGAGCGCACCGGGTTCAAGCGTCTGCTGCGGGAACCGCCACTTGTTGACCTTGTCCGCATTGTCGGAAAGGTAGAAGTCATGAAGCTGAATCGTCTTTGAGGAATTGTTGCGAACCTCAACAAAGCCGTTCTCGCCGCGCAGAACTTCATTTACGATGAGTGATTTCGGAGCTTCGATGTTTTGCGCTCCGTCAGGGGTTTTGGAAATTGCAGTGCTGTTTTCCGCTCCGGGTGTCGGAACTTTTGCGTAGCCGAAATGACCTGCGGAATCCATGGCATAAGAAATATTCGCCGGAAGTTCGGGAATATCAACCTTATGGACAACCTCTCCCGCAGTGTTGTAAAGCGTCACGGCCTCTCCCGCCGCCGCAAGATCGCCGCCCGCAACAAGTTTTCCTGTTGTTGAAACTCCGCGATCCTTAAAGTAAACAAGCAGATAGCCTTTGCCCGCGATCGTTGTGCCTGAAGGGAAGATGAACCTTCCGCCCTCCTCATTGCCGACTCCGAGGGCATAGTTTGAAATATCCATTGCCGCATCCGTCGGATTGCACAGCTCAATCCAATCCGGATTTCCAAGCTCCGGATCGGTAATTCCGTTCGTGTTTGTCGTCACCGCTTCGGTAATCGTAATATCCTTCCTTCCGCCGAGGAACTTTTCGCCTCTCAGCAAAAAGAACGCAGCCACTCCCGCCGCAATGATGACCGCAAGCAGGATAATGACAGGCAGCGCGCTGCTTTTTTTATTTGTTTTTCTTTCCATTTTTTCATCCTTTCCGATTTTTGTTCCGCTCACGGCGTCATGCTGATTACAGAAATCACCATGCTGATCACAGAAATCACCATGCTGATTACAGAAATCACCATGCTGATTGCAGGCATCAACGCGCCGATTGGAGGAATCTGTGAAATTTACCGGATTTGGAGTTATTATACACCAATTGCAGCTTATTGGAAAGTACCGAAATTAAATTTTTTGTAAACATTTTGTGAACAGGCTGTTTCAAGACGCATCTAACCGCACGGCACCGCGGCGGCACACGGAATCCGAAAGATATTTCCCGGGAAATGCCTGCCCAAACTCGTTTTTTACCGCAAATTTCGAATATTATTCTCTTTTTTTAAGTATATCTAATATAATGCTCGTTTTTTCCACAATATCTGGTGCTTTTTTAAAAAAAACGGTACAAATCGGAAAAAATTATCCACAATGAAGCCTTGCGAAATCTTTGCAAATTTGTTATTATATTAGTCCACCCTATGAAAGCAATGCTTCATTTGTCACGCTTTGTATTAATGCTTTTGCTGCACCGTGCGTACTGCGTTCCGCATTAATGCGTTCCGCGTCGAAATGCCGAAACCAAGCAGGCGATGATCGGTATCAGGCTTAAATACGGGTAATATTCATTGTGCAAAAGCACCCGGGCACTGTTTTGACGATGCTCCGGTGTTTTCGCAACGGTTGGGAGGCAATCTTTGTTATCGGCATCTGTTATATGGTCAAAGGCTCTTGCCGCGCTTAAGAGCGAAATGACGGACGCGAGTTACAACACGTGGATAGCGACGCTGGTTCCCCTCAGGATCGAGGGAGACACAACGCTTGTTCTCCAAACGGAGGATGAGCTTTATCGAAGCACTCTTGAGCGGTTCTACACGCCCATGGTTGAAAAAAGCATCCGTGAATCCTGCGGCTGCGAGCTGCATGTGCGCTTCACGACCCGCGAAACGCCCCTCGATGACGATGTTGCCGAGGCTTCTCCCGATTTTGTAAAGCCCGTAACGGTCCGCAACGATTGCCCAACCTTGATTCCCAAATACACCTTTGACACCTTCGTGACCGGTGAATCCAACCGTTTCTCCTATGCGGCTGCGCTTGCCGTTGCGGAAAACCCTTCAAAGGCTTATAACCCGCTCTATATCTACGGCGGCGTGGGGCTTGGGAAAACGCATCTTATGCACGCAATCGGACATTTTATTCACGGCGAACATCCTGATTACAAAATCCTCTATATTTCAAGTGAGAATTTCACCAACGATGTTGTTCAGTCCATTGCACGCAAGGAGCGCACGAGCCTTCGCGAGAAATACCGCTATCTTGATGTGCTTCTTATCGATGATATTCAGTTCATCGCGGGCAAAGATGCAACCGAAATGGAATTTTTCAACGTATTCAATGACCTTCGCGATGCGGACAAGCAGATCATCATAACCTCCGATAAACCACCCAAGGATATTCCCATCCTTGAAGAGCGTTTGAGGACGCGCTTCGGCTGGGGACTTATCACCGATATTCAGCCCCCGGATTTTGAAACACGGCTTGCAATCCTTCGCCGCAAGGTAACTCAGGAAAATCTTGACGTCAGCGATGAAGTTCTCGGCCTTGTTGCGGAACGGGTTTATTCCAACATCCGCGACCTTGAAGGCAGTCTGAACCGCGTGCTTGCCTATGCAAAATTCATCAACAAGCCCATCACCGCTTCCCTTGCGGAAAACGTCCTTAAGGATTACGTTTCCGGCAGCAAGCAACGCACCGTAACGCCGGAACTTATCCGCCGCGTTGTCTGCGATTTTTATTCGGTAAGTCCTGCCGAGATGGAAGCCGGTCGGCGCGAACGCCGCATTGCTTATCCGCGGCAGATCGCAATGTATCTTACAAGGATTCTCACCGAATCGTCTTTCCCCGAAATCGGTGCGTTCTACGGCGGGCGTCATTACTCAACCGTTATGTATGCCTGTGAACAGATCGAAAAAAGCATCGAGACCGATGCAAAACTCAAAAAGACCGTTGACGATTTAACAGAAAAAATCATGAACGGCTGATATTCTTTAATTACAAATTATGCGCATTAGCGGCAGCTTTTCGACTTTTGTTTCGAAAAGCTGTTTTTTGATCCGTCCGCTTCCAATCAATATCCGTTTGTCTTTTGAATTTCTGCTCCGTTCAATTGAAAATTTCTGCTCCGTTCAATTGAAAAAAAGCTCCCCCGCACTCATGATTCGTTTCCGTTTCATGATTCCCCTTCAGCATTCAGGGGGTGCGGAGGAAGCTCGTTCTTATTGTTTTGAACTCAACTGCCGGCGGCGGGCATCTTTTGCCGTTGTGCAATTATGCCGGGCAGAATCATCCCGCCTTTGTCAACCGCGTTGAACTGCGATTATTCCATGTCGTTGAGTTTCTTATAGTAGTCGTACTTATCCTTTGCTTCCTGCTCTGCGCGTGCAAACAGCGTTGCTGCCTCTTCGGGGAACTGCTGCTTGAGAGCCGCATAGCGGTTTTCGCCGAGGATGAATTCCTTGTAGTCGCCGGTTGCGGGCTTGCTGTCAAGGGTGAAGGGATTCTTGCCCTGTGCTGCGAGGTCGGGGTTATACCTGTACAGGGGCCAATAGCCGGCCTCAACAGCCCTCTTCGCTTCGTCCTGAACCTTGCTCATGCCTGCCTTGATGCCGTGGTTGATGCAGGGTGCGTAAGCAATAATGAGGGACGGTCCCTTGTAAGCTTCCGCTTCAACCATTGCCTTGAGCAGCTGAGCGGGGTTTGCGCCCATGCAGACCTTTGCAACGTAAACGTAGCCGTAGCTCATTGCCATCATGCCGAGATCTTTCTTCTTGGTGCGCTTACCCGCAGCGGCAAACTTTGCAACGGAGCCGGTCGGAGTCGCCTTGGAGGACTGTCCGCCGGTGTTGGAGTAAACTTCGGTGTCCATAACGAGAACGTTGACGTCTTCATCCATTGCAAGAACGTGATCAAGTCCGCCGTAACCGATATCGTATGCCCAGCCGTCGCCGCCGAAGATCCACTGGCTCTTCTTAACGAGCAGGTCGCGGAGGTCATAGATCTCCTTGCAGATCTCGTCGCACTCACAACCGCAGTTCATGCATTCTTCAGCCATCTTGACAACAGCGGGAGCTGCCTTGCGGCTGCCCTCTGCATCGTCCTTGTTTTCAAGCCATGCATTGCAGATTGCCTTGACTTCATCGCCGCAGCCTTCAGCAAGCTGCCTGATGAGATCCGCAAGCCTCTCGCGGCGGTGGGTGGTTGCAAGGTTCATACCGAAGCCGAACTCTGCATTATCTTCAAAGAGGGAGTTTGCCCATGCGGGGCCGTGACCCTGCTTGTTAACGGTGTAGGGGCAGGTGGGAGCGGAACCGCCGTAAATGGAGGAACAGCCGGTTGCGTTTGCAACGATCATCCTGTCGCCGAAGAGCTGGGTAACAAGCTTTACATAGGGAGTCTCGCCGCAGCCTGCGCATGCGCCGGAGAATTCGAACATGGGCTGGAGGAACTGGCTGCCCTTGACTGTTGCCTTGTTGACGGGCAGGTCGAGGGTGGGCAGATCCATTGCGAAGTTCCAGTTATCGTTTTCAACTTTTTCGACTTCTGCAAGAGGAGCCATCTTGAGAGCCTTTGTCTTTGCGGGGCAAACATTGACGCAGCTGCCGCAGCCGGTGCAGTCATAGGGGCTGACCTGAATTCGGAAGAGCTTGCCGTCGCCGACGCCGGTCGCCTTCTTGGCAACGAAGGTTTCGGGTGCTTCGGTCTCTTCGGTCATAACGAAGGGACGGATGCTTGCATGCGGACATACAAGAGCACACTGGTTGCACTGGATGCAGTTTTCGGGAATCCACATGGGAACTTCAACTGCGATGCCGCGCTTTTCGTACTTGGTGGTGCCGGTGGGAACATAGCCGTCGGCAGCGAGCTTGCTGACGGGCAGCTTGTCGCCCTGCTGAGCAAGGATGGGCTTGATGAAATCAACGAAATACGGATCGTCGCTGACATGCATTGCGGTTGCGCCGCTTGTTGCGGTTGCCCATGCTTCGGGGTAGTTGATTTCGGTGATGCCGGTAACGCCGATGTCGATTGCGGCATAGTTCTTCCGAACAACGTCCTCACCCTTCTTTGCGTAGCTCTTCTTTGCAGCTGCCTTCATGTAATCGATCGCCTCGTCTGCGGGGATGATTTCGGCAAGCTTGAAGAATGCGCTCTGCATGATGGTGTTGATGCGGTTGCCCATGCCGACTTCGCGGGCGAGCTTAACAGCATCCATGTTGTAGAAACGAATATGCTTCTTTGCAATGGTCTGCTTCATTGAAGCGGGGAGTTCGCGTTCCATATCCTCAACGGTCCACGGGGAGTTGAGCAGGAATACGCCGCCGTCCTTGATGCCTTCAAGAACATCGTAACGGGTGACGTAGCTTGCGTTATGGCATGCAACAAAGTCCGCACTGTCGATAAGGTAGGGGCTCTGGATGGGAGTCTTGCCGAAGCGCAGGTGGCTGATGGTCAGACCGCCGGACTTCTTAGAGTCGTATGCAAAGTAGCCCTGTGCAAACATGTTGGTGTGGTCGCCGATGATCTTGATGCTGTTCTTGTTTGCACCGACGGTACCGTCGGAACCGAGGCCGAAGAACTTGCAGCAGATCGTGCCCTCGGGAGCGGCGTTCACAAAGTCGCCCTCGGGGAGGGAAGTATTCATAACATCGTCGATGATGCCGACGGTGAAATGGTTCTTGGGTTCGTCGAGCTTAAGGTTGTCGTAAACCTGCTTGACCATGGTGGGGGTGAATTCCTTGCTGCCGAGGCCGTATCTGCCGCCGTAGCACTTGATGTCAAGCCCTGCCTCCGCAATCGCGTCAACGATGTCGAGGTAGAGAGGTTCGCCGAGGGAGCCGGGTTCCTTGGTTCTGTCAAGAACAGCGATCTTCTTGCAGGTTGCGGGGATAGCCGCAAGGAACTTGTCCGCTGCGAAGGGACGATACAGGCGAACCTTGATAAGGCCGAGCTTCTCGCCCTTTGCGTTGAGGTAGTTGATAGCTTCTTCCGCAACATCCGCGCCGCTGCCCATGATAACGAGAACGCGCTCTGCATCGGGTGCGCCGACGTAATCGAACAGGTGGTATCTCCTGCCGGTCAGATCGCCGACTTTTTCCATGTAGTATTCAACGATCTCGGGAACCTTTGCATAGTGGATGTTTGCAGCTTCGCGACCCTGGAAATAGATGTCGGGATTCTGCGCGGTACCGGACTGATGGGGATGCTCGGGGTTGAGTGCACGCTCACGGAAACGCTTAACGGCATCGTAATCGAGCAGCTTTGCCATATCCTCGTATTCGATTTGTTCGATCTTCTGAATCTCATGAGAGGTGCGGAAGCCGTCGAAGAAATGAACGAACGGCAGGCTCGCCTTGATTGCGGAAAGATGGGTCACGAGTGCAAGATCCATAACTTCCTGTACGGAAGCGGAAGCGAGCATTGCAAAACCCGTCTGACGTGCGCCCATAACGTCACTGTGATCGCCGAAAATGGAAAGCGAATGAGCTGCGAGTGCGCGTGCCGTAACATGGAAAACGCCGGGAAGCATTTCGCCGGAGATTTTGTACATGTTGGGGATCATCAGAAGAAGACCCTGAGAAGCGGTGAATGTGGTTGTCAGTGCGCCTGCCGCAAGGGAACCGTGAACTGCGCCTGCTGCGCCGCCCTCGGACTGCATTTCCGCAATGCGGACCTTTTGACCGAAAAGATTCTTCCTGCCCTGTGCGCCCCATTCATCGGCAACTTCTGCCATGGGAGAGGACGGAGTGATGGGGTAAATAGCCGCAACATCGGAAAATGCGTATGCGACATGCGCCGCAGCGGTATTGCCATCGATAGTGACGGTCTTTGCCATAGAGATTTTATCCTCCTTGAGAATTTATTAGCCCTGCGAACCGCCGCCGCACGCAAAATGCAGCCCTGCATTTAAACACGCAAAAAATGCGGACAGAACGAAGGTTTAATGTCCAAGTCTTATTATAGCTTGCATTATAGGTTAAAACAAGGCAAAAATGCACGTTTTTTAAAGTATATTTAAATTGGGAGCAATGCCGCACGGAGTATGCGGCGCAATCGGAGCTTGCGCTGTTCTTCACACTCGGCATCGACCGTGAATGCGCATCCTGATGCAAAACCCAAACAAATAACACGACCGCCGGGCAAGCCGACGGCCGTATTGCTGTTTTGATGTTAGATTTGTTGAGCTTTAAGCTGAAACGCCCTCGCTGCGGAATTATTTCTTATCGATATCCGTTACCCAGCCGTGGGTATCTTCAATCCTGCCCCACTGCAAACCGGTGAGAGTGTTGTAAAGCTTCATGGTCAGTTCGCCGATGCCGTTGTTTACGGACTTGTCGCCGATCATGATATGCTTGTCGCGATATGCAAGTTCTCCGACGGGGGAGACGACTGCCGCGGTGCCGGTGCCGAATGCTTCGGTCAGCCTGCCGTTTTCGCCCGCTGCGATAAGCTCATCAACGGAAATGGGACGCTCTTCAACTTCGATGCCCATTTCGCGGGCAAGAGTCATGACGCTGCGGCGGGTGATGCCGGGCAGGATGGTGTCATGCAGGGGAGCAGTGACAAGCTTGCCGTCAATAAGGAACATCATGTTCATTGCGCCAACTTCCTGAACGTACTTGAGATGCTCGCCGTCCAGCCACAGAACCTGGCTGTAGCCTTCCTTTTCGGCCTCTGCACCTGCAAGGATGGAGCAGGCATAGTTGCCGCCGGTCTTTGCAGAGCCGGTACCGCCGCGGACTGCGCGAACGTATTTGTCTTCAACGCGGATACGGATGGGTGCAAGGCCTGCCTTGTAGTATGCACCGCTGGGAGCACAGATGATGTAGTAGAGGTAGCTGTGTGCAGCATGTACACCGAGAGCTTCGTCAACCGCGATCATCGTGGGACGCAGATAGAGGCTTGTACCCGCGCTGTGGGGTACCCAGTCACGTTCAACCTGAACGAGCTGACGCATTGCCTCATAGTTGAAATCGATGTCGATTTCAGGCATGCAGAGACGCCTTGCGGAATTGTTAAGACGCTGAGCATTGTCCTTTGCACGGAACATCAGGATTCTGCCGTCGTCGGCACGATATGCCTTAAGGCCTTCGAAAATCTCCTGTGCATAGTGAAGAACGGAGCAGGAAGGATCGAGAGAAAGTCTCTGATAGGGAACGATGCGTGCATCATGCCATTCGCCGTTGTCATAGTTCATCATGAACATATGGTCGGTGAAACGTTTGCCGAACCCGAGGGAAGCTTCTTCCTCAAGGGTGGGTTTTGTTTTAAGCTCGGTTGCTTTTGTGATCTTGATATCCATTTTTGTTCCTCCTGTTTTAAAAAGAGAATTTAATGATGTTTTATTTCATGCGGCGCCGCGCAAACCGTGCGAAAAATGCGCCGTTTGGAATCTTGTTTTGACGCGCTCAGTGCATCATTTTTCGGCAAGGGGCAGGTACTCCTCACCGAGCATCCGCGGAGCGGAACGACCGTCCGTCCGTTCGATGATATCCGCAATGAACGCATCCGCTTTTTTTGTTTCAACAAGGCAATTGAATTTTATGTTTTCAAGAAATTCAATATTCCTGACGGTTGAATTTTTGCGGACAAACCCCTCTATCCCGCCGAAACGCGTATAATCCGTTACGAACTCTATTTCGGCGCAGGGGGTCATTGTAACGCTGCCGGCGGCTGAAAGCGCATCCGCAGCGGATCGGCTGTATGCGCGCACAAGTCCGCCGCTGCCGAGAAGGATTCCTCCGAAATAGCGCGTCACAATGATGAGCGCGTTTTCGGTTTCGCTTCGGATAAGCGTGTCCATAATCGGCATTCCGGCGGTTCCGCCCGGCTCGCCGTCGTCCGAAAAACGGCGCAGCGGCGAAGCTCCGCGCAGGTTATACGCCCAGCAGTTATGCGTTGCATCATAATGCTTTTGGCGTATCCGTTCAAGAATCTCAAGTGCCTCCGCCTCGGTTTCAACCGGAAAAGCTCTTCCGATGAAACGCGATTTGTTAACAACAAACTCCGTTTCGGATGCCGCAGCAGGGGTTTTGAATGCTTTCAATGCCATATCATGTTGCTTTTGCGGAGTGCGCAGTGAACATCAAAGGACACTCCGCTGAAAGAATGTTTATTTTTATAAATCAGTTGCAGTGCAGCGCCCGACAGAGGCGTTGAAAATCCGCCGAATCAGTCCTTGTGAATCAGCCTTACAAAAGTTTTTTTGCCTTTTTTAAGGATGATTCCGTCCGCAAGTTCGGCACTGTCCAAAACCGCCTTTGTGTCCGTAACCTTTCGGTCGTTAACACTGATGCCGCCCTCGCGAACGGATCTTATTGCGGCAGAGTTGGATTTTTCAATGCCTGCAAGCACAAGCAGACGCGTGATGCTCATGCCGCTTTCTTCAATGTCCGCATCGGAAAGCGCAACGGTGGGCATATGGGTAAGGTCGCCTTTGCCGCCGAACAGCGCAAGCGCAGCTTCCTCGGCTCTTTTGGCTTCGTCCTCGCCGTGCACCTGGCTTGTTACGGTGTAAGCAAGCACGCGCTTTGCCTCGTTGATATTTGCGCCTTCCGCGCAAAGCGCTTCGATTTCGTCCATCGGCAGGAAGGTCAGCAGACTCAGGCAGGTTTTAACATCCGCATCGTTAACATTGCGGAAGTACTGGTAAAAATCATACACACTTGTGCGCTCTTTGGAAAGCCATACGGCACCCTTTTCGGTTTTGCCCATCTTCTTGCCGTCCGCCGTAGTCAAAAGGCGGGTCGTAAAAGCGTATGCACGCTTGCGTTCCTTGCGGCGGATAAGATCCGCACCGCCGAGGATATTGCTCCACTGATCGTCGCCGCCCATTTCAAGCTCACAGCCGTATTTGCGGTTCAGGCAGAGGAAGTCATAGCTCTGCATAAGCATGTAGCTGAATTCGAAGAAGGTCAGCCCGCGTTCGAAACGCTGTTTGTAACATTCCGCACGAAGCATTTCGTTCACGGAGAAATGCACGGCAATATCGCGCATGAAATCCATGAAGTTGAGGTTTCGGAGCCAGTCCGCATTGTTCACGATAACAGCACCGTTTTCTCCGTCGAAGCGAACCAACCGCTCCATTTGTTTTTTGATGCCGGCAACATTGTTGTCAAGCTCTTCAACGCTGAGCAGTTTGCGCAGCTCCGTCTTTCCGGACGGATCGGCAATCATTGCCGTGCCTCCGCCGAGAAGCACGATGGGATGATGCCCGCATTTCTGCATATGCGCCATAACGCACATTGCAACATAGTGACCGACGGTGAGACTTTCCGCCGTGGGATCAAAGCCGATGTAAAACGTCAGCTTTTCTTTGCCGAGAAGTTCGCGAAGCTCCTCGGGGTGTGAGCACTGTTTAAGGAATCCGCGCTCGTTCAGAACGTCGTATGCATTGCGCCCGGGGCCTGCAACCCCGTTTGTTTTTTCGGCGCATTTGTTCTCTGTATTCTCTGTATTCTCTGTATTTTCTGAAATCATGCCGTTTGCGGCAATTTCGTTGTTCTCCATTTTATATAAATTATCCTTTCGGTGGATTTGGTGGTTTTTGAACCGAATTTTATTTCTGTTCTTCCGCCATTTCCTTAAGAAGGTCGCCCAACCGCTTTATGCCCTCGCGAATGCGCTCCTCGGGCTCTGCGGAGAAGTTCAGGCGGAAGGTGTTCTGACCTTTGCCCGGGGTTGTGAAGAAAGGCGCACCGGGAACGAACGCAACTTTACGCTCGACCGCACGCTTGAAGATTTCGTTTGCATCCCAGCCCTCGGGAAGTGTGCACCAGATGAACAGACCGCCGACGGGCTGCTCAAAGTGAACCCATTCGGGGAAATGCTCAGCCATCGCATCGGTCATAATGCGGGCTGAGCGGGAATAAACGCCCGATATATACTCAATATGTTTCGGCATAAAGCCGCGATTGATGTATTCGGCAACGATTGCCTGATTAAGGTTCGGCGAGTGAGTATCGCTGCCCTGTTTTGCTATCGTCATTTTGCGGATGAGATCCTTGCTGCCGAAGCAGAGCGCAACGCGCAGACCGGGGGAAATCGTTTTTGAAAAACTGGTCAGAACGATAACATTATCGCTCGTGTCAAAGCTTTTGATTGTGGGCAGCTTTTCACCGGAAAAACGGAGCGCGGCATAGGGGTCATCCTCGATTACGAGCATGTCAAACTCGGCAGCAAGCTCCGCAATGCGCCTGCGCACTTCAACGCCGGAAACCCAGCTTGTGGGGTTCTGGAAGGTGGGAATTGTGTAAAACATCACGGGCTTGTGTTCACGAACGACCGCCTCAAGCTCATCGATGTGAATTCCGTCCGGATGAAGAGGAACGGTGACAAGCTTCGCCTGCGCAACATGGAAAGTTTGCAGCGCACCGAGAAAACTCGGCTCTTCAACAAGCACAACATCACCGGGATTTATGACGGTTTTGCAAATAAGATCAAGCCCCTGCATCGAACCGGTCAGCGAAAGAACATTGTCAAGCTCGCCGTGCAGCCCGCTGTCGGGAAGAATGCTGTCGAGATATGCGCGGCGCAGCGGCAGATAGCCTTCGGTTGCACCGTACTGAAGCAGAGTGTCGGATTTATCTCTGAGCAGCTCATCGGTAATTGCGCGGATCTCTTCCTTCGGGAAGCACTCTTTCGCGGGATTGCCGCCGCCGAAAGAGATGATGTTCGGATCACCCAGAAGCTTGAAAAGCTCCCTGATCGCGCTGCCTGAAACGCCCTGCATACGGTTTGCTGTCTGCATAATATAATCCTCCTTGAAAATCCGTGCGGAAAAATCAAATTCGGTTTCTGCGGAAATTCTCTGCGCCGTGTCCGCTGCCGCAGCGCTCCGTTTTGAAACCCGTGAAACGCACCTTTGTGCAAAAATATATTCGAAACCGCCCGCATTCGCCGTCCACAAGACCCTGTGCGCACGTTTTCCATGGTTACATTGTAGCCTGTTGCAGCCGCGGTTGCAAATATATTTAGGATGTTTTTGTCAAAACAAGCTGCTTTTTTACGCATTAAAAAGCCCTTGCGGTCAAATATAAAATATAGCCGCATAATGCACACATGCAGGGCGTTTTTCAGTCACGGCCGAGTCAAACATCTTCCCCGTCGATCATTCGATTCAGGAACTCTTTTTGCAGCATTGCATAGTGCTTTACGCTGCGCCACTGCCGCCGCGCGCGTACTCTCACGTATTCGGCGGACTTCGCTTCGCCCTCGAATCGCATTCCGAGACGCTGCATAACTCGTTCCGAGGCAGTGTTCATGCTGTCGCACCTTGCGCTTATGCGGTGCAGATTAAGGTTCATGAAGCCGAATTGAAGCATTCCCTTCGCTGCTTCGGAGGCATATCCCTTGCCCCAAAATGCTTTGTTAATCGTGTAGCCGAGTTCCGCCTGCTGCCCGTCATCGCCAAAAAACAAGCCCATACTGCCGATAAGCCGGCCCGTCGCCTTGATGCAAACGGCAAAATCAAAAATGCGCCGCGGTTCCGTTATCTGCTGTGCAAGGCGGGATTTAACGAAATTCCGAACTTCCTCACGGTTTGCGGGACCCCAGTCCATGTAAATTGTATTCTCCGCATCGCCCGCATAGGCATATACCGCATCGACGTCATCGGCGTTGAATTCGCGCAGCAGCAGACGTTCGGTTTCAAAAACTATAAAGTCAAAAGATATTTCAAAATTCATATTACCTTCATTGCTTTTTAATGCACAGTACCCCGTTATCAATGCACGCATTCAATATTTCCGAACAGGCTGTGCCGGTTTAGGTTGTGTTTCAGTCAAACGTCATTTTTAATATAAGAACCCGCTCCCAACACATGAAACATGCGGAGCGGGTTTTCATATACTTTATCCGACTGCCGGCCTTCAACCCGAATGTTTTACTTCACTCCGAACAGGCTGCGCAGCTGCATTGTATAATTCGTGTCGAAGCTGCCGCAGATAAGGGTTGCGGAGGGAGTGATTTTGCCTTCCGCCGCACCCGCATCAAAGGTGCATCCGGCAAGGAGAATCGTACCGTCGTTGATGAAAGTCAATGCAAGGGTCTGACCTTCGGTTCTGATGTAGATAACGCTGTCCGAACCCTTCTCGACCATCGCCGTTGTCAATGCGGATTCATCGGTTCTGCTTCCCGCTGCCGCACCGATCACGTTCAGGAACTTGTCCCAATTGCAGGCCGAAAAACTGATTTTAATGCCCTTAATGAAATCGATTATTTTGTTGTAAAGCTCCTGCTGCTCCGCAGGGATATTTGCAGCATCAAACTCCAAAGGGTTGCCGTTGGGATTTGAATAGCTTGTTTTAACCGTAATGCCGGTGATCTGGGTCGTTCCCGCCTGAATTCCGACAAAGAGCTCGTTAAGGGATTTCATATCATCGTTCATCTGAGGAGTTTTTGTTGAAGGCGCAGGAACGGGCGTGTTGGAGGGAGCGGTTCTGTTTTCGCCGCTGCCGCCGCCGTTGTTGCTGCCGCCGTTGTTCTTGTTGTTGTTATTATTTTTGCCGCTGCAGCCCACAAAGGCGAACAGCATCACGACTGCCAGCGCGAACGCGGCGATTCTTGCGATTTTTGAATATTTTTTCATGTTTTTTCCTTTCACTCTTTCGGGCCGCAGCGTTCCGCGCATTCGAAAAGCATGTTCCTGAATTTCGACTGAAATGCGGCAGAAGTCCGCAGCTTGTATTTTTTTGGGAAGCTCAGCCCTTCGGCTTTTCTTTCCGTCAATCTAATAATAGCACATATCTCCGCCGAACCGCAAGCCCCAAATTGCTAATTTTTACGAATTCTTTGCGGCAAATTGTGTACAGATATTCAAAATCATGCTTTCGCCGTTCAATAGTCCCGTTTCTTCATCAGTTCTTTTCGAATGTAGCGGAAAACTTTTTTCTCCCCGTCGTCACGAAGCATCACAAGCAGTTTTTCAAGCAAAGCCGCCGTTTCCGGGTGCATTGCGTTTTTTGCGTTTCCGCGCATAAAATAATCGTACGGGTCGCTCGAAGTGTACGCTTTCCCCTTATAGGTTTTGCACGCCCCCACTCTGTCACAGAACATTTCAACAACATACCGAAGCGGCATTTTAACCGGAGACATGCGCTTTGTTATCGGGCTGTAATCCGTCCAATACTCAAAATGATGCTTGTTGCGCCCCTTATGGTGCATCCACGCAAATGAGCAGCCGTATTCTGCGCGTTCAAGTTCGTTCGGGCTGCGTGTCCCGTCATAATGCCTTGCGCTCGGAATAAATTCCGAGGGCGAAAATTTTGACAAGTCATGTTTGATTCCCTGCCACGGTATGCCTGCCAAAACGCAATGGCGGAACACCGCACGGCGATGCCGCAAAATCGTGCGGAGATGCTTGAAAGGATGTGATTGCGATTTCATTTTTACCCCTCTTTTCGCAATTTTTTATTCACTTATTATCACTGTTTTCGTTTTCGGATTTTTCGGTTCTGCCCGCTTTGTCCGCAGCTGCCGTTTCGCCCGTTTCGGTTTTTGTCTCTTTGGTTCTCAGCCTTCCGGAGCCGGACGAAGCATTATTTTTTTTCTTTTTAAAGCTGCGGCGAACATGCCCGCGCAGATCGTATTTCACTCCCGGCACGGTGTCGATAATCGGAACCCCCCGCTGCCTTGCGCGTTCGTTTGTCCAGTCCGCAAGCAGACGATAAAGCACAGCCGTGACAGGAACGGCAAAAATAAGGCCTGCAATGCCGAACAAGCCGCTGCCCAGAATGACCGCTCCGAGAACCCACGCGCTTGACAATCCAACCGCATCGCCGACCACGCGGGGATAAACAAGGTTGTTGTCAATCTGTTGTATTATGATAATCATTATCACAAAATACAGCACGAGTTCAGGCTTTCCGGGTGATGTCATAAGGATTATGAACGCACTCGGAATCGTGCTGAGCCACGGGCCGAGTATCGGAATCATTGCGAATACTGCGATAAACACGCTTATCATCTCCGGAAACGGCATGTTCATGATCCGCATTCCGATATAGCACAATATGCCGATTATCGTGCAGCTTGTTATCTGTCCGGCAAAATAACCGCGAAAAGTCAGGTTTGCATACGAAAAAACTTCAAGAATCCCGCTTGAATGCTTTTCATTGAAAACGCTCCTTACGAACCGCCGTGAATGTGCAAGCAGGCGGTTTTTATCAAGGATTGCGTATATGCTGAACGCAAGCGCAAGCAGAATGTCCGCAACCGTGCTTACCGCATTGAAAGTGTAACCCAAAAGCTTCGGAGCAAGATTGGTTGTGAACACTTCCACATTGTCCAGTATCTTGTTTGAAATTTCAACCGCACGCGCCGTAACTTCGTCGCTGAGATTCAATCCCTCCCAAAATTCGGTCGCCCATTTTGCCGCACTGTTGTAATATGTTTCAAAATTGTCAAACAGGATTTTCACGCTGTCCACCGCCTTCGGAATAACAATAATAAGCACGGCGGTGAGAATGCCGAACACGATAAGATAGCTCAGCACAACCGTGAGCGGAACAACGTATTTTTTGCCGGCAGCATGAGCCTTTTTGAACAGAGTTCCCTGAAGTATCGTTGCGGGAATATTGATTATGTATGCAACCATCAGTCCGCACAATATCGGCATCAAAACCGATGTCGTTCGGGAAATTACAGCTCTCACCGACGAAAAATGCTCAAGCATTTCATAAAAAGCAATGCCGACGAGAACTACAAAAAGCAGCCCTCTGCCGTTTCTCCAAAGTGCGCGCAGTTTACTCAAAACCTTTCCCCCCTTTGTTTTTTTGCGTAATTACGGGTATTATTCTTTCATTGTGATTGTTCGGCCGCAGTTGTTCCGATTTATTCGGAATCGTTTCCGTCGCTTTCGTTTTTTTCGGATTCGGCCGTCCTTTGCTCTTTCACGCAGGACTTAATATAGGATATGGTCGTTTTCAATGCCTGTTCATTCATTCCGCCGCGCATAACAACAACATCCGCCTTGTCGATATACTTGTCGATGTATTTTTCACGCATCGGCTTCACCGTTGCTTTGTACTGCTCCGAAATGCTTTCAAGAGAACGCCCGCGCTCGTTCATATCCCGTGCGATACGCCGCAGAAGGCAAATATCGCTGTCCACTTTTATGAACAGTTTCAGGTTCATTATATCGCATATTCTGTCATCATAAAAAACATGGATTCCCTCGATTATCAGCACCTCCGGCGGATACATCAGCTCTTCGCTGTCGTCCCGTCTGTGTTCTGCATAGTTGTAACCCTTCCGCGTCACGGGCTTTCCGTCAAGCAGCAGGCGAATATCCTCAAGCATTTCATCAAAATCAAATATTTCGGGAGAATCGTAGTTTACTTTTGTACGTTCTTCAAACGGCTTCCCGCCCTGGTCAAAATAATAGCAATCAAGCCGCATGATTTCGCACGAGCAGCTTAAACCGTCCCGTATTCTTTCGGCAAAAGTTGATTTGCCGCTGCCGCTGCCGCCGCATATTCCAACAATTATCATTTGCATCCTCCGATTCATTAATTCCGTATCTCGCATTTTCTTTCGGCGTTCCGAAGCTTTCGGCATTCAGCCTTCACGCACCGCATGGGCAAAGCATCCATCCGACAGGAATTCGCGGGGGAGTCGAAACCGAATCGTTGCCGCACGCCCGGCGTTTGAGCCCGCAAGAGCCTGGGTAACGCGTCCTCCGCTGATTTTTTCACCGAAAGCATTGAACACGTCCACGGGTTTTCCGAGTTCCGGCAGCGGATTTTCATCATGGCGCGCCGTAATTTCCGCATCAAGCGCACCTTTTGCCCCGTCAGCAAGCCGAATTGCCCGCATTTCGCAGCAGCTCAGGCAGCCGCCGCAGCCTATGCATTTTTCGTAAATAATCCTGTGACCCGCAAATGCTTCGTCGGCATTGTTTTTTCCCTGTTCAATTGCGCCGAAGCTGCATGCCGAATCGCAGTCCCCGCAGTCAAGGCAGGCCACACGGTCGATTATTGCGACTCTGCCGAGCAAAAATCGCTTTTCGGACGGAAGAACCTGCGTCTCAGCTCCCGCGAAAAATGTTCTGTTGTCAATTTCCCCGCGCATATGTTCCCCCCGTTTGTTCAACTGTCTTTTCGTTTGCGGAACCTGTTTTCGGAAACGTTTTTTCTATTCGTTTCCCCTGTTTTTTTCAAGAACTGGTTTATCAATACGCTTTAGGCGGTAAAATGCACCCTCATAGCCGTAAAGCGGAATTTCGCAGTACAGCTCATCCACCGTATGCCCGGCATCATCCAAGGTTTTTTTCCGCCTCCGCCCTGTTTTTCCGCCTTTAACCCGAACAGTCACCGCGCCGCGCATATGTGTTGAAAACACGCATTCGAACCCAATTCTGTGCGTACTGCTCTTTGCTGTCCCAAGCTCCGCGGCCAATGCGCCGATATTCAGCCTGTATGCCGAATGCTCCCTCGGCAAAAAGTTAAAAACAGCAGCGACAGTATCGCTTCCGTTGGTCCGCGCAAATGCAATGACGGAATTTTCGCAATCATCCGCGCTCAGCCAGCGGAAACCCTGCCAGCCTTCATCCTCGCGATGCAGTGCAGGCGTGCCGCGGTAAAACCAATTCAGTGCGCATGAAAATTCCTGCATTGCCGCATGAGCGGGATAGTCCAAAAGAAACCAGTCCAACGGCTTTTTAAAATCCCACTCTATAAACTGCCCGAACTCATTCCCCATAAAATTGAGTTTCTTGCCCGGATGCGCAAGTTGATATGCGAAAAGAAGCCGCAGCTGTTCAAACTTTTGTTCGTAACTGCCCTTCATGCGGTTTATCAGGGAAAATTTGCCGTGAACAACCTCATCATGCGAAAACGGCAGCACATGCTTTTCGGAAAACGCATATACCATCGGGAAAGTCAGCTTTTCGTGCATGGTTCGTTTTTCCGCCGCATCCGCACTGAAATACTTCAGAGTATCGTTCATGAACCCCATGTTCCATTTAAAATCGAAACCCAAACCTCCGAACGCAACCGGTTCGGTAAGTTTCGGGAAAGCCGAACTTTCCTCCGCAATCATAAGCGTGTTCGGACACTCTCTGTGCACGACAGCGTTCAGCTTTTTAATGAACTCTGTCGCTTCAAGGTTTTCTCTGCCGCCGAAACGGTTCGGGAGCCATTCATCCCTGCAAAAATCATGGTAGAGCATACAGCTCACAGCATCGACCCTCAGACCGTCAAAATGGAATTCGCGCAGCCAATACAAAGCGTTCGAAATCAGGAAGCTCACAACCTCGCTTCGCCCGTAATCAAACAGCAGCGTCCCCCATTGCGGCATCTCGGCGCGGAGCGGTTCTGCGGGTTCGAACAATGTTCCTCCGTCAAATCTGCGCAATCCGCTCTCATCCTTTGTGAAATGCGCCGGAACCCAGTCCATTATAACCCCAATGCCGCATTTGTGCGCATAATCCACAAGCTCCGCAAGCTGTTCGGGCGCACCGTAACGCGCCGTGACCGCATAATAGCCCGTGACCTGGTAACCCCAGCTGTCATCCAGCGGGTGTTCGGCAAGCGGCAAAAGCTCAATATGCGTATAACCCATTCTTACGCAGTAATCGACGAGTTCGCGTCCCAATTCAGAGTAGTTCATGCCCTGTTTCCACGAGCCGGCGTGAACCTCGTATATGTTTATCGGTTCGGTGAAAAGATTCCTCTGCGCACGCAGTTTAAGATATTCGCCGTCGGTCCACACATTCCGGGGAATGTCGTGAAGCACGCTTGCCGTTCCCGGCCGAAGTTCCGAACGGAATGCGAATGGGTCGGATTTAAGCACCGTTTGCCCGTCCCTGCCGGTAATTGCAAACTTGTATCTGTCGCCCTTTCCTGCCTCCGCAATACGGCAGCTCCAACAGCCCGTTTCTCCGAATTTTTCCATCGGATTTGCGCCCTGCTTCCAATTGTTGAAATCGCCCACAACGGATATTCGAACCGCATTCGGTGCAAAAACGGAGAATTCCCAATATCGGATGCCTCCGGTGTTCCGCTCGTGCGCACCCAACGCGCGATAAGCATATGCATTTTCGCCGTGATTAAAAAGATAGACTGCCGTTTCGTCCATTTCAGCTCCTAACTTACAGGGTTCAGCCTTCGCCGCGCCCTGCATTTCCGTTCAGCTATTTTCCGACACAGAACCGTTCAAAAATGCGATCAAGAAGCTCCTCCGAAACTTCTCTGCCGCTTATTTCGCCGAGGCAGTGCAGTGCATTCCCGACCGATTCCGCAACAAGCTCGGTCTGCGGAAGAAGCATTTCGGCCGCATTCCCGCCTTTTGAAAAGAGTTCCGCCGCCTCACAAAGTTCCGCACAAGCCGCACTCAGGCACTCGATATGCCTTTCATTCGTCACAATGGCACGCCCCTCGGAAAGCCCGACCGCCTCCGCAATTCGGTGTTTCAGCTCATCCAGTCCGAAACCCGTGCGGCAGCTGATTCGGCTTATGCTCCCGACATTTTCGGGCGCAATATTTTTCAGCTGTTCAGCCGCCGTCCCGCAATCCGACAGATCACATTTGTTTATTACGAAAATTACATTTCGGCAATTCATGCCGAAAACTTTTTGAACGAGTCTCTCATCCTCCTGCGTTATGCCCGCCGAACCGTCAAACAGCAGCAGCACACATTCTGCGGAAGCGGCTTCGTGCAGAGCGCGTTCAATTCCGATTTTTTCAACCGCATCGCCGGTTTCGTGAATGCCCGCCGTATCGGCAATGCGAACAGGCAAACCAAGCAAATCGATTTTCTCTTCCAAAACATCGCGTGTTGTGCCCGCAATATTTGTAACGATTGCACGTTCCGCATTCATCAGTGCATTTAGGAGGCTGGATTTTCCGACATTCGGCCTTCCGAGAATGGCAAGCTTTGCCCCCTCGCGTATAATTTTATTGCAATTCCCGTTGTCAATCAAGTCCCTTATGCGGGAAATTGCCGAATTCAGCACCTCCGGCGCAGCCGAAAGCACCTCATCCTCCATTTCCTCCGGGTAGTCCATTGCTGCCGCAAGTTCGCTTGCAAAATCAAGCAGCTTTTCTTCAATTGCGCCGATTCTCCTGCTCAATCCGCCCTCGAGCTGCTCCAACGCCGCACTCGCTCCGCGCCGCGTTTCTGCATTTATCAAATCCATCACCGCATCAGCCTGAACAAGATCCATCTTTCCGTTCAAAAAGGCGCGTTTTGTGAATTCACCCGCTTCCGCAAGCCGCATCCCCCGCCGTGTCAGCGCGCGCGATACGGCCGAAACGACGGAATAGGAGCCGTGCAGATTAAGCTCAAACATATCTTCACCCGTGTAGGAATGCGGTGCACGGAAATAAACCGCCATAGCTTCGTCAAGCACGGCCAAGGCACCCGTATCGTTTTCCTTCCGTTCTTCGCCCTGTCCGCCGTCGGGTTCAATTCTGTCGGTTATTTTGCCGTAATTCAGCTGCCGATGTTCGATTCTGCCCGAAAAAATCTCCCTGAGAACGGGCAAAACACCGCTTCCGCTTGCCCGAATTACAGCAATCGCACCGCCCACCGGGGTGGACAGTGCGAAAATATTATCATTGCATGTGTTAATTTTTTTCATGCCTTCAATGCTGCCAAAACGAGTTTACCGTGTTTATGCCTTGTCGCGGGGACGCTGCGGTCTTCTGCCGCGCTTCGGCGCAACAACAACCCTGCGATTCGGCTCTTCGCCCTCGCTGTGGGTGGTAACATAGGGGTTGTTCTGCAAAGCAGAATGCAGAATCCTGCGCTCATAGGGATTCATGGCTTCAAGGGTTCTCGGCCTGCCCGTTGATTTAACCTGCGCCGCAACGCGCCTTGCAAGACGGATAAGGGTTTCTTCACGCTTTTCACGGTAGTCCTCGGTGTTGATGGTAACGCGTGTATAGCCGTCCACCTTGCGATTGCGGTTAATAACAAGCCCCGTCAGGTACTGAATTGCATCCAAAGTCTCGCCGCGGTGACCGATAAGAACGCCCATTGTGTCGCTGTCAATACGCAGCCTTATCGCATCCTCTTCTCTTGCCGCAAGCACCTTTCCGCTGATGCCCATTTTTTCGATAAGTTCCGTCACGAATTGAGCCGCAGGTTCACCCTCGGCAGCCTCCTCGGTGTAATTCACGGGAGGTTCTTTCACGGCTTCGGGCGCGGGCTCTTCCTCGCGGTTCTGCCTTTGCGGACGGTTGCGATTGCCGCGGCTGTCACGGTTTGCACGATTGTTTCTTTCGTATTTTTCGTTCCTTTCGGGTTTGGCGGCGAACTCATCCTCCGCCCTGTTCACTGTTTCGGGAACATCGTACTTTGCATTTTCATCATACGCTTCCGCTGCGGCGGTTCCCGTTCCGACCGGCATATCCGTTTCCGGAATTTCGGGTTCGATAATCTCTTTGCGTGTTTCTTCCACGCCCTCTGCAATTGCTGTCACGGTTTCTCTGTCTTCTCTGCGGCGGTTGTCGCGATTCTCGCGGTTGTCACGTCCGCTGCGGTTATCGCGGTTTCCGCGCCTTTCGGTGCGTTCGCGGCGTTCGCGGGCAAGTTCCGCCGTGAAATCGGGAACCACGACTTCCTCGGCGGGTTTTTCCGTCAACTCAACGATTGCAGGTTTTGCACCGATGCCGAGAAGACCTTTTGTTCCGTGTTGAATAACATTTATTGTGACCTCGTCGATTGACAGGCCGAGCTGCTGAAGACCGCTGAAGATGGCTGCATCAACGGATTTTCCCGTTGCTTGGATTGAACGCATGTGTTTTACCTTGAAGCATCTGCGCACTCGGTGCTGTACGCACGGTGTGCCGCAGTGCTGCCGCGCCTGTTTGTGCGGCATATCCTTTCGTTATTTGTGTTTTAATTTGTTTTCACACGGGCGGACGGGAAAGACGCCGTCATAATGTGCTGCTCTGCCCGATAAAATCCGAAGTTTGCTGCGGCGTTTCGCTGCTTTCGTGCAATTCGGACGGAGTTCGGCAACCTGCGAAAGTCCGAAAAGAACGATGCGGTACGCAGCTCCGCCGCCGGAACCGCGCACCGATTAAGTGAATTTTATTTTGCTTTTGAAGGTTTTGCGGAAGAAACTTCATCCGCATTTTCCTTTTTGCTCATGATAAGGTTCGTGAGCTGGGACGTGATAATCTGAAGCACGCTGCTGAGAACCCAATAGAGCGAGAATGCCGAGGTGGATCTCAAGCATACAAAGAAGCTCATTATCGGGAACAGCCACAGCATGAAATTCATGCTTTGCTGCTGCTGAGCGGCACCGGGGTTCAGCTTCTTGGACTGGCGCATTGAGAGCCACGCCGAAAGCAGCTGGAAGCCGGTTGCAAGCACCGGCAGGATGAACCATCCGTTATTGTTTCCGTGCTGATATTTTTTCATCAGGTTATCGTATTTTTCAACGGCGGTGTCCGTCGGCAGCAGATCCATGCTGCTCGAGCCGAATTCGCCGGTTGCAAGTCCGGCCTTAACAAGGGTTTCCCAAATCACTTTGCCCTCAATCTTATTGCCGGCCGAATCGGTGTACCCGGTGTGGAAAAGTTTAAGATTGCCTATGTTGTTTGATTTTGTGCACGCACAGGTCGAAGAATTGCCGTAAGTTTTAACGGTTTTCGCAGGCGTGACGACAGGCGCAAAGCCGCTGTCCGGCTGCCAGATGTTCGTAATCCAGAGGAAGCTGTAGCTGTCGAAAGTCTCCTGCGCTTTTTCCTCGTTAACGATCGTTTCGTATGTGAGCCGAACGGTCTGTTCATAGCCCCAAAAGCGGAATGCTGCAAGGAAGCAGAAGAAAAGCGGGAGCGTCAGCAGCAGAGGAAGACAGCTTGAAAGCATACCGATGCCGTTTTCCCGCATGAGTTTGTTCTGCTCCATGCTGAGTTTTTGCGGATTGTCGGCATATTTCTTTTTCAGTTTTTCAATTTCGGGCTGAATCTTTGCCTGTTTGCGCTGATTTTTGCGATTGTTGATATCGGGAAGGATCTGAATTATGCGCAAAGCAAGCGTAACGATAAATATCGTAAGAAAATAATTGTTGCCAAGCACGCTGTAGAGCCAACGAAGCAAATCAAAAAACCACTCGGTAAGGAAGAAATCGTTAATCATTTTCTGTTATTTTATCCTTTCTGTCCGTCAGTCTGCGGCACTTATTTTTCCGATACCGTACGTTTTGCGTACAGGTCTCCCCTTTTTCGGCCGCACCGCCCGATTCCGTTTCGTTCGCCGCCGCCTTCCGGCAACGAAAAAAACGCATCAGATTAAGCTTTTTTTCGGATGTCTTATTCGGAACGGGATCATATCCGCCCTTTGAAAACGGGTTGCAGCGCATTATGCGCCAAACCGCAAGGAATAACCCCTTGAACGCTCCGTGTATTCTCAAAGCATCGATTGCATACTGAGAGCAGCTCGGCGTATAACGACAGCACGGACCGCTGCGCGGCGAAACAAACAGCTGATAGCTTTTTATAAGCTGAATAAACAGCCGTGCGGGTAAACTAAGCCGTTCGCGTTCGGAATCATTTTCGCGCCCCCATGAGTTCATGTCGGGTTCCCGCCGCAATTTTCGTTATCGCTTTCCTTCGTTTCCGCCTCCGCATCGCTTGCCCGCTGTTTTTCCTTCTCCTGCGGTGGGTTCGTATTTAAGTACCCCGCCCGTTTGAGAGAATATCTCATTGAGCTGCGAATGTCCGGAAGCTTTTCGTCAACTATCGGCTGTCTCGCAATAAAAATAAGCCTGCATCCCGGCTTTATGCAGGGAATAAGCGGGGTCACAGCCTCACGCATACGGCGTTTTGTTTTATTACGAACAACAGCGTTGCCGATTTTTTTACTCACGGAAAAACCGATTTTGACTTCGCCCTGTCTGCCCTTGGCATAAATCAAAACCACGCTCCGCCCCCCGACCGATTTCCCGATGCGATAGGTTCTGCGGAACTCCTTATTTCGTTTGAGAGAATAGCAACGCTTCACTTTCAGTTTTCAGATTATCACGCATATGCCGACCGATTCGTTTTTGCCGAGGAAGCACTGAATACACATCAAAATACAGATTTTAGCAAAAACTCTTAAAAATCAGCGTTTGTTCAGTTGGTCTGTCGTTTTTTCAGGCAATACCGCACATCAAAACATATATTAAAACCGTATGCTGCGCAGCGCAATCCGGTGCCGCCGCGCGACATATTTTATATTGTTATTGTTCGGGTGCCGACTACTTTTCCGTTTGTTCCGTTAAAACTCAAAGACCGTTCAAAACAGCGTTTCCGCAGCAATTCAATGGCTTTGTGAAACTCACGCGCAAGCAAAGCCCCTCAACACAAAACCAACCGAAAACACACCGAACGCCTGCCGCCTCATCGGAGCTCAGTTGTTCAAAATGTTAATGAACTTACGAAATGATACCGCCTCGGGTGCGGCACAGCCGCACACCGAGTCCGCTCCGCCGTACGGGCGAACATATCAAGCGGGATCTTCGCCGGAAAAAGCTCTTGTAAAAAGCCTTTGTGAACAGTGTTCGCAGCAGGCTGCCCGGTTAAATCCGCCGCAGGCTGCAAACCGTTTTTCCTCGTTTGAGGTCTCAAAAAAGCGAGCCTGCCGAAAAGCAAGTCCCGCATTCGCGCATGTTTTGCTTAAAATCGGAAGTTCAATCCCCCGCATTGGGCAAAAACACGGCGCAAGTCATAGAAAAGGCTTATGCAGACAGTTTCTTCCTGCCCTTGCTGCGCCTGCGTGCGAGCACGTTGCGGCCGTTGGCGGTGCTCATGCGCTTGCGGAAACCGTGAACCTTTTTCCTCTGCCTAACTTTGGGCTGAAAAGTCATCTTCATAGTGTACAGTACCTCTTTCTTGCTTATTTACAAGGGAATATCGCAATCTGTCCGACCCATGCTCAAAGGAGCATTTTCGGCGAAAAAAGTTTCGCTCGGCAGATTTCCGAAGAAAACCCCATAGTGTCACAATTAGTTATTATAGCCGCAATGCCCCCGTTTTGTCAAGCCCGAATTCGCACATCCGAGCCTGTTTTTATTTTATTTTTGCAATATATTATCATCTTTTTATTCGTCTCATCATGCAGCATTCCTCAACCCGTTCCGTTCGGCCGCGTTTGCTTTCCGCCTTGCTTAAACTCCCGATTTTGTTCCGCACAGCCGCACTGCGTTCGCTTTCATACGCACAGGCGGCTGCATTTTGTTTTGATAATATAATTTTTCAAAGGTTTTTTTCTCTTTTCAATCCCGTTTCGATATGCTATAATTTAAATGTCAGAAAATGCGCGGGTTTCTTCGTTGGTTTGACGATCGGCCTGCGCGAAACAAACACAAAGGAGATTTACCATGCCTGTTAATCTTAAAGGGCGTTCCCTGCTTACCCTCAAGGATTTCACTCCCGATGAAATCCGTTATCTTCTCAACCTTGCCGCCGACCTTAAGGCAAAAAAGCGTGCCGGTATTCCCGGTGATCTGCTTGCAGGCAAGAACATCGTTCTTCTTTTCGAAAAAACTTCCACCCGCACCCGCTGCGCATTCGAGGTTGCCGCGCTTGACGAAGGCGCACATGTAACCTTCCTTTCCAACAGCCAGATGGGCAAAAAGGAATCCCTTGAGGACACCGCAAAGGTTCTCGGCCGTTTCTATGACGGCATTGAATTCCGCGGCTTCAAGCAGGAGACCGTTGAGCTGCTCGCAAAGCATTCGGGCGTTCCCGTATGGAACGGCCTCACCGACCTGTATCATCCCACTCAGGTTCTTGCAGACTGCCTCACCATCATGGAAAACATCGCCAAGCCCCTCAACAAGGTCAAGCTCGTTTATGTCGGTGATGCACGCAACAACATGGGCAACTCCCTCATGATCATCTCCGCAAAACTCGGTATGCACTTTGTCGGCATCGCTCCCAAGGCTCTCTTCCCCGAGGATCATCTTGTTGAAGAAATGCGCGAGCTTGCAAAGACCACCGGCGCAAAGATCGAATTCTCCGAAGATATCGCCGCTGTTGACGGTGCGGACGCTATCTACACCGACGTTTGGGTTTCCATGGGCGAAGAGGCTCAGTTCGAAGAGCGCATCAAGCTCCTCACCCCCTACCGCGTAACCATGGACATGATGAACATGACCCATAACCCCGACTGCATCTTCCTCCACTGCCTGCCCAGCTTCCACGATCTTGAAACCTCCGTCGGCAGAGAGATTTACGAAAAGTACGGCGTTGCAGAACAGGAAGTTACCGACGAAGTCTTCCGCGCTCCCTGCTCCAAGGTATTCGACGAAGCCGAAAACCGCATGCACACCATCAAGGCCGTTATGGTCGCAACCGCAGGCAGATAAGCTTTGCCCTGCCGTTCGGCAATTCGGATTCCGCGCCTGATTTTGTTTTGCGCTTAGACTGAATCCGATTGAATAACAAAACACGCTGCATCCTTTTTCGGGTGCAGCGTTTGTGTCTGCTGTGTTTGCGCCGTTATATTAACGTGCGGTTCGGCTCAGCAGTCAAGGTAAAAGATAATGTCGCTCTTGCCTTCCTGCGCCGTGCCGCGATAGATTTCCGTGTCAAATCCGCCGATGCGGAACCCGCATTTCAGGTAAAAAAGACATGCACCGAGATTATTGTCCTGTGCAATGACGTAAATCCCGCGATACCCCTTTTCCCACGCAAGCTCTTTCGCGCGTTCGATAAGCTTCATTCCGATGCCGCGGCCCCGTGCCGCCGCGCTGACCTTCAGGTCATAAAGGTACATATACTTAAAGAAGCCTTCCTGCATTATCGCAAGTCCGATACAGTTTTCCGCATCGGCATCGCCTGCTGCGCCGCGAATGCTCTCATCATCGCATTCGCCGTCATACGCGCCGATAAAAGTGCAGTTTTCGCTCATTTGTTAAACCATCCTTGACAGCAGGAAATCAGGAGCTTTGCCTATAAAAACGTTTTCGGTGACATCGATTACTTCACAATCATCTTTTGCATATTCATCTACAAAACTCTGTTCGCTGTCGAAAACAATTTCCTGCCCGTACCACGGTTTTCCAGACTGTGGGGTCAGCTCCAAATAAACAGCTTTTCTTTCCAGAAAAAAGGTTAAAACGGTATGGAATTTGCTGTTTTGCTTATCATGTAATAGCCATATTTTGCTTGGGATGCTAAGGTCATCCAGAATAGATTTCATCAGAACAACAACATCATTACACGTGCCGACTTTTGCCTTCATAGTGTCTTTTGGATCTTGAATGCGATATTCAGTCAATAGACGTTCAAAGAATTCTTTATCAAAACCTTTCGTCATATCAGGTTTGTGTGTGATGCCATCCAAAAAGAATCCGTATTCGTAGCCATTCTCCAAAAGTTCCTGTTTTAGCAACGCACATACTTCCTGAATCAACATTTCCATCACCTCCAAAAACTTCGTTTTGTCAACATCTTATAAACCCATAAAACCCTATTGCATGTACCATTTTTCGGGCTTAATCTATTTATTATACAATCAATATACAAACGTTTTACTAACGAAAGCAACATACGGATCGGGTGCCCAATCGCTCGGCTCAACGGACAGAACATCCGCCTCGTGATGCTCGGCTTCGCTGTCCGCACAGTAGTTTTCCACCTTGCATATAACATGATCGCCGACGCAGTATTCATCCGAAAGCCTGCCGTTAAGCTTCAGTTCGTAGGGCGATGGGATAACGGGGCTTGCAAAGAAACAATCCGCATATATTTTCGTAATTATTATGTGCCCGGTCGAATCCTTTTCGATTTTTTCGGCCGTTGATTTATTCAGTCATTCCCCATCAAAGTCTCTGTCCCTCAAATCGTCCGCATTTTTCCAGCTTATTGCGTTTATCTGTGCGGGATAAGTTTCTCTTATGCCGCCCTTATACGTCACCTGCACAACCGTCCCGACATTAAATCCGATCCGTTCAAGATTGCCTGTGTCGAATTGAATTTTATCGCTGCTTGCGGCTTCCGCCGTGCCCGCAGCGGGACGAACCGTAACAACACTTCCGTTAATCTCCGTAATTTCCGCATCAAAAACATGCTCAATGCCCGCTTCTTCCTCTGCCCAAAGCTCATCAAGCGTTTTTTTAAGATCCTTTCCGAAATAAACCTTTGTTTTTTCGTATGTTCCGCCGGCGTAAAACTTTTTCCATTTAACAATGCGGTATGTCATCGCCGCATATTCCCGCGTTCCGCCGTCGTCGAGTGCCGCCTTCGGGATCGGTACAGCCAAAAGCACCACGATTGCTGCCGCAAGTATTGCAATCAGCATGCTAAACTTTTTGCTCATAATTTTTCCTTCTCCTCAAATTCATCATCCGGAGCTTGAACTCCTCCCGAAAGAGTATACCATACAGCATTCGGAAATTCAAGTTTAGATCCTGACGGCTGCATTTTCAATGTATCGGTAATGTCACCGTGCCGGGTGTACGGTATTTTTGTACATATTATTTTTTCACAGCAGCTTACGTCGTTCATATACGGCGGGTTTCTTGACAGCCATGCACGAGTACACAAAGTCAACTTATAGATAAGTCGTCGTATCTCAGTATCAGAGATGCTGCTTAGGTCAATACATTCGTTTGAAAATGCTGCAACAGCCCAGTTGTTCGCAAATAACTCATATACTGCGGTTTCTGCAGCCGCATTCGCATCGGCAGTTTGCGCGTTCACTGCGGTTTCCAATCGCCGAGAAGAAACTGCCTGACTCTTTCGATGAATGAGTAGACATTAGCCTTGTTCATTGTGTAGAACGTTTTGTAGTCAGTTATTGTACAATCAACAAATCCCAGCTGAACAAGTTTGTCCAGATGATAATACATAGCATTCCGGGTTATGTCAAAACGCTCTGCCAATTCCTGTCCGTAGGAGACACTGTCGCGCAAAGCGCGAAGCGTTTCAAGTCGGTTTTTATCGGACAGTACCTTCATAGTGCCCGCATAAACTTGTGCTGAATTTTTCATATTCCGAATTTTAAACACGTAATCAACAAATACGCCGAAATAAACCCGGATCGGCCCCTCCTGCGGAAAAGCAACAAAAACAGCATTAAAAAGGAAAAGACTCGGATAAACTACAACATCATCAATATCCTTCGGCAGTACAATATTCATTTCCTTCAGCCGCTCAATGATATTTCCCTGACTGCAAACACGTTCGGTGCAGCATACTATATCGGCATACAGCGGCTCATTTTCGGCAATCAGCTGCGCAGTTGTCTGAATCAGCGGCATTATTCGTTTTATATGCGGAATAGGATTTACAACAATATCGATAAGATTCCATTTCGTTTCCGCATCGCTGAAGAATTCGCTGATTTCCTTAACGTATTCCTCCATATTATGCGCTGAAAATGCCTGGCCCGTGCCGCAGCCTACGGTCATTACCGCAACATACTTTTGAACCCTGTCATCTAATGATGCTTTTTCATAAAAGTTAATTAAATCATCAATTGTGTAGTCATTAGGCGCTTCGTCCGGGCAGCTTAAAAGCAGTCTTCCGAGACTTATCACGTCCCCCGTTCCTGTCACATCCGGGTACAGGGGAGAAAAATAAAGTTCCGTTGTCTCGTTTTTCGGCACTCGCTCATCCAGAATCGCTTCAAGTTTTTCTGCTCCCTCAAATAATGCCAATGGAATATTTGTCATGTTTCCGCAATCACGCTTTGCTTCAAACAGTTTTGTGCAAATACTTTTTCCGCTGCCACGACGGCAGAGGTATTCTGCCGCTTCAAACACACAGTTAATTTTATTTTTAATTTCAATCATAGTTATTCGCCTCCAAATCGGTACTATTATCTCGAAAAAGGTTGTCTATGTCAAGGGTGCGGGATAATTTTTTTTGAAAGCTGTTGACATGCATAATAATCACTGTTATAATATGCACAGTGATTATTATGCATGTGGAGGATTAAACATGAAAAAGAAACTTATTGCACTGCTTACTGCCTGCATGTTCGCATTGTGCACCGTCACATCCGCTCTTGCGCTTGAGAAAGTCAGTCTCCCGGCGACATCAACAGCAACTGCTGCCCCTGCGCAGAGTAAGAGAATCGAAAAAAAATGCGGCACTTCAAAAAGCATGGTGACATCGCTGCTCTCGTCCAAATCGGGCGGCAGCGGTCTCCATGCAGCACCATCCGCAATCAGTTCTTATAACGAACACGATGTTGCATTGATGAGAGCTTTTCTCGAAATCACGGATTCTAAAGGGGTTAAAAACGGACAGAAAATCAATAATTATTCCGATGTTGATTATGATGCGGACGATCCTTCAACATGGGCAAATATTGACTGGACGGAGGACGGTGAACTTGCTTACATTCGTTTTTGGTCAGTCAACTTCACTGAGTATACAATCAACCCCGTTACCGGCATGGAGTATCCCGCATCAGGTGAAATGCTGCTTGTCGGAGATCTTGACCTAAGCGGGTGTCAAAGCCTTGTTGACATTAATGTACCTCAAAACAATTTGACATCTGTTCGTGCCGATAACTGCCCCTCGCTTGAAATCTTTTACGCAGGCGAGCAGGCCGACTTTGCCGGTGCGGATATGGCAGATCGGCTTTTTGTTTATGCATCTGCCGATAATTGTCCAAACCTTTATTACATCGGCGCACCCAACAATGACCTTGAACACTTCAGCTTTAAGAATGCACCAGCACTTGTTGAAGTTATGGTTGACAGTAACCCCGGGCTTGCAGAGGTGAATATCGATGAAAGTCCCGTTCTTGAAGCCTTTTCAGCAAATGAGACCGCAATCACCTCCATTGATTTAAGTGGGCGCAGCAGTCTTATTGTCGTTCACGCCGACTATTGTCCGATAGAAAGAGTTAATCTTTCTGACTGCACGGCAGATTTTGAGCTCAGTGTTGCCTTTACGCACACATTAACAGAATTGGATCTTTCCGACTGTACCGGTTTAAATGCACTGTATGTTGATGACACTTCCGTTTCGCGGTTGAACTTTGACGCATGTTCAAATCTCCGTGCCGTTTCTGTAGGAAATTCACCGTTGGATGAGATTGACCTTACGAACTGTCCCTCGATATATTGGTGCAATACCCAAGGAAATAATGATACGCTTCACCGGATAAAACTGGCTGTTGGGGAACATATCCTAATAATCTCCGCCGAAAACGGCACCGTCGGCCTGAGTTTTGCGTTCTTCAGCGTTTACGATGAATCATATGACCAGTCGGATGACTTTTTGCAAGTATATTGCTCTTCATCGAACGGAAACGATTTTATCGGATGGGAGAACCAATCCGGGGAACTCGTAAGCACGGAAACCGAATTCACACTCAGTCCTGAATATATCGCTTCGATTCATGAGACCGATTTCACTCTGACAGCAAAGTATGCGGCTTCATTCCTTTCCGGAGATGCAAACGGAGACGGTGTGGTCAACACAGAAGATGCAGTTCTGATTATGCGCGCCGCGCTTGAGCTTCAGCCCGAAATCAGTGTTGAAGTATGTGATATGAACAGCAACGGCATCATCGATATTGCTGACGCCATCATCGTCATGCGCAGCGTACTTGGAGTATAATTATTCAAACTCGGTCATGCTGACTTTTTTGCAGATATACCTGCTTAATGAAATTAAAGCACCGAACCGCCTCAGCTTTTCCTGCAAAGAGCCCCATGCGATTCGGTGCTTCTGTTCTATTCATTCGTCTGCTCCGGAAGCAGACACAGTTCCCCGCTGTCAACTTCAAACCGTTCTATGTCCACTCCGGTATAGTAATGCCGCAAAATCTCATCGAAGCTGCTGCCGTTTTTTGCCATTGCATTTGCGCCGCACTGGCTCATGCCAACGCCGTGCCCAAAGCCGAAGCAGGTAATTTTAACATTCGACTGCGTGATTGAAAACTTAACATTGGTGCTGCGGAGTTTAAGTGCGTTCCTGAGCTGCTGCCCGGTAACAACGGTGCCGCCCAAACGAATCAGCTGAATCCGCCCGCTCTCCGTGCGCTGCCAAACGTCAACATCCTTTGCGGGGTCGGACATTTGCGCATCGGGAAAAGCCGAATTCACTTTGCTGATAAACTCAGCCGTCGTGTAGCATTTTTCCGAAGTAAACTCCGGCGAATCCTCTTCCCCGCCGCTCTCAACCGAAACAAGATAGGGCAGAGCAACAGCGAATACGGCCTCGCAGTTTTCCGTTCGTCCGCCGGAGGAAGAATGGTACAATGCAGTCACCAGTTCTCCGCCGCTTGTCAGAACAAGCCCTTCCGTTTCATGCACGGCGGCTTCAATGCGTGCATAATAGTTTTCAAACGAGCTGCCCCAGCGTTCCCGCAGCTGTTCCGTGGTCAGAAAAGCTTGGCAGCAGGCATAGTCCGTGCAGATGGTATGTCCGCTTTTGCAGCGAAGCTCACCCGTCAGGTGCTTCATTGCAAAGGTTCGAGCCGCAACAGCCTGCGCTTTCAATGCTTCCTTTTCATACGTTGCGGGCATCTCCGCCGCAGTGACATGAATGATGTAGTCCTCCGTATCCATCGGAACGACCTCCTCACCGTTCCAAACTCCGATTCCGTTTGCCGAAGGTAGCGTTTCATACTTTTCGCCTGCGAGAAGATTCAAACCGCTCACAATGTCGGGCATCAGATCAAGGCCCGCATTTACACTGCCTGCCGTGCGCGGTGCCGGGACTCGTCCCCCGACGGACACGGCGGAAAGAACTGCGGTCGATAAGCCGACAATTCCCGCCGCAAGCAGCATTCCGATCGTTTTCTTCATGTTCATGTCACATTGTTATGCGGTTCTTTACAAGATTATTACATTTAAATTCGCGTAAACCTATTGAATACCGAGGCCTCTGCGTTGTATAATATAGCTGTGAAAGGGTATGTGAAGCTTTTCATGCGCAGCAGCTGATTTTTAAAGCAAACAACCCTTTACGCCATTCATTACATGAAAGAGAGGAAGAAATATGCTGCTGAACACAATGCTTCTGCTGTCCGGCGGAGATTTTTTCAGCCGTTGGCTTGAAGGCTGGAACCTCGGCGGGCTGATACTCGTGCTTATCGGCGCGGTTTTGATAATCATCGAAATGCTGATCCCGGGATTCGGCATTGCAGGCATATCGGGCGCGGCAGCCGTGATTGCAGGGCTTATCATAGGTTCGAACGACCCAATATCCGCGCTGTTCTCGGTTGCAATACTTGTTGTAATTCTCAGCATCGCCGCGGTCATAATATTCAAAGTTGTTTTCGGCAAACGGAAAACGGCAAAAAACTCCCGCATTGTGCTTAACGAAAGCATTGCAGCGGAAGCGACCGACCGCGTGACCGCCGAATCAGCCGAGCTCATCGGCAAACAGGGGATTGCGCTCACTGCGCTGCGGCCGAGCGGTGCTGCACTTATCAACGGAAAACGTTACGATGTGCTTGCCGACGGTGAATTCATTGCAAAAGATGAACCGATTGTTGTTTGTGCCGTTGAAGGTCTGCGCATCAGCGTTCGACGCCCGAACGAAGCGGAATGATTCATCGTCCTTGACTCCGGAGCGGAGTTTTATCCACACTCAATGAAAAAGAAACCTATTGACGACAAAAAAGAGAACAAGCGGCCGTTTTTCTATTCTCAGTTTTATGACGCATCGGATATTGAAGCGGCAAGCAAAAATGCATACAACACCGAAATGAGCAGCAAAGAGCTGAACAGGCGGCGCAAGCGAGACTGGATCTTTCTTCTTATCGGCGTACCTGCATTCATCGCACTGCTGTATCTTATCGCCTTAGCTTTGCGCTGAGCCGGAAAGGGCTGCCGCCGATGCCGCAAACGGTATCGCATCGCAGCCATATATTCCGGAACAGTATTTGAACAGTATTTATTTGAAAGGAAAATACAAAAATGAACGCACTGAACCTTATTCAATTCGAAAACTCTTTGGTTTCCGCCGATGCCCCCGCAGCCGGCATGTCTGTCGGCGCAATCATCGGCATCATAATCGGCGCAGTCATCCTGCTGATATTCTTCTTCTCCTTCTTCCCCGTCGGGCTTGCGATTTCGGCAGGAGCATCGGGGGTTCATGTCGGGCTTTTTCAGCTTGTCGGTATGCGTATCCGCAAAGTAAACCCGCATCGCATTGTTGAACCGCTCATCAAGGCAACGAAGGCAGGTCTTGATTTAAATCTGAACAAGATGGAAGCGCATTACCTTGCGGGCGGCAATGTTGACCGCGTTGTGAATGCGCTCATCGCCTCCCAGCGTGCGGGCATCGCACTTGATTTTGAAAAAGCATGCGCAATTGACCTTGCGGGCAGGGATGTTCTGACCGCAGTTCAAATGAGCGTCAGTCCCAAAGTTATCGAAACACCCGTTATCGCCGCAATTGCAAAGGACGGCATTGAGCTCCGCGCAAAGGCAAAAGTCACCGTTCGCGTCAATATCGACCGTCTTGTCGGCGGTGCAGGCGAAGAAACGATCATTGCCCGCGTCGGCGAAGGCATTGTTACCACCATCGGTTCTTCCGTCAGCCACAAGGATGTTCTTGAAAACCCCGACTCCATCTCTCAGACCGTTTTGAACAAGGGTTTGGACAGCGGCACGGCATTTGAAATACTCTCCATTGATATTGCGGATGTTGATGTCGGCGTGAACGTCGGCGCAAAGCTTCAGATCGACCAGGCTGAAGCCGATAAGCGCATTGCACAGGCAAAAGCAGAGGAACGCCGCGCAATGGCGGTTGCACAGGAGCAGGAGAACAAGGCGGAGGTTGCAGGTATGCGCGCCCGCGTTATCGAGGCCGAAGCCCAGGTTCCCCTTGCAATGGCTGAAGCGTTCCGCAGCGGCAATCTCGGCATCATGGATTACTATAAAATGAAGAATCTTGCCGCCGACACCGAAATGCGCGAATCCATCGGAAAAACCACCGCAGGTTCCGCCGACGTTAAATAAACAGTCATAATGCACCCGTTTCCGCGGCTGTCATGCAGTTGCGGAAACGGTCGGCAATCAATTTAACGAAATTTAATTAACGGAATCAAACAAACAGAATCCAAACGTATCGAAAGGAGGCAGCCATGCAGCTGTTGATATTCATTGCGGCAATCGGCTTCTTTGTTCTCAGAATTCTTGCGTCAAGCAAGAAAAAGCAGCCCGAAACCGCCGAAAACGGTGCTGCGAATCGGTTTGCCGAAAACGAATCGGACGAATTCGCATTCGGAACGGGTTTTGCGCAGGGGAAACCGAAGCCTGCCGCACAGAACCGAACCGAGGGCAGAGCATACAGTGCATCCGACTCCTATTGCGGCACGGCACACTGCACCGGCGGCAGCATTCACGAAGGTACTCATGAGGGCGAAGTTCGCGCTCCGCGCTCCCCATCCGGAATCGGCGGCGGAAACATGCGCAGCAATGCATCCTCCGGCAAAAAAACCGCAGCAAGCCAAACGGCAAAGAAAACTGCGGCACGGCAGCCCGCCGCCGCAGTCCGACCCGATGATGATCCCGCATATGAGCAAAAACAACCGGTTGAAGGCACAAAAAAAGTGCAGAGCGGAGCGGACAGGCTGCTTAAAGCCATCTCGGCTCAGCCCGCAGTTACCCAGGGCATTATCTGGAATGAGATTCTTTCCGCACCCGCCGCGGCAAGAGATTCGGATTGATACAGCAGACTTTTAACCGAACGGCAAAGGCTTTTTATTGAACTTCAAGCAGGAACAAAACCGCTTCCCTTTTCGGAGGCGGTTTTATTCTTGAAGTAAAATCATTATATTTTTGGAGTAAATCTATATGTTTGATAAGGAGAAAATGACGTTTTGAACAGGAGCAACAATCAGCATTGGTTCAAACTCTTTCGCAGTTTTAAATAAATTCAACCGTATAGTCCGCAAAGCAGCCGAGAAAGTTTCCGATAAGTTTTTTTGCATTCGATTCAACGGTGTCAAAAAAACCTTTTTTCTGAACCTCCTCAAGTCCTTCCGATTCAATTTCCGAAATCAGCGTTTGATATTGCTCAAAATCGATCGGATTCAGCATACTGTTCTGTTCGTTGCATACAACGCTGTCCCAAATCAGCTGATTGCTCATGATTTTCGCCTGAGGCAAAGCGACATAGATCTTCATGCTTTCATTATCCACCCGAACGGCAATGTCCTCAAGCGAATAGCCCGCTTTAACTATGCCCGTGCAGGTCAATTCAACATGGTTCGTTGAACCCGGAATGGGAATCTTGTCCACAAAATAGCGGGTAAAATCCTTCCCCCGGGTCACGGTGTAATCTCCTTCGCATGTTGCAAGCTCACCGATTTCAAGAATCTTCGCCTCAACTTCATCCACAGTGATGATGGATTTTTCAACTTCACCCGGAAGCTTCAGATCGATGCCGCTGCTGCTTGCGGGAACAACTTCCGCTTTTCCGCCGTTCGAACGATTTCCGAAAAAGTATCCGAATCCGAACACAATTGCCGCCACCAGCAGTACGGAAAAGACAGCACCCAAAACCTTTAAAAATTTCTTCATGTCCGCATCCTCCTCTTACAGCCACGCCGTGATGAATACAATAAGGTAAAGTGCCGCAATAACGCCGACAATACCCAAAAGAATTTTCCCGATGATCTTCATTCTTCTTCGCCTACCTTCATTTCCGAAATTTTCCGCATTGCCTCGATTTGCTTCAACCGGCAGATAAGTCCGACCTTGTACGCAAGTTCTCTGTTCTCCGCCGCTTTTTCGACGAGAAGCGAGGCAATAACCCTTTGTTTAACAGTCATTTTTTATCTCCTTTCGGCTGTTGTTTTTTTGTATGACTGAATTATAATGCAGTTCATCCTTCGGAAAAAGGGCAAAAACTGCGGAATAACCCTGCCGTTTTCCCTAAAAAATGCAAAAAACGCCGATTAAATGCATAAATCGACGTTTTCAGGTTTAATCTGCACCTGTGCAGCCCGTGTTATTTTTCCGTTTCGCAATAGTTTTTCTGAAGTTTGATTTCTCCGTCGGCAACCATTTGCTCAAACCAGAATTGAAGCGTTTCAACCGTTACGGATATCTTTTCCAATTCGGCCTGAATACCCGTAAAATCAATCATTTCATCTTCCGAAATTTGTCCGTCCGCCGTTATCTCAATCAGCCGTTCCTGCTTTTTCTGCATTGCGTTGAGCGATGCAAGCATTTCAAGCACAATTCGAGACAGATCCTTGACCTTTATCTCCGGAACATATTGCTGCCCGATGGGACACTCGTGCGCACAGTAATAATTGCACAGATTCGGGTTCCTGTACCCGCGGGACATTTCAAGCACTTCGTTCGAACGCGGCACAAATCCCCCGTTTTCAATTCGTTCAATGCGATCCGCCGAAATCCAGCCCAGCACTTCGCTCGCCTTTTCCCGCGAATAGCCCATGTTTTCACGGCAAATTTGATATTGAGTTTTATTATCCTTGTTCGATGTTCTCCCCATTTTTTCGTTCCTCCCGTTTTTTTCATTCTGCGGATGCTCCTGCGAAACAAATTTGCAAAATAACGGAAGCTGCAAAATCTTAACCCAAAACCGTGCCTGCCCGTTCCCCGTGCCGCATATTCGCTCCGCACACCGAAAAAAATCGTTGCTGCAATTCGGCAATATTATTTTACAATAAATATATCCGAGTTTCAAGTCGAAATGCGGCGGAAAATCTGCCTTTTTCACGACAGAAGAATTGCGGCGGACGGTAAGCATTATTCATACCGGACTCAACTTTGTTTAAAAAAACGGTTGACATGTTTAAATTTGAACGCTAAAATATATGTACATTCATATTTCTCATGCATATCTCTGCATATGCAAAATCGGATTTAATGCAGCAAACAGGAGGTCTTGTACATGTTGAATAAAGCATTTATAGAACTTTTCGGAGATGTTAACAGCTTTTCTCCCGGAACCGGTATGATAATGGCGGACAGGCAGATCAAGCGTGCATTGGAGCGTGACGAAATTTCAATCGATGAAATCGGCAACGCGAAAGCTGTCGCACGTTTAAGAAACGGCAAGTGGTTCATTTTGTTCGGCGGTTGGGACTACGATGAAAATCATACCGCAATGCTCGGTGCGGCTTTAGGCGATGTTGCGGGTTCCGTATATGAATGGCACAACATAAAACGTAAAATCGGGAAAGACGAACTGATCCGATCGGATTCCTTTTTCACGGATGATACTGTTATGACCTGCGCCGTTGCGGCAGGACTGAGCGAAGGTTTACGCCGATTACCCAAAGACTGGCTGAATTTCCCGAATTCCGAGTCTGCACTTTTTTATGCTGTTCAGGAAAAAATGCAGCAATTTGGAAGACTGTATCCCCATGCAGGCTACGGCGGACATTTTCGCCGATGGATTTCTTCTGAGAATCCGCATCCATACGGCAGCTGGGGCAACGGTTCCGCAATGCGTGCCTCCTATGCCGGATGGGCAGCAAATTCATTGGAAGAAGCCGAAAAACTCGGTGAAATTTCTGCAAAAGTGACGCATGATCACCCTGAAGGCATCAAGGGTGCAGTTGTCGTTGCCGGATGCATATACAAATTGCGCTCCGGAGCGTCCAAAGCAGATGTTCGTGAGTACGCAGGCAAGTACTATGACTTGAATTTTACGCTTGACGAAATACGTCCCGATTATTCCTTCGATGTTTCCTGCATGGGTTCTGTTCCGCAGGCACTGAATGCATTTTTTGAGGGAAACAACTTTGTTGACGTCATTTCGAATGCCATTTCGATCGGAGGTGACAGCGACACAATTGCTGCAATTGCCGGCGGAATTGCCGAAGCAATATACCCGATCCCGCAGTCGCTTCGCAGCGAACTCATCGACAAGCTTGATGATAAGCTCCGCAGAACCATTGCTGATGCCGTTGATTTTTTCATTCTTAAAAATTATTCCGAGTAATGTGTTGTTTGTCAGAACCGCCCGTAAACCGTAAAGTTTTCGCAAAAGATTTAAACGCAGAAAATTTGTTTTGAATTCTGCTCTTTTCGTGATATACTTTACGCAGCAAAAACAGTTTGCCCGACACTCTTGTCCAAGTTGCGGGCAATCTCATAAATAAGCTCGCGAACGGGCAAAACTGAATGCATACGCTGCTCGGTGCATACCGTCAGACTTATAACAATAAACCCGGAGGTTATTTACAATATGTACGAACCAAAACCCATCGACACAAGCGATGTTGTTCTTCCTGCGGAGCTGCTTGCTCTTACGGAAAAAATTGCCGAAAACGTTCATGAAGTGTGGGCCGCAGGCAGAATTGCCGAAGGTTGGACTTACGGTGAAAAGAAGGACAACGATTTAAAAACAACACCCCTGCTCGTTCCGTATGACGAGCTTGCGGAAAGCGAGAAGGAATATGACAGGAACACCGCGCTTGAAACCTTGAAGCTGATTGTCAAAATGGGATACAGAATTGAATTGCGTGACCCGAATCAATGACATTTACGCACATTAAATTTCTTTTCCCTAAATCTTATGCCGAATGCCTTTTTCTGCACGGATTTTCGCTGTGATTGCGGTCGCTGTGTTTTCTTCCGTTCCGAGCGGCGGAAGGATTGAAACGGCGATACGCAGTCACAATTTGATATGCTTCAGCCAATAAATAAAATGCAGAGGAGAACTCACTTGAAAGTTTTATTCCGAGACAAACTTAAATCTTATTTTTCAATGGCTGTTTTAGGTTTGCTTGCAGGATTCTCCGTTGTGTTTTTCATTGAAGTGCCTGACAACGGTTTCTGGTCGTTTTATTATTGGAGTTCGAGCACCTTCGGCTTCTGGATGTTTTCGGCTTCGTTGATTGTTTTATTCAGCGAGAACAGAAAATGCGCGGCAATCAATGCGGGAATTTACATATTCCTGATGTTCCTTATTACGACCGTACACCAATCCTTCCGACTTTACCGCAGCGGAGCGATGCAGCAGGAGTCATTATCCAAACTGATACCGAATCATATCGGAGGCTGGCTGCTATACAGCTTTCCGCCCGCTTTTGTATGTGCCGTGTTGGGACTAATCCTATGGTCCGGCAGAAAAAACACGATATGGGGAAAACTGCTCCGTACAATGCCGGCGGTATTTTTGTTTGCGGAAACGGGCATTCTTTTTTACAGTGTTTTTGTTTATCACACAAGATTTTTTTCGGCCTTAAGCGATCTTGTCTGCTTTCTTGCGTATTCGGTTATTTTTTTAAAACAGGCAGGAATTGACAGGCAATAAGCTTTCGATCAAGCTTGCACAATTGTTTTTCGGAAGCTGCACAAACCTCAAAACAAAAACAGGGCAGCTCCCGAAGGATTGTCCTGTTTGCCGTTTTCATTATTGCTTTGCAGAAAAGCCCTTGATATGTATATTTTCTGTTTTCCGTATTGCACATATTTATTCGGTGTGGTACAATAATTGAGGTATGCACAGCTAATGGCGCGGCTGCTCACTGCACCCGTCTATATCATGTTGTGTAAAATTAAAAAATCAGAGGAGAACTCACAATGAAAAAAATTACGGCGATTATCCTTGCTGCACTGATGCTGCTCAGCTTTGCGGCATGCGGCGGAAACAAGAAAGAACCTACTCCCGCGCCCGCCACAGAAGTTCCCGCGACGCCCACCGCGGAACCTACTGCGGAACCCACTGCGGAGCCCACGGAAGAACCCACTGCGGAACCTGCCGACAGTTACAATTACAACCAAGCCACCCGCGAATTCACAACCGACTTCATCAAGCTGACCGCACCCGAAGGCTACATGCTTATGAACATCGGCGGAATCGTTGCTTTTGCCAGCAGCGTGGATGAAAATTCACAGAATGCAGTCATTTACATGAACGCACCCATCGGCGATGACGCCGCAATCAATTTCAGCCAGTCTGTTGAAGAAATTGAAGCTTACTTTAAGGAAGCTTTCGGCGGAACCGTTTCCGACGACAAATGTTATAAACTGACCGTCGGTGATCACCCGGTTATTTACTACAAAACAACCGTTGATGTTGAAGATGTTCGTGCATACGTCATTGCATGCTACATCTACTCCGGCGATATGCTGACAATGTTCACCGCACAGCTGTATGATGCCGAATCTTTCGAGGCTTGGAACTCTGCCATCAATGAAATGACAATCAGCGGCGAACAGCTCGGTTCGGCCATGACTGCCGAATAATCACAACAGCAGAATTTTACGAATTTCATAAAAAGACCGCCGAATCTATCGGCGGTCAATTTTTGTTCGTTTTTTTAACTTTTCAGATAAAGCCGATTAAAGCCGAACAGATTTTTGTTTCAATCCGCATTGCTTTTCCGCTCCGATGCGTGCATTTTTCAAAGTCCGATTCGGCGCATAAACCCGTCATACGTTTCCACGCGGTCGATATCGGTTTCTGCAACGGATTTCATGCTGTGCAGTCTGTTTGGAATAAGCCGCAAATTCGACACCGCACGCACGATCCACGCCAGCGGCAGCAGCCAGTGCCGGCCCTGAAGGAAGGTATAGCGCGATTCGATTTGCCCCGCAGGCGGAAAAAGCATATTGCGTATCAATTTGCCCTTTGCAGGCTTCTTCGATTCCGAATTGCGCAGCTCTATCACTGCATGGTCACGGGAATGGCCGAACAGATCCGAATCCAGAGTATAGCAGAGAAGCTTTTTGATCGCCCCTTCGTCCGGCGGCGGAAGCGAGCAGCCGCATTCCGTGCCGAACCATGCGCTGCATGCATTCATCAGCGTATGAAAAAACCCGGTCAGCTGCAAAGCTGCCATCTCCCGCTCAATGTTTTCCATATTCAGCCGTGCGCTCTCATTCTTCATATACAGGGCAATATCCAAATACATCCGCAGCCCCGCTCCGCCGCCGTACAGATGCTTTGCAAGATGGCACACCGCATAGATGAAATGAAAATCCGAAGCAGGTCTGTACCGCAGCCCGTCATCCGGTTCCGCATACCGCCATGCGGCATCAAAATATGCCTTTAAATCGGCTCTGTTATCCAGATTGCCGTCCATTAAATTCGTGTGGATTTCATAATATTCCGCACCTTTAATGTAGGAATAAGTCGGCTCCCAGTTTTGTTTCACCGAATAGCCCAGCGAAAGCATCAGCTCGTGTACCTTTTGCCTGTCTTCCCGATGAATAAGCAGGTCAATATCCCCAAACGTGCGCAGCTCCGGAACGGGATAAAGCTTTCGGAGATAATAGCCTTTAACGGGCATATGTGCAATACCCCGAACCGTAAATTCTTTTGATAAAGTTTCAAAGTCTACGCGGCGGTTCAGGTTGCCGACAATCGCACCGTACAAAAAACCGTCCAGTCGGCGGCAAACTTCCGAATCAGTCGAGAGCCTCCAACGCTTGTTTTCATACGCCAACACAGGCAGCATGTTCTGCTGTGCCGCCGCCCGCTGCAATTCCGCCATGTTCCACGGTTCTTCCGTTTTCGGCGCAGTATCCTGCACAAAACTGCGCAGCAGTGCCGTGAATTGTTTTTCAATCATTTGCCGATACCCTCAACCCTTATTCGATGTTATAAACACGAAATCTGCGGATTTTCTCAAAGCTTTTTGAAGCGTTCAATTATTTCATCCGCGATTTCGCCCGGCGTTCTTCCGACGGTGTTTATGTGCTCGGCACGCATATCCCCGCATTGCGCATCAAGGCATGTTTGGATATTATTCATGCACCAGCACTCCTCATCCTCTCCGCGCTTAATTATCCTGTCGTGAATTGTCTGCCGATCGCCGTCAAGAATAACATACCCGACCGAAATGCCGCCGTCCGTCAGCCGCTGAATAATTTCCGTATACGAAACATCAAGCACAAGCGTCATCGGCACAATAATGTCTCCATCGTATTTGCTGCTTATATCCTTCAACAGTTTGCAGTTCAGTTCCCTCCAAAGCGGGTATCCCTCAAAAATAATGCTGTGTTTGCATTCCTCGGGATAATTGTCCCTGACAGCATTGCCCACCTCTTCCGCATCAAATATATGCGCTTTCGGCAGCTTCGCCCTGAGCTGCTCCGCAACAGTCGATTTTCCGACGCCGTATGCACCGTTTATCCAGTAAATCATTGCTTTCCTCTTTCCTTAATGCTGCATGTATGCCTTGACATGCAATAATGCAGTTTGCTTAATTCAGTCCCGCAGCAGCGGCTTCCCGTGACAAGAGGGCAACCGTCTCAACGGTAGTTTTAGTTTCCAAGGGAAGTTCTTTCACTCCCTCGTATTATTGAACAGTAGATTTCATTACGAGATCAGTGTTTTTATCCACTCAATTAAATTTTTGATCTTATTTATAACATCACCATTTTTAATACTGCACAATGTAACTAACAAAGACAGAATAGTTACGATCATCATGATCCACTGCAGTTTTATGTTTGATTCACTGCTTCTGTATTCAGCCGCATCATTCAATAGCTTTAGGATATTATCAATTTGCACTTTTGTTTCTTTGATTCTTTTAGATATATCTTCAAGACTCCTTGACGATACAGAACCTTTTTTATAAAACTGATGTCTAAAGGCTTTGACGTCATCGTGATCTATAGACTTACCTGAGAATTCTGAAATAAAGCGATAACAATAATATAGCTTTCGTTCAACTGCAACTCTGACTTTTAGAATAGAGAATATTTTAGTTTTTCTAATCACTTTGCTGATTTTTTTATTGCAGATCGCAATGTCTCTATCTGCAACATATTCCAATGTAGCCGCAGTTAAATAAACCCCATATATATCCGAGATATCATGGTGGGCTATCTCCGGCAAATGATCGTCTCTGGAATAATTTCCGCCGCAGAAAGCAGATAAACGTATCCCCTCATTTTCTCCATGCTTATAATCCCAGCATACGCAGGCGTTATACGTTGGTGCATAGTCGGCAACTCTGTCAAACGAGATACTATCCCAAAACTCTAAATTGCGACGCTCATTACTGGGACGGATATTGGTTGAATATGTTTCAAATGTCGGTGTAAATATTCCGTCATCCCAAAAGCGAACGGAATATGTCTTGCGAATTTCCATCAATATTTGCCACTTCAGTTGAGAAATCATCTTATAGATTTTTTCTTGACGAACATTATTACCAGTATGAGATGATCTATCAAATTTTTTTACAGCATACCAAGGTGTATTGAATTGTCTATAAACCGTTGTATATCCAGAATACTTTTTCTTACATACTTCTGCGATCTTAGTATTGAATTCTTTCGTAATATATACACGATACTGTATTAAAAGAAAAGTGGCTGACAGATTACGAAAAGATACGGAAAGATCCGAACAAGATTGTTGGAGCTTTTCGTTTTTACAAAACCGAACTGATAAAATATGTGTAAAAGTCTGACCATCATAATACCGACCAAAATTGTCGATCTTATCAATATCCTCACGGGAGCGAAATGCACCAAAAGGGGTTATCTTATTTCGGCGAACACATTTTTTCAGTTCCTTAATAAACTTTGGCAGGTCTTCTTTGGGAAGATAATCGTACAAATCTATGTAGTCTAACTTTACAAAACTATCGACATCCTTCTTTTCTATGTAATCAAAACCTTGCGGCATATCTGCAGCTTCTTCTTTTGAAAATGGATCATCATCAAACCAATATTTCTCATGTTCTGAAAGTGGGAATATCTTTGCCAACTGCAATCTCAGTGTTCTGTACAGAGAATACGAAGATTCAGCCAGTTTATCTGAAAAAGACATTGTATATCTATCGAACACCTTGTTGTAAGATAATTTCATCGCACACACTCCTTTCGCACGATTATATGGGTATTTGCTTTATTCTTAGAGATTCTTGTAAAAAGGTTCAGAGGCAAGAAGAAACCAAGCTCCTTGCCGCTTTAAACTATCAGCTATCCAAAGATTTATACTCTGTGACAGTTTTCAAATAGGTTTCGGGATCGCCGTTCAGTATCAAATCAGCATATCCAACCGGGTCATTGTAAATCAGATAATCCAGTTCTGACCGCTGATACATATTGTCGGCCACCTCCTTTTCCACGGCGATGGTGTCAATGGCAATGATGCTGCCATCAAAGAATTTCAGTTCCACACAGGCAGTATCCATGTTGAACTCACAAGAAATCAATCTATCCATAAGAAACCTCCATTCTGCGGGATGTTAGATTATCCCAAAATATTTGAATGCTTCTCGGATTGCTTTCTCTTTTTCCGGTGGGCACTGTGGCTGTCTGGAATCCTCTGGCTTCGGCAAATTATAGTTCTTACCAACCCCAATCCCATATTTTCGCTTAATTTGTGAGATATAAAGGTTGGAAACCTTTAACCCGGTATACTCCAGTACATACTCCTTAATCTGTGTGTAGGTTGCCCCATCTTGAAATTCGGACATATCCATATCTTCCAAAGAGAACTCAACCCGAATCTTTTTCGAGTCGACCTCACCCTTGGAAAGCAAGACAAACCGTCTCCACATGATGTGTCATCGGAAACATATCCACGGGCTGAACCGACATCGGGGAATAGCCTGCGGCGGCGAGTATTTTGCAGTCGCGGGCAAGCGTTGCGGGGTTGCAGGAAACATATGCGATGCGTTCGGCTCCGCTGTTTACAATTGCATCAAGAGCGGGCTTTTCCGCTCCGCGGCGCGGCGGATCGAGCAAAATTGCCGAGAAGCGTTTGCCTTCCGCAATGAGGCGGGGCAGGGCTGTTTCGGCATTCTCGCAGATGAATTCCGCGTTTTTGATGTTGTTGAGTTTTGCATTCCTCCAGGCATCCTTAACGGCGGGCGGAACCGCTTCAATGCCCAGCACGGAGCGGGCGCGCTGAGCCAAAAGCAAGGAAATCGTGCCTATCCCGCAAAAAACATCCGCAACATCATCGTTTGCAGTCAGGTTCAATGCATTTGCGGCGGCAAGGTACAGCTTTTGCGTCTGTTCGGGGTTCACCTGCAAAAAGCTGTGCGCACCGACGTTGAATTTCAATCCGCAAACCGTTTCGGCAAGTTCCGCGCTGCCGAACAGCAGTTCGGTTTTGCTTCCGATACCCGGATCACGCGGGTTGCGGTTGATTCCGTGGATACAGGATGCAAGCGACGGCAGACCGCGTTTCAGCATTGAAACAAGCTCATCCGAATGCGGAAGCGCACCTGTTGTTACTATCGCAGCCATCGTTCCGCCCTCGGTTCTGCGCACCGTAAGCTGCCTTAAAGTCCCGCTTTTTTGTTTTTCATCGAAGGCGCGTATGCCGAACAAATTAGCCCATTCGGCAACGATTCTTTTCGCCGTCATTGCCTCTTCGTTCTGAATCATGCATGTTTCAACGGGCACGAGTTTATGGCTTTTTTGTTCGTAATAGCCCGAAAGAACCTGCCGAAGGTTTTTCTTATTTGTCTTTTCGGCATTTGCAAACTGAAAAACGGCCTTGTTTCTGTAATGTTCAGGCTTGTCCGCGCCGATGCACGGAAGAACTTTAATCCCGCGAAAGCCTCCTATACGCTCCATTGCGCTGCGCACGGTTTCGCGCTTCATGCGGAGCTGCTCCGCATAGCTCATGTGAAGAATATCACAGCCCCCGCATTCGGCATAATGCGGGCAGGGCGGAATTACCCTTTCTGCCGACGGCCGAAGGATTTTTTGAAGTTTCGCTTCCGCAAACGAGGGTGCGGCTTTTTTTATTTCCGCTTCAACGGTTTCTCCGCAAATTGCGCCCGGCACGAATACAGCCATGCCGTTATGCCTTGCAATCCCCTGCCCCTCCGAACCGTACGCCGTGATTTCAAGCGTCACCGTCGAACCTGCCGACAGCTCCGAACGGTTATCCTCGGCGGTTATGCCGGCATTCATTCGTTTTCTGTTTAAATCCATGAATTTTTCTGTTTGCTTCCTTTTCCGTTCACTGAGCCGCACTCAGAATTTTGCCATAACCGAATTCAGGTCATAAAGTTTATCATCAAAGCAATCCCGCGTTGAAACTGCTTCCGCAAGCGGAACGCTGATAATGCGGTTTTCCCTTATGCCGACGGCGTATCCGAAGTTCTCTCGCAAATCGTTATTTTCCGCCGCTCTGCTTCCCGCACGGTCCGTTCCGCGCATATTCGCCTCGTCCGCAAGCAGTTCAACCGCACGCTGCCCCATTTTAGCGGCAAGCACTCTGTCGAACGCGGACGGGTTGCCGCCGCGCTGGATATAGCCAAGCACCGTCGCCTTTATCTCAACATCGGTGTATTTTCGAACGTATTCACAGAAATCCTCCGCTTTGCCCGCGCCTTCGGCGATCATAACAATGCTTGTGAGCTGTCCGCGGAGTTTGTTTGCGGCAAGCCGGTTCGCCGCATCCGCCCATGAAAGAGGACGTTCCGGAACGAGAATGATGTCTGCCGCGCCTGCAACACCCGCCCAAAGTGCAATATCTCCGCATCTTCTTCCCATGACCTCGATAACGCCGACCCTGTCATGCGCACGCATCGTGTCGCGAATTTTATAAATCTCGTTCATAACATTGTTCACGGCTGTATCGAACCCAATGGTAAAATCCGTATACCCCATATCGTTATCGATCGTTCCCGGAATGCCGATGACGGGAATGCCGCGCTTGCCGAGAGCATCCGCACCTTTAAAGCTGCCGTCGCCGCCGATGACGATAAGCCCTTCAATTTCGTATGCACGCAGAACGGAAATTGCCTTTTCGATTCCGCCCTCCGTTTTAAACTCCTCGCTCCGCGCCGTGCGAAGTATCGTTCCTCCCTTGTGCATTTTGCTTTCAACGTCGGCATGGGCAAGGTACCCGACCCTGCCTTCAATAAGGCCTTTGTAGCCGTGGTAAATACCCATTACCTGCAAATCGATATCCACTCCGGTTTTGAAAACGGCGCGTATCGCCGCATTCATGCCCGGAGTGTCGCCTCCGCTTGTTAAAACTCCGATTCGTTTCATCTTTTGCCCCTCAATTGCTTATTTCGCCTTAATCTCAATATTATTTTTTGCGGACAATTTTTACATTCTCTTCCCCAAGCATACGCTTCAGTTCAAACAGCAGCTCCTCCGCACAGTTCACACAGCAGTGGCGCGGCGCAAGCAAAACCTTTCCCGTTGCCGCATCGCGAAACAAAACCTCCGTGTTTCCGGGAAATCTGTGCAGCAGTTCAACAGCCGCATTCCGAAGATGCAGCGCGTCGGAAAGAAAATTCAGCGCAAGTCGCTTTTCCCCCGCGTTTTTTGAACCCTTTTGCAGCGGAACAATTTCGTCAATCAATATTGAATTGTCCCTGTCCTCCCGCATGGAGAACCTGCCGCGGACCGCAACGCATTTATCGTTTGCGATAAGGGAAGCATACTTTTGGTAAATGCTCGGGAACGCCGCAATCTCAATGCTTCCGCTCATATCCTCCAGCACCGCATACGCCATCAACCCTGCGCCGGATTTGACCGCACGGGTTCTCAGGGAACCGATGATCCCTCCCGCCGTCACGGTTTGGTTATCATGTATTGCTCCCGAACCGTCCGCCTCCGCAAGCTCGATGCAGGGCGTTAATGCAGAAAGCGCAGCCTCATATTCCATGAGCGGATGCCCGCTGACATATACGCCGAGAACCTCCTTTTCGGCACGGAGCAGAATATCAAGCTCAAACTCCGTTTTCATATCGGCCTTATCCGCTTCGGAAACCGTGTTCATCATGCTTCCGCCGTCATCCCCGCCGAAATCAAAAAGCGAAAGCTGTCCCGTTTCAAGTCTTTTTCTTTCGGCGGCGGCCGCAGTGAACTCCTGTTCAAAATGAGCCGTCAGATATTTTCTCGAAACGCCGAAACAATCGAAACAGCCAGCCTTTATAAGCCCCTCCAGCAGGCGTTTGTTCAGCCCGTCGGAAGTTCTTCGGAGGAAATTCGAAAAATCCGAAAACGCTCCGCCGCGGCTCCGCTCCTCCAGCACATCGTTCATCGCTCCCTCTCCGACGTTGCGTATCGCGGCAAGGCCGAACCTTACCGCACCGTTTTCAACCGAAAAACGTGCCTCGCTGCGGTTTATATCCGGCGGAAGAATTCTTATTCCGTGCTTGCGGCAATAGTAAATATAGAACGAGACCCTGTCCGCCGCAGTAAGATAGCTGTTGATGAGTGCAGTCATGAACTCCGCAGGGTACAGGCATTTGAGCAGCGCAGTTCGATAAGCAACCACCGCGTAGCACGCCGCATGAGCCTTGTTGAATGCATATGATGCAAAATCCATCATTTCATCAAAAATCTTCTCCGCCGCTTCCTTCGAAACGCCGCGCCGCAGTGCACCGTCAATTTTCACAACGCCGTCTTCCTCAACGCCGTAGATAAAGTTTTTGCGCTCCTGCGCCATAACATCGTGCTTTTTCTTGCTCATTGCGCGGCGGATAAGGTCACTCCTGCCGAGCGAATACCCCGCAAGGTCGCGGACAATCTGCATTACCTGCTCCTGATAGACCATGCAGCCGTAGGTTGCGTTCAAAATCGGCCGCAAAAGCTCAGTTTCGTATTTCACCGCTCCGGGATTCTGTTTGCACTCAATGTAGCGCGGAATCTGATCCATAGGACCCGGGCGATAGAGCGAAATGCCGGCGATAATGTCCTCAAGGCTTGTGGGCTTCATCTGCATCATGAAATGCGTCATCCCGCCCGACTCAAGCTGAAAAACTCCGACGGTGTCGCCCGAACTTATAAGGTCATATACGCATTTATCGTCGTAATTGCAGTTGTCAAAGTCCGGAGGCGTTCCCCCGGACCGCTTTATGTATTCGCAGCAATAACGAATCACGGTCAGCGTCCGAAGCCCGAGAAAATCCATCTTCAGCATTCCGAGCTCTTCAAGCTCCGTCATTGTGAACTGCGTCGTGACAGCCTCATCATTGCGCTGAAGCGGAACAAGCTCCATAGTCGGAAGGGATGAAATAACAACACCCGCCGCATGAGTCGAAGTGTTTCTGGGAAGTCCCTCAACCTTCATTGCAAGCATCATGAGCCGCTTCACGCTGTCATCCGTTTCGCAAAGGTTCTTAAGCTCCGGAACAAGCTCCGCTGCGCGTGAAAGGGTGATATCCTTTTCCTGCGGGATGAGTTTTGCAATTCTGTCCACGTCCTGGTAGGGAATGCGAAGCACCCTGCCGACGTCGCGAACGGCACCGCGTGCCGCCATCGTGCCGAAAGTCACTATCTGCGCAACATGATCGCTGCCGTATTTGTTTTTTACGTATTCAATGACTTCCTGACGCCGTTCGTAACAAAAGTCCACGTCAAAATCCGGCATACTGACGCGTTCGGGGTTCAGGAAACGTTCAAAAATCAGGTTGTAGCGAATCGGGTCTATGTCCGTGATGCCCATTGCATATGCTGCAATGCTTGCCGCGCCGCTGCCGCGTCCGGGTCCCACGGGTATGCCGTGCGTTTTTGCAAAGTGAATAAAGTCCCACACGATAAGGTAATAATCCACAAACCCCATCGAGATTATAACGTTCAGTTCGTATTCAAGCCTTTCGAGATGTTCCTTTGTCGGCTCACCGTAGCGGCGGCGCAGTCCGTCGGTGCAAAGCCGGCGCAGATACTGCTCGTTCGTCATGCCGTCCGGCGCGGTGAAACCCGGCAGGTGCCGCTTGCCGAATTCGATCGTCAGGCTGCATTTTTGTGCCGCCTCGGCAGTGTTTCGAACCGCCTCCTCATAGCCGCTCATGCGGCGAAGCATCTCCTCTTCCGATTTGAGATAGAATTCATCCGCCTGCATCCGCATTCGGTTGGTTTCGTCCACAAAATGCCCCGTTTGAATGCAGAGCAGAACATCCTGCGCCTCCGCATCCTCCTTTCGGACATAGTGAATATCGTTTGTTGCAACAGTCTTTATGCCGAGTTCCTTTGCAAGCGCATCCAAACGCGGAAGAACTATAAGCTGCTCCGGGATCCCGTGATTTTGCAGCTCAATGTAAAAATCATCGCCGAACATACCCTGAAGGCGTTTTGCAAGGCGGCGCGCTTCATCGTATCTGTTCATCAGCAGAAGCTGCGGAATATCGCCCGCAAGACATGCCGAAAGGCATACAAGCCCCTCACAATGCTTTTCCAGCAAATTATAGTCAATGCGCGGCCGATAATAAAAACCGTCCACAAACGCAATTGAGGACAGTTTGATAAGGTTTTTGTACCCCGTTTCGTTTTTGCATAAAAGCACAAGGTGGCCGTTTTCTCTCGTGCCCTGTTTTTCGTAAATTGAATTCGGCGCAACATAGGTTTCCATGCCGATAATGGGCTTTATCCCCTGTTTCATGCACTCTTTATAAAATGCTATTGCGCCGTACATATTGCCGTGATCCGTTATCGCAAGCGAATCCATGCCCAATTCCTTTGCACGCGAAACAAGCTCGCGTATCCGCGCCGCGCCGTCCAGCAGGCTGTATTCGGTGTGAACATGAAGATGCGTAAAACCCATTTTTTCCTCCTTTGTGCCGATGAACCTTTTCCCCCTGCCGCACTGTTTGCGGAAAACGCGGAAACCGCCCCCACTGAATCAGTCCGGCATTTCCGTCCGTATGTCTTCCGCCATTTCGCACAGTTTTCTGAGGCGATAATTTGCGGCGGATCTTCCGATGCCTATTTCCTCCGCAAGTTCGGACAGCGGCATTTCAAAATTGTTGAGCCTCGCTTCCGCGACAATGCGAAGCGGCGGCGGAAGATTCTCCGCGCCGACAACGCTCAGAACAAGGCGAATATCCTCCGCCTGCTTCATTGCCGTGCGCGTTGCCTTCTCAATGTTTGCATTTATGCAGTTCACGCCCCTGTTCACAGTGTTGTTGAGTTGGCGCACGATTCGCTGTTCGTTAAGCACCATCACTGCATCCGATGCCCCGGCAAGTGCAAGAAAATCCGACAGTGTCTCCGATTCTTTGATGTACAGCACAATGCTGCCCTTGCGTTCGGTGCACTTGATACGAATTCCGAAATCGGAAATCATCCGTTTTGAAAACATTGCAAGCTCGGCATTTTTGAACACAAGCTCACAGTGATATGCTTTTTTTGGTTCCGACACCGAACCGCAGGCAAGGAACAGCCCGCGAATAAATGCGCGCCGCTGCATCTCTGTTTCGATAACACTCTTCGGAACATGCGGCTCATAACTCTTTTCGCCCTCCGCATCAAAGCTCACAAGCCCGGTCGCCGTCAAAAAATCATCAATACCGTTCCCGTGGAGCAGGAGTTCGCAGTATTCCGCATTCAATCGCTCGTGCTTAACGCGGTTCAATTGGCTTTCAAGCCCGAAATACTGTGCCGCCAGCTTGGAAACAAGGCTCAGCGCCGCTTCGCTTTCAAGCACATAGTGCACACCCCAGCGCCGCATCGCCGGCATCAGTTTCAGCGCACCGATACTCAGAGTGAATGCGCTTAAAAGCGCGTGCGCATCGGCCTCACGCTTTATTTTCTGCTCCGAAATTTCCTTTTTTACTCCGGCAGAGAACGACGGGCATTCGTGTTCGCTCTGTTCCGCCGTTTTTTTTGCATTTTCGGTTTTAAAACCGCTGCCGTCGATTTTGCTGTTGTGTTTTTTTTCGTTCATTTCAAATGTGCACGTTCGTGCCGCCCTTTGCGCTGCGCTTTTTTATTCGCCGCCGCAATATTTATCTCAATACTGTTCTATTTCGGTTCAAACCGCGTCCTTATATCATCCGCTTCGGAAACAAGATCCCGATGCTCAAGCAGAACGGAGCATTTGTCTTTCATTCTGTCGTGAAGTGCTTCCGCCATCGCAACGGAACGATGCCTGCCGCCCGTGCATCCGAACGCAACCATAAGCCGCCGCTTGCCCTGCTTTATAAACTCCGGAATCACAAGATCCAGCATGTTTTCTATCATATTCAGCTGCCTGCGAACATTTGCATCGGAAAAAATAAATCGGCGAACCTCTTCATCCCTGCCGGATTTGCAGCGCAGCTCTTCAATGTAGAACGGGTTTGCGGTGTAGCGCATATCGAAGATAAAATCCGCATTTTTCGGAATTCCGCGTTTGAAGCCGAAACTTGAAATTATCAGTCTGAGCGGAATGTTCTTTCCCCGCATTAAAATATCCTCAACCGTTTTTCGAAGCTCGTTCAGCCGCATGTTCGTCGTGTCAACGATATAATTCGCCTTCTCCTTCAACGGGATCAGAATTTCGCGTTCGGTCTGAATGCCTATGCCGACATCGTCATTCATCGGGTGGCGGCGGCGCGTTTCGCTGTATCGGCGCACAAGCACGCTGTCCTCGCACTCAAGGAACATTATTTCGTACGGACATTCAAGCCGGCGCAGTTCATCATAAGTGTTGAGCGGATTGTAGCCGAACACCGATTCGCGGCTGTCGATAACAAGCGCGACGCGTTCGATGTTGTTTTCGCTGCTGCTGCAAAGCTCAATGTATTGTTTTGCAAGCTGACAGGGCATATTATCCGCGCATACAAAGCCCATATCCTCAAGAATGCCGAGAACTTGAGATTTTCCCGCACCCGAAAGCCCTGTGACGATTAAAATATACATTCTGTTTTCCTCAGTTTTATCCCGATGTATGTTTTCCGTTTTTGTTTATATTGTTGTACTCGAATTTTATTTAATAATTTTAATCTCCGGCTCAAGCAGAACACCGAATTCTTTATATACGCGTTCGCGCACAAGGTCAATCAGGTCAAGCACATCCGCGCATGTTGCTCCGCCGCAATTGACGATGAACCCCGCATGCTTCGGGCTGACTTCCGCCCCGCCGATTCTTGTGCCTTTGAGCCCCGCCTGTTCTATCAACGCACCTGCGAAATGCCCCTCGGGCCGTTTAAAAGTGCTTCCTGCGGAAGGATACTCAAGCGGCTGCTTTTCTTTGCGGCGCATATTGAATTCCTCCATTCTGCGCCGAGCTTCCCCGTCGGCATCAACAGCAAGTTCAAACTCCGCTCCCGCAACAACGGCATTCGGAAAGGCGTAAACAGAGCTTCTGTACCCAAGATCGCCCGCATGAACGATTTTTTTTGCCATGCGTCCGCATTCAACAACGGTGACGCTTTTCAGCACCTGTTTTATCTCCCCGCCGTATGCACCTGCATTCATTGCAACCGCACCGCCGACCGTGCCCGGGATACCCGCTGCCCATTCAAGCCCCGCAAGTCCCTCGGCGACGGCCGCCTTTGCAACCGTGCAGAGCAGTGCACCCGCTCCGCATTTCAGCCTTGTTCCGTCAAACCCGACGCCCGCCATGCGCGCACCGATTCGGATGAACAGAGCCTCAACGCCGCTGTCTGAAACGAGAAGATTGCTGCCGTTGCCGATAATATACACAGTGTAATCGCAGCTCCGCGCCGCAGAAAGCATTGCGCAAAGCTCGTCCGCATCCTTCGGCTCCGCAAAAAAAGTTACGGGACCTCCGATGCGGAAAGTTGTGAATTCCCGCGCCCGAACATTCCGCCTGAACGGCAGATTTCCGAGAGCCCTTGCAAGCATATCGTTTTTTTCCATTAAAAATCCCGTTTCCTCTCCTCCTGTTTCGGGGATCGTGTTCAAATGCTTTCCGTTCCGGAATGCATGCCGCGGCACAAATCCCCATGCTGTATTTTACAGCAAAAACAGGCGTTTGTAAAGGTTTTTCGTCCTCATCTTTTTTTGAGAACGGCTTAAACGGGCGGGCGTTTGTCAAAAAGCGGCTCTCCGCGCCGCTGCACCGGTAAAAGCGTTCGGAAGGTTAAGGATGCTCTCGCTCAAAAGCCCGTATGCTTCCGTCAAAAAGGACTGTTCAAACTTTTTCTCCGCCGCAGGGTTCATCGGCATAAGTCCCAATGTGCAAAGCTCGCTCTGCCGCGCAGCGGAAAGCATATCTGCAATAAATTCCGAAATGCAGCCCATTTTTTCGCGCTCCGTTTTCGCCGAAATGCCCACAAACTGCACCTCGTCCGTTTCATTGCAAAAGGGCAGCACCTCGAAATATTTCGCCTTGTTTGCGGCAGCAAGTCTTTCCATATCTCCCGCCGCGCGCGCATCACCGATGCAGAAATCCCCCTTGCCCTTTTTAAATTCATCAACGCTGCTCCGTTCAAACTTCCCTGCCTCGATCCCGAATCCGTCGTTTGAACAAGAATCGGCACCGGCTTTGCTTTCGCCGTTCTCCGCAATATGTTTCAGTATTTCGGTCATTTCCGCCGCAGTAACCCTTTCCGGATAAAACAGCGCAAGCTTGCACCCGGCCGCAAACGGAAGTGCGCGCAGCGTCCGCCCGTCCGTGCCGCAGTCAAAGCCCGCCGGCAGCTCCCCGGCCCCGTATCCGTCACCGAAATCCACAGCCGTGCCGTCGATACCGAAAATCTCGGTTCCGTTCATGATTCGAAGCTCCCTGCCGTTCAAAAAACCGGCAGGAAAGCTTATCACGTCCGGAAATTCTCCGTTTTGAAGCTTCGCTTCCGCTTCCGCTTCCGAAATTGATTCAACCTCAAAATAAACACCGAAATGCCGTCGTTCCGCTCTGTCCGCAATTTTTTTGAGCCATGCTCCCACACTGCCCATATACGGCTTGAATCCGACAACATGCCAAACGTTTATAACGCCCGAAAATTCCTCCTCCTCCGGTTCGAGCCATTCGCGATATTGATCCCGTTCAAGCATCTTTCCCGCACATTTCGGCAGATAGATCATAAACAGCAGCACGGCCGCCAGCAGCACAGCCGCAATTGTTTTTTGAAATCCGTTCATGCCGCAGTTTATGCGCCTTTTGCCGCCTGCATTCCGCAAAAATCAAAAACCGCGAGTGTGCGTCATGCGCATTCACGGCAGTATACAACAGTTATTATTCGCTTTTTTATATTCGCAATGCGTTCTCTCCGCTCGCATATCACTCGAAAAAGCCGTTAAACTCCGGAGTGAATTCCGCGCTTGCGGATGAAAGGCTTTGCGTGTAGATGTTTTCGAATCCGAGGGAAAGTGCATAATCAACGGCCCTTTTGTATTCGCGCTTCAGGAGCCTTCTGTTAAGCGGGGGCTGAAGCTCAAACATCGGTGTATACTGGCTCATCAGTGAAATATGTGTTTCAAGAGGAAGATTCTCCCTGATAAAATCCAGCACTCCGCGCGCTTCATCCACCGAACCGGGCAGAACAAGATGGCGAACGATCATTCCGCGCTTTGCAATTCCGTTCTTATCAATCTGCAAAACCCCGCACTGACGCTGCATTTCCCGCACGGCGGCAGCGGCAGCGGAAAAGTAGTCCTCTCTTCGGCTGTATTTTTTTGCGGCGGAGCTTACATATTTCAAATCCGGAAGATAGATGTCAACAAGCCCCTCCATAAGACGCAGAGCTTCAACCTTTTCGTAAGCATTCGTGTTGTAAACTATCGGAATGCGCAATCCCCGCATCCGTGCAAGCGGAACGGCTTTTGCAATCATGCGCACATGCGGTGCGGGAGTAACCAAATTGATATTGTTCGAACCGAGTTCCTGCAGGCGCAGCATTATGTCCGCAAGCTCCCCCGCATCCTTCACAACGCCCTTTGCAGATTGGCTGATGTCCATATTCTGGCAAAAAACGCAGCCCATATTGCAGCCCGAAAAGAAGATCGCGCCGCTGCCTTCCGCGCCGGAAATCGGCGGTTCCTCGCAGTAATGCCGCGCCGCTCTTGCAATGAGCGCAGTTTCGTACGGGTTCCTGTTTCCGAGGCTTTCCGCTGCAAATCCGCCCACACCGCATACGCCCGCATGTTCCGCACGGTTAACCCCGCACTCAAGCGGGCAAAGCCTGCATGATTTTCCGCCGTTTGCAAAAAGTCCGCAGGATTCAATGCCCTCTGTCTGCATTTTTGTTTCTTCCGATGAAATATCCGAAATAATCATTTCATTCCGTTCCGACTCCTCCGTCTCAGGCCGTCGGTTCCCCGTCCTCATTTTTATTCTCCGCCTTCTGCAAGGCGCGGTGTTTTTTCGGCGTGCTGCATTTTTCGGCTGTGAAACGGAACGCAATGATCCCGTTCTCATACTCAATATCGATTTTTTCGCCCAAAAGGTTAAGCACCTCTGAAACTATCGCAAGGCCGAGTCCGGTGCCGTCACCCGTGTGCGCATGATCCGCTTTGTAGAATCGTTCAAACAGATGTTCAAGGTCGGCAGGATCAACTTCCGCGGGATTGCTGACAACAAACTCGTAGCGATTCTTTTCCGCATTTTCAAACAGGTTCACGCTGACAGTGCAGCCGTCCGTTCCGTGTTTTATCGCATTGTCAACCAATGCTATGAGCACCTGCTCAATGCGGTCGGCATTTGTGTATGCATAGTATTCGCCCTCGGGAGCTTCAAGCCGCACGCTTTTGCCGCGCTGTGCCGCCGCATCGTTCATCCTGTCCGCAACATCGTATGCAATTTCATAAAGTTCAACCCGTCCCTTTGAGAACGCAACGCCGCCGCTCTGAAGCCTTGAAAGTTCGAGCAGGTCGTTGATAAGGTTTGAAAGGCGTATCGATTCGCGCAGGATATAGCCGTAGTAACGTTTTCTGTCTTTTTCATCCTGCACCATTCCGTCGTTAAGCGCATCCGCAAGGCTTCGAATGGATGCAAGCGGCGTGCGCAGCTCATGGCTGACGTTTGCAACATAGTCCTTTCGCGTCTGTTCAAGTCTCTCGCTTTCGGTAACGTCCGTTATCAGCACAACCGCACCGAAAAGCGAACCATTCTCCTCATGAATCGGGGTTGCCGCAATGCGGAGCATCCTTTCGCCGATCGTGAAATCACAGTTGCGCACTTCGTCCGTATCAAGAGCTTCTATCGCCACGGCAGCAATTTTCGGATAACCGGCCGCCGCTGCGGGGTGGGTATTTTCCTTCCCGCCCAAAAGCTGCACGGAAGCGGAGTTGTAATGCGTGACAACGCCCGTTTTATCCACGGAAATAATGCCCTCGCCGATGCCGTCAAGCACGGTGCGCAGCCTGTTGCGCTCAACAACAAGGCTGTCAATATTGTTTTGAAGAGCTTCCGCAAGAATATTGAACGATTGCGCAAGGTGACGCGATTCGTTGCTTCCCTCTTCCTTGGCGCGAACGGTCAAGTCTCCCCCCGCCATTTGCAGCGCAACGTTTGAAACGTGCCGAATGGGCTTTGTTACCTTGCTGAATATGATAACTATCGGAATAAGCATCAAAAGTGCAATGCCGAGCATTGCAAGGCCGAGTTCCACCGCAAGCTTTGCAAGCGTGCTTTCAGCCTGTTTTGAACCGACAACAAGTATCACGGAACCGATTATATCACCCGAATCGGAATACACCGGCGTGCCGACAACAATGCCTATATCGGTTGACGGAAGAGCAATTTCTTCCCCCTGAATGACCGTTTGGAAGCAGCGGCGGACGGTTTCAACGCTTTGGTCGTACTCATCCTGTTCTGCCGTTGTAACAACCGCACCGTTAGGTTCGATTATGTAAATTGTTGCATCCGATGCGGAAAATTCGCCGAGATGCAGCATCCTCGCAAGCGTGCGTTTGTCCGTGTTTGATTCATACAGCTTTGTCACGCGCTGCGATATTGACTGCGCTTTCGGCTTCAGTTCGTCGATTTTCATTCCGGCGTACATTTCATGCCCGACAACGGAAAAAAGGCACGCAACAAGTATCACGAGCAGCACCGTGATTGCGCACACAATATAAAGAATTATTCTGAACAGGCTTGATCTTTTCATATCTCTCGGTTTCTGCGGAGCCGTGCCGAAACACGCCGCACACGCATTTCGGAAAAAACATCAGCAGGCGAACCCGCAGCGTTTCAGCCTTTCGGGTTCGCCCTGAAGTTCATTTTCATTTTTGCCAAAACGGTTCAAAAGGGCAAAATCTGTCCGTTTCATTCCGTCGGCTTTTCTTCAACGAAATCGTATGCCTTCGGCGTTTCGGGCAGCTTTTTGCGTTCCTCGTTGTCCTGTCTGTCATCGGGATCGCCGTATGCCTCAAACCTGTAGCCGACACCGTAAACGGTTTTTATCTCCCATCCGCAATCGTCCGCAGACTGCAGCTTCTGGCGAATGCGCTTAATCTGAGTGTCAACGGCGCGCGTATCGCCGTAGTATTCATAGCCCCATACGATTGAAAGGATCTTTTCGCGCGAAAAAACCTTTCCGGGATGTGAGGCAAGCAGCTGAAGGATCTCGACTTCTTTCGGGGTGAGCGGCAGTCTTTCGCCGTTCAGCCTTACATCGTAGTTATTTATATTGATTTCAAGGTTTCCGTAATGCAGAATCTTTGCGGGTTCCGTTTCCTGCATTGAATACCTGCGCAGAACGGCCTTGACCCTTGCAACAACTTCACGCGCGCTGAAGGGCTTTACAATGTAATCGTCCGCACCGAGCTCAAGCCCGAGCACGCGGTCGATCTCCTCGGATTTCGCCGTCAGCATTATAATCGGAACACTGCTGTTCTGGCGAATCTCGCGGCAAACGTCCATTCCGCTTTTTTTGGGCATCATGAGATCAAGAATAACAAGGTTCGGCTTTTTGCGGTTGAATTCTTCAATCGCCTGTTCGCCGTCAAATGCCGAAATGCACTCGAATCCCTCGTTTCTGAGGTAGACGCCGAGTGTTTCGTGAATGATATGCTGATCATCGCAAATCAGTATCTGCTGTTTGACTGACATAGTACTTTGTACGCTCCTTTGTTGGTTGGTGCATTTATATTATATTGCCTTTTAAGCAAAGTTTCAAGCACTTTTTTTATTTGACATATCGAGATGCGCACTTTGTCACAATATTCTTTTTTCGGTCAATCAGCGGCATATTCGCGTCGAATGACAAAATAGGTACATATTCTGTCAGGCAATATACACCGATAGGCAACCAAAATTGCCGCATTCGCGTGTTATAATAGGAGCATGAAAAGAATCGGGCCGGCGAACAGCCCCGCAAGGGTGCTCCGACAGGGATGCGGCGGCGGACTGTTCAACGGGTTTTACCCACGGAGCAGCATGAACAATGTTTACTCCGAGCTCTTTTCACAGAAACTATCATTATTAATTAAAGGAGTGTAACATCATGGAAGAGAAAAGAAAAATCAGGATGCCCATCGGCGCAGCCGTTGCGTGCCTTCTCATAGTTGCCCTTTTGACCGTCGGTATCGTTGCCGGCGCCAGGTTTATCAACAATTCGCTTTCTGCCTCACAGACCGAAAAGAACGCTTCCGTCCAAGCAACATCGGCACCTTCCGGCTCAAACGGCACCGTCGGTTCATCAGGCGACAAGACCGGCGACCTTCCTTCTGACAAGCTTTCTTACGCAGGCAGTTCGGCCCGACCCGATTCGGAATACAAAACCATTGAAAACTGCATGTCCTCCGTTGTCAGCATCGACGTCACGGCGCAGAGCGGGCACAAGAGTGTGCTTGCAGGTTCGGGCTCCGGAGTCATCATTTCGGCGGACGGCTATATCGTGACCTGCAACCATGTTGTTGAGGGCGCACAGAAAATTTTCGTCTACCTTGACAACGGCAATGACTACGAAGCAACCCTTGTCGGCACCGACAGCGTGACCGACCTTGCGGTTATCAAAATCAATGCCTACAATCTCTCTTACGCCAAATTCGGCGATTCCTCAACGCTCAGCGTCGGTGAAGACGTGTTTGCAATCGGCAACGCACTCGGCCAGCTTTCCAACACATACACACGCGGTTCCATCAGCGGCCTTGACAGGAGCATTACCATTGACAACGTGACCATGACCCTGCTTCAGACAGATGCCGCAATCAACCAGGGCAACTCCGGCGGCGGACTGTTCCGCGAATCGGACGGCACTCTCATCGGCATTGTGAATGCAAAGAGCAGCGGCAGCGGTATTGAAGGCCTTGGCTTTGCAATCCCCTCCACGCTTGCCCGTGAAGTTATCGGCAGCCTTATGGACTACGGCTTTGTTGTCGGCCGTCCCTATCTCGGTGTCTCCACTCAGGATGTTTCCCTCTCCGGTTACGGATTCTTCACCAGTACTTACACCTACCCCTGCATTGTATCCGTTGAAGACGGCAGTGCGGCTCAGCAGGCAGGACTGAAAAAGGATGATGTTATCATGGCTGTCAACGGCGACACGGTCTCAAGCTCCGACGGACTTTACATCGCTGTCAGCAAGTTCAAAGTCGGCGACACCGTAACGCTCACCATTCTGCGCAGTAATTCGCAAATCGATGTTTCCGTAACTCTCGGCCAGCGCAGCACGGCAAAAACCGCCGAATAATGCAGTCGCTGATTATGCTTGAACAACCAAAACGCACCGCCGCACATTAAAGCGGGGTGCAATATCGAAACAACCTGCTGCATGCAGGTTTTCAGATAAATTGTTCCGCCTTTGGGAAAGGATCCTTCCCGAAGGCGGACTTTTTTTGAGCCTTTCCCTTTCGTTTTGAAATTCAAAATTTTATTTCTTTTTTCCAAAATTCCTCAGGTCAGCGTTTTGTGTGCGGAAATCAAAAAAAATCGAACATTTCCCGAAAAGGGGCTACCATTTCGACCTCGATGTGCTATAATGTATTTGGCGGAAGAGTTTTATTTTCCGCAAAGCTGCACAAACTGTTCTCCAAGCCGACTTTTCGGGTCCGCAAAACCTTCCGACGCTTGCGGGACGGATGCAGCGGTTTGCGGATTTCTGTCTGCCCGCAGGGAACTGCCTTGTGATGTTCTCGCGGGCGAAAAAACCGCAAAATGTTTAAAAACAGTTATAAAATTTTAAAAAATTGAAAGGTCGCTCCCCGATGCCGAACCGGTGCGGGCGGGCAGAAAAAAATATGAAGGACGGATTCATCAAAGTTGCTGCATGTTCACCGAAAGTTGTGCTTGCAGACCCGAAAGCCAACGCCGATGCTATAATTGCCGCGCTGCACCGCGCCGCGGCACACGGGGTTCGGCTTGCCGCATTTCCCGAGCTTGCAATGACGGGCTACACCTGCGGCGACCTTTTCATGCACGAATTGCTTTTGGACAGCGTTGAAGCCGAGCTTCTCCGCATCGCACGCGAAACCGCGAACCTTCGGCTTGCTGCCGTCATAGGTGCGCCGATTCGCTGCGCGGACAAGCTTTACAACTGCGCCGTTGTCATATCGCGCGGAACCGTGCTTGCTGTCGTTCCGAAAAAGCACATGCCGAATTACGGCGAATTTTATGAGCTGCGGCATTTTGCCGTGCCGTCCCGCACGGAACTCGGCGCCGCCGCGCCTTATATTGATTCATTGCAGACTTTTTTCAATCCCGACGGCTGCATCTTCTCATGCACGGATTATCCCGATTTCCGTTTCGGCATTGAAATCTGCGAGGATCTTTGGGTTCCCATCCCTCCCAGCTCCGAGCTAGCCATGCAGGGGGCGAACTTGATATTCAATCTATCCGCCAGCAACGAGTTGATCGGTAAGCATGCTTACTTACGATCCTTGATCTGCCAGCAATCCGCACGTTGTATCGCCGGATACGTCTACGCTTCCGCCGGTTTCGGGGAATCCAGTACCGACCTCGTATTCGCGGGAAACGGTATCATAGCGGAGAACGGCACGTTGTTAAGGGAATCCGAGCGTTTCTCCATGGAGGAGCAACTCGTTATCAGCGAGATCGATATCCAGAACTTACAGAACGACCGACGGATCAACACCAGTTTCATGCAGGGTTATCTCAACCATAACATGGATAACGGCACCGTAGTCTCATTCAGCCTTCCCAACCGGACACTGGATTTGACCCGGGCAATCGACCCGCATCCATTTACCCCTTCCGGCGATGCCTTGAAAGAACGTTGCGAGGAAATATTCCATATACAGGTAGCGGGACTCGCCAAGCGTGTCCTCCATGCCCACGCCCAGACCGCCGTCGTAGGCATCTCCGGGGGACTGGATTCCACCTTGGCCCTACTGGTCACCGTCATGACCTTCGATGCCTTGAAGATCCCACGGGATAAGATCATCGGCATCACCATGCCCGGCTTCGGAACGACGGATCGTACCTATACCAATGCCTGTGACTTGATACGCTCCCTTGGCGTGACCCTCCGGGAGATCTCCATCAAGGAGGCTTGCATCCAACACTTCAAGGATATCAATCACGACATCCATGTACATGACGTGACCTACGAGAACAGCCAAGCCCGCGAGCGTACCCAACTTCTTATGGACGTGGCGAACCAAGCGAACGGCCTCGTGATCGGTACGGGAGACCTCTCGGAGCTTGCCTTGGGCTGGGCTACTTACAATGGCGACCATATGTCTATGTACGGCGTCAACGGTAGCATTCCCAAGACATTGGTTAAATATCTGGTGGAATGGGTGGCCAATAACAAGGTAGACGAGGCTTCCCGCGCCACGTTATTAGATATAGTAGACACTCCGATCAGCCCGGAATTGATTCCCGCCGACGAGCATGGGAATATCAAGCAGAAGACAGAGGATTTGGTAGGCCCGTACGAGTTGCACGATTTCTTCCTCTATCACTTCTTACGCTTCGGAGCCTCACCCGCGAAGATTTATTTCTTGGCGAAGCGGGCATTCGGGGAAACCTACGACGATTCCACCCTCAAGAAATGGCTCCATACCTTCTTCCGCCGCTTCTTCCATACATGAAACGGCAGCTTCAATTCCAAAATACAACGCTTTCTGCGTTTGCTCCGTAAACATCAGCTCCAGCATCGTCAAGTCCCTGCTCCCAGCAAGAAAAATACCGCCATATTCTTTCTGCGCCCCGCACAGTGCCAGATATCTGTCGTTCATCCGCGCAATATACTCTTTTTCTTGTGTTTTTCCTTCCCCGGGCAGCGACACCACCGCCAGCACGCCTGATGCATGGGTACTGTCCTTAGCTTCCACGTCCAGGATGGAGTGCTTGTTCAGAAGTTCTTCAATCCGTTTGGGTGCAAATCGGTAATAGGCCTGTAATGTCCGGTATTTCATATAATTTATTCGGGCTACCCCTTGTACGATTTGCCCCAGGCTGTTCCAAAGCGAACGCATCTCATTGCTGTAAATTCGATATCTACGTTTCTGAAGGCTACTTGCCTCCTGATCCCATTCCTCTTTTCCTTCGCCTACACGGTTCATCACTTTCACCATGCGTCTCAGTTCTGCTCCCTGCAGTACAATCACTGTGGCCAGTAACAGAGTGCCGATCAGGCCAATCGCGCTGCCTGCATACACATAGTCCCCAGCCAGGCTCCTCATCTCCTGCTCCATAGGGGCGAGGGAGATTTCCACCAGGAGTACTTTATCCGGAGCGATTTTCTGGGGATCCGCCAGGGCCAGCAGCCCGATCCGTTCACCGTCCATTCCTGTATATGCCCCATAGGAAGCCGACTGCTGTGAAATAGCATTGCCTGCAAGGACAGCAGCCTCCTCCAGCCATTCCTCCGGGAAGGCTTCGTCTTCTCCCACATGCAGCACAGCCTGGTAGGTGTCCACATCCCGTTCCAGGATTGCCGCATTTAAATAAGTATAACTGGTATCTCCCACAGTAGCGACGGGAAGAATGGAGGAAAGCATCTCTTCCAGGTTTTGTTTTTCTACTTCCTGTGCATCCTCATCCAGTTCTAGTTCCTCCAAATAACCCATATAGGAGGACGCCTGCTGCAGATATACGCCAAACAAGCGCAGATATTGAGTTTCAGAAAAAGCTGACGCTTTCCCGTATCCCCATGCCGCTCCTCCGGCGATCACGCATAGAAGGAGCAATTCCATCACCGCGAACCGCTGCAGCGCCTGAGAACGGCTGGCCACCAGAGCTATGAATAAAAGGAATACAATAACCAGACTTATGACTATGACGCTATTCATCCGAATTTCCCCTCTAATTTACCAATGATTCTGTGCCGATCTGGCGGAAGGTATTATGAAACAGACGCAGTATGGGAATCTCTCCCCAGATCAGGCTGGAGAAAATCATCACAAGTGCAACTACCGCAAGCAAGATACAGCAAAACAAAAGGATGCGGAACAACCCCTCCTGATGCCGGTAAAACCATTCCCGAATGGCTTTTCCCATCCCCCGTCTACGCGGTTTCGGCGCCGTCAGGCGCATATCTGTATACAACTCCTGAAAACTCTGATAACTCTGCTTAGGAATCTTTTTCTGAAGCAGGCGATATCCCATTGTCGTCCGCCCACCTGCTTCTTGCAGAAGATCTCTGATAATCAATGCGCACTGTGCAGCGCATTCTCCCTCTGTACAGTTTTTATCCAGTCCCTCCAGATCCAGGCAGTATCCCAGATCCACACTCCCATCCTTGCGCAGATGAATCTGCCTCTGAGAGAGCACCAGATACAGAAACGGATAAGGTAGCACCGAAGCGATGCAGGATAGAACCAAATTTCTGCAGATTTCCTCCCTTCTGGCAGCTGAAATACTCTCTCCCATGTAGAAATCTTCCAGAAAACGTTCTCTCACATAATCGAACGCCAGGCAAAGGCCGCCATCACCTGCAAATATCTCCACGCCGCTTCCCGCTCCCGCCCGTTCAAAAATCTCCAAAACATCTCTTGCCACAGAGTGATCCTTTAATACCAGAACGGTATAATACGTCCCTTCTCCAATATCGGTATCCTCACAGATGAGGACATCATTCACACTCCCATGATATACTTCTCTGACGCTGCGCAGCGCCAGCTGCTTTGACTGGTATCCCATAGCCGGTCATCCTCCGCCTGTCACCTAGCCGCTTCCTCTTCCATCGTCTTTCTTTTTACAATCGCATAAGCATATGTACAGATCAGCGGCATATCCGTGCAGTAAATCCGCAGTTCATATACGCCTTCCTTCGCAGGCGCCGTATAGACTCCATCTGGAGTAACCTCGCCGCTGCCGGGTTCCGTCATCTCATAAGAAACAGAACAGCTCTTCATATTGTTGAATTTCACCTGGAAGAAATAACTCTCCTTCGTTCCAAGAACCACAGTAGGCGTTACTGCACTGATACTCTTATTGCTGGCATAATCCACCATAGGCTCTTCTTCCTTCCCATCATAGCGAATCGCTACCCATCGGTAAGTCAGGACCAGATAATCCACATCCTGCAGCAGACGGACAGCAACCATGAAACTGCCCTTGTCATTGAATACCTTTACCGCTGTTTCCGCCGACGCCGAAGGCATCTGCGAAGAAGGGAACAGATCCGGGTTGCCATAAACCGTCATCCTGGCATTCCTTTTCAGAGCCGGATCCTCTTCCAGATACTCATAGCCTACTTCCACATATACATTCCCTTTTCCAAGCCCATGCATAATCTCGCCAGAATAGCAGACATCTCCCCGTCTCGCATTGCCTCCCAGGGGAATCTCCACAATTCCGGTCTCAATCCGTGGCATCCTTCCGGAATACTCTTCTTTTATTCCGGTCGCCTTTTCACGAACCTCTCCGCCCTGCTTTCCTTCATAGAACGGAAGCCTCCTGCTGAAATAGCTTTCAAACGTCCGCCGCTGCTTTTCCTCCCGCAGGGTCGGAATATAAGCCTCTCTGCCCGCTTCCGTCACCCTTTCAATCAGATATGCTGTCTCCGTCCGTACCAGTTCCAAATCAGCTAATCGAATGGTATCCGATCTTCTTCCCATATTCCGTAGTTCCATGCTCACTTTGCCGCTTTCAGAAAGCGCAAGTTCTTCTGGCTTTCTATCTGCCACAGATATCCTGCAGTTGGTGCCAAATTCCGCCTCGTATTCCACGCCGTTTATGACCGCTTTCCCGCTTCCCGGCTTGAGCATGATACTGGTATCCTCCAGTTCTTCCGTCTGGGCCAGCATCCAGTATTCCTTCACCTTCCTGCCACCTTTTTGCAGACTGATATTTTCCAGGAATATCTTCAACTCCCCTCCATCAGGAAAAGCGGACAACGCAGGCGTCTGCAGCACGCCTTCATAATAGAGCTTCGCGTTTTCTTCAGACAGCTTCACTACTTCCACTTCCAGCTTTACATAATGCCCTGCACACACGACTGCCGGCATTCTCAGCCGGATACAATAATCCTTATTCTCAAACAAACGGCCTTCCGCATAGAATTCCGTTTCCGCTTCGTATCCCTCCGAAAGGGCTTCCGTATCTTTTAAGAAAAGTTCGTACCCTTCCGCGATACGATTGTATTCATATTCCTTTTCGCCTTCCTGATGATTTACCGAATACACAGCATGAACCGGCTCTTCTTTATATCTGAGGCACAGGCTCGCGCGATCCGTAGTCAGCTCTTCAAAGCCAGGAATAGCAGAAAGCTTCTTCACCACAGAACTGTCTACTACTATCTCTCTGCCCGTATCGTCAATCGCCATACCGCTCTCAATCATCAGGGAAAGGTCATCCAGGCTAATCACGCTCAGGCCGCAGACAATGCCGGACCCGGTTACCATTTGGTTCAGAAACCGCCTCTTATTATTCATATAAGCCTGTTCTGCCTCGAAGTCGGCCGTGGTAAGCATCTTTCCCGTATAATAACGGTTTCTCTCAAATGGGATCAATTCGCTATTCTTCACTTATCTTACACCCCTTCTCACTCACTTTATATGTTTGCAAGCCGCATTGCCCTATTAGTATTCTATCATGAGGACACACAACACATTTTAAAGATTTATTAAAGATTTTTCCGAAAAGTCATGTAGATGCCCATCCCCTTTCCAGAACCGCTTTTCACCCGCAGGCTACCTCCATGCCCTTCCACAATCCGTTTAACAAGATACATCCCCAGTCCGTCTCCGCCCGCGTTGTTGTTTTCCTGCGCGTTGCTTCCGCGATATCCCGGCTGGGTGATCCATTCCGCCTCCTGTGCGTCCATGCCCACTCCATCATCCTTATAGACCATCAAAATCCCTTCTTCTGTCTCCTCAGCTGTCACATAAATCGTTCCTCCGCGTTTCATATATTTGAGGGAATTCTCAAACAGATTATAAAACGCACGCATCATCTGAATCCGGTCTCCATAGAGAAGAATTTCTTGTTTGCTGCTGTTGACAGCAATCACAATCCCGGCTCGTCTTGCCATTGTCTTCACATATTCTGCCACCTCGCGAATGCAGCCCAACACATCGAAATATTCTTTCTGTGCTTCTCTATTCTGCCGCCCGGTATCCAATACCACTCCAAGAAGCCTGTTCAGATAATCGATATTACCACAGATTTTCTGAATATATTCCAGTTCCTCTTGGCGGTTCTGATATTCTCCCGTTTTCAGAAGATCCCCATATCCGGTGATGATCGCCATGGGCATCCGCATATTATGGGACAACATCCTTTTGATCCATTCCCCCTCCGCTTCTGTCTGCGCCCAAACCTCTTCTTCTGACCGTCCTTGCGTTTCCGCATCTTTCATTTCTTCCTTCGGAGTGGGGCGCATTTGTTTTTTTTCTTCTTTTTCCCTTCGTTCCGCAGATAACCTCCCAAGCGCCGCCACATTCCAGGAGCAAATGGCCAAAATAAAAAGGGCTCCCGCAACGGCAGCCCGCCAGTCTCCCGTCCATCCTGCAAGCAGGAGCAACACAATGGAGAGTATAGCCTGCATAAACAGCCCTGACATCACTCGTTTCATTTCCCTCTCCCATCCCCTCACAAATCACTGAATATGTATCCCGCCCCTCGCACCGAACGGATTATCTCTTTATGTTGGTAGTCAATCTTCTTTCTCAGATTGGAAACATGCACCATCAAAGTCCGTATATCATCCAGATCGTCCTGCTCCCATATTTGACGATATAACTGCCTGTACAAAAAGAGCTCGTCCGGCTTCTTTATGAACACAGCCAGAATTTTATATTCCGTGGGGGACAGATCCAGCTTCTCACAAGCATGTCCATTCTCCACCCGATATACTGAACGCGTCTTACGATCCACCATAAACTGTCTGAACCACAGCCTTCCCTCCGCTTCCTGCATCCCTTTGCATTCCCGCAGGTTCTCCCGCACACGTTCCACCAATTCCACCGGATTCACCGGCTTTACAAGATAATCATTGCCCCCTTCCCGAAAAGCATCCACAATATTGGCACTGTCTCCCAGACAACTCATAAACAGGATAGGCCCTCTGAAATCCTCCCGTATCCTTTTACATAAGTCATGCCCGTCGCAATCGGGGAGCATCACATCCAGAAGCATCAGATCTATTCGTTCCGTTGTAAGAAGTTTACTAGAGCTTTCTCCATCTTTGGCACACAGCACTTCATATCCAGCCCGTTCCAGCTGCCTTGCCGTGATCATCAATAAATCCTCGTCATCTTCCACCACAAGCAATCTTTCTTTCTCTTCAGCCATCATATATCAACCTTTTCGTTCTTTATTCCTTCCGCGACATCTGTGTATGAAAAACTGCGCTTTCATCAAAAATACTGCGAGTTGTGTTCAATCCTCGCTGTTTCCACGAGAATACCCCTTCTTCTTCATTGAGAAATTCGCGGTACCTCTCTTCCCGTTCTTCCTCCATGGTATCCGCATAGATATCTTCTTGTGAAAAGTATCCTTTCTTTTCCATCTTACTCCTTTTGGTTTGCCCTCTATTTCCTAGTATCTGTATTTTATTAATTTACCGCTTTCTAGCCTTTCAGGCAAGTATTCTTGTCTAAATGGTTCATTTTACTACCGAAAGGTCATTGCAATTTTCCCTGTACGAAAATTCTAAAAGGCGCTCAAAAAAAACGGCTTGACCATTCGTTTTTTTTCCCTTATCCTTTAGGGTGAAACAGGTCAGGACATATGTTGTATCCAGGCTTTTGGAGCCGCTATTGCGGTAAAAGGAGAGATAATCATGCATAATAAACAATCAAAACTTTCCCCTCTTGAACTTCTCCTTCTTCTTATCCTGATTTTCTGTTATTGCGCAACCCTATTATTTCTTTTCAGGGGCAATGCCTATCTTTTCCTACTGTTCTTCATTCTGCACAGCTGTATCGGACTGGTATATATTTTCGTAAGCCAGAACAAGCTCCTTTCCAGATATGAACAGGCACGGGAACTTTCATATGACAGGAATACGCAGAAACAGATTCTGAATCAGAAAAAAGAAGAGTTAGAACGCCTTCAGAAAAAATTTGCCAAATCTCAGCAGACGATAGAAGGCCTGCGCCAGGATTTGGAAGACGCCAAAGTTCATATCCTCTCGCTGGAAGCAGCTGTACAGGAAGCTTCTTCTCAAGATTTAGACATCAAAGATTCTGAATCGATGGAACAGCTTCTTCCTTTTGGATCCGAAGGGGAGAAAAACGCTGAGACGCTGGATATTATCCAGTCTGCACGCGCAGCGGTTAAAGAAATGGAACCCTTCACGCAAAAGGCTGGCATCACCGTGCAGATCTCCAGTTCCTCGGCGTCCATTGCCATAAAGGCAAATCCCTCCCTACTGCGCATCCTGTTCCGCAATATCATCGATAATTCCGTTAAATATATGCGTCGGGCAGGGCGGCTAGTTATAACAATTTCCTGTATCGGAGACGATTTGTTCATTGTGCTTAAGGATAACGGAGATGGGCTTGATACCAAAGAAACGGAACACATCTTTGAATTGAACTATCAGGGCTCCAACCGGGTGAGTGGTAATGGCCTTGGCCTTACACAGGCCAGAGCGATCGTTCGTCATTATGGAGGGACTATCTATGCCAAGAGCAGCAGCGGTAACGGAATGGCAATTTATATACAGCTTCCCTCCGCTGCCAGCGCGCAGGAGGAAGGACTATGAACAGACATATTACATTTGTAGCCGTAATCGTTGTCTATCTCATCGTTGGGGTTGTAGCATTCATCCAGCTGGGCAAGATGAATACAGCGTTTCCCACATCAGGCGGAACCGCCGACATATCTCTTTCCTCCCCTGATTACAATGCTTATTTATCCAATGAAGAGACAGAGACCACATCGCAAGCCATCCCGGATGCAACGGAGGATGCTGTAGGAAATGGAGACAGCACAGCAGAAGACGGGACGGAAAGCGGCTCCAATGCGGCAGAGGATGTGACGGAAAGCGGTTCTGCCTCCCTTTCTGCCGAATATACCTTTACTGCCGTTCATGCAGAAGGGCGCCTTTTTGTTCGTGAGTCCCCCTCCATGTCTGCCAAGATTCTCGGTTCCCTATCTCCAGGCGATTCAGGAGAGGTTCTTGAACTCGGCACTGACTGGGCTCTCATAACATCCGGCGACTTGACCGGATACGTCTACACGCAATATCTGGAGCTGACTGAAATAGAATAGAGAGAATCTAGGCCGCGTACCCTGTCATGCAGTCCGGTACCCGGCCTCTTTATGCCATCCTTATATGTGATAATCACCACAAGGAGCAGTTATTTTTCTTCACCACTGTTTCTTAATGGTCAGGATATTTTTCCCATCCTCATATCTGTAGTCCACCTGGTCCATAGATTTTTTCACCAATAGTATCCCCAGGCCTCCGGGAATCCTTTCTTCCGCGGGCAATGTCGTATCTGCATCCGGCCGCGCCAAAGGATCAAAGGGTGTGCCGCTATCTAAGAACTGAATCGTCACTTCCAGCGGTTCTTCACCTACAAGGCAACTCACTGTAGCATCTCCAATTCCCGGCTGGTAAGCATAATGAGCGATATTCACATAGATCTCTTCTACAGCCATAGAAATCTGCATAATGACCTTAGCCGGACATCCCGCCCCTTCAAGCTGTTCTTCAATGAACTGCTGAATTACATCCAGATTATCCAGGGTTGCTTTCACTGTCTTTGACTTCATACGCACCCTCCTTTCGGGCATCGCGGGATTCCGTTATCTGCAACGCCAACATTGTGATGTCGTCAAACTGATCTGCCCCTTCCACAAAATTTCCTATATCTTCTCCGACCGCCCGTACCAATTCTTCCGCCCTTTTGCCCGTATGGGCGTTCAGGATCTGACGCAGACGCTCTTCCCCATACAGTTCATTATCCTTCCGAGCCGCTTCCGTTACACCATCTGTATAAAGGAAAAGAACATCCCCCTCTTCCAGAAAAAGTTCCCCGCTCTTGTAAGACATATCTTCCATTCCCGCCAGGACAAAGCCCGGACGCATTTTCAAATACGCAAATCCTTCCTTCATTTTACCAATCAACGGCGGATTATGGCCCGCATTTACATAGGCCATCTTTCCCGTAGAAATCTCCAACAGGCCCAACCAGGCCGTCACAAACATCCCTTCATCATTAGATTCACAAAGTTTATTGTTCACCTCCGCAAAAGCTTCTGCCGGGCCACGTCCCATCTGGACACAATCCTTAATCAACGTTTTTGCAATCACCATAAACAGCGCTGCCGGAACACCCTTACCTGATACGTCTGCCATCACCACTGCAAGGTGATCTTCATCCACCAAAAAGAAATCATAGAAATCTCCTCCAACTTCCCGTGCGGGGGTCATGGAGGCATAGATATCAAACTCCGTCCGTTCAGGAAATGGCGGGAAAATATTGGGCAGCATATTCGCCTGAATCTGTTTCGCCACACTCAATTCCGCGCCGATCCGTTCTTTCTCTGCCGTCACCATGCGTATCTGTTCAATATGCTCCTTCAGGGAAGAGGCCATCTGGTTGAATTCCTCTGCCAACTCCCCCACTTCATCATCGCTTTCCACCTTCACCCGAACATCCAGTTCTCCTCCGCTGATCACCCTCACCTGTCTGCGCATGCTCTGAAGCGGCTCCACCAGCCTTCCGGTAAAGCGCACAGCAATATATACAATCAAAGCCACACTCAAAAGTAGAACCAGGATAAGACTCACCACAGCCGCCATGATGCGCCTGGAAATAAAGGTGCTGGATTCCTCCATCTCTCCATTAATGGTATCCAACATCTCTGTAACTGGCTGCAGAATATCTTCCTTGGGCACAATAATGATTAACGACCAATCCACATGATCAATAGGCGCATAGGCATAAAACTTTCCTTCCACCTCACTCACGCCATTCTCCTGTGCCAAAATGCCCGCCGCCACTTTTTCAAATTCTGGAGAACTGTTCAGTTCTGACAGCTGCCGGAAGGATTCTGTGCTGTAATCCACATCCGGTCCAGCAATCAGGTTACCATAACGATCCACCAGATACGCGGATGCATGCTCGCTGATATCCACGCTGACCAGTTCCCTCTGTATATCCTCCAGCTGCAAATCGATACAGACTACACCAGTGATTTCACCATCCGCTCCGTAGAAGGGCGCCGCGCAAGTAGTCATTAACCCCCAGCCATAGGCTCCTTTATAGACATCGGTATATAAAGGCTTCCCTTCTTTCATCACCGCTTGGTACCATTCCGTCTCCTTGAAATCATAATAAGGGGAGTTCGCCCTATCCGAATCCGGATCATAGGACAGCAGTATCCCTGATTCCGTAGCAAGATAGATCGTCGTAATCACATCTTCATTATTACGGATGACCGGATCGAAAATATATTCCACATTTCCCAGCAAATCCGCCTCTTCCTGCACATCCTCCGCCGGCACATCCGATTCTGTATAAAACTGCAGAGTATATGTCCCTCCATTTTCTGGGCTGGGGCCGTACACTTTCTGACTTCTGAATGCTTCCGGCTCTTGATACAGGCTGGTGATATAGCCGGATAAGTTTTGTACGATTCCAAGATAACGTTCCAGGCTAGAAGCCGCATTCACAGAAGTCCGGTCTGTCGCCAAAGAACGCAAATTTTGCTGCATTTGGGCAAGCAGCGCATCTTCGCTCCTGCCTGATACTTCTTCCTCCAATGTCCGGTTCGTAGCAAGGTAACTGCTCCTAATGGCAAGCATATTGGCCAGGCTCACTATAATGCTGAAGGCTAGCCCGGTGAGAGACACGAACAGCATCAGCATGATAATTTTATATCCGATGGAATTCTTTTTCTGTTTCAACTTCACTTTCATTCCTTTCTCACAAAGCACCCAGTTCCATATCCCAAGTGTAGTGGGCAGGTATGAACTCCGCCCTTTTCTTATGTATTACACCACAATCCGAATCTCCTTATTTTCTCCCCGCCGGCGCCAGGAGGCCCGCAAAGACATCTGCAGGAAAATCTTCAGCCCAGCCAAATCTTCCATCTCCTCTTCCTTATTCATATGCAACGGATTATACCTATTACCCGAATAGGTTATCCGGATCATAACCGTCTCCCGTGCCAGGATACAGATCTCAATATTGCCTGATACCTGCGCATTCTGGAGAACGCGCAGAAGAATTTCTTCCAGACAGGCCATTAGGCGGAACATCTCTTTTCGGTTCAGGCCTTTCTCCATTCCCAACTCTTCTATCCTGTCGTTCACCTCTCCGATGCGTTCTATCTCCGGCGGGATGATAAGTTCCAGATCCCACTCCTGCCGTGCACGCGCCGGGCAGGCGGGACGTACACCCAGAATGGAAATAAGAAGAATCAGTAACGGCGCGCCCTCCACCAGCCCCCAGAACAGAGTGAATGCAAATGCAGGAAATACAGCGCCAGGCCCTCCCAGGAACAGAGCAAAAAATGCATTTCCTGCCGCTCCTACCGCCAAAATCAACGTATACTTCAGGAAGTCTCTTCCTGAACGAAGTGAGACCTGCTCCGCTTCCTGTTTCGCATACCAGAGCGTATAAGGAATGAGTGCCAACGAGGCTACGCCTGCTGCCGCTATCAAAATAAATATGCCCGCCTTTTCCGACAAAGCCGCAGCCACCCCAGCGCCAACCACACACCCAACCGCACCCGTTCTGCCGGCCAGAAGCCCCAGGAGCAGAGCCACCCCCGCAGAAGGGCCCGCCAACTGTTGCGTCCCAGGGAATCCGGTCAGGGAGAACGGCAGTTCCACTGCCAGATAGATCAACGCAGAGACCGCAATCTGGCCCACTGCATGCAAATGCCCTCTATTCATTCCGTACCTTCTTTCTGGCAACTGCCTTCCCCCCAATTTCACGCAACGACTTCCATACCGTCCCGTCCGCCACCAGGATTCCGGAAACGATTACCAAACACCCCAGCACTTTTGCCAGATCGATCTGTTCAGGCTGAGAGCCAAGAAGAATGGAAAGAAGAGGCGACAACAGCAAAGTGAAAATAATTTCTGTAGAAAAAATGAGTGACACCTGAATAGCTCCCACATAACGCTGCGCATAAATCTGAACAATCCCATACATTCCCCGTATGAAAAATGCCACAAAAAATGCACTTCTCCAGAACGCCGCGTCGCCTGGCAGCACCAAAGCAAATCCATCTTCCACCAGCCATCCTACGAAAGAAAACAGGCTTCCGAAAAACAGTTCACCCATCACCAGCACTGCCGGATTCATCTGGGCGCTGATCTCCTCCAGCAACACAATGGATACTGCAAAGCACAAATCCGCCACCAGCAAATAGAGAATCCCAATGTTCAGAAAGCCTTTTCCATTCACCCCCATGGACAGCGCCAAACCCAGCAGCACAATTAACACTCCCGCCATCTGGTTCCTGCTCACCTTTTTCTTAAACAATAGGGAAATAAATGGAACAAAAATGATATAAGCCGTCACTGTAAAAGACGTGACTGTCGTATCCAATCCTGCAGACCCCAGAAGCATGAACAGATTAAAGCCTAAGAGCAGTAATGCCAACAGGGCACTATAGAGAATCTGCCTTGGAGAAGACCTATACAGTTGTCCTCCTAATACGGGCAATGCGATCAGAAACCCAATCAGATTCGTGATAAATAGATAAGAAAAGCCGGAAGCCGACTCCGGCACATCTTTCAAAAACGCATATTGAATCCCTGCCAAAAGCGTAATCGCCAAAAGCGACAGATTCGCCTGTAACCTGTTCATTCTCATCTCCATTCCGAAGCGTAAATGACGGGGCGGCGTCTCATGGCTATTTGTGACGCTCCAGCACAAACAGCCTAGCATTTTAGACGCAGCAAGCCGGACAGATCTGAAACCGTTTTTATCTTTCCAGGGCGATATATTTATTCAGCATTCGATCCGGCCGGTAAGAAAGCTTAGAATAGCGCATTCCTTCATCCCCCAGATCTTCTTCCCGATTCACCCATTCATATTCTGCACCATGCATCCGAATCATATCTGTCACCAGACAGCGATAGATATCTCTGATTCGTGTATCCCCTTTTTCAAAGAATATATCCAACGTTTTATCCGAAATACCGCATCCCAGTGCATATCCGCAAACCTGACCATCCACGCGCACCAACATGCCAACAAAACCAAGTTCCTCAAAATGCGCGCAAACTCGCTCTATCGCTTTCCCTTCTGCACACAGGATGGAATAATCCTCTCTGTCTCTCCGTTCAAAAAGCCACTTCTCCTGAAACTCCAGCACATCTGTCAATTCTTTCACTCTGATCGGAATCAGTTCCGTCCGCCCCTTGAAATTTCGTTGAAAACGGTTATAGAACTGGCGGACATTCTTCATCTCGCTTCCTTCTAGCGTGACAAGTTTTTTCGCCTCATACAGATACTCAGCATAATCACGCTGTGGGATGATCTCAAATACACCGCTTTGTTCCATCTCCAGATATTTCTTTGCCTCTTCTGTAATTGCCTGAAGTTTTAGCCGTTTCCCTTCTTCATGTGCCCGCTTCTTAAGGAAACCAAGCGCCCTTCTCCGATCCCCCTTCCCCAAAGGCATCAGGCAGGAAATATACCCGCCTTCATCCTTTGCAGGTTGCCTTACCAAAAGGCAATCCTCAAATTCACATATTCTGGTTCCATATTTTTCAGCAAATGCATACAGGGCCGCAAAGCTATGCTGGCAGGATCCCCCACCAAATTCATTCAGGTATGCATCCACCCTGCCTTTATCTGACAAAGAAATTGGTTCAAACTCTTCCATTTCTCCAACCTCCGTACTTTAAAATTATTATAGGCAAAAAAAATTCCTGGTCGAAAGTACCGTTTGGTTGGTTTCCAAACCATTCACTCCGCTATTTATCAGGAATAACTGTTCCTTTTTACTCCGGTTCATTCAAAACGATCCTTGTCCAGAAAGTACCGTCCCGCTTCTTATCTTCCACGCTTCCTCCGTATTTTTCAGCTACCAGGCGAACGCTCTTCATTCCCTGCCCAGTTCCCGCATGTTTAGTGGATATGGCCGGAATGGAATCTCTGAATTCCATCTGCTCCACCCCATCCGATTCACAGCTATTTTCCACAAGGATCAACAATAGATTCCTTTTCCGCTGCATACAGATACGAATATAACGCTTCCTGTCAACTGACAGTCGAATACAGGATTCTATCGCATTTTCCACCACATTCCCAAGCAGGACAACCATATCGATCACATCAAAAGACATACTCTCTTTCAGCGTGCTCAACTCCATATTCACTTCAATTGCATTCTCTTCAGCAAGCCGGACGTAATACTTTAAAATACCATCAACAGCCGGATAACCGCAGAAAATCCGTTCTTCCTGGCTTCGATATGCAGCTTCATACCTGGCCAGATAAGCCGTCAATTCCTCATACGCCCTCTGTTCATTGAACATGCTTATCATATTCAGGTGATGGCGAATATCATGGCGGGTCCGGCGGGATTCTTCAATACTACTGCTAATACGCCTATACTGCTCATCAAAATCCCGAAGCTGCTCCTCCAGCCTCCTGTTTCTGTTTACCAATTCTATCTCTGTAAAGAACATGAAATAGATCACGCAGTCCGTCAGCAGGAACGCTCCCAGCACATACAAAACAGGTATTCCTTGGAAACCCGATGGGAATTCTGTTGCAGTCAGCACATATACTACGCCACAGTAAAGCAGCATCGAAATTGCCAGATAGGCACCTCCTCTTTTCATGGTACGCTCTTCCATAGCCGGAAGGCTGCGGCGGACTTTCCCCCGCAGAAAGATATATAGCAGAGGCACTGTAATGCCCATCAGCCCAAAACTGATAAAACAAGCATCATAGCCATACATGGCTTCTTCTCTCCAGGCGTACCCCCTATATTCGTCCAGAAGGCCGTTCAGATAAGATGTCATCGTAAACAGAACCGCGGCATAATGAACAAGGATCAGAATGACCAGAAATTTCTCCCCTTTAGGGGCGCGCACATTCCAAAAGAAGAAAAAAATTCCAACCAGTAGAGCCAATCCCATATAACCATTTGCACACAGCCGCAATATTCCCTCTCTCAAATTTGGCCGTGCATACAGGAACGCCGTCATTCCAGCAAAAAATACGGAAGCCAGGAGAAGGGATGCGCAAACGCAGGCAATCGTTTTCTTTCGTGGGATGAGAAGCACTTCGTCATCAAAAGGCACAAAGCACAAAATTGCAATCGGAACCGACTGTATCAGGAATCCCAAAGCCTGTATGCAAATCTCCAGGGTATTCAGCAAGCGCCCTTACCCCCTTCCAGATTCCGAAAAAGATAATCATTATATTTGTGGCGAATTTCTCTTCTTTCCTTGCGGCTGATCAATGTCGATGTCCCATCTCTAAAATGGCAACATCCCTGTTCCATTCGGTCAATGAAATCCATATGTACCAGGAGGCCCCGGGATATCTTCAAAAAATAAGCCGTATCCACCTGTTTCTCCACATTCATAAAAGAGGTAGGGATCCTCTGCGGCTTTTCCCTTCCCTGCAGATAAACCTCCACTCCCTTATTGCTGCTTTGTATTTTCTGAATGGAATGCAGGGGAAAACGATATGATCTTCGTTCTGTCCGAATTTCTATGCTATGCGCAGGAAGGCGGCATCTCTCAAAATAGCGCATAAAAAGGGTTTCTATTCCTTCCCGTGTCACAGGTTTGACCAGATAGTGCAATGCATACAATTCAAATGCCTCTACAGCATATTCTTCACTCGCGGTCACAAAGGCCACCTGGACTTCAGGATTGCTTGTCCTGGCCGTTCGGGCGATCTCCAGGCCACCCACTTCCTCAAGATAAATATCCAGAAGCAGCAAATCAAATTTCTCTCCCCTTCTGACCGCTTCCAACAGTCGCCTTCCCTGGCTGAAATATACTACGTCAGCCTGAAAAGAAAGCTTGTCCTTTATACTTTCTATCAGCAGTCCCAGCGCCTTCCTGTCCTCGTCTATATCTTCACATATTCCAATTCTCAAACGATACCTCCATGCCTTCTCCTGAATCCGTCTTGCTCCTCTACGCTCCCCTATTTCATAGGAACAGAATTCTCCAGCATGCCATTCCAGCTAAAATCTGCTTTATGAAAAACTCCTCTGTTTGTATTATAAGTCAGTTTCCGTATGTGTCAAGGTTTTGTTTTATCTTATCGTTTACCACTATTCCTTTATTCGTTTTTATTGCGTATATAATTCATATTGGACTTCTGCCCCATGCTCTCCTGCAGATATGCTTCCACCGCCGGATCCTCCAGATCATACAGCCGTTCCCATTCTCGCGTACCCTCCACCTTCACGGTTTCCGACCGGTTCTGATAGAGGAAACGGGACAGTTGGTAGCAATCGATCCAGATTTCATTGTCTGACTCCTTCTGGGACTCGTCAAAAATCAATTCCAATCCCCAATGCAGATGTATGGTCTTGATATTATTCACGTTCTCTGTCGCAGAATAGCCGGTATGGCCCATATAGCCGATTACGTCCCCTGCGGTGACGGCATCTCCTTCCTGAAGCCCCTCCGCATAAGGATAATCCTGGCGAAGATGGGCGTAATAGTAATATCGTTTTCGGTCAAAGCTGCGGATCCCGATCCGCCAGCCGCCGTATTGGTTCCAGCCCAGCACCTCCACATATCCTGACTCTATGGCGATAACTGGAGTGCCGATCTGCCCCATCATATCATGTCCCAGATGCTGCCTCTGATAACCGTAACTTCTGGAAACCCCAAAATCGTCATAGTCTGAATAAGGAAATCCTTTGGCGATCGGGGAGAAGGCTTTCAACCCGTACTTCCTTCTCCACACCACCTCGCCCGTCTCATCATCCTTTTCCTGCAGCAGAAATTCCCCTACCATGCCGCCCAGCACCGCTTCGTAAGCCTCTTTGTAATAGGCGTAGCCAGAAAGCGCTTCCCCTTCCGTCTCCAAATCCATCCGCCCTTCCCGAACCATCTGTTCCGCTTCCTTCATGTCCGCAAGCGTCCTCTGGTTAAAGATGCCGCCGTTTTTCGCCGCTCCATAGGCCAGGAGGCTGATCCAGTCCACATGCCAGTCCGTCCCGTAGGTATCCACATCCGCTTCATATGCCTGACTCAACGCTTCGCCGGTCACATCAAAATCAACCCATTTGATATATTCCTGTTCTGCCTCTTCCTCCTCTTCCGCCACAACTGCGGCTGAGGAAGCATCTTCCGCCCTTTCTGAGGACAGTTTGACTGCGAGCAGCACAAACAGGAGCGCGAGTTCCGCCAGAATTCCCCATTTCAATTTTGTATACCGTTTCATGGCGGCTCCCTGATTTTTTTCTTTCCATATATATGCTTTGCGGAACATGCATATGCTCTTTTTCGCTCTTTATGCGCATACAGGAATCTGCGGCGCCGGGCATGACAGCAAAAAATACCAGGGCAGCGCGCTCCTGCGCACGCCGCCCCGGCACTTTATTCAACCATGTCCTCCGGACATGGCCCCCCTCCGGGGGAGATGGCCACTCCGCTTCGCTCCGGGCCGGTATAATGTCTAACGACATTATACCACAAATCTCCTTTGGAAAGCAGCCGTCCGGACGCAGAGCCGGACAGCCCTCCATAAAACCCCCACAAAATCCTGTTTTTCCGTTCTTCTACAATTCCATCAGCCGCAGCACATTGTCCATCGTCCATTCCAGATTGTCCTCGCTGTGCCATCTCGACTCATGGAACGGCTGTGCTTTCCGGTTGATTGACACCGCGGCGCTCACTCCCGCTTCATAAAGCCCATCCAGCGGATCCTCTATGCTTCCGGCCACAACCACCAACGGGATTCTCTTCTTTGAAGTCCGTTTGGCGATACCCCCTATCACCTTCCCCATCAGGCTCTGCGTATCCACTCTTCCTTCTCCGGTGAATACCGCGTCCGCTCCCTCCAGCTTTCCGTCAAAATCCACTGTATCCAATACCGTCTCAATCCCAGGCTTCAGGCCCGCTTTCAGGAACGCGGCCGCTCCGGCCCCCATTCCTCCGGCCGCCCCGGCTCCCGGCATATCGTCCACTTTTACCCCCAGGTCCCGCCGAATGACCTCTGCCATGTGGGAAAGTCCCGCATCCAGCCTGCTTACCATCGCCTCATCCGCTCCCTTCTGGGGGCCGAACACATAGGCCGCTCCCAGAGGTCCATACAACGGATTGTCGATATCGCACATGGCCGTGATGCTGCATTCCCACAGTTCCGGGCGCATTTCCCCCAGATCTATCCGCGCCACTTCGCTCAGATTCCCGCCGACAGGCAGGAAAGTCTCCCCTTCTTCGTTAAAGAACCGAGCTCCCAGCGCAACTGCCATTCCGCAGCCGCAGTCATTGGTGGCGCTTCCCCCAAGGCCCAAAATGATCCTGCGGCAGCCTCGATCCAAGGCATCCGCAATCAGTTCCCCAACCCCATAGGTGGTTGTCTTCTCCGGATTTTCTTTTCCTTCCACCAGGGGCAGTCCCGCACAGGCAGCCATCTCTATGACCGCGATTTTTTCTCCCTGCTGTCCCTGCAGAATGCCGTAATAACCATCCACTTCACTGCCAAGAGGGCCCATCACCCGTAAGCTTATCCGCTCCCCGCCAACGGCGCCAAGGAAGCACTCCACACTTCCCTCTCCTCCGTCTGCAACCGGAATCTGAATGATCTCACACGCCGGATAACGCTTCCGGATGCTCTTGCCCATAATCTCGCATACGCGTTTCGCGCTCATCGTTCCCTTAAAGGAATCCGGCGCCAGTATAATTTTCTTCATTCCTTTCCCCCATCTGCACGCTTTCACGCACCTACAAAACCGGGAAGGGACGAAAGCGCTTTCCTCCCGCCCTTTCCCACACTCTTTAAGAATACCAGCCCGTCCCTTCAGAAACAACCTCTTTTTACAGATAATCTCTTAAAAAAACTGCATTTTCAATATCTTGTTCCGGTTCATCCGAATATGCCTCCACGCTGACTCTCCCGTCATATCTGCCGTTTTTGAGGACCTGGAAAAATTCTTCATACTCCGCCTTGTGTTTCGTGGGAAACCGCCGCCCTACAGGCTCGGCGAAATGCACATGGTCAATGTTCGCCATCCGATCCCGCAGCGTATCCAGAGATTCCTTCTCCATCGTGAAATGGTAATAATCCACCAACAGCCTGACCGACGGACGTCCTGCTTCCTTCATCAGGAAATCCCCCTCCGAAAGATTCAAAATCACGTTGCTCTCCATCCGGTTCAGCGGCTCGATCACGATATGGATCCCTGCCGGAAGCGCGTATGCGTCCGCAATTTTCAGCGTATTCACGATCTGGCAGAACGCTCTGTGGCGGTCAAATCCTTCAGGAATATTCTTCGCCCCGCTGCTGCCAAACACGATAATCTTCACTCCCAGCTTCCTGGCCCGTTCTATCGCCTTTCTTGCATAGTCCCCGATCTGAATCGGATCCGCCGTCTCTCCCGTCAGACGCACCGCAGCCGGGAAAAAATTATTGCAGCATTCGCAGGGAATTCCAATTTTCTCAACTTCCCGTCTGAGCCTGTCATAATCCGCATCCGACAAATCCATAATCTGCGCCAACGGCAGCTCCATGTAATCATATCCTGCCTTTTTCAGCGCCGGCATATATTTCATTCCAATCGGTTCCCGTTCATCACCCAGCATATTCAGACAACACCCAAGCTTCATTGCTATACCCCTTGTTCGCTTCAGCGGACATTCCTTTCCCCTCAGCGCCTTTCTCTGCTTTCTCTCAGCGCTTTACTTCCACGCCTTCCTTCTCTTCATAGTAACGCACCACCGCGCTGTGGTCGCATTTTCCCATGCCTTCTTCCTGCAGCTGCTTCATCATCTCCAGCACCTTCTCCGCCATGGGAAGTTCCATTCCTACCGCTTCAGAAGCGTTCATCGCATTGGTCAGATCCTTGATGTGCAGTTCAATACGGAAACCAGGGTTAAAGTTACGATCCAGAATCATGGGCGCTTTCGCATCCATTACTGTGCTTCCCGCAAGGCCGCCGCGGATAGCTTTGTACACATTCTCCGGATTTACGCCGGATTTCGCCGCCAGCACCATTGCCTCAGACAGCGCTGCGATGTTCACAGCCACGATGATCTGGTTCGCCAGCTTCGTCATATTTCCGCTTCCGATCGGTCCTACCAGCACTACGGAAGAGCCCATCTTCTCCAAGATAGGGCGTACCTTTTCAAATACTTCTTCTTTTCCGCCGCACATGAAGGACAAGGTCGCATCCACTGCCTTGGGTTCTCCTCCGCTCACCGGCGCGTCAATCATCTCGCCGCCCGCAGCCGTAACAGCCTTCTCCAATTCCACCGATACGGTAGGATCAATGGAGCTCATATCCACGATGATGGTTCCCTTCTTCATTCCTTCCAACACGCCGTCTTTTTCCAGAAGCGCATTCTTCACATGAGGGGAGTTGGGAAGCATGGTCAGAACGATATCGCTTAAGGATGCAACTTCTGCCGAAGTGGAGCAGGGCTTTCCGCCTGCAGCCTTTACCTCTTCCACTGCCGCTTCATTGATATCGTAAATGTTCAACTCATAGCCTGCCTTCAGCAGATTCTTTGCCATAGGCTTTCCCATGATTCCAAGACCGATAAATCCGATTTTCATCTTTTTCTCCTCCATTCCTTTTATGCTCAAACGTTTTTTCCTGCCGCTTTCCTGATCTTCTCCAGAACATGATCGGCATCCAGGCCGTAATAGGACAGCAGTTCTGCATGAGATGAGCCGGACTGGCCATATACGTCCATCACTGCCACGCTTTCCTGAGGAATTCCCATTCCCTTCAGGATATAAGCGATCAGCATATTCAGTCCGCCGCGGATGCTGTCTTCTTCACATACCACAATGCCCTTTTTCCCTTCTGCAAGACGCCGCACCGCGTCCTCATTGAGCGGTTTAATGGTAGGGATATGCACAACGCTGACGCTGATCCCTTCTTCTTCGGCCATCTTTGCTGCTTTCAGCGCTTCATGCGCCATGATCCCGTGGGTGAACACGGTCACGTCGCTTCCTTCACGAAGCACCACAGGCTCTCCTATTTTGTATTCCACATTTTCCGGAAAGATGTCTTCCAGATCATTCCTGCACAAACGGATGTAGCAAGGGCCGTCAAGCGCCGCGGCTGCTTCCACCGCCATCCTGGTCTCAACCCCGTCGCAGGGCGTAAACACCGTCATACCCGGAATGACGCTCATAATCGCTACGTCGTCAATACACTGATGAGTAGCCCCATCGCCGAAGTCCGACATGCCGGAACTGGAACCAACGATCTTCACGTTCAGCTGAGCGGTACCGATGCTCTGGCGGATCTGGTCATATGCCCTTCCTGATGCGAACACCGCAAACGTATTGGTAAACGGGATCTTTCCTGTCAGGGCCAGGCCTCCCGCAAAACTGGTCATATTCTGCTCCGCGATTCCCATCTCAAAATACCGTTCCGGAAATTCGGCTTCAAACATACAGCTCATGGTAGACTTACCCAGATCCGCCTCCAGCACAACAACATCTGGATTTTTTTTACCCAGTTCTACCAGGGTTTCCCCATATACTTTTCTCTGGTTATGTACTCCCATGTTAAGCCTCCTCCAAAATGCGCAGCGCCTCATCATACTGCTCCTGCGTCAACGTACCGTTATGGAATGACGCGTTTCCTTCTGCGAACGGAACGCCCTTCCCTTTCACAGTATCCGCAACGATGCAGACCGGTTTTCCCTTCACCTGATCCGCCGCGTCCAAAGCGTCTGCTATAGCATCCAGATCATGTCCGTCGATCGTCATCACCTCAAAGCCAAATGCCTTCATCTTCTCTTCGATGCTTCCGATATCAAAACGGTCTTTGGTTTTTCCCGTCGCCTGCAGGCCGTTGCGGTCGATGATAACCCGCAGATTATCCAGCTTGAAATTGCTCGCCGCCATAAACGCTTCCCAAAGCTGTCCTTCTGCCAGTTCTCCGTCTCCCACGGCCACATATACCTTGGAAGGAAGGCCGTTCAGACGCAGCCCTGCCGCCATGCCCGCCGCCAGGGAAACGCCCTGGCCCAGGGAACCGGTATTCGCCTCGATCCCTACCAGCTTTCTCATATCCGGGTGGCCCTGCAGCTGGCTCCCCAGCTTTTTCAGCGTGTGGATATAAGTATCCTTGTCAAAATATCCGCATTCCATCAGAGCAGCATACTGCACAATCGCCGCATGTCCCTTGCTCAGAAGGAACCGATCCCGATCCGGCTTCTTCGGATCTTTGGGATCATGATTCATCTTATAAAAATATAAAACTGCCACGATATCGGCCAGGGAACAGGAACCGCCCAGATGACCCGCTTTTCCAACGCCGATCATCGTAACGATATCCTTGCGTATCTCCTTAGCCTTTCCGGCAAGTTCCTCTCTCTTCGCACGTTCCAGCATAATTTCCTCTCTTTCGCCGCCGCAAGGCG